>RCNC010000063.1_pt1 | contig 52419 bp, 50 predicted proteins | sample 2041301 | NCBI WGS metagenome assembly RCNC01 (sample SAMN09708231, study PRJNA481090) | Marine sediment metagenome, whole genome shotgun sequencing project. | biome: marine sediment; feature: ocean; material: sediment; isolation source: Sewage treatment plant 13A marine sediment (STP13A) ...
CCAGGACATCCTGACCGTCAAAGTGTGAGCGCTCTCGGTAAGGGCTCGCGATAGCGTGCACCACCATTGCGCGTCCTTGCTCATATTCGTCGTAAACGCCGCTTAGTGAAGGGTGCAGGCCGAACATGCCGTCGAGTTTCAACAAGCCGTTACTAGCACCGGGTGCAGGTAGGGCAAGTTCGCCGCGCACCCGGTTGTAATTGCCATCTCCATATGGCGCTGCAATAGCGAGGCCGTCTGCAGCGCCACGTAGTATGACCAACACCAGGCGCGAGTCAGTCTCGGCATTCGCGAATGAGATTGAAGGTGCGACCGTTGCAAAAGCTCCAGCGGCAGCGCCTCTGAGAATTTCGCGTCTCGTAATCATGCTTATCTCCGTTGAAAGTCAGGGGCTGCAAGCAGCAACGTAATGCCCTGCACGTTACTCTCGGCGCGCGCTATGGCTTTGCGGGTTTCCGCCCCGAATACAGGCCCCAGAACGGCGTCTCCCAGATCCACCGGATTCGCCCGCGATCCGACGAATCGTGCGACCGTGTTGCACCACTCGATGCGCTTATACAACGCATCGGCGCCGCCCCACTGTTCGGCAGTGTCTGGCCAGCCCGCCGGCGATCCTGGTCGATAAGGCGTTTGGCCCATCAGGTCGAGCGCAGCAATCACGAATTTCGCTTTATCAGGTGCGTAGTCGAACGCGCGAAATGTTGAAATCACAAAATCGTGTGGTGTCTTGTACTTGGCGAACGGTTTCTCCCAGGATTGAGGCGCGGCAATGAGAGTTTCATACATTGCGGATAACTCGCCGCCGTTCTCGAGATACGTCGCCGCGAGTTTGTCGACCAATTCAGTGGGTGGTTCATCGGCAACGAAGTGACGGGCAAGTTTGGTTGCCAGGAATTTTGCAGTTGACGGATGCAGTGCCAGATCGTGCATCACGGCCGTACCCTGATCCATTCCCGATTGAGAATATTTCTTGCCGAGAATTTTTTGCGTACCAGGTTCGTGAATAACTTCTCTGAATTCGAATGTACCTGGTTCGCCCTCAGCAAAACGACCGTTCTCGGCTTCACCACCGATAGACCATCCGGTTATTACTTTGGCGAATGTTGTTACGTCATTCTGTGTATAGCCGCCGTTGACGCCCAGCGTGTGTAACTCGAGAATTTCGCGTGCGAGATTTTCGTTCAGACCTACTTTGCCAGCACGGGAGCCGCGACTTGCACGTTTGCCCAGAGTCGAGTCGGGACCAACCGACCGTTGATTGTCGAGGTACAGAATCATTGCGGGGTGTTGTTCGACGGCGAGTAGCAAGTCTGAGAAATTGCCGCTGACATTCGGCCGGATCGCTTCTGACTCAAAGAGTCCTGCGACGGCGGGAATAGGCTGTTTGTCTGCGGAGATCGCGAAGTGATTCGACCAGAAATGCACCAGACGCTCATGAAACGGGTAGTCGGTCGTTGCCGCAGCATGATAGCGCGCGTGGGCTTGCTCAATGTAATGCTTGCGAATGACTTTGCCGTATTTCTCAACAATATCGGGAGCAGCTTCATCGCTACTGTTATTCTGCTGGCTGCGTTGTTCGCGCCGTAATTCGGCGACCTCACGCAAGACCACGGATGAATCGGGAAGCGCTCTAATGTCGTCAGATAGCCGCGACGGGCCCTGAATCTGATCCAGCAGCCATGCCTGCGGTTGCGGCTCTATTTTGCCCAGATCACCCGGTCGAGCCCCGAGGCCGAAGCGATTGGCTGCTATTGTGGATTCGATTTTCATGCTACTTGGTTCCTGCTATCAGTTACCTAGTAGAACGCAGATTACAGTGATTGGTTGACGGGCAAGCAAAATCCGACATAACAACTATAATAAAAATAACAAGTTACGCATTTGCATCCAAACACGGACCGGCAGACATCTACTTGGTGAGAACTGCCCAAACTGGCAGATAACCAATATTTAGGAGTACTGATTGTGAATGGTGAAATGATCCCGATTACCATGTTTATAGGGCTTACGATTGTCTTGTGCCTGTTCTTCTGGTTTCGCTCCAAGTCACGCGGCGATGTACAGGCAACGATTCGCGCGGCGTTGGAAAAGGGTCAGGAATTGACTCCCGAGGTAATCGATCGGCTGGGGCACCCGAAGCCGGCGAAGAACAAGGATCTGCGACTGGCTCTGATATGGATAGCGCTCGCGTCGGCAACGGCAGTTTTTGGCTTAGCAATACCGGGACACGGCAATGAGCCACAAATGGTGTTACTCGGCATTTCGGCCCTCCCGTTTTTCCTGGGAATCGCGTACCTCATCATGTGGCGTTTTGCAGGACAGGACTCATAAGCAACAACGCATCACATGTTGGAGCTGCGGATCAGTATCTGGTGGCGCGCGCCGTGTCTTCGCAGGACACGGCCGCGTTCGGAGAGTTAATCCGCCGCCATCAGTCGCAGGTACGAAATTTCCTGCGCAAGTTGTCCGGTGACGCGAGTTCTGCAGATGACCTGGCACAGGATTGTTTCTTGCACGCCTGGAACAAGCTGCAAACGTTCACTGGCCGCGGATCCTTTATCGGTTGGTTGTTAAAAGTCGCTTACACGACTTTCCTGCAGTCAAAACGAAAATCGAAACGTTATGCCGAAATTCTTGATGAGGCGGGTTATGCGGAAGATGTTCAGAACAAGAGTTACACGGTGCAATCGGATGAAATCACAGACCTGGACAAATTTCTGGCGGTGCTCAGTGAAGAAGAGCGAGCGGTTATGGTTATGTCGTACGCTTGCGGTCTTTCACACAGAGAGATTGGGGCAGCGACAGATTTGCCGGTAGGTACAGTGAAATCTATTATTTTTCGTGGTAAAGAGAAGATCAGGACGAGTTTTGATATCAAAGATCATAAACATGGCTGAAAAAATGAAAGATGCTGAAGATCGACTCCTGGAATCGATATTCCAGTCGGAATCTGTTGCAGACAACGGATTTAGCGACCGGATTGTGCGTCGAATTCGACACCAAATGTGGGTTCGCAGACTGGCGTTGCCGGTCGCAATGGTCGCAGGCGCTGCGATCGCGGTGAAACCAGCAACCCAGTTGTTTGCTGTTGGCTCACAGATTTTTGCTTCTCTTGGGGCCGAGTCTCTGTTGCCGCAAGCCGCTGTGACATCGCAGCTACCAATTATGCTTGTCGTTGCAATGGGGCTGGCGATCGCAGTTCTGACGTTCCGCTTATTTGAAGAGTAAGCTGTGATACAACGCATTGTCAGCGGCGAGGTGCTCGGTTACATTGCTTGAATGAATCTCCGCGAACAGGTCGAAACCTTACTCCCCAACTGGGAACGTTGGTACCCGAGCCTGTTCGACGCGGCGAATGATCTTGGTTTGATTCGCGCAGAAGTTTGCGATCCAAACTCCCTCCTACTCACCCGACGTCACTCCAAAGTTCGGCAGCAAGCTGAAGATGCCCATCGCGAAAAATGGGGCGGCAAAGCAGAATAATAAATGTCATTAGATATCGGCGCGGTTCGCGCACAATTTCCGTCATTGGCGACACGCGACAATGGCACCCGACGTATTTATCTGGACAACCCGGCCGGCACTCAGGTTCCAGGCCTGGTTGTGCAGCGCATGTCCGAGTGTTTGCTCGAAGGCAATGCGAATCTCGGCGGTTTTTTTCGCACCTCTGATCTGGCTGCCGAGTTCGTCCATGCAGGCCGATCCGCAATGGCGGACTTCCTGAATGTGTCATCGCCGGACGAGATCACCTTCGGCCAGAACATGACGACGATAGCCTTGCACTTGTCGCGTTCCATCGGTCAGTTCCTGAATCCTGGCGATGAAATCATTCTGTCGCAGATGGAGCACGACTCGAACATCGCGCCGTGGCTACTGATGGCGCGCGACCATGACCTCAAGGTTCGTTGGCTGCCTTTTAATGTCGAAACATTTGAGTTCGAGGCGGACGCGCTGGATGACGTTCTCACCGAACGAACGCGACTCCTTTGCATTGGTGGCGCCAGCAATCTGACCGGCACTATTAATGACATCAAGACTATGTGCGGCAAAGCGCGCGCGGCAGGCGCCTGGAGTTTCGTTGATGCCGTGCAGTCGGCGCCGCATGTACTGCCCGACGTGCACGATTACGGCTGCGATTTTTTCGTTTGTTCTGCGTACAAATTTTTTGGACCGCATCAGGGCATTATGTGGGGCCGGCCCGACGTTCTGGAACAACTCGAACCGTACAAGGTTCGTCCGGCGCCGCTCGAAATGCCATGGCGATTCGAGACCGGCACGCAGAGCCACGAAGGGATGGCCGGCACCGGCGCAGCGGTGGACTATTTTGCTGGCGTTGGCGCAGAACTAAGCGACAACAACAATCGTCGTGACAATCTGACAGCAGCTTTCGCCGCGATGTTTGAGTATGAGAAGTCGCTGACGAATCAACTCATTGGCGGCTTGCAGGATATTTCCGGGGTGAAGATTCAGGGCATCTCGGACCGCGGGGCCGTGGACAGACGTGTGCCAACGGTATCGTTTACACACGACAAGCATCATCCCGACGCGATCGCAAAAGCGCTGGGGCAGCGCAATATCTTCGTCTGGAGTGGCCACAACTACGGTCTGGAGCCCGCTAAACTGCTGGGTTTGTTGGAGGGCGGTGGTGTTGTGCGTGTTGGTGCGGTGCACTACAACACGGCGCAAGAAATCGACGAGACCCTGATCGCCATCGAAGCTATCGTGGGATAAAAAGAAGGCCGCGCTTATCTATTCGAAAAAACGCGGCCTTCGGTGAGACTGGTATCAGAAAGCTGGTCAGAGGATTTCGGGAGGATGCTCCATTATCCAAACATGACCCACAGAAATAAGACCCAACGGTTTTCCTGACACCTTTGATATCTCACTAGACATGGATCACCTCCTTTCAAGTTGTTTGCCCGCACTCAGTATCGCCAAAAATTTGCTGATTGCCAAGAAAAATTACGTCTAAAAACAACGGTTTAAATAGCGTTAGCGCTGCGATATGATGAACAGCTCGGCCGGCGAAGCCGCCCTTCAAAATAAGAACAGATCATAAGGGGACCTCACAATTAGTGATCGTGAACCAGAAGCGACTGCTGCTCCAGTAGTGGGTGCGGAACGCATTGCCAGTTTGGACGTATTACGGGGTGTGGCTATTCTCGGCATTCTCGTAATGAACATTTACGCGTTTGCGATGCCGTTCCCTGCCTATAGCAATCCACTTTTGATGGGTGGTACCGACGCGCTGAATATGGGTACCTGGTTTTTTACGCACATTCTATTTGACCAAAAGTTTATGAGTATCTTCGCGATGCTCTTCGGCGCAGGCGTCATCTTGATGACAGGACGGGCGGAGAACAAAGGCGCCAGGTTCGGCCGAATTTTCTATCGTCGGCAATTCTGGCTGATAGTTCTCGGCGCACTGCATGCCTACCTTATCTGGTTTGGCGATATTCTTTTCCTATACGCGGTCATTGGCATGCTTGCTTACCTGTTTCGCAGGCGCACACCGCGCACGCTGATCATCGTCGCATGTTGCCTATTGCCGCTGGTGTTGTTGATGAGCTTTGGCATGGGCTTCTCGATGCAGAAGTTTCAGGGTAAGGCTGCAGAAATTCAGGTATTGGTCGAGGCAGGCGAAGACATATCGGAAAAGCAGCAAGAAACCATGGATGAGTGGGATGAACAGCGGCCCATGATGGCGCCCGATGCAGACACAATGCGGGAAGATGTCGACACCCACCTGGGCAGTTATGCGGAGATTGCCGCTGATCGGGCTCCGCTGGTGATGATGATGCAGGTCTTCATGGTCCTTTTCTACGGGTGGCGAGTGCTGGCGCTCATGCTGATCGGCATGGCATTGATGAAGACCGGAGTCCTATCGGCGGAGCGATCCGTCAGCTTTTATCGCAATATGATGCTGATCTGCTATGCCATCGGCTTGCCGCTGACCGTATACAGCGCGTTCGACCTATACGCACATGAATTCGCTGCCCTGTACGTTTTTCAGGCCGGCAGCATCCCGAACTATTTCGGCAGTATTATCGTCGGTCTGGGCCATATAGGCTTGGTCATGTTCCTGATAAAGGGCGGAATCATGCAAAAACTGCTGCAGCGATTTGCCGCCGTTGGCCGCATGGCGCTGAGCAACTACCTCATGCATTCAGTGCTCCTGACGACGGTCTTCTACGGCTACGGATTGGGCTTGTTCAGCTCTATATCGCGGTTCGGGCAGATGGGCTTTGTGGTCGCGGTGATTGTCCTGCAGCTGCTCCTGAGCCCCTGGTGGCTGGCCCGCTACCGTTTCGGCCCGGTTGAGTGGCTGTGGCGGTCCCTGACCTACTGGAAGCGGCAGCCGATGCTGCGTTAGGATTTGGCGTGTATACTCCGGTACTTGCCCACGCAGGGGCAAGTACTCCGATAAAACTATAACGAATAAGTGAGACCATAATGGCAATAGCAGATCTTAAAAACGTATTGAAAATCTTTGGCGGCTCCGAGCTCAGTGAAGGCGAACAGGACGAGTTGCGAAAAGAAGTGCTATTGATGACGCTGGCACGAGCGGCCGATGCCGACATCAACATTCAGACCGTCGAGGTCGACCGGATTCGCGAAATCCTGAAAGATTGCACTGGTGAAGATTTCAGCTCAGCTGATATCCGGGTTGCAGCGCGCTCGGAATTGTATGCAGAAGCGAATCTGCGCAAGTATCTCGGCAGCGTTAGAAAGAAGCTCCGTGATCAGGATCGTGCCGACATTGTGAAAGCGCTCGCCGACGTGTTCCGCAGCGACAGTGATGTCAGCGTGCTGGAAATCGATTTCTTTAATCGTACAGTTGAAGCATTGCAGGCTACTCCGGCCCAGATTGCGGGTCTTGTTGCCGGCGAAGTCGGTTAGCTCTACGACGTAGTGCGGCGGCGCTACTGCTGGTGAACACCCGCAGATAGCGGTTCGACAAGACGCCGCCTATTTCTCGATAAACGACGAACAAGCCGGATGCAATAATTACGGCTGCGCCAACGCTCACCCAGCGATCGGGCACTTCATCCCAAATCATATAGCCGGCGATCGCGCCGCCAATCAGCGCGGTGTACTCAAACGGCGCGAGCATGGCCGGTGACGCGCGGCGATATCCGCCGATAATGCCGATCCATGCAACGACCGAGCACGCCCCGGCGACGATGAACAAAGTCCAACCGCTGGAGTCCGGCATTTGCCAGCCGCTTTTGCTGAGCAGCGCTGACGAAACCAGCAGCGGTCCTGTCACAACGTAGATCGACATCGAGTAGCTGCTTTCGGTCACAGCCAGCTTGCGTGCCGTAATAGCAAGACAGGCGTAGCAAAATGCGCCGAACAGAATGGCGAAGTGTGCGAGCGATACTTGCTGTGTGCCAGGCCGCAGAATAATAAGAACACCAACAAACCCGATGCTAACGGCACTCCAACGACGCCAGCCGACATGCTCGCCGAGCATCGGAACGGACAAGGCGGTCACGATGAGTGGTGCGGTAAACCCCAGTGTTAGCGCATCAACCAGTGGCATGCGGGAAATGCCGTAGAAAAAGCCAAACATGGCGCCAACAGCGAATAAGGTACGCAGCAGGTGCCAGCCCCAACGCTTGGTCTTGAGGCTGGCGAGACCGCCGAACTGTCGTGCCAACAACAAGAAAATCGCGACGCCAATCAGGCTGCGCAAGAATACGAACTGCTCCAATGAGTAGCTGCGCAGGATTTCTTTCGCGCATAAATCGAGGCCGAGGCCACCTGTGACACCCAGGAGCAGATACGCAATCGCCTTGCCCGTTTCGTCTTTTGATCCTTCGAATGCCATTGATTACTGAGCTGAAAATGAACAACAGCTGAACATCTTCGCATGAGTAAAACTCGCTGCAAACAGGTTCAGCATCGATTCAGCGAACTGCCTGCTAAATGGATCCCGACAAGCAGGAATTGAGGGAAAGATGATGCTAGCCACAAGACAGATACGGATACCTATCTACGTGTTAACTGCGCTTTTTTTGAGCATTGCCGCGACGACCGTGTTGGCAGAGGAAGAAACACGCACGTCAACGTCAGTGCAGTACACCAAGGCGCAGCGTGATGCAGGTGTCGCTGGGAAGATTTCCAAAGACGAGTATACCGGGATGCCATCAAAAACCGGAGCACGACGCAGCAATTCCACGACTAGCGGCGATTTCTGGTTCTACAGTGCTGACGCGTTGTTGTTCAATGATCATGACGTTGACGGCCACTTTCACGGTATTGATCTGCTGTTTGATGCCGACACCTATTTTCAGGCGGCTGAGGTGTATGCCGTCGTCTACCTGAGCCTTGAGGGTGGCCCGTGGAATGAGTACTCGGCTACCGAAAACTTCACGTTGTTTGGCAGTTCAGCCGATGACGAGTTTCAAATCGTTACCGAGTTGCTGTCCGGATATCCTACGGGCAGCTACGATCTGTTAATCGAGCTTTTTGACGGTTACAACGACGACTTTCTGGCGAGCTATGGCCCGGTCGAAACCTCAGAGCTCGCTTTTCTTCCGCTTGAGGACGCGAACCGGGACGTGCCCTATATACCGCCACCGACTACTGTGGTCGTTCATGAGCATGGAGGTTCGTTTGGCTGGCTGTCGTTGCTCGCGCTGTTCGCGCTGCTCTTCGTTCAGCGAGTCGCTGCGCGACGTTCGCTTGAATCATGAGCAGGCTTGGAGTCAGCATCAGCGTCAGGACGGTAGCGAATGCGAGCCCACCAGCGACCGAGGACGCGAGTTGAGTCCACCATTGCGAACTTGGCGCGCCAATCGAAACTTCTCTCGCGATCAAATCAATGTTGACGCCGAGGACCATCGGTAGGAGGCCGACGATGGTTGTCACCGTCGTCAACAAGACCGGACGCAGACGAATCGCACAGGTTCTCAGAATCGAGTCGAACGCTCCGCTACCGCGTTTACGCAACACATTGTAGGTGTCGATGAAAACAATATTGTTGTTCACCACAATACCCGCCAGCGTGATTACTCCGACGCTACTCATAATCACACCAAACGGCATGCCCATGATGAGGTGCCCCAGCAGGACGCCGCCCGTGGAAAATATGACCGCGGTAAGAATCAAACCCGCCTGATAAATGCTGTTGAACTGCGTTACGAGAATGATGGCCATCAATGCAAGTGCCATCAGCATCGCGTTGCCAAGAAACTTCTGGTCCGCTTCCTGATCCTCGATCGTGCCGCGAAACTCAGCGCTTACTTCCGGGTCGATGCCCATATCGGGTAGCAGCAGACGTAACTCGGCAATGACTTCGGACACGAGATAGCCATCGGCTACATCAGCCTCCAGCGTAATAGTGCGGCGCATGTCGGTACGCGTAATGGTGCTGACTTTCTGCGCGGGTACGCGCTCGACGAAAGTACTGATCGGCACCGGGCCATCAGGCGTCGGGATTCTTAGTTCATCAATTTGAGTGAGGTTGCGACTTTCCGCCGGATAACGAACGCGAATGTCGATTTCATCATCGCTGTCGTCAGGTCGGTACTCGCCGATCTTAATACCGTTCGTGACCAGTTGTACCATCGCGCCGACCAGTGTGATGTCTGCACCGAACCGAGCCGCCTCAGCTCGATCAACTTTGATTTGCCACTCGATACCCGGCAACGGTCGTCCGTCTTCGATGTTGGTAACCGCGTCATTCTGCTCGAGAATGGAGCGCACCAGGCCGATGCTGTCGACGACCGCATCTGAATCACGGGATGAGAACTCGATAAAAATGGGCTTGCCTTGCGGTGGCCCCGAATCTGGATTGCGCGTCTCAATGGTGATACCGACGAGGTCAGATGTGCGCTGCCGAACTTCTGCAAGAATCTCTTTGGATGGGCGGCGCTTGTCCCAGTCAATGTAATTAAGCGTTATTGAGCCAATCTGATCCTGCTCACCACGAACATCCCCGGTCTTGGCGTACATATACTCGATCTCAGGCATGTCGCTGATACGTTCTTCGACCTGCCGGATAAGATAGTCCTTTTCATCTGTCGACAAGTCCCCGCGGGCGCGAATATCGACCATGGAAAAAGGCGGTTCAACATCCGGGAAATACTCAACGCCGCGACCGAAGGTTGCGAAACTGACATAGATGGCGACCAGCAATGCGGTGACCAGCCCAACATTGCGCCACGGATGTGCAAGTGAGCGTTTTAGAAATCGAACATAACTGCCGGTGAATCCCTGCAGCGTATCCAGGTCGCCCGTCTCTGCTGCCGCCAGATTTTGCTTCGCGGCGTCGCTGACCGCGCCGGTCTTGCCGAAAATAGAACCCGCCGTCGGTACGATGACCAACGCCATCAGGAGCGACGCAGCAAGAACGGCGATCAGGGTGATCGGTAAATACTTCATGAACTCGCCGGCCATGCCGGGCCAAAAGGCGAGCGGCAGGAAGGCGGCCAGAGTGGTACAGGTGGACGCAATGATGGGCCACGACATGCGAATTGCCGCACGCGAGTACGCATCGTGGCGAGACTCGCCTTCTGCGAGCCGCCGATCAGCCATTTCTGTAACGACGATCGCGCCGTCGACCAGCAGGCCCACCGCCATGATGAGCGCGAATAGCACCATCATGTTAATCGTGATGCCAAACGAGCCGATTATCAGAATGCCGAGCAGGAAGCTGCCAGGAATCGAAATACCGACCAGGAGTGCGGAGCGAATCCCGAGGATGCCGATGATGACGATAAATACCAGTAGCACCGCGGCAAGCACGCTGTTCTGTAGCTCGGTCAGCATGTCATTAACGTCGTCAGACTTATCGCGCGACACACTGACTTCGATTTCTTCGGGCCAATACTGTTGTTCTGCGGCTACGACCGCTTTGGCTTGCTTAATCGCCTCGATCAAATTGGCGCCGCCTCTTTGTATAACTTCGATAGCGAGCGCAGGTTTTCCGTTCAGGCGCGCGTAGCTATCGGCGTCCTTATAGGTGCGGCGAACCTCAGCAATATCCTTAAAATGCACGATGCGATCGCCGACCGCCTTGATGGGCAGATTGAGGACGTCGTCCGGGGATTCAAAAACACCGGGCACTTTCACGGGAAAGCGTCCTTCGGTCGACTGCATGGCACCGGCTGCGACGAGCTTGTTGTTGTTTGCCACAAACGCGACGATCTGCGCCTGGTCCAGTCCATAGCTCTCCATCGCCAGCGGGTTGACAATAACCTCCATCAGTTCTTCGCGCGCGCCAACGAGATTGACTTCCAGAACGCCGTTGATGGCCTCAAGATCTTCTTTCAAATCTTTGGCGATGGTCGTGAGGGTGCGCTCAGGAATATTGCCCGCGAGGTTCAGGACCAGCATGGGGTCCTGTTGCGACATTTTGACCTCATTGATGGTTGGGTCTTCGGTTTCGTTCGGTAATTCCGCTGCAGCATTGTCCACACGTTCACGTATGTCCTGTAATGCTTTATTCGTGTCGATTCCGGCCTCGAACTCGACTCGAACACTGGCGCCGCCTTCGTAGCCTTCGGCGATCATTTCCTTGATGCCCTCAACGCTACGAATTTCCTGTTCCATTGGACGCACCAGCAGGCGCACGGCGTCTTCGGGCGAGATACCTTCGTGCGTCATTTGCACGTAGATAATCGGAATTTCGATATCGGGTTCAGCTTCCTTCGGAATGGTCGTATACGCGTACATTCCGGTCACGAGAATCACCATGAGGCCGAGAATGACGGTGCGTGAACGCGTCATTGCTGCTTCGATCATTTGCATTGTTAGTTGCTCTCGCCCTGAATTTTTCGGGCGACAGCGGTGTCGACTTCGTCTTCTGGTATCGCGTCGACAAGCGAGCCGGCAGTAACAAAGCCCTGGCCAACAGTAATAATGGTGACCGTTTCAGGAAGACCTGCGACCCAAACGCCGTTGCTTGAAGACTGCGCGATGTCGGCAACGACGAACTCTACCTTGCCGTTGGCAGCGATAATCTTGGTGCCCACGTTACCCGCATCGTCCAGCGTCAGAAGCGACGGTGAAATGCGATGCGCCATGATTGATTCAGCCGGGATATAGAGTTCTGCTGTACCTCCGGCACGTAGCGCTCCGTCACTATTGTCGACTTCAAGTTCTACCAGGAAGGTGCGCGTCGCCTCATCAGCGACCGGCGATACGTAGCGGATAGTGCCCTGGATTTTCTCGCCGGTGGCGAGCTTCGCCTCTGCGCTAGCGCCAGAGTTCACGAAGCGTGCATCGAATTCTGAAACACTTGCCGACACGATGATGGTGCGATTGTCGACGAAGGTTGCTATCGGGTCGCCTACCTGCAGAAAATCACCAACCTCACCAATCCGCGATTGAATAGCGCCATCGAAAGGGGCGCGAACAACCATGTATTCAAGGTCCAGCTCTGCACGCGTTAGTTCGGCACGCGCCGCCTCAAGGCTGGCAACGCCTTCCTGCAATTGCGCTTCGGAAACGTAGCTTTCAGCTTTCAACTTGGCGCGAGCTTCATACTCAACTTCACGCTGCTTGACGATCGCGCGAGCTTCCGCAAGTCGTGCTTTACGGTCACGCTCATCCAGACTTACGATAACGGTGCCGCGACTGACATTGGCGCCGCGCCTGGCGCCGATACTCGTGATGCGACCATCAGTCTCTGCCGAGAGTTCTACAACTCGTGCCGGTGCAGTCTTGCCATTCACGACAATCGTACGTGTGATTTCTTCGGCGACCTGTGTTCGTACGCGAACCTTACCCTGTGACGAGTTCTCTGACTGCGCCGCGGCTACACTACTTTCTGTAGAAGGTTCGTCGTCTGAAAATTGTCCAGACAGCAACCAGACTGCAACTAAAACTGCGATGCCGGCTGAGTAAAACCAGGACCGATATTTCTCAAAATTACGCAACGTCATTTTCCTCAATTTTCTCTACGTGCAGTTCGTGCCCGTTTTCCTGAATGTATTTTTTCATTGCCTGCATCACTGCGCGGGCGATTCCAACTGTGAAGTGCATACCGTGCGGTGTTTCCTGCATGCATTTGTGTTCGAACTCATCAAACATTTTTTCGTAAGCCTCGATATCCGCGATGCGGCTTTGCAGCACAGTCTCGACTTGTTCGGCTTTCATCAAATGAGCAAAGCAGAGCGTTGCCAAAAACTCAGAACGAATCTTGTGGGTTGGGTTTGGGTTATCGAGCTCAGAAAGTAGCTGCTGGCGGCCGGCCTCAGTAATGCGATACACCTTGCGATCAGGCTTGCCGTCTTGTGCAATACAGCAGCAGCTCACCAGCTCTTTTTCCGCCAGTGAGGCGAGTGCCGGGTAAATCGAGCCAAAGCCTGCGGCGAAAAAATGCCCAAACGACGACTCGAAGTGCTTCTTCAGGTCATAGCCCGAGGCCTCGCCATCGGTAAGCATGCCAAGGCATACAGTCTTTACATCCATCACTTATTGTCCCGGCAGCCACGGCTGCCCATATATCGGGGTGATGCATACTATCAGTTCGATATATGAAGTCTAGTGCTATTGGGCGAATTGGGCGAGAAACGGGCTCAGCAGTCGATCTTCGGGGTCCAGTTGGCGTCGCATGCGGCGAAAGAAGTCGAGCCGTCGGGAGTAGGTCTGGATAACGGTTTCTGCCCGTAGTGCCCGAGACTGACTGATCAACGGCGTACCGCCCCATTTCTCGGCGAACTCGGCAAGGTCGATGACGAAATCATCCCAGCCTTTTAACTGCGTCGAGGCGGTTGTTAGAGCGATCATTGTTTCATCAAACGAAGGCGATAGCGGCGCACTGGCGTCGCGGTTCAGTCGATAGCCAACGGCGGGCAGGTCGCAACGGTATTGGGAGTTCTGCAGCGTTGTCTCGCAGAACTCCTTATAAGCAAGCGCGATCATAGAAAAATTGGCGGCAGGAAAACACCAAGTAGAGTAATAAGTATTACGACCGCCACGCTTGCGGCGCGACTGCGACGAGGCATTGGTGCCCGACTGCACCAGTCGCGAATTAACGAGTCCCTGAGTCGCTTCGCTGATGCTGTCTATCAATCGATACTTGACCGAGTCAATCGGCACGATGCGATTGAGTGACTTAAAGACGTGCGGCATTACCGTGCTCTCACCCCAGTCCTTGAGTCGCCACGGCGCTGCGTAGGCGTTGCCGGGGTCTGCATCGTAGCGACGCAGGTCGAGATAAACGCGATCTCGATACGGCATCAGATAAAACTTGAAGCCGACATCGCTCATCGCGAGAGTGTCAACGATAGCTGCGAACTTGTTTATCGATACGCGACGATGACTCGCGGTAAAAGTTTGAATAGGTCGAACCCGAAGAGTTACCTCGTAAATTACGCCGAGAAGTCCGAAGCTCATTCGGTACGCTGCCAATAGATTCGTTTGCGAGCGGTCAATCGTCAGGATCTTGCCCTTGGCGGTAACGACTTTCATCGATGCGACGTGGCTTGAGAAGAAGCTGCCCGAATTCCCAATACAGGGACCGAAGCAGGGAGCGGCGATAGCGCCGCCGACCGTACGACCTTGTAGTTCGAAGCCACCTATCAGTTCAAGGCCGTCTTCAGCGAGTGTTTCGATCAGCGCCTCAACGCGAATGCCAGCTTCAACAGTAGCCGTATGATTTTTCGTATCAACCAGAAATACCCTGTCGAGCTGCGTCATATGCAGGATTGATCCGGAGTCAGCTGTATTACAGTCAGTCGCGGCGGTGCCGGCGCCTTGCGGTCGAATGGGCAAGGGTGTGCCGCTTTCTGGCTGCAGAAATCGGCGCAGTTGGTTGAGGTTCCTGGGCCACAGATGTGCGGGTCCGCTGTGCTTGGGGCTAGTAAATTTTCCAGTCTTGCGCAGCTTGGTGGCGAGCATCCATGTCTCCAGCAGATTAAATAACGTCTATGCCAAAGTCACGGAGAAAACTTGTCGTGTCGGTGGCCCCGCTGTCATAGAACGAACCATCCTGGTTCGATTCCTTAGATCGGTGGCTTTGCGACCCTGTTTTTCAACAGGTGTGCCTTTGTCATGCGAGCAACAATCGTTGCATAGCGCGAAGAAGACTGTCAACGAACTGCCGCAACCCATTTACCGTTATTGTTAAGTCTTGAAAGCAACGCATTCCTGACGCAAGCTGTGACCATGAAATACACACCTACAGAAGTTGTCGCTGCGGCCACCGCCGCGTCGGCGCGAATCGGCGCGATCATCAAGCGTACGCCGCTAACCCAATCTGCGGTCTTCAGTGAAGCGAGCGGTGCCGACGTTTACCTGAAGCTGGAGAATCGGCAACTCACTGGATCATTCAAGATCCGTGGCGCCAGCAATCGACTGACCACGTTGTCCGATGAGCAACGGGCCCGTGGTTGTGTGGCGGCATCGAGTGGCAATCATGGCGCAGCAGTTGCTTGCGCGATGCAAAGACTGGGAACCAGCGGCGTTATTTTCGTGCCTGAGCAGACGTCGACGGCCAAAGTGGAAGCGATTCGCAGCTACGGCGGCAACGTACAATTTTTTGGCAACGATGGCCTCGATACGGAACAGCACGCGCGCGAGTATTCCGAGCAAAACGACATGTACTACTTGTCTCCGTATAACGATCCCGAAGTCATTGCCGGACAAGGTACCTGTGGCGTCGAAATCGTGGAGCAGTTGCCAGATCTCGATGCGGCGTTCATCGCAGTTGGCGGAGGCGGCCTTATCGCGGGCGTGAGTAGTATCTTGAAGGCTCATAATCCGAATATTCGAGTCTACGGCTGCCAACCGGAGGCATCTGCGGTCATGGCCAAGTCGGTTGATGCAGGCGAGATTCTGGATATACCCAGCGATCCGACTTTGTCCGACGGTACTGCCGGTGGCATAGAGGCAGATGCTATTACATTTGAGCTTTGCCAAGACCTGGTCGACGAGTTCGTGCTGGTCAGCGAGGCAGAAATCGCAGCTGCAATGCGCCTCTACATGGCAGCTGAAGATGAAGCAATCGAAGGTGCCGCCGGTGTTGCGCTCGCGGCCTTGCTGGCGTGTAAGGACGACGTGCAGGGCCGCAAAGTCGCTGTCATTGTCTGTGGCGGCAATGTGAGCCAACAGCTGATCGACAGCATTCAGTAAAGTGAACTGAATCGAGAGATAATCCTCAAATATTGATTACGACCCTAAACTGAAGACTATGAGCAGATCGATAACAACCGTAGCGACCGCATTAATTGTCGCGTTGGTGCTAACGACCTCAGCGCTGGCCGATACCACAGCGTTCATCAACGTTAATGTCATACGCATGACCGAAGACCGGGTTGAACCGGGCCGAACGGTCATTGTTGAAGACGGGCTTATCACCGTTATTGGGCCGGTGGATGTAGTTCCGTTGGCCAAAGATACAACCATCATTGATGGCACCGATCGATACCTGCTGCCCGGCTTTACTGAAATGCACGCGCATATTCCTGATGCCGCGTCTCCCGAACTTGGCAGGGTAATGGCACTGCTGGCCGCAAACGGCGTAACGACAGTTCGCGGCATGCTCGGCGAACCATCGCATTTGCGTTTGCGCGAAGAGTTACTGCTCGGGGACGCTTTTGGCCCACGTTTGATTACGTCCGGCCCTTCTCTTAACGGTGATTCGGTGCACGGTGCGGACGATGCTGCGCGACAGGTAAAAGAGCAATACGAAGCGGGCTACGATTTCATAAAAATTCATCCCGGTCTTAACGTCGATGAATTTGCTGCCATTGCAGATGCTGCCAATGAGATCGGTATGCCATTTGCCGGACATGTCCCCGCAGACGTCGGTGTTGCAGGTGCAGTTGCCGCAGGCATGGCGAGCATCGATCATCTTGACGGTTATCTTGCAGCGCTGATGCCGCCAGACTCTGACGCCTCAGGCGGTTACGGCGGTTTTTTTGACGTATTGCTGGCTGACCAGGTCATTGAAGAGCGTATCGTCGAGTTGGCACAGCAAACTGCCGCTTCCGAAACTTGGAATGTGCCCACAGAGTCACTCTTCGAACACCGAGTATCCGAAGTTACCGTCGCGGAACTCAGTAGCTGGCCAGAAATGTTGTATATGCCCCGAGCAACGGTGCAGCAATGGGCAGAATCAAAACAGCGTCAGGAAAGTGAGCGCGGTTTTAACCCTGCCGTTGCCAAACGAGCGATCGAGTTGCGACGCATTTTGATCAAGGCGTTGCATGCAGCCGGTGCCGGACTATTACTGGGCTCCGATGCTCCGCAAGTATTCAACGTTCCCGGTTTCTCACTGCATCATGAATTACAGTTTCTGGTAGACGCCGGCCTGACGCCATTTGAGGCGCTCGCGACCGGCACGACGGCAGCGGCAGAATTTCTCGAAACCAACACAGGCAGCATTGCAGTTGGCCGCGATGCGGACCTCGTACTGCTGGACTCCGATCCACTGGTCGATATCAGCAATACACGGCGTATACACGGTGTCATGTTACGCGGTACCTGGTATTCAGCGGCGGAATTGACGTCTCTGCTGGCGCCGTATCGCGCCAAGAAAGACTGAACGTCCAGTCTAGTCAGTAATAATGTTCAATATTTTGCAGGCTAAGTAACGGATCGAAAAACAATAATCATAAAAAGGGAGCGCGAGAATGGCCGACAATAAGTCTTTCCCACCCCAACAAGACGGGCGCCTTTTTCTTTCTGAAGGGGGTACCGAAACCGAATTAATGTACAAACATGGTTTCGAATTGCCCCATTTTGCAACGTTCCCATTGCTTGATAATCCAGATGCAGTATCGAAAATGAGAGAGATGTTCAGAAGTTATCTGGAAGTTGCCGCAAAACATAAAGTATGTGCACTCATGGGTGGGCTCGACTATCGAGCAAGCCCAGATTGGGGTGATCTTCTAGGCTATTCTCCAAAGGGTTTGGCCGAAGCAAATCTTCAGTCGATTGAGTTCTTAAGAGAAATCGCAAACGAGTATTCTTCGGAAATTCCAGAAATACTAATTCAGGGGTTAATCGGTCCCCGGGGTGATGCTTATGAAAGAAACGAAAACATCACCGAAAATGAGGCAGAGGACTATCATTCTGTACAGCTCGAAACACTGAAAGAAGCAAATGTCGATTTGGCGCTAGCTTTGACCTTCAATAACATTTCAGAGGCAGTAGGAGTTGCACGAGCTGCAGCAAAAATAGGTGTGCCGTTAGGAATTTCACTCAGTTTGGACAGCGCATCAAGGCTCAATTCTGGTCCAACCCTGGCTGAAGCGATCACTACAATTGATAAAGAAACAAATCAATCTCCGCAGTTTTATTCGATCAACTGCTCTCATCCCATAGAATATGAACCTGCAATTGGACCTGGTGACTGGATTGATCGGGTTAGAGGCGTCAGACCAAACGCCTCCAAGATGGAAAAGATTGCGCTGTGCCAAATTGGCCACCTTGAAGATGGCGACCCTGTAGAACTCGGAGAGCTATGCGGAGATCTCGCAAGACGTTACCCCCACATGGACATATGGGGCGGCTGTTGTGGGACCTGGGACAATCACCTGGATGAGATGGCTAAAAATATTCTCGCGGCAAGATAACAGCCTCCACTGCAGCAACGGCAAGCCAGATGGTGGGCGTCCTCAAATGCTAATCAGGTTTGTTGAGCGTGTTTTCGATCTTCGCGACGGTGATGGGATGGTAGTTGCTGCGGGCGCGATTGAACATCTCGATAGCCAGGTCACGGTCGTAGCCGTTTTTGGCCAGCGCTTTGTAGACGGGCTCAACGAGGCGGGTTCGGCCGAAGCGGTTCAGGTGCTCTTCCAGCGCGCCGTAGGCGGGTTCGTAGTGGCGCTCGGCGACCTGGATAAACCAGGTACGGGCAATTTCGGCATTACGCGTGGCGCTCAAAGCAAACGCGGCATCCACTTCTGCCAGTTGCTCGTTGTCCAGATCGACCGGCAGGCTGTTGATGAAATGGACCATGACTTTCGGCGGCCAGCTTGCGGCCGGCACCAAATCGAGCGGAAGATCTCCGGCGGCAAAAGAGCTGGCCATAGCTGATGCGGTGTCTAGGGCTTCGGACCGTGGAATGATCGTGTCGTCCGGCAGGCCAGGCTGGTATAGCCACTGCTCGACCTGCGCGCGACTAACGATGCCGGGATGCCGGGATAGCAGGTTTTCGTCCAGGTAGTCCAGAAATTGCTCCGTGGTGATGGTCCTGAATGCAAATGCGTCAAAGTAGTCGCCCAGAAACTCGTCGAACGTTTCGCGGCTGAACTTTTTCTCCAGGTAAGTTAGGAACAAGTTGCCTTTGTGGTAGTGAATGATGCCCTGGAAATCGTCGGGGTCCCCGTCCGGAAACGGCGGCGCCAGCGCTTGGCGTTCGGGAACGATTTCCTCGAAATCGAGCAGCAACTCTTCGTACCCGATCACGTTGTCGACGTTCATGCGTTCCGAATCGTAAATCACTTCCATGAGACGCGCCTCGAGGTAACTGGTCATGCCCTCGTTCAGCCATCCGTCGCGCCAGGTGGCATTGGTCACGAGATTGCCAGACCAGGAATGGGCAAGCTCATGCGCGACGACGTCGACGAGGCTACGGTCGCCGGCGAGCAGGCTCGGCGTCAGAAAGGATAATCGCGGGTTCTCCATACCGCCGTAGGGGAAACTCGGCGGCAATATCAGGAGGTCATAGCGCCCCCACTGGTACGGCCCAAACATCTCCTCGGCGGTCTCCAACATTGCCTGCGTATCGGCGAATTCGTAGGCCGATGCTTCCAGCATCTCCGGCTCGGTATACACGCCGGTCTGCTCGCCGATCGGGGCAAAGTAAATGTTGCCGACCGCAATGGCGAGCAGGTAGGCCGGGATCGGCTGTGGCATCTCAAACTCGTAATGTCCGTCACGCTCGGCTTCCGGATCGTTGTTCGCGCTCATCACCGCTAGCAGTTCGCTAGGGGTGGTGATCCTTGCGTCATACGTAATACGAACCGACGGCGTGTCCTGCAATGGAATCCAACTGCGTGCATGGATGGCCTGCGACTGCGAAAACAGGAAGGGATGCTCGCCACCTGCCGTGAGTTCCGGTGGCAGCCACTGGAGTGCGGTCGCCCCCGGGCTCGTACGGTAGTCAATTTTTACGACAAGCTCGCCGGCGGACTTAAGAACTGCCGGCACGCTGATGATCAGTGGTGTGCCCATGACCGGATGTGTATCCCCAAGTCGGTAGCCCGCCTCTGCCATGTCGCCGGCAGCGGCCGCCATGCTGGCGCCTTCGATTACCAGGTCGCGGGTATCGAGCACGATCTCATGCGCGTCCGGGTCGATGCGTTTGAAGTGCAATGTCGCACTGCCGCTCAACTCTTTGGCATCGAAATCGACGTTCAGGTCGAGGCCCAGGTGTTCGAGTACGAACTGGTCCGTGTTGGCAAACGTGAAATAGTCGTGTGCCGGGTCGTAGGCGTCGGGTTGTGGTTTGGGTGTGTCTTTCGAACAGGCGCTTAACAGGAGGCAGGCGACAACGACGGCGAATGTAGGTTTGCGCATGGGGAAGCTCCGGGAAAGGGCGGCTGCTGCTGCCTCGTGGCAATGATACCAGCGTGAGAGTGCAACACCACCGACGAGCGGATCTCGCATGTCAGAGCTTGGGACTAACTACCAGGAGTCTTCTAAACCTGTGTTTTTGGCCGAAAGCAGCCCCTGGACTGATAAACTAACGAACGATTTCGGAGCAAGTAAATGACAGAGAGTAAACCTACCGCGGGTAACAGATATCGCAGTTTTGCCGAATTCTATCCCTTCTATCTATCGCAGCATGCCAATATCGTATGTCGCCGACTACATTTTGTTGGCTCTGCAATAGTCCTTGCTGTTGCTGCCTATTCCTTGGTGACGGGTAGCTACCTTTGGCTACTGGCAATACCAGTGATCGGCTATGGCTTCGCGTGGTTGGGCCACTTCGGTTTTGAGAAGAACAGGCCGGCGACGTTTACCTACCCGATCTACAGCCTTCGAGGTGACTGGGTAATGTTCTTTCAGATGCTGAGTGGCAGAATCAAATTTTGATCAGTGCGTCATGACAGTATCGGGCACTAATTTCGGCAAGGCGGCAGAAGACTACGGCACTTTTCGGGCTGGATTTCCTGCATCTGTTTTCGATCGTTTTGCCGAGTTCAATGTTGGCGTGCCAGGCCAATCTGTAGTCGATCTAGGTACCGGAACCGGAACGTTGGCGCGTGGCTTTGCTCTCAGGGATTGTAAGGTGATCGGCGTTGACCCCGACCCGTGCATGCTCGGTGAGGCGAAAAAGCTGGACCACCAGAGTGAGGTCAGCATCAGATATGTGGAGGCGAAGGCTGAATCCACTGGCTTGGACAGCAGCGCTGCGGATGTTGTTACGGCAGGTCAGTGTTGGCACTGGTTCGATCAGTCCCTGGCAATTGCAGAGGTGATACGCCTGCTCAAGCCCGGCGGTAAACTTGTTATCGCCAACTTCGATTGGCTGCCACTGGCCGGGAACGTAGTAGAGGCCACGGAAGAGTTAATAGTGCAGCACAACCCGGACTGGCATTTTCATGGCGGTGTCGGAATGTACCCGCAGTATCTTCCGGCCTTGAGCGAAGCTGGCATGCAGAATATTGAAACGTTTTCCTACGACATGGATGCTCCGTATTCGGCGCAGGCCTGGAGAGGTCGAATCCGGGCAAGCGCAGGCGTAGCCGCCCTGGGACTGGACTCAGCCCTCAAGTTCGATCGCGACCTTTCGCAAATGCTCGCTACTCGGTTTCCGTCGAGTGTTCTGGCCGTACCCCATCGCGTATTTGCAATAGTCGCGGATGCGAATGAGTGAAAGTCACATTGTGATATTTGATGGCGTCTGCAATTTGTGCAACGGCGCAGTGAATTTCATTATTCGGAGAGACCCGAATAGAAAATTCTCCTTCACACCGATGCAAAGCGAATCTGGCAAACGCCTGATCGGGAAGTACGATGCAACTATGGTTGGCGTGGACACATTCCTGCTGATAAAGAACGGGCAGTGCTACGAGAGAACTGACGCAGCCATTGAAATCGCCGCTGACCTGACAGGGTTCTGGTCCATGTTCAGGTTTTTCAAGGTTCTGCCGAGGTCGTTTCGTGATTACTTCTACAGGCTAATCGCCCGAAATAGATACAAACTGTTTGGCCGAAGCGAGGAATGCGTGCTTCCGTCACCAGAGGTTCGCGATCGATTTTTTGAATGATCGCTTTGGGCTGTGACTGCAAAAATTACTCTGCGATTGCAACCAAAATGCGTTTTCAGGCGTCTAATTAGTACAGAGACCCTAATTTGTTAAGGAGACGGCCATGCGCAGTCTTGTAGTAATGGCGATGTTCGCAAGTAGTTTGACCTATGCCGCCTGGAACGGTTACACGGAAACGCGCGATCTCGAATTATCCGCCAGCGGCGTCGATATTCTTGAGATTGACGCCGGTGCAGGAAACATTGTGGTTAACGGCGTTACCGACTCTAGCCACATCACGGTTAAAGCAATCATTCGCGTTGATGATGACGACGACGATGCGATCGAAATGATTGCCGAAGACCTTGTTCTGAAATTGGAAAAAAGAAACAGCAAAGCGGTTTTGGACGCGTACTTTGAGCAGAGCAGCTGGCATTTCAATGATTCTGCCGCTGTGGATCTGGAAGTCAGTATTCCGCGTGGCCTTGCAATATTTGTTGATGATGGATCAGGTTCGATGCAGATAAGTGATGTCCATAGTGACGTCAGTATTGATGACGGTTCCGGTTCAATCGAAGTTTCGGGAGCGACCAACGTGGTGGTCGACGATGGTTCCGGTTCCGTGCGGATCGTGAACGTAACAGGCGACGTCGAAGTCGAAGACGGATCCGGAGACATCAAAGTACAAGCCGTCGGCGGCACAGTCACAATCGATGACGGTTCCGGCGGCATCATTGTAAGCGACGTCGGCTTGGATCTCGATATTGTGGACGATGGCAGCGGTTCCGTTCATATCGCAGATGTGCGTGGCGCTGTTTACCGCGACGAATAGTCCTGTAACACGTTGAATTAATTCCTCTTTATCCGCCTGCAACAAGGTCGGGCGACGCGCTTCTGCGCGTCAGCGTCTGGTACTGCTAGAATAAAAACAGGCCAGGCATTAAGGAGAGTCAACGTGAAACTAGTCAAACACCTGCTCGATCGAAAAGGTCGGTACATAATCTCAGTGAAACCGGACGACTCCGTTCTCGATGCGATTCGTGTCATGGCGGAGAAAAATATTGGCGCGGTCGTCGTTATGCAAGGCGATGAGTTGCTCGGCATCATGTCGGAGCGCGACTACGCACGCAAAGTCATCGTCAAAGGTCGTGCATCTGACAACACCGCGGTCGCCGACATCATGACTGCTGATGTGCTCACAACATCTGGTGCCGAGACCGTCAATAAGTGCATGGGCATGATGACGGAGAAGAAAATAAGACACTTACCCGTTGTTGAAGACGATACCGTTGTCGGCATGATTTCTATCGGCGATCTGGTCAAAGCCATCATTGCGGATCAACAAGAAGAAATAGAACATTTGGAGCATTACATCAGTGGCCAATAGCAAAGACTACGATCAACGTATTCTTAATCTATTTGACGGCTACGTACACGGGACATTGAGTCGACGACAGTTTATCGACAAGGCGGCGGTGTTTACCGCGGCTGGTATTTCGGCTGCTGCAGTATTCGCGAGTCTGAGCCCAAACTACGCGCTCGCTGAGCAAGTTAGTCCGGACGACAAATCGATACTGACTGGCTACAAGAAATACGCTTCACCGCAAGGTGCGGGCGAAATGTCCGGCTACTATGCTCGACCGGTTGTGCACGAGCACAAATTGCCCGGCGTCGTGGTAGTACACGAAAATCGTGGTTTGAATCCGTACATCGAAGATGTTGCACGACGTCTCGCCGTTGCCGGATTTATTGCATTTGCTCCAGACGCGCTAACGCCGCTTGGGGGCTACCCGGGTAATGACGACGAGGGCAGAGCCATGCAGCAAAAAAGAGATAGCGACGAAATGGTCGAAGACTTTGTTGCAGCTGTCGGCTACCTGCAAGAGCATCCGGACTGCAACGGCAGTGTTGGCGCGGTGGGTTTCTGTTTCGGCGGTGGCATGGTCCTGCGTTTGGGAGTGAGAATTCCCAGTCTCGCGGCTTCCGTACCATTTTACGGTCGTCACCCTGCACCGGACGAGGCCGCCAGCATCAAGGCCGCACTCATGTTGCATCATGCTGGGCTTGATGATCGCGTCAACGCTAGCTGGCCGGCCTTCGAGGAAGGCCTGGAAGAGGCTGGTAACGACTACGTCGCTTATACCTACGCCGACGTCAATCACGGCTTCCACAACGATACGACGCCACGCTATGACGAGACTGCAGCGGAACTGGCGTGGCAGCGAACGATTCAGCACTTCACCGAACATTTGTGAGATCTGCGCCCCTGGTCGCTTGTCTATGCTTGCTGGCGACGAGTGTTCTTGGGCAGGACAACAAGACCGTTCTTGGCCCCGGCAACATGCCGCTGCACGATGGGGCTGCTGCGCTGACGGCAGGTGATGCCAAGGAGGGGGTCAAACTGACCTTGCTCGGTCTGAGTCAAGCCAATGATTCACGCGAGCGGCGAACTGCCAAGTCAAATTTATGCGCCGGCTACGCGTTGCTGGAGAACTATGCGACGGCGCTCGCGTATTGCGATGAGGTACTGGAGAAAGACGACAAGTACTGGCGTGCCTACAGCAATCGGGCCCTGATCTACATCAAGCTGCGGCGTTTCGACGAAGCACAACAGGACCTGCTAAAGGGCGAAGCGATCAGTCCGCGTTCCAAAACGCTGAAGGCGGTTCGCAAGATGTACCTTGATGCAACAGACCCGGTTGCACCGAGTGTTGTAATCGATGACAGGCAGAACCGCGAAGGTGAGGAAGGCGATGCTGACTAGTTCGCGAAACTTGCTCAGCACGGCGCTACTGTCGATAACACTGTCGGTGTCGGCGCAGGAGAATGTGGATGTTACGCATTTGCTCGACCCGGCAGGGGAAAGAAAGCCATTACAAACGATTGTGCCGGTCTACCCAGAGCGTGCATTGACGGATCGGGTTCAAGGCGATGTTGAGGTGTGCTTTAACGTTGACCGTGAGGGTCGAACATCACGTATTTCAGTTCGCCAAAGCAGCCACCGAATGTTCGAGAAACCGGCTGTGCATGCTGTGCGCGCTTCAAGTTACATGCCGCTGCAGGAAAACAAGGTTCTGAGCGGCATCAAGACCTGCAGGACATTTCGATTTCGCCTGGATCCGGTCGCTATTGAAGACCCTATTGATCCGGGCGATCCGGACGATCCGTCAGCCAGCGTCGAGCCCTGAGGATAGACGTGCCGCACGCAAAGTGTTGGACATCAACATGACGATTGTCATCGGGCCTACGCCGCCCGGAACCGGAGTGACCGCCGCCGCGACCTCGCAAACAGAATCGTAGTCAATATCGCCGGTGAGCTTGGACTTGGTTTCGCCATCCACTGTTACTTCAATTCGATTGATACCAACATCGATAACGACGGCGCCAGGCTTGATCCATTCGCCGGTTACCATGTTCGGGCGGCCAACGGCGGCCACCACGATATCGGCCTTGCTAACGACGTCAGGCAGATCCTTGGTTCGACTGTGAGTCACTGTGACGGTCGCATTCGACTGCAGGAGCAGACTAGCCATCGGTTTGCCGACGATGTTAGAGCGACCGATAACCACGGCGTTCATGCCAGACAGGTCTTTGCCCAGATGTGTTTCGATCATCAGCATGCATCCCGCTGGTGTGCACGGTACGAATGCATCGGCGGTATTGCCGGAGGTAAGCTTGCCAATGTTGATGAAGTGAAAGCCATCGACATCTTTGCTCGGCGCAACCGCCTGCGTAACCGTCTGCTCATCCAGATGTTTCGGCAAAGGCAGCTGCACAAGGATGCCATGGATGCTGGCATCGTTATTCAGATCGTCGATAAGTGCCAGGACAGCGTCTTGCGATGCATCTGCGTCAAGCGTGTGCTGGACGGAATGAAAGCCGCAGGATTCGGCGGTACGCTTCTTGTTGCGAACGTAAACCTGGCTGGCGGGGTCTTCGCCGATGATAACGACAGCGAGGCCTGGGGTCAGGTCGTGCTCCTTGAGCAATGCCTCTGTCTCACGTGCTATCTGCGCAGATAATTCTGCGGCCATTGCCTTGCCATCAATCCGGACTGCGTTTGTCATGTGATTCACTGCCTCGTTGTTAGGCGGCGCATGGTACCGGTGCTGCAATCCTAGGTAAATAGTCGGCGGCGCTTAATCAAGGCATACAGAAACACGGCCGGGGTCATAGCTGCCACGACGTGCTTGAGCGAATGGCCGCTGATGAGGTAGCCGAAAGCGAAAACATCCGCGTCGAAAAACTCCAGCAGTTTGGCCACCAGGTAGAAGGCCAGCATCCACCAGTAGTAGCGCGCTGCGCCGATCGCAGGCTTATGCGTCAGCAGGATCACAGGGATCATTAACATTGGCAGGAACTGCACTATGGCATAGGGGCGCAAATCGCCAACGCCTCGTGATTCCGTCCAGGCCCAGTACTCAACCGACGCGAAGCCCACGATAAGTAATGGCACCAAAAGCATGCGCGCCGCGCGTGCCGAGACATATTCGGCGACGATTATCGTCATTAGACCCGCAAATCCGATGACCATGGGCATGCGATCCCACAGCAATGTCGCATTGCTCGGAGCGAGATGGTAGTAAGAGGAGCCGAAGGCGGTGAGCGAAATGCCTATAAAAAAGACGTAGTAAGCCATTTCGTTCGTGCTGACACAGACCTTGTCTGCATTGCGATTCACAAACACCAGTCCGGCCATGCCAACGATCAGGAACGGCAGGTTCGAAAAGACATTCCAAAAATTGGGCATGCCGAGCAACGAGCGGGAATCGCTGAACTCGTGATACGCAGGGTCTTGCGGGACAGCCGACGTGAGTAACAACACTGCTGCTATCACGAAGATTGCGAACGCGATGACAACGACGGTGCGCGGTGACATCAGGCTGGGTTCCACATAATTTCACCGTACTCCTTGGAGTTAGTCGCGGCAAGCAGTCTGATGGCGTAAACTGTGAGTCGAATTCTTTCTAAAGGTAAGACGATGGCCGACAGCCGCCAGTACGATACAGTCGCATTCGATGTCCGCGATAACGCAACCATGCTGTTCTTCGCGAAAACGACGCCTGAGGGCGACATCAATGATTACTTACTGCTGATGCGGACCATCGAGGATGATTTTGATGAGTCGATGTACATCGAAATCAATGAGAATCAATTTGGTGGGCACGACCTGATCCGCGAAGCGGCATTGATGGGCAATACGCTTACCTTGACGCTGCATGAGGCGGCGAAAGAGTTGGACGGCGCTACACAAATCGTTCTTACTTTTGCCGATACGCCAGAAAATGGCACCAGCATCGAACGCGGCGCATTTCGCGTACTCGGAGACACCCTTTCCGGCGGTCATGCCTGAACGAAGACCGACCCACATTGCACCCAACGCGGGCGAATGAAGGCCGATACTTATAGCGTCTACATGCTGCGTTGTGCCGATGGCAGTTTGTATACGGGCATAGCTACGGATGTTTCTCGACGCCTGCATGAACACCAATCGAGCCCGCGCGGTGCAAAGTATCTGCGTGGCCGAGGCCCGCTTACACTTGAGTTTCAACAGGCGGTAGGCGGCCGCGGCGATGCGTCAAAAGTGGAATATCTTCTAAAAAACCTGGCCAAGGTGGACAAAGAAGAACTGGTGTCCGGGCTAAAATCGCTGGCTGAACTCACCGCTGGTTTGCAGCTGGATCAGACGTCCGGAGCGGGCGGCGGATAAAGCACCAGCGCCTCGCCGAAGACGGGAAGGTGTAGCCGTACATCGTTGTCCCAGGTCTTGCGAATCTCATCCAACCACTCAGCGGAATCGACGAAATCGTCGAGAACTCTTGGGCTGAGTTCAATTTGGCCAAACGGTCGCGTGTAGTCGTCGAAATGAATCGGAATCACACGTTTGGCGCCAGTCGACGTGACCATGGCGAGCCAATATTGCTCGGTGTAGTTACGGCCAAGATTCTCCAGTCCGAATGCACCCAGCATGACAACGTCGGCGACGACATCATCGAGGGTTCCGGGAAGAAATCCGGCACTTCCCTGAACCAATGTTGTGCCTTGCGGGTGCATTACGACTACCGAATATGATTTTCCTTCTCGCCATGCGCTGACCGGCGCGGGCGAAGTCAGCGGCGTATCGATCGTGCCCGGGTATGGCACTGAGCCACCCCAGCCTAGCGGTGCATGATTCGAGTCAATGATCCTTACTGAGAACTCGCCAAAGCTGTAATCACTGCCACTTTCGGCAATGACAATTTGATCTTCTGGAACTCCGGCACCGCGTGCGATGTTCGCGGTGGTTTCTGAGCCGATGATGGAGGCGCTACTACGATTCGCAATAGCACCGATATCCATTGCGTGGTCAAAATGCGAATGCACAGGGATGATCGCGGCAAGTCGCCGCATCTGATACTCGTCCAAAATGAAATTGATCTTCGCGGCACTGCTATGCACATTCGCCGAAAATACAATGTCAGCAACGGATGGACGAGTGAAAAAGCCATCAATCAATATTTGCGTATTGCCGTCATCAAACAGCAGCGTCGTTACGCCAAGCCAGGTAACTGTCACTGCATCGGGGCGAGACTCATACTCCGGATACGGCTGCCAATCGATTTCACTGAGTTGTGGTCGATCGCTCCACAGCGCCGCAATAATTACCGATACGACCACAAGTAGTGACGCGATACCAACGGCGACACGCTTAGCCAAGAAAGAGAACTGCTCCCGGTTGAAATTCACGATGCGATGCTATTGACCGGCGACTATTCTTGCTGCGTGACCGACGAGCGGCGCGAGGTAATTGCCCAAGGCATAGCCGAGCAAGGCCATCAGGATGGAGGCAGGGACCAGGTTCGGACGGTGATGCGCCGCGACGATGGGTGCTGATGCAGCAGCGCCGATATTTGCGGCAGACGCAATCGCGACACTGTGGATATCGACGCGGAAAAGCCACGCGCCGGCCAGACAAAACAAGCCGTGAATGAATATCCAGATAAAGGCGCCGAGAACGAACATTGGCGCTTCTGCCAAACCTGAAATCGACGCTCTGGCGCCCATGCCCGCAACAAATACGTATACGAGTGCCGTACCTAGCGCCGTTGTGTTGGGCAATTTAGAGATTGGAGTAGTCGATAACAGCAGCGCCAGTGTTGTCACCAGCAGTATGCGCACGGTAGTCGTTGAAAATGCGGTCTCAAGTTTAGGACTGAGGGCAGCCAGCGCTGCAGAAATGTCAGGGGCTACCGCCGTCGCTATCCAGGTGACACCGATCGCAATTGCACCGATAAACAGATACTGCGGCATCGTAGGCGCATGGTCCTCCTCAACGTGCATCTCGGCAGCGGCGTCCATGCTGATCAACCGGTCTTCCGGAACGCGCGCCCACTTGTTGAACTTGTCGGCGAAGTCGCGCGACATCAACAGCAACGGTAGCCAAACAATATAAATAACGTTGTCCGCAAGCACGGCAAGGCCGAACTGCTCTTTGGAGGTTTCCAGCATTTCTGCCGTCGCCGCCATATTAGCCGTGCCGCCGATCCAGCTGCCGGCAAGCGCGCCGTAACCTCTCCATGCATCATCTGACAAAGATCCGTGCACGATGTAGTAGGCGACCACACCGCCGACCATTACGCCTGCGGTACCCATCAGCATGACGAGTACGCCTTTGCCCATCACTCGAACGACAGCCGGCACGTTCACCTTTATTAACATCAGGACGATGAAGATTGGCAACGCAATAGCGCTTAAACCCGGATAAACAGCCGATTCGCTTGGAATGACACCGAAGTTGTTGAGAAATACCGGTGTGGCGTAAATGAAAAGTAGCGGCGGCAGATAGTCGAACAGTTTCGCCTGCGTGCGCTGTTGCAGCATGAAGAAGAACGCAGCAACAAATACGAGTACGGCGAGTACACCAAGAGGTGAGCTAACTAGAGCTTCGGAATTTTCCATCGTCTGCAGACTCTTCGGATCAAGATGATCGGCCGAGTATAAAGGAATCGACTAAGCGATTTGCGCCTGCAGGTCCTTGCGTGTTGCTTCGTCCGTAAGGGCAGCCGACTTCACAGTCAACCACACTGCGTCCCAGTCCTTGATCTTGCTGGGACCGAACACGAATTTGGCGATGTAACTATCCAGCTGCGCAACGCGGATGACGTTTTTCGGTGGCGGGGTTGGAAAATCAATCTTGCCGGTGAATACCACGAGATTGGCTACGGCTACTTCCGGCAGAACATTGCGGAGTGCGCGCGTACGGCCTTCGTTCTGAATTAGTGGGTTCAGGAAGCGACGTTTGACAGTGCCGTCAACGTTATTCCATTGCGCTTCGTCTTCGTCCCCGAATACGATGCCGTTGTAATGCTTGGTTTGAATGCAAAGAATGCCGCCGGCCGTCAAAATCGCATGATCGATTTTAGTCAGGCCACCGTAGGCACCTGGCAGAATAAAGTCGTGCAGGACATCCGGACTGCGCTTGTCGAGGGCGCGTCTGATCCGCAGCGTGCCGACCCAACGCGTGATGATGGCTACCAAATGGCTGGCGGTAGAGCGAAAGATGAGGGTGAGCAAGAGAGCGCCGGCAACAGTGAAAATGAAGGCTGCGGGCCCTACATTGGTGATGCCGGTCGTCAACGTCGGCTCAGCCGCAAGCGCGGGTAGCGCAATAAGCGGAAGACTGGCAGCGACGAGGCGAATTAACACGATCATGTCCCAAGAGTAATAAAATTTGCTCGCAAAGAATCGTAGCAGATCACGTTTTGCGGATCTGGTCTTAACTTAACCCGGATAGGCCAGATAGTGACCGTCAATATGGCCTACCCGGACCGGTGTTGCGTAGATCTCGCTGAGCAATTCGTCCGTCAGGGTCTCGGCCTTGCTGCCATCGGCCACCACGGCGCCTTGCTTGAGCAGGACGACGCGATCGACTTCGGGCGGTATCTCGTTGAGGTGGTGGGTGACAATGACGATATTCTGGCCCTCATTGGCCAGGCGGCTGATTTGCCGCAAATAGTCAAAACTGGCTGCAATATCCAGTCCGGCCGTGGGCTCGTCCAATATCAGCGTGGCAGGCTGGTGGACGAGGGCGCGGGCCAGCAGACAACGGCGCTGCTGGCCGGTCGACATGTGTTTGAGTTCCGTATCGACAAAACCCTCCATGCCCAGCGTTGCGAGAATGTCGCTGGCCCGAGTGATCTGCTCAGCGCTGACGCGGTCGGCTAGCAGGCCATGGATCCCTATGCTGGACTGAAATCCCGACACAACGACAGCCAAAGCGGTTGTTGTCGGTGTGTAGCGGTTGTGCAGATCATGCGATACCGCACCAATTTTCTTGCGTAGTTCCCAAACGTTCCAGCGATCGCGTCCGAGTATGCGTACCCACGAGTCGTCTTTGACAACCGGGTACAACTCTCGATTGATCGTTTTCAACAGCGTGGTTTTTCCGGAACCATTTGGGCCCAGAATGGCGATTCGCTGGCGCTGGGGAATTACGAGGTTAAGGTTATCGAAAACACGGGTGCTGCCACGCCAGATGGTCGCGTTGCGAAACTCAATAAGAGCGGGCAAGAATCAAATCTCGTTGGTTAGACGAGCAGGCCGCCACGACTTATGTGCCACGAACGCCGGTTTTTCATTTGGGTCGCTAAGTTCTTCGAGTAGTTCTGCAAGCCATTGAAACCATTCAAATGCCTCTTCGTTGCCGACTTCTTCACGTAGATCGTAAACCCAGTGTTCCAGTTTCTTCCACAATATGACGGCGCTGGCCCCCATTAGATTTTTGACGACAATGTAGGGCACGATGCGCTGGTGCGTCATTACGCCGATATTCTCCATGGTCGTGCTGATCTGCATGGCGCATTTTTCCAGACCCAGCTGGCGGATTTCGATTTCTTCGGTGGTTAAGCCGTCCGGCAATTTCAATATTCGTTCATACGCTCTGTTGAAATCCGGGTTGCCAAAAAAACGAAACAACTCGATGGCAGCTAACTCGCGTCGCTGCTGGCGAATATTACGCATTTGCATGATCGCAAAGATCAGGCCTCCGACAACGACTAGCGCTCCGAGGATTTCGGCCATATCGGCCAATCGTGACAAGTCGTTCATCGGTAATTCTCCGCTCTAAATTTCAAAAACATACTTCTTATACTCATGTATCTACGTCAGGCAGTGTGCAGTTTCCACTTGCCACGACGAAATACAAGAACGCTAAACACTGTGACGAGTGACTCCGATATAACGATGGCGACAAACACACCATTAGGACCTGCCTCCACACCTGTTGCGAGCCAATAGGCAAGCGGAATCTGCAAAAGCCAGAAACATATGAAATTAATGATGGTTGGTGTGAAGGTGTCGCCAGCGCCGTTCAATGCCTGCGTCAAAATCAGGCCTACTGCGTAAATTGGGAAGCCGATCCCGAGAATTCGCAGGCAACTGACGCCATAGTAAATGACTTCGGCGTCATTGGAAAACAGGCCGGTGATGGCCGGTGCGGCAGCAATCATCGAAAATCCGACAATCGTCATAAAGTAAAAGTTGTACTTCGCTGCACGCCAGGCGGACTGTTCAGCGCGATCCACATGTCCTGCGCCGAGATTTTGCCCAACCAGTGTTGCCGCTGCATTGCCCAGCCCCCACGCCGGTAACCAGACGAACTCGAGCATGCGCAGCGCGATTGTATAAGCCGCAATCGCATTGCTGCCGTACAGCGCGATGATGCGCATCACGATTATCCAGCTCGAGGTAGAAATCAGAAACTGGCCGACGCCACCGATCGAAATAACCAGCATGCGCTTTAGCAATCTCGGCACGAGGCGAAGATGACGGAAGTGAAACTCGAGTCGACCGCGACCATCGAACAAGTACCAAAGTTGATACAGAACGCCGACGCCGCGGCCGATAGTAGTGGCGACGGCCGCACCAGTCACACCCATCTCCGGAAACGGCCCGAGACCGAAAATAAAGCAAGGATCGAGAATGATGTTCAGGCCATTCGCTATCCACAGGGAACGCAGCGCAACTGATGCATCACCAGCACCGCGAAAGGCGGCATTAAGGATGAACAGGTACAGGATAGTCACAGCGCCGCCAAGCAGGACGGCGGTAAATCCCGCGCCCGTCGCAATAACATTTTCGGAGGCGCCCATCAGGGACAGCATCTCCTCCGCGTACATGACGCCGATAATGCCGATGACTATTGACAGTATTGCGCCGAGCCACAGAGCCTGACCGGTAACGCTGGCGGCCTCGTCGATATTCTTTGCGCCAACCCGACGTGACACCATCGCGGTGATGCCCAGGCCGAGTCCCACCGCAATGGCATACAGCACTGTGACCAGCGCTTCTGTGATACCAACAGCAGCAATCGCGTCAGTGCCGAGTTGCGACACGAATGCAATATCGACAACTACGAACACGGCCTCCATCGACATCTCGAGCATCATCGGGATGGCCAGCAATCCCAACGCACGCCCAACCGGACCGACCGTGTGGTCGGTATCGTTGTCCTGCAAAGACAGATGCACGAAGGCCACACATCGCTGCCAAAGGGACGGATTGGGATTGAGCCTGGTCATTTCAGCGGATAGTCATTATGCAGAACTGCCGATGGTAAGCTTTGGAAGCAGCTTAATCGACAGGAATAACCGCATGCCGGACGGATTGCTACTCATACTCGTGCTCATAGCAGGCGTGATTGTCTACGTCATCAGTCAAGTAATGGAAAACGTTCGCAAGAGCGCGAAGCAGTGGGAGCAGGTCGACAAGAGCAAACTCAAGGAATGGGAGGATGACGAGGACGATTAACCGCGTGCGTCATCCTTGAGTAAGAGATCCAACTCGGCCGCGGTGTCCCGCGACGACTGCAATAATTTTTCCTCTGATTGGTGAAACGCATGCTGTTCATTCAGCAATTTCTCATCACGCTCGCGAAAAGAGTCGATAGCCCTGGTCGTGTCTTTGGCGCTCACGCCGATCGATGCAATAACTTCTTTCGAAAGCGCGAGGCTCGACAGAAACGTCTCGCGAAAAATGTGCTCAACACCGAGGTCCATCAATTTGTGTACGTGACGTCTGTTGCGGGCGCGAGCGACGATTTTGAGATGTGGAAAATGTTGGGTCACTGCTTCGGCGGTTCGCATCGATGCTTCGATATCGTCAATGGCAAGGACGAAAATTTTCGCATGCTCGGCCCCGGCCGCACGCAAGATATCAAGCCGTGACGCGTCGCCATAGTGGACAACACTGCCATATCGCCGCACAACGTCGACCTGAGAGGAGTCTATTTCCAGTGCGGTGAAAGGACGATCGACGACTCGCAGCAAGCGAGCAACGATTTGTCCGACGCGGCCGAAGCCGGCAATGATGACGTCGTTGTGTTCGTCGTCCATATCGTCGTACTCGGGCTCGACTGCCGCGGCCTTGCGCGTGCCGTAGCGTTCAGCAGCCATGTACGCGAATGGGGTGATCAACATCGATAAAGCGACAACGAGAATGAGTTCATCGATCAGCGCTGCAGGTAACAAGGCATTCCCCGCCGCGATGCCAAACAATACGAACGCGAATTCACCACCTTGTGACATCGACGCGGCAAGACTCCAGGCAGAGCGCGCACCACCTATACCGAATTTGCGCGCCAACGGGACGAGGGCTGCTGCCTTCGCCGCCATTAGCAATACAACCATGATCATGATGCGCAGCGGAGATTCGAGCAGTAAGCCGATGTTGACTGACATGCCTACAGCAATAAAAAACAAGCCAAGTAACAAGCCCTTGAAAGGACCGATATCCGCCTCGAGTTGATGACGAAATTCGGAGTCAGCCAACAGCATGCCCGCGATGAATGCGCCGAGCACCATCGACATGCCGGCGAGCTCCATCACCAAAGCGGCACCGATTACAACCAGCAAAGCGGTCGCCGTAAAAATCTCGGGAATTTTCGACCCGGCAGCAATCTGCAAGACAGGCCGCAGCAAGTACCTACCGGCGAGGATGAGACCACCAATCGTCAGGACCATGATGCCCACTTGAGTTACGCCCATACCGCCGTCCGTATTCGTACCGAGCATCGGCAAAATGGCGATCAGCGGAATTGCGGCAAGGTCCTGAAACAGGAGTATTGAGAACGCAGCGCGCCCATGCGACGTGGTCAGTTCCCTTTTTTCTGCGAGCATTTGTAAGACAAATGCGGTTGATGACAGCGCCAGTATCAAACCGATTATTACAGCTGGCTTTCCATCGAGACCCAATGCCCAGGCGATCGCGGCAATAATCGCAGCACTCAGTGCGACCTGGGCGGAACCAAGACCGAATACCATTCTTCGTAGCACCCAGAGTCGCGATGGCTGTAATTCGAGACCAACAATGAACAGCAGGAAAACAACGCCCAATTCCGCGAAATGTAGAATATGTTCCGGATCCTGAATCAGCTTGGCGCCGAATGGACCGATAATGATTCCGGCTGCCAGGTACCCAAGAATTGATCCGAAGCCGAGGCGGCGACTGATCGGTACCATCACGATCGCTGCGAGCAGATAGACGATCGATTGTTCTAACAAGCCCATGTGGTCTCCAATTGGCTGATAGCGACTGTGGAAGCATAGTCTAGTCTGCGGTGGATAGGTGATCGACCCGTATGCCCGTTTTCGATTAAACTATGCCGACTTCGTAAAGTGTCTGGTGCGCCAGACTGGTCTCACTCAGGAAATGCCCATGCTTAATCGTTTCGACTTCGGCCGCAGCCTCATCGCCGTGTTCTTTGGCATGTTATTGCTCGTATCGGGTTGTGACACAGGTAGTTCCGGCAATTCATCTGCAGATAAGCAGGGCGAGCGCGAAAATGCTGAAGCTGCGGCCAGGACGCAAGCGGCCGACGCCGCGCGTGCGAGCGAAGCCGAAAAAATTGCGCCACGGCAGGCTGTGATTTCTGAGCGGCTTCCCTACGGTGAAGTTGGCGATCAGTTGGTCTACGGGCATTTTGTGTTTCCAGCTGACATGGTCGAGCCGCTGCCTGCGGTAATTGTCATCCATGACTGGTGGGGTCTGAACGACAGCGTACGAGCGATGGCAGACCGGCTGGCAGCGGAAGGCTATATCGTTCTCGCCGTAGATCTTTACGATGGTGAGACTGCCACATCTGCGGGCGGGGCGAGACAGCATATGTTGCGCGTCGTAGAGCGCCGGGAAGCGACGCAGGAGAATATTCGAAAGGCGTACGAGTGGGTTAACGACACGGCCGGTGCTCCGCGCATAGCCGCGCTCGGTTGGGGGCTTGGTGGTGGTTGGTCACTAAATACCGCTCTGCTATTTCCGGATGATCTCGATGCGACGGTGGTTTACTACGGTCAGGTAACTACAGACGAAGAGGAATTACGACCTTTGAATGTTCCGGTTTTGGGGCATTTTGGCGGCGCGGATGAAGGCATCTCTGTAGCGTCGGTCAGAACTTTCGAGGACGCGCTGGAGCGTCTGCGCAAAGACTATGACATTCAGATCTATCCTGGTGCGGAGCAAGGATTCGCTGATCCAAAGGGTGGTGCTTACAACGCCAAAGCAGCGGAAGAATCCTGGGAAAAGACGTTGCAGTTTCTCGGCCGCAATCTCACAGTTTCTCCTGAAGCTGCTGAGTAACAACGACCTGGTTCTATCTTGATTCGGGCTGACTATTCTGCGGCGCCCTGAGTTCCTTCGCACCGGTAAGCAAATAGTTTCGTCCTGTTGCCGTTAGTAATTCCGCAGCGATCCTTTCAAGTGCGCTGGCCTTTAGCTGTTTTACCTCTGTTGCTTCGTATTCCAGAGATAACAGGTAATCGCATAACTGCGCTGTCCATTGAGGATCGTCATTCAACTGAGACGTTGCTTCGGCTAGCAGGTTTTCAGCACCGCCTGCGAGCTTAGCCACGCGCAGCGCTTCTTCTTTGGGGGAGAGCGGAAACAAATTGCTGGGGTTGCCGTCAAACCAGCCTAAGTAGCCCGCAAAAATCGAACGAACAGACCACTCGATGTTGCCGTAGTACTCTCGCAGGTAATCCAACTCTGCGAACTGCTCGGGTAACTTCACGATCTCTACCAGCTCGTCAGGCCCCAGGCCCATGTTCATTCCAGCAATGGTCTGGTCGAATATCGACTTGATCGCGTCTCTGTAATTGGTGAGTACAGCTTCTACTTCCTGCTCACCGTGAACAGGTCGTGTATGCCCACCGATTAGAAACGCCGGTTTTTCCTCAAGCATGGAGGTCAGGCTATTGATCCACGCCGCGACATCGCGGTACGGCGTGCCGCGGATGGCGTACAGATTCGGCCATGACTTGTAAAAGTTGTCACCGGCAAACAATGCTCGTTGTTGCGGCAGCCAGACGTAAAGCTGGTCGTAAGTCTCCCCGGACGCCGGCACCAGCTCCAGCTGAACTCCCGCAATCTCAATCGCTTGCCGTTTGTCACCAATCAGATTGGTCGGGACTATCGCCTCGCCTGCTCCGAAGATCGCGCCACTTCGTTTCGGAAAATACACTCTGGCCACGCCGTTATTGATGCGCTGCTCTGGCGACAGCATGAACCCGCCTTGACGGGCACCCCGCGATCTTTGAACTGTTAAGCCGACATCGCTCAAAGCTCGACCTTCGAGCCCGTATCCTTGTCTTGACCATACTGCAACGTCGTTGCCGGCTGCTACGAATACCTCGGCACCGCTAGTGTGGTCACCATGACTGTGGGTGAAGATGACCGCCGCAACCGGCTTGTCACTGATCTCTCGAAACGCGGCAAGTACTTCCTGAGCAGCGCTCGTGTCGATCTGAGTGTCGACAATGATTAGGCCACTGTCTCCGACGATCATGGATGAAGGCGATACACCGTAGCCAACAGCTGTATAGATATTCGGTGCAGTTTGAATGACGTCTTTCTGAAACTCCGCCGACCGTTCATTGAGAAGCTGTTCCGCGACGGTTTCGCCATTTGCGATTGGGGAGAAGAGTAGCGCGCACATGAGAGCCGTTAAATCAGAAACTCTTCGCATATGTTTTTCCTTTCGATAGCAAGCACTGCGCCTTAGGTTCGGACTTCGGTGCTCAATTCGCACTGTCGGCGCAAACATCTTCAATAAGCAGGCTGTCGAGCTCTGCTACAAACTCAGGAGAGTAGTTTTGCCGGGTCATGCACCAGACTCTAGCAAACGACCGGTCTTTATTGATCAGGAACCGCCACGCCTTTCGTTCCGCCTCGAACTCGTCTTCTTCGAATACTCCCAGCCTGTATTGATAATGAATGTTCTCCCACATTCGCTTGTTGGAGGTGAACATGTAGAAGTGTTGCGCCTCTTCTACAGCTGATAGCTCCTGACCCGTTTCCGCGCGACGCATCAAACTTGCCAATTGAGCATTGCTACCTAGCAGGGCCAGGTGATCAGATATATGACGAGATATGTCACTGCGTGACTGAGCGCGAATCATCTCGCGATTTTGGTCCAACTCGACAACGAGTAAAATTATCCCAATCAACACACCGATATTTGCAACCAACGTCAGCCAACCATTGACCTTGTTCGATTCCATTAGATATCCCCCAACAGGAACTGTGGACGAGTGATGCGCACCAACAACTTATAGCGACTGAACATTCTCTGCTACATCGCATTGCAAAGCGATCTCCAATGCGACCGTTTCGTAAGTCATCGACTCTCGATTATCGCCGCTACAATGCAGCGATAATTGCGCGCTAAGGGCGTCGCGTAGCTGTAGTTGTTGCTCAGAGTTGAGGTCACCGCCTGCGATACAAAAATCGTTTACCGCGATCGGGCCAAGCTGTTTCGTCGGTACGCTAATTGTTTTCTCTATCACACCGGTGTCATCAGGTTGCGCATGGATCCGCGTATCAGCAATGCTGATGGAAATCGATTTAGCTTCAAGCGCGGCAGGACACGTTGCCTCAATGCGTACTGCAAAGGTCAGGCTGGGGAGTTGAATAGGGCGGCTGGATGATCGAAGTGCGATCTTGGCGACAGCGACGTCAAACTCAACCAATAGTTGACTGTCTACGTCTTCGCCGCGCGAGTCGGCACTGACCAGCACTGCAAGTGCCGCATAAATAAAGAGTCCACGCATGCAAGGAAGAGTACGACATAGCTGTCGAAAAACAAATGAATTGATGGTGTAAGCTGAGTCGATGATAGCCAGCACAGTAAACAGAACTTACAAAATGGCCCGCCGAATTGTGGTGGCCGTTGTCGGTTTTACGGTACTCGTTGTTGGTGTCGCGCTCATCGTACTGCCGGGACCTGCATTCATCGTCATACCTGTTGGTCTGGCGATATTAAGCGTGGAATTTGCGTGGGCCAGACTGTGGCTGCGGAAAGTTCGCCGAACGATCAGCGGTCAGAGTGCAAGCTCAAGAGCCGTACGCGCCGAGAATCACAGGGACCGCGTCTCTCGTTAGAAAAAAGAAAGACGCCGGAGAACTGAAATCTTTGAGTCATTCAGCGAGCCGATCCGACACGGAACGGTCTCCGGCGTCCAAGCACCAACGGCACGGGGGGGGGTGCGCCGTCATTTCCGGTTTTCGCTAATCAGACTATCGGGGGGGAGAGAGTCTGATCGGATAGCGAGGTCGGAAATTCTGTCAACTGATTGCTGTTAAGAACCTGCAACCAATGTAGATGTATAGCCCGGTGTGGGAAAATCAAGGTTGAGATCGCCGTCTAAGACTGAATTGGCTGCAAAAGCGACCGCGACCATGATTAGCAGCGCGCCCATCAGTGCGAGGCCGTTTTCTACGTATTTGGTGTTCATGTTCATTTCCTTAAAATAAATTGCATCTTGCGTCTGCAATCTATAATGCATAGACCGTGCCAACTTCGAAAATACAATAAAAACAACGAGTTAACCGGAAACCTTAGTTACGGCATTTCGTAATTAACGATATTTCGTAATCGCAATTTACGAAATTTCGTATATACTCTCGCGATGCTCAAGAATGACGACTATGAATGGCTGTTTCGCAAGTCTCCGGCGATGGCGACTTCGATCGGGCCCGATGGGGCCTATGTCGATGTCAACGATGCGCTGTTGGACCGGCTTGGATATGCGCGTGACGAGATGGTCGGACGTCGGCCCAGCGATTTTGTAACCCCTGAGTCAGCCGAGCGCATCGAAAAGGAGTTTCTGCCCGCCTTACGACGTACCGGGAAGCTCGAGAACAAACCGATCGCATTCGTAGCAAAAAACGCTGAGGTCATTGACTGTTCGACTAACTCCCTGGTCGAGTACGACCCCGATGGCGAATTCGTACGTACCGTCGCTATGTACACAGAAGCAACCGATGCAGCTCGAGCGAATTTCAAATATCGTAATTTGTACCGCTCAACTCCCGCAATGTTGCACTCCGTCGACGCCGACGGAAATATAGTGACAGTTACCGATCACTGGCTGCAAAAAATGGGTTACAAACGCGAGGAGGTATTGGGGCGCCCCATCTCTGATTTTTTTGCGGCACCCGACCGAGCAGCACTTAGCGGTGATAAGTTACGAGACAACATTAATCGCGGTGAATTCAACAACGAAGAACGGAACGTACTGACGAAGGACGGGCGGATTCTTGACCTGATCGTTTCTGCAATTTCGAGTCGTGATGACGCCGGAAACGTTGAACGAATGTTGATCGCCTCAAAGGACGTAACCAAACGCAATCGAGCGGAGCAAAAACTTCGAGATACGCTGGCCGAGAACGCTCATTTGCGCGAAGAGCTCGAGCTGGAACGCGATTATCTACGCGAAGAAGTGAATGTCGCGATGAACTCCGGCCAGATTGTCGGTAGTAGTCCCGCGTTAATAGAAATGCTCAAGCGAGTTGGAGCCGTAGCTGAAACGCCCGCAAGTGTGTTGTTGCAGGGCGAGTCCGGCGTCGGCAAGGAACTTGTCGCGCATGCGATCCATGCACAAAGCCCGCGAGCGGAAGGGCCACTCGTAAAAGTAAATTGCGCTTCGATTCCTAAAGAGCTGTTTGAAAGTGAGTTCTTTGGTCATGTTAAAGGTGCCTTTACTGGCGCGCACCGCGATCGGGTCGGTCGTTTTCAACTCGCCGATGGCGGCACTATTTTCCTCGACGAAGTCAGCGAAATTCCGCTTGAGTTGCAAAGCAAGTTGTTGCGCGTGTTACAGGAGAGTGAGTTTGAGCGAGTAGGCGATGACGTTACGCGATCAGTAGACGTACGCGTCATCGCGGCGACCAATCGTAATCTTGAGCAACAGATCGTTGACGGTGAGTTTCGCGAAGATCTATTCTATCGGCTGAGCGTATTTCCGGTCGATGTGCCAGCACTGAGGGAGCGCGGTGACGATATTATTCGACTGGCACGGCACTTTCTCGAAAAGACCTGCAGCGATTTCGGGCGATCTCCGATGCAGCTGACTCGAACCCAGGCGGAGATGCTGTTGCGTTACGGTTGGCCGGGTAACGTTCGCGAACTCAAAAATGTAATAGAGCGAGCTGTTATCTTGTCGCCAAGAAACGTTCTTCGTCTGGACCTGTCGATGTCGGACCCGGGAGCGGACATGCGTCAAGACAGCTCTGCAGGGGAATCGCAGAACAATGTACTAACAGAGGCCGAAATGCGTGAATTTCAGAAAAATAACCTGTTGGCCGCACTTAGCCAGGCGGACTGGAAGGTGTCGGGGCCAGGTGGTGCCGCAGAGTTGCTTGGCGTGAAACCAACTACGTTGGCAGATCGCATCCGTACTTTCGGAGTACGTCGAGGTGATTAACAGAGCACTGCTTACATTGAGCGCATTGGTTGCCGTTGTTGGGCTACAAGCGGCAGAGCCTGAACTCCCGTTACCCGTTCGTACCTCCCTCGACATTCGTCAGGTTCCGCACGACAGCCTAAGCGTTTTCGTTCAGGATCTGGACAGCGGCGAGGTCATATTGAGTTGGAACGACCAGGTCGCACGTAACCCTGGCTCCACCATCAAACTGCTGACAACGATGGTCGCGCTCGACATTCTCGGTCCGGCGTATACCTGGAATACCGACGTCTTTGTAATGGGCGATGTCGAAAACGGTCGTCTGGATGGTGACCTGCTACTGAAGGGCTACGGTGACCCGTTTCTCGTCACGGAACGTGTGTGGCAGCTGTTGCGGCAGGTTCGGCAAATGGGTATTCGCGAAATTAACGGTGACTTGCACATCGACGATAGCTATTTCTATATGCCCGACTACGATCCGGCTGCTTTTGATCACCAACCACTGCGCGCCTACAACGTGGCACCGAACGCGTTGCTAATGAATTTCAAAGTCGTGCGCTACTGGTTCGAGCCCGAACACGATACCGATAGCGTACGCGTCTGGCTTGACCCGCCACTGGAAAACCTGGGCGTTGAGAATGAGTTGTCCCTGAGTGCGGGAAGCTGCCGTGGCTATCAGCGCGGTATCACAATTTCTGCGAATGAAGCGATCGATCGAATGACCTTCAGCGGCAAATTTCCGAGCGGCTGCGAGGTTTACGCGATGGACCGAACGGCTTTAAGTCATAACGAATTCGTTTACGGTTTGTTTATCTCATTATGGCGAGAGTCCGGCGGCGAATTTTTCGGCGGCTGGGAAAATGTAGTTGCCCCGGAGGATCTGGAGCCGACGATGAGTTTTCCGTCGCTGCCACTGGCGGACGTGATTACCCGTATCAACAAATACAGCAATAACGTCATGGCACGCCAGCTACTGTTCACGCTCTCCGCCGAGGTTCTTGGTGCACCCGGCACTGAAGAGGGTGGACGAGAGGTCATCGCGAACTGGATAGAGGACGCTGGTCTGAATCTTGACGGGTTAATCCTCGACAATGGCGCCGGACTGTCGCGCGAGGCCCGTATGACGGCCGCCGGCATGGGGGCGCTACTGGAATTCGGCTGGAGACAGCCGTACATGCCGGAATTCGCTTCTTCGTTGTCACTGGCCGGCAAAGACGGAACGCTGCGACGGCGCTTCGATGACGCTGGCCTCGACGGTATCGCACATCTCAAGACTGGATCGCTGGATGACGTGATAGCGATAGCCGGTTACCTGCAAGCACGTTCAGGTCGCCGTTTCGCCGTGGTTACGATGCAGAACCACGAGGATATTCACCGTGGCCCGGGGCAAGAGGTACAAGAGGCTCTATTACGCTGGGTCTACGAGCACTAAGCCTGTATAAGGCTGTAGTAGACTGGCAGGTGGGCAGCTTGGGAGGTTGACTCAGTGACAATCAAAACAGTTCTTGTGTGTTGGGTGATATTACTCTTGCCGTTGCTGGCTGTGGCCGAAACGGTCTATGTAACGGACAATTTACGCCTCGGACTACATCAGGCTGCAGATACCAGTGATCGCGCATTTCGCACTCTGGACAGTGGCCAGGAGCTTGAAATCCTGACGCGCGACAGAAATTATGCGCATGTCGCCCTTCCGGACGGAACGCAAGGCTACGTCAAGGCCGCCTATCTCGTTGACGACAAGCCGGCGAAACTTATCGTTGCCGAGACCCAGGCCGAAGTCGAACGATTGCGGGCGGAACTCGAACAACTTCGAGGTCAGTTCGCGGGACCTGCAGCGACTATTAGCGCGCTCGAACAGGAATCAAGCGTGTTGCAGGCGCAAGTCGACGCCAACTCGGTGCAAATAACAGAACTGAGTGAAGAAAATTCGAGTCTGCGCCACCGACAATCTCAACAGCAATACAGCCTCCCATTGGTTTGGGTCGGCGGTGCGACTGCTGTTTGCCTGATAGGTGGTTTCCTGCTCGGACTCTGGTGGGTCGATAAGCGCAGTCGTGCGCGTCACGGCGGTGTACGTATTTATTAGGTCGCTAAAGCTATCGACTGCAAATGAGTGCTGCTGGTGTCGTCGTTCATCTGGCCGTTTCTGATCGGAATATGAGCTCCGTTGAATAACCTATCGATCTCAAGCTGAGATCGGGCATGCCGGGTTTTTTCTAATTGATCAGCAGTGATGTGCGGCGCAAACAGTCGTACGAACTCCAACATGTATCGGCGCAAAACCACATCCTTTCGAAAACCAATCCATGTAGTGCTGCGCGGGAACAGGCCAGCCGCCGAAATTGTAGTCATGTCGTCATCCTCATCCTCGTTCGCCATACCGGCGACGATGCCAACACCAAGTCCCATGCGTACGTAAGTCTTGATGACGTCGACGTCGCGTGCGGTGAAAACGACATCAGGATCGAGACCTTGTTCAACAAATGCTCGCTTGAGCGACGATTGACCGCCGAAACTAAGCACATAGGTGACTAACGGAAATTGTGCCAGGTCCTGAAGCGTAATCTGACGATCAAGCTTTGCCAGGTCATGGTCATTCGGAACAATAATTTTTCTATCCCAGTGATAGCTGGGTACGAGTAGCAGGTTGCTGAACAACTCGTGCGAGCCCGTCGCGATCGCGAAATCTATGTCGTTCGCATTGACCATGTCGGCAATCTGCTCAGATGTGCCCTGGTGGAGATTCAGCTTGACTCGTGGGTAACGTTGCCGAAACTGACGCACTACCTCCGGAAGAACATAGCGGGCCTGGGTATGCGTTGTCGCGATAGACAACGTGCCTTCTTCTTCTTGAAAATAGTTCGCGGCAAGACTGCGAATATTCTCGGCTTCCGTCATTATAAATCGCGCACGCTCAATAACCTGTTCGCCGGCGGCAGTGACGCCACCAAGGCTCTTTCCCTTGCGCACAAACAACTGCAACCCGAGTTCCTCTTCGAGCAATTTCAGTTGTTTGCTGACTCCTGGTTGCGATGTAAACAGCTTATCGGCCGCTGCCGTTATGTTTAGGCCGTTATCGGCGATCGCAAGCAGGTATTTCAGTTGTTGTAATTTCATCCGTTGCCCCCGCAGTTCTTACTGTGACCACGGTTTTAAGAGTTCGTTTCAATCGACTGCAAGAATATTGCGGCGTAGATATAACAGTCGGTTATACGCCCAAAATTAGTGGTGCTAATGCGACGGCCTGGTAGCTGTCATACTCTTGATAATGAGAGGTGCAACGGTTGCGCCGGCAACTAAATCTGCTATACCCATGAGTACAACCAAAAGAACAAAGGGAGCACCTAATGATTTACGACAATATTCTGCAAACAATCGGTAACACACCGGTAGTTCGTCTCAATCGAATGGGACCTGACCATGTTGAGATGTTCGTCAAGGTCGAATCGTTTAACCCGCTTGCTTCGGTAAAAGATCGTCTTGCCTACGCTATCGTCACTGACGCGATGCGAAAGGGTGAGTTGCAGGAGGGCGATACGGTCATTGAGGCGACATCCGGAAACACCGGCATCGCGCTGGCCATGGTTTGTGCAGCACACGGAATTTCGTTTGTCGCGACGATGGCCGATTCGTTTTCGATGGAGCGTCGTAAGATCATGCGCGGCCTGGGTGCAAAAGTAATTCTAACGCCAGCCGCAGAGCGCGGTACCGGCATGGTGAAGAGAGCGGAAGAGCTCGCCGCAAAGCACGGCTGGTATCTGGCGCGGCAATTCGAGAATCCAGCGAACCCTGCCTATCACGCAAGTACGACAGGCCCTGAGATTCTGCAGGACTTTGCCGGGCGTCGTCTGGACTACTGGGTAACCGGTTACGGTACTGGTGGCACGATGACGGGTGCCGGTCGCACCATCAAGGCGGCACGCCCGGAGGTTAATATCGTGGCCACGGAACCGGAGGCTGCGACCTTGCTCGCTGGTAACGATTGGGCACCTCACAAGATTCAGGGTTGGACGCCGGACTTTATCCCCGCTGTGCTGGATAGGGAGATCTATGATGAATTGCGTTCGGTTAGTGATGATCGAGCAATTGCGGTTTCGCGAGAACTCGCGGCGTCCGAGGGCATATTTACCGGAATTTCGTCCGGCGCTACTTTGGCCACCGCACTGGACGTAGCGGCTGAAGCTGCTGCGGGCTCCGTCATTCTTGCGATGCTGCCCGACACTGGTGAGCGTTACCTGTCGACGCCGCTGTTTGAGGGCGTCAATGAAGGCTCAGATGACGAGTGGTTAGATTCGCTCTAAGGCGCTGTCGCCATTGAGATAGCGGGTTTCACATGAGACTTGAGTCACAGCCAAACGTGGCTGTGACTGGCATCGTTGTGCATTCGGACTATATCGCCCGGGCGGTGCAAGTCATTGTCAGCCGATCTACACAATCTGCAAACAAGAAAGAGTATCGGCAAGGCCAAGGGCCTGCTGCACTCGCTGGTGCCACGCGCCCAGTGTTTTTGCTTCTACGATGTGCAACGTCATTGCGTTTGGAGTAGTGACGGCGCGGATGACTATGAGACTGATAACTTTGTAGCCGACCTGCCGCACGAAGTACTTAACGGACTGGAGCCGGAAAGCGAAGTGATGCGACGTACCCTGAACTCCGGGCGTACGTTACTCGTCTTGCCGGTTCATGGTGACGAATCGTCACCCGTCGGAATTCTGATCGCAGTATTTTCGCGCAATGCAGGCAAGTCATCGTCATTCAATGCTGGCTTGATCGCGAATATTCTTACGCCTGCAGTCGAGATGATAGGTGAAGGCCTTTTGCTGGCTCAGCGCGTGCAAACATCTGAATCGAAAATCGAGGAATCTGAAAAAGAGCTGACCCTGGTCTATGAGGTCGATGAGAAAATTCATGGCACGTCGCAAAGTCACGCCGGGTTGGCACAGCTGGTAGGGCAAAGCGGTAGATTCCTCAATATTGCTTACAGCGTATTACTCATTCCTGGTAAACGTATTCGAGTGAGTGCAACGCACTCCAGTTGGAAAAACGTCAACCGAAAAGTTCTCGATCGATATCTGATCGATCACATGTTGGGGAAACTGGAAGGTCATCGCTGGCCAATGGTATTCAAGATTCCTGGTATCGAAGGCGCCGTAGGTGCCGCTGAACAGGGCTACCAGACCTTGCTCTGTCCACTAACCGATAAGCACGGCAATCTCGAGGGAGTACTGGCGCAACTGGGACGTGTACATGGCGGCGATTTCGGTACGACCGAACGCAGATTCATGGCGCATATCGTGCGCAAAGTCGAGTACGTCATTGAACGTTCGTTTGACGCTATGACGGGTCTTATGAACCGCGCTGGCTTTGAGGCTCAACTACAGGAATCGGCGAAATCGCTTTCTGCTGAAAAAGAACCGCATCAGCTGATCTATTTCGATCTGGATAATCTGCAACTGGTTAACGATACCTTCGGCCGGGAAGCGGGTGATGCCGTAATCATCAGATTCGCCCGCATGCTTGAGGAAGATATGTCCAGAAATGCCGTGGTCTCACGACTAACCGGCGATGATTTCTGTATTTTGCTAACGCATTCGAGTGCTGAGCAAGCTTTGCAGCTTGCAGGCGAGGTTCGCGAGCGAGGTACATCGCTGCGTTATCTGGAGGGCGATAAGTCCTTACAAGTGACCATGAGCATTGGCGTCGCTGAGTTCAATTGTAATGCCGAAGATGAAGGTCGTGCGCTGACCACAGCCCGCATGGCATGTGAAGGTGCGAAAGAGCATGGTCGCGATCGTATTGAAGTGTATGACGATCAAAATCAAAGCATTATTCGTCGCCACGGCGACATGCAGCTAGTGTCGCAAATTCAACAGGCGATCGACTCCGACGGATTTGAACTCATGGCGCAGCCAATCACTAGCCTGAAGAAGGGAAAAAGCTCGCCACGCTTTGAAATCTTGCTGCGGATGAAAGATGGCGATGGTGAGTACCTGCCTACCGGAGCGTTGTTCTCGGCGGCCGAGCGTTATTTTTTGATGCCACAAATCGACCGCTGGGTAACGTCGAATACAATCACGCTGCTGGCTGAGCACGCAAAGACAGTTGCAGAAACGGGCGCTAACTTTGCGATCAATCTGTCAGGTCAGTCGCTCAGCGACGATGACATTCTTGATTTCATCGACGAGGAATTGGCCATGAGTGGTATTGCGGCCGCAACCTTGGGATTTGAAGTGACCGAATCGGCCGCAGTCTCGAATTTACAAAAGGCTCAGATATTCATTGATGCGCTGCGCGAACGCGGTTGTCGAATTTCTCTGGACGACTTCGGTGCCGGGTTGAGCTCCTTCGCCTACCTGAAGAACTTCAACGTTGATACTCTGAAAATCGATGGTGGGTTTATTCGAGACATTACTGAAAACCGAATATCCGAATCGATGGTGGCGGCGATTACTCAGGTAGCAAAAGTAATGGAGTTGCAGACAGTCGCTGAGTATGTGGAAAACAAAGAGACGCAGCAGCTGGTTAAAAAACTGGGCGTCGATTTCGCCCAGGGCCACGAAGTTGGCAAACCACTGCTACTTCAAGAGACGCTGCAACAACTCGCAGCAAGCAAAAAGTCCTCAACAGCCTAAAAAACGCCGGCCTCAAGGCCAGCCGCCAGCGTCAGGCCCAACTCTTCACATTCATTTAGACGAGTTGCATCAAACTCGCCTGCGATCAGAACCGGTTCCTGTATTTCGCGAACCGCAAGTCCGGTCAAAATGCGCCGCATACTGCTTATGGCTCCCAAACCGTCATTGCCTGCGCGGACAAACAATGCATAGGGCTTGCCGTTGATCTTGCCCTCGCAAGGGTAATACGCTCGATCGAGAAAATACTTCATGGCGCCGCTCATGTAGCCGAAATTCTCAGGTGTTCCGAGCAGAAAACCGTCGCACCACAACAAGTCATCGGCTTTTGCCTCGAGCGCGGACTTAACGCGAACTTCCACGCCGTCTACGTCGGTGCTTCTGGCGCCAGCGATCACAGCGTCTGCCATCCGTGACGTTGTTCCCGATTGCGTGTGAAAGACGATTAACAGGTTTTTCGACATAGAGCACAGTGTAACTCGTTGTAGACTGCACAGCATGGCACTACACACTCACCCGATAACGATCAGCGAAGTCGAGAAATTGCCGCTCGAGTTGCAGGAGTTCACGCAACTGCAGCTGCAACGAATCGATGCGCTTGAAGACCGACCGTTTGTTCCGGAGGACATGCTGGCGACGCTGGTGCGTCTGCTTGCCTGCAGTGAGTTCGCGGGCAAGATCTTCCTGCGCGAGGTGGGCTGGTTTCTGGATCAGGGCGATAAGCTGTCGCGTCCTCCGGACATTGCCAATCTGCAGGCATTCACTGCGCGGCTGGCGACGAGCACCGATTCTCTCGATATCGTGCAGGGTGAGATCCGTCGCTATCGCAATCGTTTTTTCCTGCATGTCCTGTGGCGCGAGTTTGCCGACACCGCGACATTGAACGAAACACTACATTCGATATCCGATCTCGCCGACTACCTGCTGCGGGCCGCTGTGGCTTACGCGCAGCAAGCGTTGCAGGAGCGATTCGGCGTGGTGCGCGACGAGAGCGACGCTGCAGTCTCGCTGGTCGTACTGGGAATGGGAAAGCTGGGTGGGCGGGAGCTCAACTTCTCCTCAGACATCGACCTGATATTTCTACACCCGGGCGGCAATGACAGCGACGGTCGTAAGTCGCTAAGCGCGCATGAGTATTTCACTCGCGTCAGTCGCATGCTGGTTGCTCTGATTGAGGAGCCAACTGCCGATGGTTTCGCTTTTCGGGTTGATACCCGGCTACGACCATTCGGCGACAGTGGACCACCTGTGACCAGTTTTGCCGCCCTTGAGTCGTATCTTGTGCAACACGGTCGCGGTTGGGAACGCTATGCGTACATAAAAGCGCGCGCCGTTGGCCCACAACCACCAGCAGCGGTAGCTGCAGATCTCTACGACAATATGATTTCACCATTCGTCTATCGGCGTTATCTGGACTATGGTGTATTCGAGTCTTTGCGTGAAATGCGCGCGTTGATAGCGGCGGAAGTAAAACGTCGCGATCTGGCCGACAACGTCAAGCTTGGCCCCGGCGGAATCCGGGAAATCGAATTCATTGTGCAGTCTCTGCAATTGGTCCGTGGCGGTAGCCAGCCCGAATTGCAAAGCCGCGAACTGCAAACGGTGTTGCCGCGGTTAACCGGCCGACAGGGCATCGACGTTCGTGACGTTGACGCCTTACAAGCCGCTTACGAATTCTTGCGTCGTGTCGAAAATTTTATTCAGGCTATCCGCGATCAACAGACGCATGAACTGCCATTCGACCCGACTGACCGCGCACGCCTGACAGTCGCGATGGGATGTGCTGACTGGCCGGAACTGCGCGCAAAACTTGATATGCATCGTGACAACGTTGCGAGCCAGTTCGAAAAAATCGCATTTCGCGAGCATGGTGACGATACCGACAGCGATTCGAGAGGCAGCCTGCGTGAGCTTTGGAACAATTCGCGGGCGCTGGAGGACTGGTCCCTGGCTTTGCAGGAACAAGGGTTTGCCGATGCCGAGGGGGTCGCGAAACTTATCGTCGCTTTCAAGAGCACCGCGTCGCATGCCGATATCGCCGCAAGCCGGAGATTGCAGCAGTTTGTGCCGAATCTTTTGCTGCTGTTGAAAGACTCTGACCGGCCACAGCTGGCATTAAAGCGGACCCTGGCTGTGGCTGAGAAAGTTCTGCGTCGCAGTGCCTATATAGCGCTGCTAAACGAAAATACCCTGGCGATGGCCAAGCTAGTGGGGCTCTGTACGCGCAGCGCGTATGTGTCCAGACAGATCGCACAATATCCGGTCCTGCTCGATGAGTTGCTGGACCCGGGTATTTATAGTGAGAAAATTTCTCGCAGCGGCATGACCAATGAGCTCGCCGAACGCGTCGCCGCAGCAGACGAGTCCGATAGCGAGGCGCAAATGGAAATTCTCGCGAAGTTTCAGCGTGCCACTCAGTTTCGAATTGCGCTCGCCGACTTCGACGCCAGCTTGTCAATCATGCGCGTCAGCGATTGCCTCACGGAATTGGCAGAAACGGTTCTCGAGTACGCGTTGAAAGTCGCCTGGCGTGATCTAACAGAGAAGCACGGCAAGCCTGAGACTGCGGGCTTCGCGATCATTGCGTACGGCAAACTGGGTGGTCTCGAGCTGTCGTACGGCTCAGATCTCGATCTTGTTTTTCTGCATGACTCTGCGGCCGCGGGACAGCCTACTGACGGCGCAAAACCGTTGGATCACACAATGTTCTTTACGCGGCTGGTGCGTCGCCTGGTGCATTTCCTGACCACGCAAACGGCATCCGGAGTGCTATATGAAATAGATACCCGACTGCGGCCTGATGGAAAGTCGGGTTTATTGGTTAGCAGCGCCGAGGCATTTGAACGCTACCAGGAAGAGAATGCCTGGACCTGGGAACATCAGGCGCTTCTGCGAGCGAGGCCGGTGGCCGGTAGCAGTCGTATCGCCGACAAGTTTACGGAAATTCGACGCAAAACCTTAACAGCAGGTTTGCACCAGGAAACCTTGCGCAATGACGTCATCTCGATGCGTACGCGCATGCGCGAGAATCTTGATAAGAGCGACGCTGAGGTTTTTGATCTAAAGCAGGGCAAAGGGGGCATTGGCGACATCGAGTTTCTGGTGCAGTACCTCGTATTGGCTAATGCAGCGAAGTACCCATCCGTGATTCAGTTTTCAGACAATATTCGTCAACTGGATGGGTTGGCAGAGACTGCCTGCATCGATCAGGAGACGGCATCGCAATTACAGGCAAGCTACCGAGACTATCGACATCATGTGCACCACTTGTTGTTGGACGAACGATCCACGCTGGTCGCGCAAACTGAGTTTACGCAGCAGCGCGCGTTTGTAACCGACGTCTGGAATTCGTTTCTCGCTGCTGGGTAAGCTTATAATCCGCCCAGCAACACATCTTTCATCAAAAAATTAAAGAGACAAATTGTGGCATCCAGATCAGGCACCGTTGACGAAAACCTCATTCCGGCTAATGCGCAGCATCGCTACCAGGTGCGTGATGGCGATTTGCCGCTGTCATGCCCGATGCCGGGAATGTATTTGTGGAATTCGCACCCGAAGGTCTACTTGCCGGTCGAGGAAACAGGCGAGGCCAAGTGTCCCTATTGCGGCGCTGAGTTCAGTTTGAAGAGTGGCAGCTAAAAGCTCTCATAAGTTACATTTTGGTGTCGAAAATCTTCAATTGTCGCTAAAGTCGAGGTACTGATGAGCTGCAAGTAGCGGCACATCAGGTGAGCCCGGTCATGGCGAGGCTTTAGCAGAAAAAGTTAGAGAAAAATGTCTTTAAAATCAGATAAAATAACCAAAAAACTACTTAAAAGAACTAAAACTCTAAAAAATTGGTGATAAGTGTCTGTTTTTGAATGCTAGCTAATGGTAGCTAGATAAGGCGTGATTCAGGCGAGGAAAAGTTCTTAACGT
>RCNC010000064.1_pt1 | contig 52128 bp, 53 predicted proteins | sample 2041301 | NCBI WGS metagenome assembly RCNC01 (sample SAMN09708231, study PRJNA481090) | Marine sediment metagenome, whole genome shotgun sequencing project. | biome: marine sediment; feature: ocean; material: sediment; isolation source: Sewage treatment plant 13A marine sediment (STP13A) ...
TAGTGTCCGCCCAGAAATGAGGATTTTTGCGTGAGATCAAGGCGGACGACAGATTTAACCCGGAGTAATAGCGTTCTATTTTGAGGAGTTAAATCATGGCGTCCAACGCCGATATCGCGGAAAAAGACCATTTATGGATGGACACTAGTTAATTATTGTGCGCTTTATGGAGAACACAGATGGACCGAAACGACACCATCGTATGCAAGGAAACATTGCAGTATTTTGGGAACATGCTCCCTTCACTTTCACACGAAGCAAAAAATATATTGGCCGTCATCAACGAAAATGCAGGTTTGATGAATGATTTCATCTTGATGGCCCAAAAAGGGAAAACACTCAACCTGGATCGACTCGGTTCCCTGTCCGCAACAATCAGAAAACAGGTCGTACGGCTAAACACGTTGATTACGGATGTCCGTCAAGCCGCCGATGGAATCGATAATACCACGCAGGATGTCTGCCTGGTCCACCATACCAGACAGGTGTCTGAATTGCTGTCAAAAAAGGCCGCCATGCGATCTATCCAGTTCGATGTGCGTGCCATGGAAGAACCGATTCTCATTCACACACGACCGGTGCTCTTGCTCCACATAATGTGGGCCTGCCTCGATTATGCCATGAATGCCGGCGAACAGGGCCGGTGTATCGGATTGACCGTGGAAAAAAGGGCAAAAAATGCGGTTGTCCTCATGTCCGGAATCGACAAACTGATACCGGAATCCATCACCGCCATCATGCCTGATGAGCAGCGCAACACCGTTCTCTCGGCGCTGAATGCCGAGCTGATAATCGATGAAAATGAAAAAACACTGCTGTTGAAAATAAGGAAACACCATGCCTGATCATGTACTACTGGTTGACGATGACGAAGATCTGTTGGAAATCGTGTCGGAAAGGCTCAAAAACAGAGGTATGAATGTCGACACAGTGGGTAATGCCGAAGAAGCGTTGCTCTGGATGGCTAAGAAGCACTATGATGCCATCATCCTGGATTTTATGATGCCCGGTATGGATGGCTTCGAGAACATCCGGTCCATTAGAAAGCAGCAGCCTGACATACGGATCCTCCTCGTGACAGGCCAGATGTTGGCCGACGACGGCCGCGAAGCTATTCGAATGGGTGCCGATGTCGTCCTTGAAAAACCAGCAGACCTGGAGGTCCTGGCAAAATCGATTCGGCCTTCCGAATCCGGAGAAGACGGATGACAGCAATCCCCTCCCCCATAAACAAATAGTTCCTTGACTTCCAAAATTTATTCATTATATTACCGAAAGCCAAAAATTGAGAACAAGCATTAAGCCACGTAAGCACTAAGCAGCTTACGGCTTAATGCTTACCGCTTAGTGCTCACCTAATGGCGGGCTTAAGATCCCAAGGAGAACACCCATGTATTTTGAAGCCGTATTCAACCCCTCAGAAAACCTGGAGTACAGTACAGATGCCCATAGCCTGGCTGGAAAAAAAATAGCCGTACAAGCCGGCTGGGTTATCAAAGAAGGCCCGTTCAAAGGCCAGGAATGTTACTATATTCCGAATTCGACCATCGGTCTGATCCCTGTTTGTGACCTGGAAGAATTGAAACCACTCCCTTTTGTCAAGTGGAGAGATTTACTTAGTCAACTGGGATTCTAAGCATTAAGCAGTAAGCAGCTGACTGAAAACAGCTTAAAGCTTACCGCTTATAGTTTATAGCGGAAATACAGCTCCCTTATCCGCACTGCTCACATTTGCTGCATACCTCGCTAAATACCCGGTCTTTTTTTTCAGCTCAAATGGTTGCAGCTGTTCAAGCTTTGCCTGGATTTCTTCTGCATCCAATTGAACATTCAATGTGTTACCGGGGATATCGATGTCGATGATATCACCGTCTTGAATAATGGCGATGGGCCCCCCGGATGCTGCTTCAGGAGACACATGCCCGATGGCTGCGCCCCTGGTGGCCCCGGAAAACCTGCCATCCGTAATCAGCGCCACATGCCGGTCAAGTCCCATACCGGCAAGGGCTGATGTGGGAGATAACATCTCCCGCATACTTGGCCCCCCTTTGGGTCCTTCGTACCGGATGACAAGCACCTCCCCCTTTTGAATCTTACCGGCCATGATGGCTTCAAACGCTTCGTCTTCGGAATGAAACACCCGCGCAGGACCCGAGTGCCTGAGCATCTCATCGGCCACGGCCACCTGTTTCACGATGGCACCGTCAGGAGCGATGTTCCCCTTTAGTACGGCAAGACCACCTATGGCATGTACCGGGTCATGAATGGGCCGAATCACGGATACATCCTTTGTGTCGGCCTTGATGACCGCCAGCATCTCACCCAAGGGTTTTCCGGAAACTGTCATTTCCCGTTTGTTGACAAGGTCCTTTTTCATCAGTTCCGCCATGATGGCCGGAACACCACCAGCATGGTAAAGATCCACCACGTGATGGGGGCCAGCCGGCGCTATGGAAGTAAGGTGCGGAACCATCTCAGCCAGTCGACTGAAGTCACCCAAATGGATATCGACACCCGCATAGTAGGCAATGGCGGTAATGTGCAGGACTGAATTCGTAGACCCCCCCAAAGCCATATCCACCGCAATCATGTTTTCGAAAGCGCCTTTCGTCATAATATTTCTGGGGGTAATGCCTTGTCTTGCCAGATTCACCGCGTGGTGCCCGGTTTCTTTTGCCAACCAGATACGTTCGGAATAAACCGCCGGTATGCTGCCGTTCAGAGGAAGTGCCATACCCAGGGCTTCAGAGAGGTTTGCCATGGTATTGGCCGTAAACATGCCGGAGCAGGAACCTGCACCCGGGCAGGCGTTGCATTCAAACGTACCCAGATCACTTTCGCTGATACTCCCGCTCTTCAGTCGCCCCACGGCCTCGAACACCTTGTCCAATCCGACATCACGTCCATGAACCTTTCCGGGCAGCATGGGTCCGCCGGCAATAAATATGGACGGAATGTCGAGTCTGGCAGCCCCGATCAGCATTCCCGGAATGATTTTATCGCAGGAAGCCATAAGAACCAAGCCATCAAAGGGGTGAGCCATGGCCATGATTTCAATGGAATCTGCAATCAGTTCTCTGCTGGGAAGGGAATACTTCATACCCTCATGATTCATGGCAATGCCATCACAAACACCGATCGTGTTAAAAACAACCGGCGTACCCCCCGCCGCATAGACACCCGCTTTCACCGCATCTGAAAGTTTGTCCAGGTGCGTGTGGCCAGGAATTATTTCATTAAAAGAATTGGCAATCCCGATGATGGGATTCTGCAATTCCCGGTCGGTAAACCCGCCCGCTTTCAAGAGAGACCGGTGAGGGGCACGTTCCGCCCCCTGGGTCATAAGGTCACTTCTTTTCTGCATGATAGATTTCTCCTATGTCATAATGATACTCTCAATTTGGCGATCATAGTTATTGATCCTGCCAAGAAAGTCAACAAACGCAATATTAATCAAGGATCTTCTCCCAATTAGTTGGGAGAAAGGGTTCCAGGAGTCCAGGATTCGAGGGTTCGAGGGTAGCTGAGAGCGATAAGCTGACAGCAGCATTCACCTGAACTCGACAAAAACTCCTGAATGGGTTTACACTTTTGATGCCTTCTTTGTACTCTAAGAAGCCCTGCTTTCGAAAGATATATTCAGGGCCATCATCATCGCTACAACTTCGTTTACCTGATTCAGCATCTCGCAGAAGGAGAACAACACGCCTCGGTCAGGTTTGCTGCGAGAAGGTTTCACTTTGTGCACCGTTATGCGCAGGGGAAGCTTCGTATCGTGCCAATAATAGAGCTGCTGTGAGAATCATCAGACCGCCGCAAAGATTCATCATCGTTAACCCTTCCCCCATGAATGCCCATGCTAATCCCACTGCCACCACCGGTTCTAAGGTGGACAGCATGGCGGCATCCACTGGACCAATCTGTTGGATGCCTTTAAAAAACATCACGATCGCCACAACGGTTGAGAAGAGCGAGAGACCCAGAATCGCTCCCCATCCAGCAAGTGTTGCAGGAAATGACAGACCGTGCCATAGAGTTATGCCTCCAAAAGCCACCGCGGCAGAGGTGACAATAATGGTTGATGACACAAGGGCGTTGGTGTGCTGCATCACTTTGGCTCCAATGATGATATACACCGCATAGATAACGGCTGCCAAAAGGCCTAACGCGATACCGAGCAGTTGACCACCGGATTGCCAGCCAATCACCAACGGGATACCGGCCAACGAGAGCAGCAAGGTGAAAAATTTGACACGAGTGATGGGATATTTGAACACTATAAACGACAAGCCTGTCACCAGCGCTGGATAAATATACAATAAAATCGCGACCAGTCCAGCCGGAGCAAACCGAAGCGCCGTGAAATAAGATAACGACTGTCCGGCGTACCCAACGGCACCCATCAACACCAGGATCAACAAAGATTTTCCACGCGGAAATGCTTCTTGGGTTTTAATGGAAATCCCAAGCATGATCAGGGCCGCCATGCTAAAGCGAAGAAAGAGCACTGAGACAGGAGTTGCTCCTGCTTGATATGCAATATTGGCAAACAGCGGCATCATTCCAAACCCCACTGCTGAAATCGCAATACATCCCATCCCGACAACTCGTTCCATTGATGTAATAAATTTCAATTTGTTCCGATGCTCCAGAAAACCGCCATCGCCCACAAGGTCAGCGTGCAAGCGGTTGTTAGCTTCTCTGTCTTGAAGTTTTAAGTACGATTGCGAAACCATATATTACAAAACACAACGAAACCAACTGCTGAACGGATAAAAATGGTTTGTTCTGAATCAACATTAATGAAGCCATACTGCTATTCATGAGCATGAAAAACAACCAGCCATAGGAATTGTTTTTAGCCAGCAAGTAACTTCCTATTAGAAAGCCGATCATTACACCTATTTCCAGTAACTGGGAAACAGATGTAATACCTCCATAATCATACACGCTGTAACTAACACCCAAAATTAAAAATACATACGTAAATAATGAGGCAACAATATCAAAAATCTTATTTGGGGATTCAGCGTTTTGATAGGCAGTAAATAACCCAAACAGCATCGAAGGAACGCCACCGGTTTCTATTGAGGCAGCTATCCAGTCATGCTTGCTGATGAGAATAATGACCCAAGCTGGAACGCCTAATATATAAATTGTCCATCCAGCAAGTTTTAACTGTCTTTTTGTGTTTTCATTTTTACCTTCCGCAAGTGCAAAAAGGATTTTATTTATAAGGTAAAACCCTCCTCCCCAAAGCTGTAATATTATATCCATAGCATTCTTGTCACCCCTTAAGGTTATTTTTTCCTTCGGTGCAGATATATTGATCAGAATTGTAATATCGAGTATACAGCGTTTTTAATCGAAACAATAAAGGAGAGGAACCAAAATGAGCAACTGTGATAGTTGTGCCTTTCGGGCAAAATATGATAAAAATCCCCGTTCGTTCCTGGGAAAACTATGGAAATGGCACATCCGCTGGTGCCCCGGCTGGAAATCTCATCTGCGATCCCTGCCGGAAGAGAAACGGGAAGAAACATTGAAGCAATACCGATAGAAGACTGTTAGGCTATTAGGCGATTAGACTGTTAGGCTATAAAGTCAGTCCGCCTCACCGCAAGCCGTGCAACAACCTAACAGCCTAACAGTCTAACAGTCTAAACACCTATACCCTATATTTCTGATCGTCTAACCGATCAGAAATATAGGGTATCAGTTCCCTAAAATCCACCTGCATTTCTTCTGCCCGGTGCCGGGGCTCCCCCTCTTCATAGGAAATACCGAAATATTGATCGATCTTTATCTGCTGTCTGACACAAAACAGATTGAGGGAAGGCTTGGCCATGCTGGCCACACGGATGGCGCCCTGTTCTGCCGCCCACTTGAAATGGGGCCCATCCCCGCCGCTGTCGCCCATGACCAGAATATTTTGAAATGGAATCTGGAAGTGCCTGGCAGCGCTTTCCGTGTTGACAGGTTTATCGGCAATTTCCTGCAAGTCGAAAAGGGATTGCGGGTCGCTTTTACCGGCCGAAAAAGATAGACCCGGGTTCGCCGACAACGCTGAAACCCGGGGCAGAAGCTTTTTGAAAAAAACACGTTGAAAATATCCCATGGAGCCGGTGGTGTTGATCATGAAAAGAATGTTTTTGGAGAGGCATTTTTCTATCAGTTCAGGGACACCCGTATAGTGCGCGAATTGTTCGTCAAGATAGGCATCCATCTGCTCGACACTAATGGCAGCAGGCAATAGACCATGGCAACGCTTCATGGCCTCGCTCAATGCTATCTCATTGCCGGTGTATTGTTTGAAGATAGCAGCCAGATTTGAAGTAAGTTCCGGGTAAACAAATGACATGAAGTCAAAAGGTCCGTTTGGGGAAAGACATTCGCTCCAGTCCGAAGAAATTAAGCCGCGGTAGGCGTTCATCATTTGGCTCTCCTTAGACAACCTGGCGGTTGTCGACTGTTAGCTGTTTAGACTATAGGCTGTTAGGCGCTTACCGCTTATTGCTTAATGCTAAATGCTAAAAAATAATACTGCTACGCGCGTCATTTATTGCTGCTGATAGCTGTCAGATGAACCTAAAACTTAACACTTAAAACCTAAAACCATGCGTTACCCCTACCTCCCCGTAAAAACCGGCTTGCGCTTTTCCAGAAACGCCGCCTGCCCTTCCTTGAGGTCTGCACTTTCCAGAGATGCCTGCACAAGTTTTTTAGCTTCGGCCTGTTGGGGTTCATCCAGACGGCCGGATGCTGAAATCAGGTTGAGGATGCGCTTGATCCCCCTGAGAGACATGGGGGCATTCGCAGCGATTTCTTTAGCAAGTGCATAGGTAAAGGATGCCAGTTCATCCTGAGACACGACATGATCCACCAGACCCATCTCTTTCAGGCGGTCTGTTTTGTAGCGTCGTGCCGTAAAGAACATTTCCTTGGTCCGGGGCAATCCGATCGTCCGGACAAACCGCTGGAGACCCTCCGGGAAATAAACTATTCCCAGACGGGCCGGCACCATCCCCATCTGCACATGACCAGCAGCAATCCGCATATCACACGCTACGGCCAGATCACAGGCAGCGCCGAATGCAAATCCGTTAAGCATGGCAATAACAGGATAGGGAAAATCAACGATACTCTCCACAGCCAGTTCAAAGGGACTTTTATTCTGCAGCAGTTTTTCCACTTCCGGAGGCACCCCCGTGGGGATGGCGCTGATGTCATACCCCGATGAAAAAGCCCGATCACCCGCGCCCCGCAGTATCACCACCCGGATACGGTCCTCAGATGCATAAGTCTGCAGAACCTGATACAGCTGGACCAGCATCTCGGGTGTCAAGGCATTTCGCTTTTCCGGGTGGTTTAAGGTCAAGGTAAGGATGCTGTCTGATTCCTCGGTCAGTAATTGATTGGGTAGTCCCATTGGTATTCCCATCTCCAGAATGTGCAAAAGAAACGAATGAACGTCGAACATCGAACGTCCAACATCGAATGTTGAATTTGTAACAGGGAGGAACAGACGTCGGTGTTGAACCGCAACAGTACTCGCTAACCCAGTGACCTGCTGCGATGATCTTTACTATTTCTTATAATTCGATGTTCGATGTTCAGCGTTCGATGTTGGACGTTCATCTTTAGGGTATTGTTTCGTATTTATCCTTTATGTATACTTCGCGCGAGATTCGTGCTTCGAATTTAAATTTTTGGGCTAATAAGGTTCCATCCTGCATCCGATAGAATCTGCACAAAAATGCCGAACTTTTGTGCATTTGCCGCACTGGCGTTCCCGTCGAGGCCCCGCTTATAAACACCCTGGACGATGGCTGCGAGGCGGAACATACTGAAAGCCATGAAAAATGACCAGTTGGGGATGTCACTGCGCTGTGTTCTTTGGCAATATGCCTCTATATAGGCATCTTCCGTGGGTATCCCTTTTGATTTAAAATCGATATCTGATATTCCGAAAGTACGGCCGCCCAGGGAAGGCAGATAATAACCCATGCAGTTATAAGCCAGATCGGCCAGAGGGTGCCCTAGTGTCGAAAGCTCCCAGTCGAGTACAGCCACCACCCTTGGTTCGGTGGGATGAACGATCATGTTCTCCAGCCGGAAATCACCATGCACAATGGTGGTGCTGTTGTCATCCGGTATGTTCAGCGGCAGCCATTCCATTAACCGGTCCATGCTGTCAATGGGGTCGGTCTGGGATGCCAGGTACTGTTTGGACCACTTACCCACCTGCCTGGTCATATAATTGCCGGGCTGGCCATAGTCTCCCAATCCCATGCCCTGCCAGTCTACCTTATGAATCTTTGCCAGTGTCTCGTTCATGGCATCGTAAATGGCAGACCTCTGATTCCGATCTGCTATGTCAGGTAGGGCAGGAACCCGGAATACCCGTCCCTTTACATGTTCCATGATATAAAAAGGGGTGCCGATAATGGAGACATCCTCACAAAGCAGCACCATTTTTGGCACCGGGACATCGGTTTTTCCCAGGGTCTTTAAAATCCGGTATTCGCGATCCACGGCATGGGCCGACGGCAGTAGTTTCCCGGGCGGTTTTTTCCTCAGCACGTAGGCTTTGTGGTGATCGGTCAAGAGATAAGTCGGATTCGACTGACCAAAGCTGAACTGCTTGATTTTCAGATCACCCGAAATATCCATTTTACCCTGAAGATAAGATACCAGCGCCGGCATATCCAGTTTGTGAGCTTCCCTAACCTGTGTGATTTCTTCTTTTGGTTGCATGAATTCATTCCTCAAAAAATCGTTACGTGATTTTATGAGTTGTATATTCGTCTTGCTCGATGCCTGTCAAGGGTAAACACTTGTCTTTGTTATTGACTTCCCACTCCCGATAGGCTTAACCCAGGTTAAATAGTAATTAAGGGGGTAAATGCCTTGGCAGTTGGGAGGCCAGGAAGCTGGGAAGCTGATTTCAGCCAAGGACTGTGAGCCATTACCTTGCTAAAAGCGATGAGCTAAAGGGCTTCCCCTCGAGCCCTTGAATCCTTGACCCCTGGAACCCTTTTATTGAAGAGTACCCTGCGGCAAGCTGCAGGGAATCTTCCCGGTATGGATTTTAGCTATTTGATTCGCTCGCTAACCCCGCAGCAAGCTACGAGGAATGCGCTCACTATTTCCGATCAAAGGATAATTGATGGACTTCTTTTTTAATCCCAAAGGCATCGCCATCATCGGCGCCACCACCAATCCTTTCAAAGGCGGATACAATATTCTGAGAAACATTACCACCGGATACAAGGGGGGGATCTATCCCGTCAATCCGAAATACAACGAAATCGAAGGCCTCACCTGTTACGATGCCGTGCAGAATGTCCCGGACCCGGTAGATCTGGCCATTGTTTTTGTGCCGGCCCAAATCGCCGTACATGCGGCGAAAGAATGTGCCCGACGTGGCATCAAGGGAGTCATGATCCAATCCGCCGGGTTTGCCGAAACCGGTCCAAAGGGGCAATTGCTCCAGGATGAACTGCTCAGGATCCAGGAAGAAAGCGGCATGCGCATCTGGGGGCCCAACTGCATGGGGCTTGTGGATGCCGTGAACCGCCATGTATTTTCGTTCGTTCTCCCCGGCATCTGGGATGACGGTATGATGCCCGGAGACGTCTCTCTCATCGTTCAGAGCGGCATGCTCTCGGCCGGCTTTCTTATCGACACGGTATCCCACGGGACCATGGGCATCAGCAAGGCCTGTTCCATCGGCAACAAGGCCGATGTGAATGAATGCGACCTCATGGAGTATCTTGTTTCAGACCCGGATACCAAGGCTATCGGCGCCTACCTGGAGTCAATTACCGACGGCAAACGCTTTCTCAGGGCCTGCAGAGATACAGCCAAACCCATTGTCATTCTCAAGGGGGGCAGGAGTGAAAAAGGCGCCAGCGCTGCCATGAGCCACACATCCAGTTTGGCTGGGGATGCGGCCGTTATCAGTGGCGCCCTGGCCCAGGCCCATGTAACCGAAGCCAATGATTTCAAGCAAATGCTGGATCTCTGCCGAACCCGGGCCATGTATTCATATCTCAAAAACCCTGGCAAAGGGCGCACCGCTATCCTGACCTACAGCGGTGGCGCCGGGATTGTCTCCGCAGATTTCATGGACCAGATGGGTCTGGAAATAGCCGATCTCTCGACCCGGACATTTCAAAAGCTTGGGAAGGTGTTCCCAGAGTGGATGCCGCCCTCGAACCCGGTGGATCTGTGGCCGGCCATTGAAAAGAATGGAGCGGAAAAAGTCTACGAAACCGCTTTTGAAGCTGTCTGCAGCGATCCAAATGTGGATGCCGTTCTTTTCCACGTTTTTATCGGTGGCATCATCAACACCATGGACATCTCGCCCCTGGTGGACATTACCCGCAAACACCACAAGCCTCTTTTCATCTGGCTGCTGGGAAAACGCGAGGAAGCCCTCAAATTTCAGCTCCATGTTCAGGATCTGGGTGTTCCCGTCTACCGGGAATTACACCGCGCCGTGGAATGTATGTCAGCATTTTTCAAATAAGCAGTTTTAGGTGTTACGTTTTAGGTTTTAAGATTTGGTTACGGGCTGCCCGTATTAACAGATAACGCCTGACCGTTGAAAACATACAGCCCCATGCGTTTTACGACCTAACAACTTAAAACCTAAAACGTAACACGAGAATTTTGTGACCACCTAAAACTTAAAACCTAACACCTAAAACGATAATGCTTTTGACTATGCAAGATTACCAAATTATAGCGCCTTTTTACGACTTCCTGCTGGGCCCTTTTATGAGGTCCATCCGCAGGGATGTACTTAAAATCGTGCTTCGGCTGCAGCCAAAAAACGCACTCGACGTCGCCTGCGGTACAGGTGAGCAGCTCCGCCTTCTGTCAGAAAACGGTATCGACGCTGTAGGTGTGGACATGTCCGAAGCCATGCTAAGGATGTGTCGCAAGGCAAATCCGGCGTCCGACTGCCTTCTGCAGGATGCCACGGATATGGCATTTCACAACCATTGTTTCGATCTGGTCATGATCTCTTTTGCATTGCATGAAACCGAATGGAAATCCGCCGGGAAAATTCTTAAAGATATCCACAGGGTCTTGAAACCCTCGGGACACTTGCTGGTTGTCGATTACACGGATTTCCGGGAAACACCTTTTTATGTACGCCAAACCATTCGCACCATTGAATTCATGGCCGGTCAGCGTCATTTTAAAAACTTTTGCAGATATCACCACGAGGGCGGATTGGATACATTGATGGATAAAAAGCGATTTTACCCAATCACATCAACCCAGCGTGCTTCCCGGAGCATCGTCCTTCGGTTATGTACACCGTTGGCATAACCAGCCGTAATTTAAATCTTTAAAGCAGCTTCTTCTGCTTCTAAGACAGCCTCCATTGCATCCCTCGGTGCCTTGGCATCACCAACCACGTACAGGTTCTGACAGTATTCCTTTATCTGTTGCACCATTTCAGTGTTCGATTTTGTACCAACCGAGGAAACAATTTGATCGAAACAGTCCAACTCATTGGGTCCATCAGGGCCTTCCGTCAACAGGCATTCATTCTTGAAACAAACAGCCTTGGTGGAAGTTAATATGGAGACACCCTGATCGGCAAGCTTCTGTGTCAGAAACGACCGAATGGCGGGATGCATATCGATTCCAATACCCTCTCTCAACTCCATAATGGTGACTTTTTTTCCCTGCTCCGACAGGTAATCAGCTATTTCAACACCGGTATCACCACCGCCCAGAACCAATATCTCCTGCGCCACCTCAACTTCATTATTGAGAATCTGATCGTCTGTTATTACATCAGCCCCCTGGCAAAAATCGGGTATGATCGTTCTGGCTCCCGTGGCCAGAATAACAGCATCCGGCGACTCCTTCTGAAGCATATTTTGATCAAAGGATTTTCCCTTGATGACAGTTACATCCAATTGCTCTATCTGTGAGATCAGATAATCCGTGAATTCCTGCAAACATTTTTTTCCTGGAGGCAAAGCAGCCAATCGAAACCGCCCCCCAAGCGTATTCTGTTTCTCAAATAGCGTTACCGCGTGCCCACGAAGGGCAGCTACCTGGGCCGCTTTCATGCCGGCAGGTCCGGCACCAATAATCCAGACTTTTTTCGGGTGATCAACTTTCTTGTCAATTTTCAGCCAGGTCTCCCGACTCACCTCGGGATTAACTGTACAGCGCAGGCTACCAACCTTGACAAGACTTAACGAACATCGGTTGCAGGAAATGCAAGGTACAATCTCATCGAACTTACCCGCCCTGGCCTTGTCAGGTAAATGCGGATCGGCGATCAAGGCTCGTCCCATGGACACCAGATCTGCTTTTCCACTGGCGATAATCGCTTCAGCCATCTTTGGGTTGCGGATTCTTCCGACAGTAATTACCGGGATGTCTACAACCGACTTGATGCCCGCAGCCAGGTGCACGAATGTGCCTTCTTCCATATAATAGTGGGGAATCATGGGAAATGGTGATGAAGACATACAGGCGGAGACATGGATGACATCAGCCCCGTTTTTCTCCAGGGCTTGGGCAACCTTCTGAGTGTCAGCCAGCCCCAGCCCACCGTCCAGGTACTCGTCACCGCTGATACGGCAACTGATGGGAAAATCTTGGCCTACTGTTTTGCGAACCGCCCGCAATGTTTCCAGGGGAACTTTCATCCTGTTTTCAAAGCTACCGCCAAATTCATCATCGCGCTTGTTAACAATGGGTGAAAGAAATTGATTGAGCAGATACCCATGAGCCATGTGGATTTCCACCCCGTCTGCCCCTGCGGCTTGTACACGCCGGGCAGCATTGGCGAATGCCGCTATCAGCTCCTGAATTTCCATGATCGTCAGTGCCCTGGGCGTTTCTTCACGTAAAGGACAACGAACGGCCGAGGCGGAAACAATAGGGTGTCCCGTTGTCTGGGACGCCGTCTGGCGACCCGCATGATTTATCTGGATGAAGATCTTTCCGTTCTCATCATGAACGGCATCCACCAGCTTTCGGAAACCTTTCACATGATCATCCGAATTGATCATCAACATGGTGGGAAATGCGCGGCCATCAATGCGGATGGCAGTATGCTCGATGGTGATATAGCCCACACCACCACGAGCCCGTTCCACATAATAGGCTATTACAGCATCGGTTACATACCCATCTGTGTCAGCAAAATTGGTGGCCATGGGCGGCAAAACAATCCGGTTGTTGATTTCCAGCTGATTGATCTTTATGGGACTGAAAAGGTTAGGCAGTTGATTCATGAATCGTTTCCTCCATCCATAGACGTTTAAAATTGTTTATCTAGTATATCGCGATCAAATCCCAAAAAAACGGTCTTGCCCGGCATCGACTCATAAAATCCGATTTCAGGATTTATGCGATCACCATACGGGTCAAAGGTTATCTGTCCGGTAATTCCCGAATATTTTTTCGTTTTGGCAACCCTTGACAAAACCGATTGGCGCGTCAGTTTTTCAGCCTTTGCCATGGCATGTATCATCACATTAGCAGCATCATAGGCTTCTGCGGAGTAAACCGAATATGTCTGTCCATAGCACTCCACAAACGCTTCCTTAAACGCATGTGCCGTTGCTTTTACATCAAGATCCGTACTGGCATTGGAATAATAGGGACCCTTTACATCATACCGGGGCGTCTCCAGATAGCGTGATGACTTGAGACCATCGGTGCCGAAAAAAACTGAGGCGACCCCGGCAGAGCGCAGTTGGGGAGCAAGACGCAGGCCCTCTTCTTCGATGACGCCGAAAAATATAAGGTCGGGCTGGCAGGAAACTATTTCATTTGCCACGCCTGAAAAATCACGTTGCCCCCGCTGAACTTCCTGGAGAGTGATGATCTTGGCACCCAGTTTCCGGGCCTGTTTCATAAAAACGTCAGAGAGGGGCTTCCCAAATGTGGACCCATCATGAATGACGCCTATTCTTTTCTTTTTCAAATACGATACGATGAATTCTGCAGCACGGGCGCCTTGAAATTTGTCGTGACCGACAACCCGGAAAAAAGCGCTATAACCCATGCGGGTCAATTCCGGGTTTGATGCTGCCGGAGAGATATGGACCATGTCTGCATTTTGGTACAGGGGGGTCGCTGCAAGTACAGCCTGGCTGTTCATTGGCCCGACAACCCCCAAGACATTTTTGTCGGAAATAAAGCGGCGAGCCACTTCAACCGCTGCCCCATGTTCATCACGGTCGTCACCCACTACCAGTTCCAAACCACCCGTTATGAGCCCTTTGGTGTTCGCCTGGTCAACAGCAAGTGACACTGCTTGAACAATGGCTTGTCCATGAATTTCTTCATGTCCACTGAGAACTGCCGAGCAGCCTATTTTCACAGGGTCATTCATCATGCATAAGCCATATCTACCAGATAGAAAATCCACCTTCAACCTTGACGGCTTGACCGGTGATAAACGATGCATCATCCGAGGCTAAGAACAGTGCAACCCGGGCAATCTCAGACGGTTCTGCAAATCGTTTCATGGGATAACGATCCGTAAAGAATTTCATTCGTTCTTCTGGATTCTCACAGCTATCAAAAAACTTTTTGGCCATGGGGGTCATGACGTCACCCGGAGAGATACAGTTTGCCCGGACATTGTACTGGGCATAATCATAGGCAATTTGACGTGTCAAGGCCACGATGCCCCCTTTGGATGCTGAATAAGCAGCCTGGTTGGGTGAGGCAACATGTGCCAGAATAGATGCTGTATTGATGATGATGCCGCCACCATTTTCCATCATAAAGGGAAGACTGAACTTGCAACCCCAAAAAACACCTTTCAAGTTGATATTCAGGATCCGATCCCACTCATCTTCGCTTGTATCGACAACAGACTTGGCAATATCGATACCGGCATTGTTGAAGAGAATGTCAAGCTTACCGTATTCATGGATAGTCCGTGCAACCATGGCTTCCACATCGCTACCCTTGGAAACATCGGTTTTCACCGAAATGGCATTATGGCCATTTTCTCGTATCAACCCAACCGTCTCCTGGGCAGGTCCATTTTCAATGTCCACCACCACCACGGACGCACCTTCTGCGGCAAACAGAAGCGCCGTGGTTCTTCCGATTCCGGATCCGGAACCGGTGACAATCGCTACCCTGTTTTTTAGTTTCATAACCACGCTCCCGATATTTTAAACATATTATGCCAGCCTACAGGTTGCACCCAATAGCATTCGTCAGATAAACGTTTTGGTTGCCGCGTAAAGGGCTTCCATCTTTTTTAAAAGGACAGATCAAGCCATGCCTTGTCTTGTGCCCACAGGATGGATGATGGAATAGGGACATGGGTAACGACGATATGAAAGTGCAAATATCGTCTAAGGATCGGGGGAGATTGACGATCACTTTTTGGCAAGAAAACAGTGAAATAAATCGAGATCGGGCCGGCCTTACAAATGGCCCGATCTCGATTCTACAGGATTTAGTTAATAGTTCTTTTCACCGCGGACGAAAGCACCAATCCACTTGTCTTCCAGCGCATCCAGGGTCCCTGAGGCACGGTAGTAATCGACCCAGTTAATAACCCAGATCCACAAATCCAGATCTTGTTTACGCATGGCCGCATGACCATATTCCTGGGAGACAACGATCGCATCACCGCTGCCATCGGTCATGATCTTGGTGGTTTCCGCATGCTTGCGTGTGTAGGGCGATGCCATATACATATCTGTCAGGCAGGCGTCTGCCCGTCCGGATTCAACTTCCATAAAAGCTGCCTGCTGATCCGGCAAGGATCGAACTTTCGCTTTTTGAAAGATCATATTGGCCGCTTTTTCAGAGGTCGAACCCAACAAACAGGTGATGGTATTCTTGGGTGTGTCAATCTCCCTCAATGTGGTCATGTTGTTTTTCTTCTGCACAATCAGGACCACATCGGTCTTTTCGAGACGTGGACTGAAGTTGACCGCCAAGGCGCGTTCAGGCGTATTGGTGTGTCCTGCCCACAGAATATCGACTTTCCCGGATAAAAGCGCCGGAATCAATGAATCCCATTTCATATCCACGAAAACCGGTTTGACGTTCAAGTCCTTGGCGACCATGGTCGCCACGTCTATATCAAATCCCACGGGGTCGCCATTTTTATCCCGAAATTGCACCGGTGGATATTCAAGGGCCACACCGATTCGGAGTTCACCACTTTTTTTAATGTCTTCGAGGGCTCCAGCAATTCCGTTGCCGGGAAAAGAAAAAACAGCAACAACTGATAATAAGACAAGAATACTGAAAAATTTCTTCATGTTCTAAGTACCTCCTTCTTGATCGAAAATTCCAGGTTAATTCGTTTTTTCAAAAAATGTCGGAAGGACAATATCATCATACATGGCATCTAAGATACCCCGTACCCGATAGTAGCGAATCCAGTTGTTCAGATACTGAAGAAAGCGGTAATCCCCTGGCCGGACAGCATAGGTTCCCCATTCCGCGGAAAAAGGCTCATCCGGATTCAACACTTTGACCTTGGTAGGGTTGTTGGCAACCAAAGGCATGCACAGGTATTCTTCAGCCACATGGGCATCGGCCCTCCCGGATGTCACTTCCATCATGGCTTCCTGTTGTTTGAAGCCGACAATAGTCGCATTGGGGAATTTACGTTTGGCGATGTTTTCTGCGGTTGATCCCATTAATGCAGTAATTTTCATGCCTTTCTTATTCAAATCCGCTACGCTTTTGGCTTTACTGTTGATGGGTACAACCACCAGCTGGCGATAGGGGACATAACCGTCCGTAAACTCTAGGGACAAGGCTCTTTCAGGGGTATTCACCAGTCCACAGGAAATCATATCGAGTTTATTGGAAAGAAGTGCTGGAATCAAACCGTCAAACTCCATGTCAACAACTTCCAGCTTGACCTTCATATCGTCAGCCAACATTTTCATCAGTTCTACATCGTACCCGGCAGGTTGACCTTGTTTATCACGATACATTTGCGGGGGAAATTGTAAAACGGTTCCGATCTTTATAACGCCACGTTTCTTGATTTGATCCAGCACAGAGTCGGCGCCCATTACCGAAGCTGGAATCACCAGAGCGCTAACAATGATAGTCGCGACTGCAATTACAAACCATTTACTCTTCTTCATAGTTCCCTCCTAATTCTTTGCCTATAATGCGATTTCGTTAAACGAGCTCCCTAGTTTCGTACACCTCTTCTTTTTTCGATTATTTCATTTTTGCTTCCAACAACTTCACCAATTGGGAAAATCCCAAGGTGAGGGCCACATAAAGCAGCGCTGTCACGGTATAAAATTCAAACGGCCGAAACGTGAGCGACGTGGCCATTTGAGACTGCCGCATGAGTTCGTTTACACCAATGATGGAAATCAACGCCGAATCTTTCAGCATGCCGACAAACATGTTCGCAGTCGGGGGAATGATAATTTTAAATGCCTGGGGAAAGATAATTTTGAGGAAGGTTCTAGCAGACGAGAAACCCAGTGAATAGGAGGCTTCCCACTGTCCACGGGGAATTGCCTCGATTCCGGAACGATATATCTCGGCCAGGTAGCCTCCATGCTGCATTGACAGGCACATAATACCGGCCACCAGGGGGCGGAAATTGAGTCCGACAACCATGGCAAGACCATAATAGAGCCAGATAATAAAAACAAACAAAGGAATACCACGGAAAAATTCAATGTAAGCTTGCCCAAGCACAGACAAGACTCTCATCTTTGAAAGTCGTAAAAGTGCGACCATCAAACCGATAATGAGGGCAAAAAACATGGCAACAATTGAGACGTACAGTGTCATCCCAAGCCCTTTGGCAAGCCATGTCCAATAGGTCTCAAGCACGTCAAAATGGAATGTATACTCCAAATCTTCCTCCCTTAAAACAATATGATCATCAGGAGATTGTCATTCATTATAGAGGGTAACAGGACAATCCTATCCATACCATACTGTTTACACTTACCTCTCGAGTCCTATCAACCGGCCGAGAGACCAAGCTACTATTTCAAGCAATCATCAATATCTATCAGATTCACATTAAGTGTCAATAAAATTTTTGACCGTCTATACAAATTTATAAAGGCCATTCAAAAAGTGCCGGTAATCGCTTCCCTTAATACATGCGGTTTACTGAGCCATAAATCCACCATCCAACACTAACGGGTGCCCGGTAATATACGAAGATTTATCTGACACCAACCAGACAACCGCCTCCGCCACTTCCTCCATGGTCCCTCTGCGGCCCATGGGCATGGGATACATCTTTTTTATAATTTCAGGATCATTTCCCTGATAATGGCTCAGAGGGGTTAATATCGGCCCGGGGCATACCGCATTGATCCGAATGCCTGTTTCAGCATACTCCAACGCGGCGCTACGAGTTAAGCCCATAACACCGTGTTTGCTGGCCACATAAGCGCTCAGATCCAGCCATCCCCCGAGACCGTTTATTGAGGAAGCATTGACAATAGCCCCCTTGCCCCGGGAAAACATATGTTGTAGCTCATATTTCATACACAGCCAGACGCCTTTCAGGTTGATACCCATAACCCGGTCCCAGTCTGATTCAGACAAATCATGCATTTTGGCCTTGCCATGACTGATCCCGGCATTATTGAAAGCACAGTCCAATTGCCCGAAAGTTTCTACGGTCTGAGCCACCATGGCCTCAACCGCATCGGCCTTGGAGACATCACACTTTATAAATATGGCCCGGCCCCCTTCATTCTCAATTTGCCGAAGCGTCTTCTCACCAGCTTCCTCATCGATATCCACTACCGACACCTTGGCGCCTTCGCGTGCAAAAAAGAGGGCGGTCATTTGACCGATTCCCGAACCCGCACCCGTGACCAGACCGACCCTGCCTGTTAAAACGCCATCCATGTATCCCCCTCAACCTTTGGCAATAAATTCTTCCACTTCATACACCACAACATTTTCAACCTGCTCAAAAAATTCGTTCACCAAGGATACACCGTCCGGAAGCGTAACACGACCCAGTTCAGCCAGATCCAGATCCATTTCGGCGTGGTTGGCCCACCAGGTTTCAATAAATCCATAGATCTGCTCATCCCCTTTGATAAGGCGGTTAATCCTGTTAATGATATATTTTTTCCGGGCGTAATCGGTTTTCGACGCGTTCAATACATCCGTGGCGTGTTTATGTGTATGATAGTGAAAAAAATCATCACCATCGATACCCCTGGCCAATTGGTAAAACGTCATACGTTTGACAGAATCATCCTTGAGTTTATCCAGAGCGACAAACGCATCCACCTCAAAACTGGAATAGCTAGCCACCCGGGAGCCAAAATCATCGGAAACGCTCAGTCCGTTGGGCAGGATGGTCGTATTGAGACATTGAAACGCACGGTCGATATCATTCTGATTCTCCCACCAGGTTTCAACCATGCCATACCAGCGCCCTTCACCAGAAATAACCCGCAGCACCCGATTGATCGTATACCGTTTCAAATAGTCGCCAAAAGCCTTCTTGGCCTGCTCAGCATGGATCTGGGTATGGTAATGCCAGAATTCATCACCATCTACATCATCCGGCAGTGAGTAGACCCCCAACCTTTTCATCATTTCACTATCTCCTTTGGTTCAAATCAACATCTTGTTAAACACCGATGGCGATCTGGGCTGCATCATGTATGGCTTTGCGATAATCCCCGGGGGATTCACAATCTCCGATAAAGTAGACATTTTTTCTATTCTTCGAAAGCGACAGACCAAAGCGGTTGTCTGGCACAACTCCCACCGCCAGCACAATCGTATCAAATCCGTGCAGCCGGCTCTCCTGGGCATACCGGTCCACCACCAGATCCAGTTTACCATCTCTGGTAACAATGGTCCGAACCGCCGTGGAATCGAGAAATCGAAAATTTTTATCTGCCAGCTTGTCCAACAGAACCAGTTCAGAATCATGACTGATGTCAGATAAAATTTTCGGTAGCATTTCGACAACAAGAACTTCTCGGTCTGGTTGCTGCAGGATCACTTCGGCGGTTTCAACCCCCATGGAACTTCCACCGATAACCGCCACTTTTTCTCCGATATCGACCAAGCCGGCAACCACGTCCTCAGCAGTTACCACCCCCGCAAGATTTACCCCATCAATGCCCTCAGGAATCAAGGGTATTCCCCCGGTGGCTACATAAATGATATCCGGGTTCAATGTCTCAACGTCATCAATGGTTAACTCCTTACCCAGTTGTATCGGGACACCCAAGCGCTTCATCTCATTTTTATAATATGTCAACCACAAGTCATGACTTTGCTTATGCTTGGGAATTTTCGCCAGTAGGACCTTGCCACCCACCTGATCTGTCTTCTCCACCAGGGTAACCACATGCCCCCGCAAGGCTGATATTCGCGCCGCTTCGAGACCGGCCGGGCCAGCCCCTATGACCAGCACATTCTTAGCAGTACCAACCGGCTCCAGTTGCTGATCATAAATTCTTTCCTTACCCACCGCCGGGTTAACCGCACACCGCATATCCTCGGGCCAAACCGCGGCACCCTTGGCACAACGCAGACACGGTCTGATCTCATCCAGACGCCCTTCACGAGCCTTGTTGGGGAGTTCTGGATCCGCAAACAGGGGTCGACCAAGGGCTACCAGGTCCGCCTTACCACTGCTCAGAATTGATTCTGCAAAAACCGGGTCCTCGATAGCACCGCAGGCAATTACAGGCACACCCACAGCTGATTTGATCCCTTCAGCCAGGTAAACATTGTAGCCCTTATCGACACCGGCAGGCAGAAAACTATAGTGTGAGCTGGGAGCCATCCCTGCGGATACGTGGATAATCTCCGCACCGGAAGTCTCGAGAATCCTGGCAATTTCTTTGGCATCATCCAGGGTATTTCCACCGTTTACATAATCGTGGCCGTTGATCCGCACACCGATCAACATGTCTTCACCCGCGTGTTTACGGCAGCTGGCCAGGATTTCACGTACAATACGTGTTCGCCCCTCGATATTCCCTCCATATTCATCTGTGCGTTTATTCTGGTATGGGGACAAAAACCCCGAAAGCAGATATCCGTGAGCACAATGTATCTCAATGGCATCAAAGCCCGCTTCTTTTGCCCGGCGGGCAGCCTGGCCAAAATCTTCTACGATTGCCTGGATTTCTTCAACCGTTGGTGCTCTGGCAGGGTCCTTTCGTACAGGATCGGAAATACCTGAAGGACTCAAGGTTTCACCACCGGCAATCAGTGCGTAACGCTGCCGGCCGGAATGATATAACTGGATGGATGTCTTGACGTCGTATTTATGGATGGCTTCGGCTAACTTCCGTAAGCCCGGAATATATTTGTCATGGGTTATGGCCGTTTGGTTAGGGTGTGAAGCACCATTTGGGTGAACATAGGTGGCATTGACAATGATAAGCCCCACACCACCCCTGGCTCGGGCCTCATAATAATCAATCAGTCGCTCTTTGACATAGCCTTCCGAACCGGGGATGTATATGGCCATGGGTGGCATGGCAATGCGGTTGGCCAGCTCAAATGTCCGTAACTTCAATGGTTTGAATAGATGGTCGAATTGGGCACTCATAAGGGTTCTCCTGAACTGAGCATTTGACGAAAGTAAATATTGGTTGAAGATTTAGTGTGATATGATTTGGCTTAGAAATTGACAGGTTCGGTCATGTTCGGGGCAATCAAAAAAGTCTGCCGGGGGTTTGTCTTCGAGAATTACACCTTCATCCATCATCATAATCCGGTCGGCCACTTCCCGTGCAAAACCCATCTCATGTGTAACCACGATCATCGTCATACCGTCTTCCGCCAAACCACGCATGACATCCAGGACCTCCTTGATCATCTCAGGATCAAGAGCGGATGTCGGTTCGTCAAACATCATCAACTTCGGGCTCATGGCAAGCCCCCTGGCAATGGCTACGCGTTGCTGCTGGCCACCGGAAAGCGAAGAGGGTCTTGAACTTTCTTTTTCAAGGATACCGACTCTGGATAGGAGCTTGCGACCCAGGTCTGTCGCTTCTTTCCTGGGTATCTTACGAACGTCCATAGGTGCCATGATCACATTTTCCAGGACTGTTTTGTGGGGAAATAAATTGAACTGCTGAAACACCATCCCGGTTTCCGTTCGCAACTGGATCAACTTCTTTTTGTCCTTGACGGAAAGACCGTCTACCACGATATCTCCTGAATCGATAGTCTCCAACCCGTTAATACAGCGGAGCATCGTGCTCTTGCCACAGCCGCTCGGCCCGCAGACAACAACGACCTGACCCAGTTTAATTTCAAGACTAATCCCACGCAGGACATGCAATTTATCGAAGTATTTATTTATATCCTGGATTGAGACGATGGGGTCGATAGTGGTGCCTGAATGAGCCGTTCGTGAAGCAGCTTCGGCGCGAAAAGATAGTATTCCCATACGTTCATTCTCCCCAATGCCATCCGGCAGTGCTAATGGTTATGGTCATCTGATATTGTTCTGAATGACGTTTACCATGTGATCAGCTATAATTCTGTGAAGATATTGTAACTTATTTTTAATACTTTTAATTGTCAAGAATAATTTTGAACAATAATTTAATTTTATGGCGGTTATTTGATTTATTCGGCAATATACTTACTCCACGTCGTTCTATGGGTTGTCATAAAGATGTTTCGAAGGCATCCCACGGCTCCTAATATTCCATATTTTTTTTTAGAATGATTGCCATAATCTACTTGCGCATTTTTTTAAATTCTTAATTAATCTTTTCCTTGACTTTATGTTTAAACATGCATATGAAAACTAAATAGAAATTTCATTTTTACATCAAGCCTACAATATTTGAACTATTTTCTATGATACCTGCACAGGAAAAAACGAAGAAAAAAGCGAAAACGGCCAAAGGCAAGAGCTTCCGCGAAATTCGATATGAGGAAAAGAAACTTGCCATCATAAAGAGTGCTGCTAGGGCATTCGGTCAAAAGGGCTTCCATGCCGCGACAATTGAAGACATTACAAATGACCTGAAAATGACCAAAGGGAGTCTCTATTATTATTTTTCGACTAAAGAGGAACTCCTATTTAACGCCCACCTGCTTTCACTGGAAAAAGTTCTTAAAAATATCATCAAGATAAACGATACAGACGACCCACCTGACATGAAACTCAAAACCGCCATCTCAAGGCACCTGGAGGTGCTGGCAACAGATTTTGAAGGGGCTTTTTTACTCCAGTATGAGTTTCATCTCCCCAAGGAGTATCTCGATGAAATCATTGTGATGCGGGATACCTACCAGAAAAATTTTATCCAGATCATCGAAGACGGCATTCAGGCAGGTATTTTCAAACCTCAGAGTGCCCGAATGGTGGCATTCATCATTTTAGGGTCCATCAACTGGTTTCTGAGGTGGTACTCTTCCACGGGAAGCTGGTCTATTGAAGAAATCTCAGATGCCTATATCGATCTTTTCTGCAACGGCTTGTTGACCTGACCCTTGTCAGTCCTGTTGGATCATTCTTCCTTGCCGCTGGCTTTTCTGCGGCAGGCATAACCTCCCCGATATTTATACCGCTTGTCATAATAATGTTCCAAAAATAGAATGGCGGCATAAGGGTTTGTAGCAGAAAAACGGTCCTCAATCGGAACATTTTTCTGACAACCCCTATATCAGGTTTCCGGCATGACATCCATGATCACACCAAATTTATGCGCCGCAACCATAAAGGCCATGAATGCGCATAGAGCGGCAATTTCTTTCTCTGTAAAAAGAACCTTGAGTGCATTGAAGTCCTCATCCGTTATGGTGTGGTGGTCTTCGACAAACGTTTTGGTCAACGCGAGCGCTGCTTTGATTTTAGGGTTTGGATGATCCTCATCCGGCTTTCCACCGATAGCCATTCAATATTGGCAGCCATTCCCCCAGGCCGAAGCTCTCCGAACCTGCTCCAGCAAGGCCGAATCCAACGGTGTTGACGAAAAAAAGGCTTTTTCGAGTGCAACCCAACTTTCCAGGATATCCGTATTGTGACCTAACAGTTTTTTGAAAGGGGTCAACCCGTTTTGAGATAAAGTGATCCGAGTCATTCACACCTCCAGTTGATGGTGAACCGAAACAGCGAGCACATTCCCCGTGGCTTGCCGCGGGGTTAGCGAGCGAATCAAAATTAGACAGAATTCCTTACGGTCGATGCGAAGCACTGCCGTAAGGCAGAACATTCCTCGTAGTTTGCTGCGAGGTTCTTCAATTTATTTACGGGCGGTCTTCGGGACCAACATCCATGAGCACGCCGTACTGATGAGAGGCCGACACAAAAACCATAAAGGCACATAGCTCAGACATCTGCTTCTCGCTGAAATGGACTCTCAAATCATTAAAATCCGAATCACCAATGGTATTGGCGTTCTCCACAAATTTGGCGGCCACGGCAACAGCAAGCTGTGTAGGAACATCCTGATGCACCGCATCAGGTCGACCATTGATAGCCATTCAATAGCGGCATCCAAATCCCCATGCCAAAGTCCGCCGAACCTGTTCCAATAGATCGGAATCAATCGAGTTTTTATTGACGACCGCATCCATGATGTGTTTGAACGCCTCAAGAATTTCCGGGTTGTGACCGATGATACGCTGATTGGGTGTGTCGCCAACTGCTGAAAAGGCAATACGGGGCATAGGTGACTCCTTATCGTAAAGAATGTAATAGATTATGTTGCCATACTGTCCGCTGCTATTTCCAGACCCTTTTGAAAGGCGGCATGGTTCAAGGCATATTTCTTGTCATCAAACTGTTTTTTCAACACAGTGATAAAATCATTTTCTGATAGGGGAAACAACTCCATGCCGACGGCAACACCACTCATAATTGTATTCGTAAGAACAGGCGCACCCATTTGCAGAGCGATTTCAGATGCATCAATAAAAAGGGACTGACTTGAAAGTTTTTTAGCTGCATCCTTTATCTCATCCAGCTTAGGATAGTCCGCGCTTCCGGACGTGACATCAAATGGATAAGACGGTCGTGTGTTGGATACGACAACAACGGACGGATTCCCCCAAATACTCAGTACGCGCAAGGCCTCCACCGGTTCAAGGCTGATAACAATATCGGCCTGTCCACCGGGAGTCAGCGGGCTGTACAAGGTCTGCTTGGATATTCGCAAATGGCTTGAAACCGGCCCCCCACGCTGAGCCGCACCATAGGTATCCCCAACCGTAACGGCAAAGCCTTTGTCGGTCAAAGCTCTTCCGAACAGTTGTGCCATCAGGACATTGCCTTGCCCACCCACGCCGGTGATAATGGCATTCAAGGGATCTTTATTAAGGATTTGTTTTTTCATTGGTCTTTTCCTTTTTCAGCCGCCAACGGCTTCAACAATATCGCACCATGTCTGCAGACTTGCGCACAGACACCGCATCCAACACAAATGGCCTCATCGATCTTGGCCTTCTCTGCATCGGCATCCCACATGATTCCCGGACACTTGAAGGCCCGACTACAGTAGCGGTTACATCCGCAATCCTCACCGACACATTTGCTCTGATCTACCCAGACGTCGTAAAGCTTGCCGCTGCGTGCCATCTGCAGCGCACATTGTTGTCGCATGATTAAAACCCTCGGGCCCTGTTTCTCATCATTCATAAATTCCAGAACCTTTTGGGTGGCCTCTTCACTGTTGTATGGGTTTACGATATCCACACGCACACCAAGTGACTTGCAAATATCTTCAATCAGCACGGGTTTGGCAGGATGGCCAAATGCATCCGTACCGGTTCCAGGATGGGGTTGAAAGCCTGTCATGGCAGTAGCACCATTATCGAGCACCACCAGGGTCAGATTCGATTGGTTGTTTACCGCCGTGACCAGGGCAGGCAGAGCGCCATGATAAAATGTACCATCTCCCACGACAGCCACCACCGGTTGCTGCATGTCGAACTGGCCCAGTTTCCCGAATCCATAACCAACACCTGGGCCAGAGCCCATGGCCTGTTCTGTTTTCATGATGGAGTACCCGGATGGGAACAGCCCAAAACTATAGCAACCGATATCACCTGTCACAAAACCATCACGCGTATCCAGAACTTCGGCATTTTTAATAGCCCAGTAGCTGGCCCGATGCGGGCAGCCTGCACAAAGCGCCAAGGATCTTGGAGGCACAAGCCGCTCTGCGATATCTTTGGCCTGCCGATCATATTCAGGGGGTCTGGCTTCATATTCAATGGCCAATATTTCAGTCAAGGCCTGAATAATAATATCAGGATTGAGCTCGCCGGTTGCAGCCAGCGGCCCGGTACGACGACCGTAAAATGTTGGAACCGGCAGTTCAGACGCCCATTCAACAGCCAGCTCCTTGAGATTGCCTTCCAGAAAAGGCTCCACCTCTTCAAGAACCAGGATGTGTTTATTTTTTGCCATGTATTTTTTTATGAGCTCATCTGGAAGAGGCCAAACCGTTCCTATTTTCAGAATACCCACCCTGTCCCAGAGACCCAGCAGGTTCATGGCGTCCAGTGAATACAGATAACAGCTGCCACAGACAATGATAAGAAGCTCTGGATTTTCCGGTCCTTCATAGAAGTTGAAGACAGAGTCCTTGCAAAGCGCCTTAGCCTCTGACAGTCTTTCTCTGGCTTCAATGTGTTTTGGCAGCGAAGGAAATGCCACAAACTGTCTATCGGTGTCAAAATGCGCTTTGCGCTTCTCCTGGGGCAAACCTCCTAAAGTGGTTCGTCCACGCGCATGCTGCAAGCGGGTAGCACTGCGAAGAAGAACCATTCGTCCAATTTTTTCGGAAAGCTCAAAACCGAACGTGGTCATGTCTTTAGCCTCCTGAAAAGTCCCCGGTTCCAGCAATGGAAAATCGAGAGAGCGGGCCAGGGGACGCGAATCCTGCTCACTGGTGCTGGTAATCCCCGATGGATCGTCGCACACTACCAGGACCAGCCCCCCTTTGGACCCACTGGTGGATATACCGGACACAAAATCCAAGGCCACATTCAAGCCATTCTGTTTCATGGCCGAAAGTCCCCTGAGTCCGGCAAAAGAGGCAGCGGCAGCCGTTTCAACCGCGACTTTCTCATTGATCGACCATTCAACGTATATATTCATCTTTTCCGCCACCTGTCGAATCGCCTCTGTTATCTCCGTCGAGGGGTTTCCAGGATAGGAAGCTACCACATTCACACCGCCCTCGAGGGCGCCCCGCCCAATCGCTTCACTTCCCAGAAGCAGGTCTACTGCCCCTTCTGTTTGTCTTGAAATATCCGCCATTCATTACCTCCAAGTTCATCTCGTACCGGCCGCACCAAAATCATCGCGACGATTTAGGTAACCCGATCGTATCAGGTATACCTACCAGTCAAAGGTTTGGAAAACCGGGTCACGGCAATCCAGGTACAGCAGATCATCCCGATCACCACTCTTGCATGCCAGATTGTCTAATGCTGTTTTTTTCTTATTTACAGATGCCTGCTTTAATTTCTCCAGATTACCATCCGGAACCTCTCTAAACTCCAATACCTGCCGGTCTTTGGCCAGCTGCATCAACGCTTCCCCGGCTGCAGTTCTGACAATAACCTGGTTCCAGCCCTTTGCAACCTCCCATCCATCCGGCAAGCGTGCGGAACCAACCGAAATATCGCTGAACTCTGCGGTCACATCCGTACAGAACTTACAGGCCTCGCGGACACATGCTTCGACCTCTTCCAGAGGGATATCAACCAGACCGCTGGCGGTTTCCACCTGCATGGTCTTGTATTTGCTGGGGGGAATATCCAGGCTGACAACCGCTTTTTCGTGAACTTTCTGATCGAGCAGTTGTTTAAAGCTTCGCCAGGACAGTACCCATCCGCAGAAGAGTCCTATGGTGAGAGACAGCTTTCCTATCTGGCTATCATTTTTAGGAAAGGGCTTCATTTTCATCTTGGCCAGAGCCAGGGTCTGGCAAGGCGTTGCCACAATACCTATTTTTTGGGCTTTGCTTTGGGCCGCCAGATTGAATGCTTCCACCATGGGTGCGGCAATGAATTTGCTTTTAGCCAACTTAGGCACCTCACTGGCATCACTCACCGCAACGCCTCTGGGCAGCGTTGCCCCCCCCCCTTCGGCCAGCAAAGCTGTATCGATAATTCCTTCCGCCAGTGCCAGCGACATCAGCGTGGTTACGGTACCGCCATGTTGGGCTATGGAACGTATACCCGGATCGCTGGCGCGCGTCAGATAAAACCCTTTAACAGCGCCCAGTTCCGGGGTTAGATCCTGTGGATCAAAAAGCTGCTGCCGAATGGACTCCAGGTCCGTCGGTGTCCGGGGGCAAAAGGCATAACAACGACCCGCGGTCCGGTCACAGACATCCTTGACAACCGTTTTATCTTTGGATGTCGCATAATAGGGGCAGAGATTGACACACGCCCCGCACCCGGTGCAGAGTCCGGCATCCTGTACCTCTGCGATCAGTTCTTTTTGTCCCCGAATGAAGTTCTTGTTTGCCATCAGAGGAAACCTCCTGTGATATGTCATTTATAAGCCGGTCTGAATATTAAATAGAATCCGGTACTTTCATGTTAAATTCCAAAAATCCATCGTCAGCCTCAATCCGATACTTTTCCATCCGTTTCCGGGGCGATTGGTTTCCCGGTCTGGTTTGAATAGGCCACAACCAGGCCAACGCCTGCCAACATGGCCCCCGCACCAATATATCCCACGAAAGTGATGTTTTCAACGCCAAGCCATCCCAGATGATGAGCGGCCAGAACCGCCATGCACGCCATGGTAATCAGCGGGTTAAGAACAATGATTAGCGCAACCTGATTGGCTTGAATCAACTGTAGCGCTATTGCCAAGGCGCCATAGGCTACTATCGTATTGACTCCCATAAAACAGAGAAAAAACCAGCCCTCCAGGGGCAATTGACTAAATTCGTGAAATTTCACCTGTGGGGAAAAAAACAGCGCGGCCACACCATAGATAATTAAATTTGCCTGCTGGGGTGTCATTCGCTGAACCAGAATCTTTTGTGATGTGGCAAATACGGCCCAAATAGCGGAGCCAAAAACGATCCACAGATCCCCTCGTATATACATGGCCTGGTCAATCAGCAAGCCCCTGATCTGATCCTGATAAAAGAATATAAATCCACAAAGCGTCAGGATAAGTCCCAACTTCTGTTTTGGGCTGAGCCGCTCCTTGAAATAGACTATGCCCGCGACTGTCAACAATAACGGCCCGATTTGCCCGAGTACCTGTGCATTGCTGGGACTCGTCAGGTCCACACCGACGGTACTACCGTAATAGTTGCCCGCCAGCGCCAGCCCCGCCAGTATGCCCAGTAAGGGCGGCCTTCTAATCACCCGGAAAGATCCCGGGTCTTTGACGGCATACACAGCCGCCAGGAAAAAGAAAGACATTGTAAATCGGAACCAGATAATGGTCCCGATGCTGCACACCGACAAGAGATATTTTAAAACGATGGGCACCACACCCCAGAACACGCCGGCGGTAAGCGCCATCAGAACCCCAAAACTATGGCTTGATTTCATATACCCTTCACAGGGGACAGCAACCTGTCAGCTGTTTTCTTTTTATCTCTCATTCGGTCCAGCCACCATCAACTTCCATGATGTTGCCGGTCACAAAGGATGCTGCATCGGACAACAGCCAAATAACAGCTTCACCCACTTCTGAGGGTTCGCCACGCCGCCCGATGGGCACTGGATAGCGTTCCCGTTCGATTTTTTCGCGATCCTCCCCCGGAGCAAAATTGCGCTCCGTCATGGGCGTCTTGATGGGACCGGCAGCCACGGCATTGATGCGAATGCCATCTTTGGCGTACTCCTGGGCAGCTGCCCGGGTGATGCCGGACACGCCGTGTTTGCTGGCCGTGTAGGCTGGAATGATGAAATCCTTGGTCCCGATCAAACCACACATGGAAGAGGCATTGACAATAGACCCACTACCCTGCCTCAGCATCTGAAGAATTTCATATTTCATACAAAGCCAAACCCCTTTGAAATTGACTGACATGACATAATCCCAGTCCTCTTCACTGATTTCAGCTGTCCGGGCATCTTTTTCCCGGGCATGAATCCCGGCATTGTTGTAGGCGCAGTCCAGACGCCCGTAGTGCTCCACTGCCGAACTGATCAGGTTTTCGACATCGCCGGCTCGGCTGACATCGGCTTTGATAAAAAAAGCATCCCCACCGGCCTCCCGGATCAACTGGACCGTGTTTTCACCACCGGCAACATCCACATCGCAAACCACCACCCGGGCGCCTTCTCTGGCCATAATTTCCGCGGAAGCCTGCCCGATACCGCCACCAGCACCGGTTACCAAGCCCACTTTCCCATTTAATCTGCCTGCCATAAATCCACCCTCTATTAAATTATAGATTCTAACAGCATTGTCATGGCTCACAATAAGCCTGAATAACAAATCACACGGACAATCTAAAACCAATCAACCTTTCACAACGACCTCTTCCACCGCAAAACTGTTTGGATTGACCACACGTGAAAAATAATCCTCGTCGATATTTTTTCCGCTGGGCAGCATTGTCTTGTAACAGCGGTCGTAGACGCGCAGCATGGCCGCTTCATCCTCATACCAGGTTTCCACTATTCCAAAACAGATTTTTTCCCCTTTAATGACCTTGGTGACACGATTGATCACATACTTTGCCAGGTCATCACCTGCGGCTTTGATGAAATCAGCCGCGTGCGTCTGCGTATGATAATGCCACCACTCTTCTTCATCTGTTCCTTCGGGAATTGAATAAATACCGATTCGCTTGATCATGCTCTAATCCTCCGCTCATTTGTTATACATCTGATTCTATACAAAATGCTGGTATTTTGCTGTCAAGCCTTGGCAGTGAATTCTTCCACCACATAACCAAAAGCATCCACGACCCGAACATTGAAATCCTCTGATACATTCCTGCCATTGGGTAATATCACCCGTTCATGGGCATCAAATCCCTTGGTAAGACTTTCCCTGTCCGCAAACCAGAGCTCAACAACACCAAAACAAACGGATTGCCCTTTGACAACCCTGCTCACTCGGTTGATGACGTAATATTCCAGGTAATCATCAAAGGAATCAACACTGTGCACAGCATGTTCACAGGTGTGATATTTCCAGAATTCATCTGGATCGGTCCCGGACGGCAAGGAATAAAAACCCATGTATTTGGCAGGTGAGGATGGTAATTCCCGGGATGGTTTTTTGGCCACAAATTCTTCGACTTCAAAAGTAACCTGTTCAGGAGCCAAACGATCTAAATAATCCTGGGCAATACTTTTGCCATTGGGAAGAAGCTCGCTTTCAAGTACCTGAAAACCAGCCTGCATCGCAGCTCGATCCCGCCACCAGGTTTCCACAACACCAAAATATTGGCTATGCCCTTTGGTAATATCCACCACACGGTTGATGGCAACCTTTGCAAGATCATCACCACAAACCTTCAATACCGCCGGTGCGTGTTCATGGGTATGATAGCGCCAGAACACATCTCCATCCATCTGGCCGGGGATGGAGTACAACGCCATTCGCTTAATCATCCATTACCTCTATTAAAATAAAATCGTAGCACGATTTTATAGAACGCGACAGAGTCGCTCTGATGCGAAAGGCTTGTTGATACATTCTAATAGACTTGAGCGACCATACTTGCCTTTGCACTTGCGTTTCTGCCGGTTATTCCACCCCGTATACAATGTGCTTGACCAGCAGATTGCCCCCTTCGACTGGCAGGGTCGTGCCAGTGATATAGCCCGACCGCTCCGAACAGAAAAACAAAATGGCTTCAACCACATCATCCGGTTGTGCCAACCTGCCGATGGGGATACCTTCAACACCTTTTTCAAGGGTGGTGGGGTCGTCAAAAAACTGCCGCAGGAGATCGGTCACCACCGGTCCGGGAGCCACTGAATTAACGGTGACCCCGTAAGATGCCAGTTTTAGGGCCATGACCTTGGTCAACATGACCAGGGCCGCCTTGGATACATCGTAACTGACCATGGGGCGTGTCGAAGGCGTAAAAGCCGAGGCTGAAGAAAGATTTACGATGCGACCGTATTTGGCTTCCGACATGGCCTTGGAAATCTTCTGGCTCAAAAAGAAGGTCCCTTTCAGGTTGATATCCATGATACGGTCCCACTGCTTCGGGGTAAGCTCAAAGAATTCCTCCGGGGCTGCCATCCCGGCGCAGTTAACCAGAATATCCACTTTTCTTGACGATGGTTTTATGCTGGCAACAAAGGTGTCTATGCTGTCCATGTCTGCCAGGTCCAGTGGGTAGGCCTGGCAACGCTGTTCAGAAGGTTCGATGTCTGCCGCTATTTCCTGTGCTTTGGCAAAATTGATGTCCCCGATGATCACCTGTGCTCCTTTGGCTACCAGATGTTGGGCCACGGCTTTCCCGATACCCGCAGCACCCCCGGTAACGATGGCATGTCGTCCTTCAAAATCCATTGTTTATCCTCCAACCATTATTTGTACGATAATGTTATAGATCATAGGCTGCCATATACCCTTCGTAAAAGGCATTGACCCCGTCTCGGGGTCCTTTTGCATCTCCGATAGTCGTTAGGGCCACACCGGTATCCGCCAGCTCCAAAGCCAGCGCCTTGTTGGGTTTTCCGCCAATAGCAAATACAATAGAGTCCACATCCTCAATGATTTTTTCGCCCTCTGGTGACTTCAGCGTAACCGTGGTATCTGAAACGGCAGTGATAACGGTGTCGCACCAGGTATCGACCTTGTACCTGGCAAAATCCTCAAATAGAAACCATTTGAAATCAGGCAACATATTCGACAAAATTTGCGGCATCATCTCGACAATGAAGACCTCCTTGCCTTGGGCGGCCAGGAAATGGGCCGTCTCGGCGCCCACCGGGCCACATCCGATAATCATCACTTTCTGGCCCACATCAACTTCTCCGGCCAATACGTGTTCAGCTATGAGCGCCCGATCCGCATCAATACCCTTGAGTTCCGGGATCTCGATTTTTGCACCCGTGGCAATGATGACAGCATCCGGTTTTTCGGTCATCACAACCGATCGGGTCAAGGCCTCATTCAAACGAAGGTCGATATCCAAACGTTTTAGCTCTTTTCCACAAAAAGCAACCGCCGTGGCATATTCATCTTTATGCGGTGCCACCGAAGCCAGCTGCAGCCTGCCACCCAGTTTCGCACTTTCTTCAAACAGGATCACATCATGCCCCCGGAGCTTGGCAACACGGGCCGCCTCCATACCTGCCGGACCGCCGCCGGCAATCAAGATTTTCTTTTTCGTTTTAGCCGGTGTTATATGAAGTTCCATTTCCCGTCCAGCCTCAACATTGTAAAGACAGCGTGTACTTCTATCCGTCATTTCGCGGTTGTGGCAGTTATTACAGGAAATGCAGGGCCGAATTTCAGCAACCCGTTTTTCGGAAAGCTTGTTCACATATTCAGGATCACAGATAAGCCCTCTGGCCATGCCGATTAAATCTGCCTGACCGGAAGCCAGTACATCTTCAGCCAGGTAGGGATCGCTCAGACGACCGGTCACCATCACCGGAATGGAAAGGGCCTGTTTTATCTTGGCCGCATCGGCCACATTCAACCCGCACTCATGGACCATGCTCGGCAAGGTCCGGGTATGCCCCCAGCAGGGTGAGAGTCCCGAGGATACACTGATAAAGGCGATACCCAGGTTTTCGAGCATTTGAGAACTTTTTACCTGATCTTCAATAGTCAATCCCTCCTCAACATATTCAGCATTGGAAAGACGAACATGAATGGGGAAGCTGCCCCCGACCGCACTCTGACAGGACTCCACGACTTCTTTTAAAAAGCGGAACCGGTTTTCAAAACTGCCCCCATAGGCGTCATCACGCTTGTTTGCATGCAAAGACATGAATTGAGATGTCAGATACCCATGGGCGTGATGAATTTCCAGCATATCAAAACCGGCCTTTTTGGCTCGTGCGGCCGCCAGGCCCCAAGCTTCCACCAGTTCTTCTATTCCCGCGATATCCAAGGCTTTGGGTGTAACATTTTCCGGTGGCCATGCAACGGCTGAGGGACCCACCGGTGGAAGACCCCGAGCCCCGGTGGCATAACGCCCCAAGTGGTAAAGCTGTATGGAAGACTTGGACCCACATTGATGCACTTTTTCATTGTAAGCCTTGAAAGCCTCCATATTTTCGTCGCTGTGCAGGTCAAGATCCTCTCCACTGCTCCCAGAAGGATGCACAAAAGATGCACCGATAATAATCAAGCCGGTGCCCCCCTTGGCCCGTGCCACGTTAAAGGCTTCTTCCCTGGGCACAAAAGCCCCGCTACTCATGTGATTGGATATAGGGGCTTGCACAATCCTGTTCTTCAACTCAACGTCACCAATCTTAATCGGTGATAAAAGTGTCGGAAATATATTTTTAGCGCTCATATCATTTTCCTTTGTAAATGGGCTTTCTCTTTTCTGAAAAAGCCTTGACACCTTCCCGGCTGTCATCGGTATTTTTAAGAGAATCAAAAAGGAAGGCCTCAAAATCGAGACCCTGTTGCAAAGCCATACTCCTCAGGACGGATTCCTTTATGGCTCGCATGGCCACCGGTCCGCGGCGACACAATTTTTCGGCCATCTGCATCGTCTCGTCCATCAGTTCCTGGTTAGGAACAATACGATTGATCAAACCAAAACTGAGTGCTTTCTGGGCATCGATGGGTTCGCCCGTCAGCAGCATTTCCATAGCAACCGCATAGGGGATATTGTGTGGCAGGCGTATGGTTCCACCGGCCCCTGGCATAATTCCCCATTTGACCTCCGCCAGACCAAACATAGCAGATTCAGAAGCTATCCGGATGTCGCAGCATAAAACCAGTTCGAGCCCCCCGGCAATGGCATAACCGTTAACTGCTGCAATGATCGGTTTAAAAACATCCGTTCTGGGTAAACCACCAAAATTTTCCGCTCTGGGATAGTAATTGGCTTTGGCTTCTCCAGCCATCCGGGCGGGAAGATACGCCTTCAGGTCACCACCGGTGCAAAAGGCCTTATGGCCTGCGCCAGTCAAAACCGCTACCCAGAGATCATCGTCTTCACGGAAATCGAGCCAGACCTGGGCCATCTCTTTTTCGGCTGACGGATCCATGGAGTTATGTACATCCGGGCGGTTGATGGTAACCAAAGCAATGTGATCTTTTTTTTCGTATGTAATTTCAGACATAGGCTTCATCATCCCCTTATTAGGCTTTCAGGAGCATATTGCCAATAACCAGTCGCTGAATTTCGGAAGTGCCCTCATAAACCCGCAGGGCTCGGATTTCACGATACAATCTTTCCACATGTTGCCCCTTGATTACACCATATCCACCGTGAATCTGTAAGGCCTCATCAATGATGCGCCAGGCAGCTTCCGTCGCATAAAGCTTGGCCATGGATGATTCCAGGGTGATCCGCTCGGCTCCTTGATCTTTGATGTAGGCCGCTCGAAAGACCAGGGCTCTGGAAGCCGTGAGCTCGGTAACCATATCTGCCAGTTTAAACTGTATGCTCTGGAATTCAGCGATGCTTTTGCCAAACTGGGATCGACCCTTTGCATATGAAACAGCTTCATCCAAAGCAGCCTGGGCCATGCCGACTGCGGCAGCCCCTACCGTGGATCGGAAAAAATCAAGATTCCGCATGGAAATCTTGAAACCCGCGTTCAGTTCTCCAATGAGATTTTCCTGTGGCACACCGCAGTCTTTGAAAACAGGTTCGCCAATGGGATGGGCCGCCATCAGATCCATACGCTTGCCAGGATCAAACCCTTCCCATCCCTTTTCAACAACAAAGGCTGAAATGCCGCGGGTGCCCTGGTCAGGGTCTGTTTTGGCAAACACCGTATAGATATCTGCATCCGGTGCTAAGGAGGTAAAAATCTTTTGTCCATTGAGAACCCATTGATCATTATTCTTTACAGCCATTGTTTCAATGGCGCCCACGTCCGAACCGGCGTTAGGCTCTGTTAGACAGATGGTAAAAATCTTCTCACCGCTGGCAATAAGCGGGCAGTATCTGGCCTGTAGATCCTGGTTGCCACTCAGCACAATCGGATAACTGCCCAAACCCTGCATGACAAAAATGAGTTCAGCATTCGGGCAACGGCGAGCCAGTTCTTCCCGAACCAGGCAAACCGAAACCAGTGAAGGCATTTGGGTTGTATTGCCATACTGGGCAGGAACAAAAAGCTTAAACAGACCCGATTCAGCCAGCACGTCGGCAATCTCGCGCGACATCACCTTGCTCTCGCCTACCTTTTCCTCGAGGGGAGCCAGTTTTTCCTTGCAAAGGGTAATCACCTTCTCTTTTAGCTCTCTCTGCTCTTCTTTATACAAAAAATCCATACATTCTCCTTATTGCTGATTAGACGATTCGTATTCTAAAATTCAGTTGCGTGACTGGAGACTGAAAAGACGTTGGGCGTTCCCACCAAGAATCAGACCCCGATCCTCTTCAGAAAGATCTAACATGTTCAGCAACTCATATTCCCAGCCATGACCGCCGCCCTGACGGGCCCAGGGGTAATCCGTGGCATATAACATGCGATCGGTTCCGTGCCGGCTGATCAGTTTATTTATGGCGGCGACATCCAGGTCCCTGCAGGTGGGTGTCTGTGAAGTGTCTATATAGACACCTGTACCGGCCAGATGTGTCATAACCTCCGGAAACATGCCGGAGCCGCCAAAATGGGCGCAAATCAACTTCAGATCTGGGTGATCATTGTGTAAACGACGCAGCCTGGCTGGCGTTGATCGAATATCGGCTTTCTCTTCACGACCACTGCCCATGCCCGCATGATAGAATACAAACAGTCCTTCCTGGGCTAACTTCTCATATATGGGATACATGTTGCGATCATCCGGCCGAATATCCTGAAAAAGAGGATTGAATTTTATTCCCAGGATGCCGGCAGTTTTGATACGATCAATTTCAGACTCCCATTTTTCATAATCGGGAGTAATGGTTCCAAACAGCAGCAACCTGTCATGCGTCTGAGAAATCAACCAGTCATTTGTGGTACGTACAAACCCACCGTCCGGTGCAACACCAAAGGCGATGGCATAGTCAACATCTGCACTTTCCATATAGACCAGCAAGTCGCTGGTGGTGCCGGCTCCATATGGCTCCAGACCTAAATCCCGCCGGTTCATCTGCATGACTTTGGGTGCAATTTTCTCAGGAAAAATGTGGGTGTGACAATCAACGATCATTTACCTACCTCCAGCAGCACAATGATTGAGTGCTTTAGTATGGGTTGATGTAGCCCCCGGATACCCGCATAATCTGACCGGTAATGTATGAAGACTCATCCGATGATAGAAAGGCAACAGCGGCAGCAATTTCCTCCGGCAGACCCAGTCGTCTGAGGGGAGTCAGTGCCATCACACGATCCATCATTTTGCTGTTGTCTTTCAAGGACTGGTTCATTTCGGTATCGATGGAACCCGGGGCCACGGCATTAACCCTGATGCCGTAACGGGCTTCCTCCTTTGCCAGGGATACGGTAAAAGAGGCGATGGCAGATTTTATGGCGCTGTAAAGACCAAAATTGGAGACATGATCGAAAGCGAAGGTGGAGCTCATATTTACAATGGCTCCCCGGCCGGTAGGTCGGATCAATGGCAGTAGTGTCTTGGTCATCAGGAAAGGACCTTTCAAGTTGATGGCCACATTCCGGTCAAAATCAGCTTCTTCCATATCCGCCCATTTGGCAGCCGAAAGGATACCGGCATTGTTAACCAGGATATCGATGTTCCCGTACTTTGATTGAAGCGCTTCAGCCAGTTCCGAAACATCATCCGTCTTCGAAATATCGCATGTCATGGAAACGGCCTTACCATTATCAGCACGAATGCTTTGCGCACAAGCATCGGCTGTTTCAGCTTGAATGTCGGCAACGATTACCTGCGCACCATCAGCAGCCAGGCGTTTGCATATGGCTGCCCCAATACCTTGACCACCACCAGTCACCAGGGCAACCCTGTCAGATAAAGCACTCATGATTAATCCTTTTTTTTGATAGCCGGGGCTGGGTCCTTCTTGGATCCATCTGCATTGTACGCATACCAGCCATTGCCTGTTTTTCTTCCCAACCTTCCGGCCTTGACCATACGACGCAAAAGGATCGGTGGCAGATATTTGGGGTCTTTGGTTTCAGCATAAATGGCGTCGCAGGCATTCAGGGTCACATCCAGACCAACCAGATCCCCCAGTTCAAAAATGCCCATGGGTCGACCAAACGCCAGTTTGACGCCCTGATCAACGTCTTCGATGGTCGCAACCCCCTGTTCCACCATCCGTATGGCCTCCAGGTTCGATGGCAAATTGATCCGATTCAAAAGAAATCCTGGAATATCGCGGTTAACCGCGATGGGCTGTTTCTCAAGAGACGCGATAAACTGCATCGTCACATCCATGGTGCCATCACTCGTTTCCATACCCCGCACGATTTCCACGGCTTTCAGCATGGGCACGGGATTGAAAAAATGGATCCCGATAACACGCTCAGGATTGATGGCGGTGGCGGCGAGTGCCGTAATTGAAATGGCCGAGGTATTGGTCCCGATGATGGCGGAGGGATCAATGACCTGAGATAGTTCCCGGATAATACCCGTTTTGACATCAATATCCTCATAGACGGCCTCTATGGACAGGTCGGCATTCCCGCATACCGCCAGTTCCTGACCATATTCTATACGCGCCATTATGGCCGATACGGATTCCGACAACTTGTCTTTATGTGCAAAGCGACCCAGCGAATTATGGATACTTTCTTTGGCCCGATCCAATTGTTTCGGGTCAAGGTCAACGAGTGTTACACGGTATCGGGCGACGGCGCAAACCTGGGCTATTCCGGCGCCCATGGTACCGGCACCCACCACGCTGATTTGTTTGAGGTTCAACACGGACTCCTTTACTTTAACAGGCTTGGAAAAAGACGCAGGTTATATTTTTAAACAGTTAGTTTTTTTTTGAACCATTATTCTATAGCTATAATCAAAACCAATATTCCTGTCAAGACAATTCCCGTATCTGATGGGATATTGAAGAACCTCGCAGCAAGCTATGAGGAATGTTCTGCCGTGCGCCAGTGCTTCGCATCGACCGTAAGGAATGCTGTCTAATTTAGATTCGCTCGCTAACCCCGCAGCAAGCTACGGGGAATGCACTCACTGCTTCGGTTCAACCGTCGATGCACTGCTTATAAAAGTGGCACAGCCGCTGGATTCCTTCCTTGACATCCTCTTTGTTTGCACAATAGGAAATTCGAACGATGTGGTCGGATTTCGGGCCGAAAGTCAGACCGGGTGCGATGGCAACTCCAGTGGCGTCGAGCAACCGGATAGCGAAGTCATAGGAGTCGAGACCGGTATCGGAAATACCGAGCATCAGATAAAAAGCCCCCTGGGGCGTTGCATATCCGATACCCGCTTTTTCCAGGGCCGCCACACAGATATCTTTGCGTTCTCTATAAGATCTTACCATCTCCTCAATACAATCTTGTGGTCCGGTCAGCGCTGCCTGAGCGGCAATCTGCGAAACCGATGATGCACAGGACAGATAGCTCTCGATGGCTCTGCCCATGGCCGTGGCCACAGGTAGCGGGGCAACATAGTAACCGATACGCCAGCCAGTCATGGCGTATGTTTTGGACGTGGCAAAAATAGAGATCACCCGACCATCCGGATCCAATGATGCCGGTGAAAAGTGCTCCCCTTCATACAGAATACGCTCATAGACCTCATCTGAAATAAGGTAGATATCATGCTTCTCACACATTTTCAGCAGATCCTGCATGGCCTGGCGGGAGAAAACAGCCCCCGTGGGATTGCCCGGCGAATTAATGACAATACCCCGTGTTCGAGACGATATCATCGATTCGATTCTTGAGATATCTGGTTGAAAATTCGAATCCAGGGAAAGATGGTAATATACAGGTTTCAGACCGATAACCACCGATTGGGTATGGTAATTAGGCCAGCCCGGATCAGGGATCAGAATCTCATCTCCTTTTTCACTGATAGCCATCATGGCAGCAGCTACGGCAAAAACACCACCGGGCGTTACGCCGATTTGTTCAAACTTGGCATCAATATCATTTTCTTTGGTCACCTTTTGCAGAATGGCCTCACGCAAAGACGGCATACCGGCATGGGTCGTGTAATGCGTGTTTCCTTCCCTGATAGCAGAAATGGCAGCCTCCTGAATATGCTCTGGTGTATCAAACCCAGGGTCGCCGATTTCCAGATGATACGATTCCTCCAGCAGGACAGCTTTATCCAGAATCATACGAATACCTGAACGTGTTAAACTAGACAAATTTTTCGATATCGTTCGCATAGATGCCTCCTCTACTGTTTCTTTATGTTTCTTTCGTGGTTGTGACTGCTAACTTAGGCTCTCGGCTGAACCAATACAGGACCAGGGCAATCAGGATCGCAATAAAACAGACGCTGAAACCCCTCTGAAAATCACCCCCTGACATGACATCAGCTGATGGGTCATGACCCAGAACATGGCCCAGGGCATGTAGGAAAATCCCGCCGCCGATGGCTGAGAATAAATTAATACCGGTAAATGAAACACCGGTCATTTCCGGTGGTATCATGGTCTTGATATGGGCGAAAAGAAGACTGGCAAATGGAGCAAAAAAACCCAGCATGAATAACACCAAGGCCAGCACCAACAGATGCACAGGCCCCGGCCAGAGCACCAGAAGAAGGATGGAAAAGGCCAGGAAACACAGACTGATAAGTCCGGTTCGCCGGGGGGATCCTAGTACACGATCCGCCAGCAGACCGCCTATGGGTGCACCGACAATTGCACCTATATTCAGAAAAAGCAGCAAATTGCCGGCTTTGAGTGTCGGAAGCCCGAGATGAAAAATCAGATAGGGACCTGCCCACAGCGCCTGGATTGCTGTAAACACACCATCCCGCAACCCCATGGTCAGGGCGATGATCCAGAAATTCAGATTTCCAAAAAGCTTAAGCAACCCCTGCCACTGGGAAATACCCTGTTTTTCAACATGGACGACGGGGGAGATGCTCTCATCACCTGGCGCATCATGCACACAGAAGTAAAAGCAGATTACCAGCAAAAAGTTAATTGCAGCCAACACCATGAAGCCGTTTCGCCAACCGATTTCATCCACCAGCAATCGAAAAGGGCTCGTGGCCAATAAGCCGCCAAGAGATGCAATAGAAATTGTTATACCTGTTATGGTTGCAAACTGATGTGGTTTGAACCAGACCGTGTAGAGCTTCAGGGATCCCATCATATTGACGGACATCCCCAGCCCCAGAAGAATCCTGGCCAGCAGACCGCCGCTAAGCCCTTGAGACCTGGCAAATAGCAATGCCCCCAAAGTCCCCACCAGGTTCATACAGATCAATACCCGCCGTGATCCGAATTTATCCAGCAACAACCCCATGGGTAGTTGCGCAGCCGCAAAGGCATAAAAAAAAACCGAGCCCAGAAGCCCCAGGTTTTCCATGCTCAGGTGAAGATCGTCGATCAAATCTGGAGAAATGATCACTGTGGACGCTCGAAACAACATGGCCATCATGAAAAGCAGGGAACAGTTGACAACCATGAGCCAGCGTTTTTTTTTTGGTTTGGCTCTATTCTTCATGGTTCACTTCAGCGTCTGGGTCTCCTGTTTCTTTCTCAGCAATCAGGGTGTCGCGGGAAAAAGCATAGATCACGGCGCCAACGACCAGAGCGGTGGCGCATAGCCAGAAGGCCAGGGGGTAATTTTTTCCCGCGTCCAGGCTACCGGATGTTCCCCGACCAATAAAACTCCCCAATCCATGAATAAAAAGCCCCCCGCCCATCATGGAACAAAAATTGTTGAAAGCAAAGGCCCGACCGGACAACTCCGGTGTTATCAAGGTTTTGATATGGGCGAAGGCAATGTGGCCGAATCCCCCAAACAGGCCAAAGGTGAAAAGAAGGCCTGCCAGTAAAACGGTTCGGTCCGGACCGTTTTGAGCAGCAAGACCGGCAAGACACAAGACCATAAAAAACAGACTGGCCAGCATGATGCGTTTGGGTCGCCCAAACAAACGGTCATTTAAAAGACCCGCCAGAGGTCCGCCAAAAATGAAACCGATATTGAGTACGAGTAGTAAATTGGCAGCCAAAGGGGTTGGGACCCCTAAATACAAAATCAAAAAAGGACCTGCCCACAATGACTGAACCGCAGCATAAACACCATATCGAAGGCCAGTGGTGATGGCGATGCACACATAGGAAAAATCAGTGAATAACAGGCGGCAGGTCTCCCTGACCGACAGGCGTTTATGGCTCTCTGGGACAAATCTCACCTGTGTTTCATCGTTGGGATTGTCCTGGACAATAAAATAAAAGCCAACGGTCAGAATAAAGGTAATAAATGCTAAGACAACAAAAACCATCCGCCAGCCGATAACGGCTACAAGAGCGTGCAGAGGACTTGTGGCCAGGAGCCCCCCCAAAGCGCCAATACCGAATGTCAATCCGGCGACACTGGCAAATTCAGACGGCTTAAACCAGGCCACATAAAGTGTCAGGGAGCCTACGATATTCGCGGACATCCCCAGACCCAGAAGGGATCTACCCAGCAAGCCTACGCCATACCCCGGGGCCGCCGCAAAAACAATCGCACCAAACACCGCGGTCATGTTCAAGAATAGCATGATGCGTTTGGGCCGCATCTGGTCGAGAAAAAATCCCAAAGGAAGCTGAGCCAAGCCAAAAGCATAAAAAAAGATGGCGCCCAGCAGTCCCAGATCCTGTGCGCTGAGTTGTAAGTCGTGGCTGATTTCAGGTGCAATAAGGATAATGGAAGCCCGGTACAGCATGGACATCACGAACAAGAGCGAACACACGCTGAATATAAGCCACCGATTGGTCTTCATTAGCTGGTATCATCTGAAGGGTATTTGTCGAACTGCTATACCGCCGGCACACCCTGTGTGCCGGCAGGCTATGTGGCACAAATCATGTCATTCGTTCGAATATAGTTGCCAATCCCTGTCCACCTCCGATGCACAAGGTCGCCAACCCGTATGATCCCTTACTGCGCTCAAGTTCGTTGATGATTGTAAGCGCCAGCCGGGCACCGGTCATGCCGTTGGGATGCCCTAATGCAATGGCTCCGCCATTGGGGTTAAGCCGTTCGTCATCCGGCGCAATATGATGATTCTGCCTGTCCAGTTCACGAATATCCGCCAATACCTGTGCAGCAAAAGCCTCGTTGATTTCAACGACGCTCATATCATCCAGTTTCAGACCGGCTTGATCCAGGGCTTTTGGTACGGCATAGCCCGGCCCAATTCCCATCAGCTTGGGATCAACACCCACTGTTGCACAGGTGACAAACCGAGCCTTGGGTGTATAACCCAGCTCCTCCGCCTTTTGAAGAGACATAACCAAAAGTGCTGCCGCACCGTCATTTCTGCCTGTGGCGGTCCCCGCTGTTACCGTGCCGTCTGTCTTGAAGGCCGGCCGTAAACTTGACAACTTTTCCAGAGTGGTATTTCGAGGGTGCTCATCAATGACAAAGTCAAGGGGCGGTCCTTTGCGTTGAGGGGACTTAACCGGAATGATTTCCTCTTCAAAAACACCGGCCTGTGTTGCCCGGGCACATCGTGTCTGGCTTTGAAACCCAAAAGCATCCTGTTCCTGGCGTGTGATGTCGTACATCTCAGCCAGGGACTCGGCTGTAAGACCCATAACCACATGATCCGGTGGGGGGGCTGTTTCACGGCTAATGATCCGAGGGGGTGTAAACGAGTAGGCGGCATCCGGACGCGCAATCATCCATGGCGTCTGGCTCCAGCATTCCATCCCACCAGCGACATAAATGTCTCCAAAACCAGCCATGATTTGAATAGCGGCAAAATTCAAGGCCTGCAGACCCGATGCGCAGGCCCTTTCCACCGTCACCGCGGGGACACTATAGGGTAGACCGGCATTGAGGGCGGCCCATCGGGCAGGATGGTAAGCAGCGTGCCACGAATTGGAGAGACCCATCAAAACATCATCAATTTTCTGTGGATCAAGTTTTGTTTTCTCTATTAATGCTTTGATGGCAAATGCGCCCAGTTCCTCAGGCCGATAGGTCGCCAGGCTGCCACCCATTCTGCCAATGGGTGTGCGCACGCCATCTACGATTACGGCTATATTTTTCTGATTGCCCATGTATTACCGTCCTTTCCATTTGGGTTTGCGTTTTTCTAAAAATGCCTTGGCACCTTCCTGGCAGTCATCGGTATTGCGGATGATCGTGGCCATTTCGCAAAGGTATTCCAGGGCCTGAGGGTATGGTAAGTCACTGGATACCCGAACAGAATCAAGTCCCAGACCATAAACCGAACTACTTTTCTCAGACAATGTCGCCGTTATCTTGGCAACGGTCTCATCCAGGGCTTCCGGTGCAACCACAAGATTGACCAGACCCATATCAAGCGCTTCCTGTGCATCGATAATCTCTCCCAGGAGAATCATTTTCATGGCCGCCTTTTTGGGAATCGCACGTAAAATACCGGCCATCACCATGTTGGGGAAAGCGCCCACATTGATCTCCGGAGTCCCGAAGCGTGCCGTGCTAGATGCAACCGCCAGATGTGACAAGCTCACCAGGGCCATGCCCCCAGCCACGGCAGCACCGTTGACTTTTGCTACCACCGGCTTCTGTATCTCGTACAGGGCCAGACAGAGGTCCCGGTAGGCAGCGTTCTGTTCCCGCTGGTTCACGATGCCAGGCCGATCGAATTCTCCTAAATCAGCCCCGGCACAAAATGCTTTCTGCCCGCTCCCGGTAATAACGATTACGCGGACATCCTTGCTTTCATTCAGCTCTTTGAAATAGGATGCCAGGTCTGCCATGGCCTGAATGCTCAGTCGATTGCGTTTGGCTGGATTGTCCAAAGTTATTGTGGCTACTGCATCCTGTCGATGGACTTTAATCATGATTTTCTCCAGACTTTCAGATGGGTTATTTAGGAAAAATCAAATGGTCATCTGCGGCTATTGTGTTCATTTATTCGAAAACAGGCAAGACGGGCTTTGGGGGGGCAAGAAATTCGTCTTTCGATAGATCCTGCCGTTAAGATGTGTAGCTCGCCTGTCCCCCATCGATACAAACAATTTCACCGGTCATATAGTCGGAAGAATCACATGCGAGATAAACGGCTAATGGACCGATTTCAGCTGGCTTCCCGACACGCCCCAGCGGTATCCGCTGTAAAAGTTTTTTGCGCAATTCCGGGTTCCCCAAAACGGCTGCAGGCATATCGGTATCAAAATAGCCGGGTGCGATCCCATTGACACGGATGCCGTATCCAGCCCATTCAAATGCCAGGTTGCGAATCATCTGTGAAAGGCCGGCCTTGCTGACCACATATGCCAGGCAATAGGGCAGCACACGTTCCGCAAATGCCGAACCGATCAGAACCATACGACCACCACCGTGCTGTCTCATTTTCTTGGCAACTTCGCGGCAAGTCACATACGCACCGGTCAGGTTGGTTTTTAAGACATGCTCCCAATCCGACAATGAGACGTCGAGGGATGATCCTGAATGCATCACACCGGCACAGTAACAAAGAATGTCGATCTGTTTAAAGGTCTCGGCGGTAGTGTTGACAAGAGCAATCACCTGCCGTTCCCGGGCAACATCGGTGGGGACACCGATGGATTGTCTACCCAGGTCTTTGATGGCATTGACAGTTTCCTGCAACTTCAAGGCACTTCTGGCGGCACATGCGACATCTGCACCCGCTCTGGCAAGACTGAGGGCGATCTCTCGCCCCAAACCCTGACTGGCACCAACCACCAGGGCTGTTTTATTTTCAAGACCGAACCAACTACCCAATGAATGCAGGCTGTCGTTTTTCAGAAACCATCCTCCTGATTTTCCAAGATATCCAGGATTTTTTGAACCAGATCAAGGTCGTATTTTCCACTCATAAAATCATCATGCCGGATAACTTTCAGCAGAAACGGTGTCGTCGTTTTAATCGGCTCGATGGTTAATTCCTGCAATGCCCGACGCATGATATGGATGGCTTCCCTGCGTGTGCCCCCCCATGCGATCAATTTACCCAACAAAGAGTCGTAATAAATCGGAATTTCATACCCTGGAAAAAGGTGCGTATCCAATCGTACGCCAAAGCCCCCTGGTGACAGGTAAGTCTCGATGGTTCCCGGAGATGGTACAAAGTCCATGGCGGGGTCTTCGGCATTGATACGGCATTCAATGGCATGGCCTCGTTGTTGAATGTCTGCCTGCTGGAATCCGATCCCTTTGCCCATGGCGATGGATAGCTGGGCTTTGACAAGATCCTGTCCTGAAATCATTTCCGTTACAGGATGCTCCACCTGGATGCGCGCATTGAGTTCCATGAAATAAAACTGATTGTCTGCATCAAGTAAGAATTCAACGGTCCCGGCATTTCTGTACCCGATGGCCTTGGCAATCTTTATGGCACTGGCATGAATCGCCTGTCTGACTTCGGGTAACAGATTCGGAGATGGTGCCTCCTCAATCAACTTCTGGTGTCGCCGCTGAACAGAGCAATTTCGTTCAAAAAGATGGACCGCATCACCTTTTCCATCACAAAGAATCTGAACTTCGATGTGCCGGGGACGCAGGATATATTTTTCCACATACATGGTCGGGTCACCAAAGGCTGCCCGGGCTTCGGCTGCAGCCATTGCAAAATCTTCTTTCAGATCCTGTTCATTTCTCAGAACCCGCATACCCCGTCCCCCACCACCAGCAGAAGCCTTCAACATCAACGGATAACCAATAGCAGCACAGGTTTCGATGGTATCCTCAAGGGATAAAAACCCTTGATCACTACCAGGCACCACAGGCACCCCAGCAGCTGCAACGGTCTGCCGGGCGGTCAACTTATCTCCGGCAAGTCGCATATTCTCTGGTGTCGGCCCGATGAAGGTCAACCCTTCATTTTCACACAGCTCTGCAAATTCGGCATTTTCCGCTAGAAAACCATACCCCGGGTGTATGGCATCGGCGTTGATTTCTTTGGCAAGTTCTACAATCCGGGCAGCGTTCAAATAGCTTTTAGCGGCGGGCGGTGGTCCGATGAGATGCGCTTCATCGGCCAGTTTCTTATGGAGACAGTCCGAGTCAGCCTCAGAATATATGGCAGCCGAACGAATTCCCATCTCTTTGAGACTACGAATGATCCGCAAAGCAATTTCACCACGATTGGCAACCAGCACCTTGGAAAACGGCATGAGTGGACTCCCTAGGATTGAATCTTCATAATCACTTGATTTTTCCCAACAGTCTCTTCATCACCAATGGAAATCTCGGCAACCACACCATCAACCGGAGACTTCACTTTGGTAAAAACTTTCATGGTCTCCAGCAGGCAAAGTGTTGCTCCTTTCTTCACCTGACTGCCCTCTTCGACAAACGATGGTTGATCAGGGGCCGCTTTTCGATATAAAACACCTGATAAGGGTGACATCACGGGAATCATATTTTCAGACATTGAGCACCTCATGTAACGGAGTATTAAACCGGTGGGTTTCCATGTTTCCGATCCGGTAGTTCAACATTCTTATCCCAAGCCATTTCAAATGCACGTATCAAGACTTTTCTGGTATCCCGAGGATCGATAATATCGTCGATGAAATCATAGCGGTAATTTTCCGCCAACCGAAAAGGATTGATATACTGTTCGTGATATTCTTTTCGTTTTTCTTCCAGCACCTTGGCAAACTCAGGAGATTTCTCAGCCTTTTTAAGATCCTCTGCCCAGATGATGGATGCGGCTGATTCAGGACCCATGATACTGATCTCAGCCGTCGGCCAGGCAAAACTGAAATCCGCACCCAGCGTTTTTGAACCCATGACAACATTTCCTCCACCGTAAGCACGTCGGACAATCAGGGAAATCTTTGGTACTGTGGCATTGGCATATGCATAGAGGAGCTTTGCTCCGTGCCGCAGAATACCCTCTTTTTCCCACTCCTGGCCAACCACAAAAGCCGGGGTGTCCATCATGGTCAGAATCGGAATATTAAAGGCATCACAAAAAATCATGAAGCGGTAATACTTGTCCGAAGAATTGTTCTCCATCACGCCACCCAGTTCATCGGGGTTGTTGGCTATCAGACCGACTGGATGACCATCCAGTCGGCAAAAGCCCGTGATGATATTCGGAGCAAATTCATCCTTGACTTCAAAGAAGCTGTCTTTGTCTATGATCTTGTCGATCACCTCATGCATATCATAGGTAAAACGCCGGTCGTCCGGCAAAATATCCAGCAAAGACTCTTCTCGCCGATCCACCGGGTCATCACACAGAAGTCGGGATGCCCGCTCTTTCCAGTTTTGCGGAAGATAGCTCAATAGCTTCCTGGCGATTTCCAAAGCATCTTTGTCGTCATCGGCGACAAAATCACATTGTCCGGAATGACGCATGCAGAAATCCGGGCTACCAACATCGGAATCAAGATCTTCCTTCACAATGGATTGCGTTAGACGGGGTCCGCCCAACCACATCCAGGATGTATTTTGAACCATGATCAAAAAATCGGAAAGCATCGGGCTATAGCCCTGACCAGCAGCACAAGGCCCCATCAATACCTGTATCTGGGGAATAACACCAGAGAACTTCGACTGGTTCTGAAATATCTCATTGAAAGGTCTAGACAGCGCGGTACCCTCATGCAGACGTGCACCGGCCGAATCCAGCAGACCGATGATGGGCACCATCATCTTGCCTGCCAGACCGATAATATCGGCGATTTTCTTGGAGTGACTTTCACCGGCAGAGCCCGCCAGCACAGTAAAATCAGTGGAATAGACACAGACCTTGCGCCCGTTGATCTTACCTGTGCCGATAACAACACCATCGGCCGGTGTCGGACGATCCTTCATCTCGAAGTCTTTGATCTGGGAACGCACAAACATTCCCAGCTCTGCGAAAGAACCTGGATCAAAAAGATAGTCAATTCGCTCCCGGGCGGTCATCTTACCGCGCCCATGCTGTTTGGCCACTTTTTCCGGGCCGCCCATCTCGAGAATCTTGGCCTTGCTTTGCTCCATTTCTGCAAGGAGCTTATCCATCATTTTGCCCATAATAATATCCTGGTCATAAAGGTAGATTGTTGTGAGGCCTATTCGTCGGCCTCAAACTCCATTCGCAGCATGTTCGGTCCATATGCCTTACCGGTTTGATCCATACATAAGGTCCGGGTCGCACCGCCTCCCAGAGCATTGTGCATGACAAACTCAAGGGAATTCAGGGTGTCGATATCATAACGCAGCACCTTGCCTTTGACGATGGGGCTGAAAAAGGCCTTCACTTTATCGGCTGTGAGATGTTTTTTTAGAATCCGGTACGCTTCGTCATCCTTGGCCATCACACCGATATCGACGATATCACCTTTGTCGCCGGAACGGGCATAAGCTAGATCTTTGAGTTTAAACGTTGTCATAGTGATTAACCCTCCATCATCTCTACTTTAGTGGGAACCAATTCCCTGGGAACCAGCGTCGGCCACAGTCCAATCACTTTACGTGGTGGCGGCGGAGAAATGACAGCTGTTGTCCCCACCGGTCCATGTGTCCAAAGATGGGTCACTTCCCGGCGTACCTGATTGGCATCTTCACGCGTGCGTGTCTTGGCAGCCACCCTTACCCGGATTTCATTGATATCTTCCAGGTTCTCGGTTGGTTTGGACAGAGGCCCGTGTATCGAGTTCATGCCGATGAAGTCAAAGCGAACATCATCAATGGTCAGATTCCGCGCTTTGAAACGCCCGCGCAGGAAAGACTCACAGAATTTGGCTTTTTCGTAGGCATCAGGCCAGCATACACTGATTTCACTTTCACCAATCCATCCATCTTCATATCCGATAGTCATTTTCAGCATATCAGGACGCTTCTTGCCACCAATACCCGTTACTTCCACCTCATCCTTTCCGATATCCTTAACAGATATTTTGGAAAAATCACCGATGGCATCCGGCATAAAATAGTTTTCAGGGTCATGAACTTCGTAAACAAGATGCTCCTTGACCGTCCACTCATTGACCATGCGTCCGGAACCTTTGGCCTTAGTAATAATGGTGCGTCCGTCCTCATAAACCTCGGCAATCGGAAACGCCACTCGCCAGGGCTCCTTGATTTCTTTCCAGAAATTAGACATCCCACCGGCACAACCAGCACTGCACTCAATGATGTGACCCACAGTTACAGCCGTTCCCATCTTATGCCAGTCATCCATTTTCCAACCAAGTTCGTGAACCATGGGTGCGACATACATGGCATTGTCGGAAGCACGCCCCGTAATAATGAGATCCGCACCCTTTTCCAGACCCTCCACCAGAGACTCGGAACCAATATAAACATGCGCAGCAACAATTTTATCGGCAATACGGTCAATGTCTTCCTCGCCCGTATCCAGGTTTACAAATTTAAGCCCCTGCTTCCTGAAATCATCCAGGCGCGCGCCAACGTCGTCGCCGCTCACAACACCGATTTTCATCCCGTCGATACCCAGCTCTTTGGAAAGCGCCAACACATCCGAACCCGCCTGCTCCGGATTGGCACCGCCGGCATTGGTGAGCATCCTGACGCCCTTTTCCTTTGCAATTGGCAACAGTTCCCGCATCCATGGAAGCAGATCGGGGATATAGCCACGTTTAGGGTTTTTGTCTTTCATCCGCTGAAGGATGGACATGGTTAACTCTGCCAAATGATCGAATCCCATGTAATCCAATTCGCCCTTTTCCATCAGTTCGACTGCTGGATCCAGCATGTCTCCCCACGAAGCAGAGCCACAACCCATTCGAATCTTTTTCATATCTTGAGACCTCCCTCTGTTATGACTGCATGAAATGTGGCTATACTAATAATGATTTTTTTGTATGTCAAGCAAAAAATTGAACAGCTGGTCGAAAAAGTACGACTCAACCAGAAAAACCTTAACCGCCCCCGAAAACAAGCTTACACTTCTCCAGAAAACCAGTAACTTCCCGGTCATTTGCTCGTGGTTGATATTCTACTGTTTGGAATCCATTGTTGTACCGAGGACTATCCGGCTCTCTTATTTTCAGAGCGCTTCGGTAAATAGCATGAGTAGACTATCGCAAATATTTTTGGGTCACAGAGCTTGATGGAGGAGTCCAGGCTTCTTGGTTGGTGTATTTTACCTCTCCTAACACAGGGGATTAAGAACGAAGTTTATACAAATTGATACAATTTTGGCTGTGAAGACTTATCCAGACTATGTCAACCAACTGATATCAATGATACATTTCAACTATGTTACAAAGTCTTTTGTCTGGGAGGCTTGTCGGGGTCGGTGAAGTCTTTTGTTTCACTGAATCCGATGGTTTTGAAGTTTGAAACGGAAGTCTTTTCTGGAGCTGTTTTACAAAATTCAACCCAAATTGATTTTCAAGTTTCTTCTGCAGTCTCGAAAAACAATGGACAATAATTGTTGCCCGTCTATTTTAAATTTGTAGATGTAATTAATTCTTTATCAGACAAGGCTAAATTGTGGATTAATAGCCGTAATCTCTAATTTTACTATAGTATGATATTTGTTTTGACCATGGGGTCCACTTTAGCATATTATGAGGCAAAATCAACAGGCGTGTGGTTTGATAATTCAAATCCATAAAGGCCCACACGCATAACGTAACGTGAAGGAAGGAAAAACAATGAAGATTCTGGTCGGATATGATAGCACGAATGCCGCCAAGGCGGCAGTTGAGGTCGCCAAGACATTTGCCTTGGACCATGGTGCCGAAATTATAGTGGTAACCTCAATCAAATCTGCCATCGAGGCAAAGCCCGAGGGTATCGCCGAGGCCGAAAGCGCCTTGGATTACACCAAATCCGTATTGGAAGAAGCCGGGGTTGCTTGCAAAACCAATCTCCTCATTCAGGGATTGTCCCCGGGAGAAAGCCTCGTGACCTACGCTAAGCATAGCAGATGCGATCATGTCGTTATCGGTGTTCAGCGTCGATCGAGGGTAAGTAAATTGGTAATGGGCTCGACGGCTCAATATGTGATCTTAAATGCCCATTGTCCGGTCACATCCGTAAAATAGTGTCCAGCCACCGATGGTCTCT
>RCNC010000067.1_pt1 | contig 51513 bp, 49 predicted proteins | sample 2041301 | NCBI WGS metagenome assembly RCNC01 (sample SAMN09708231, study PRJNA481090) | Marine sediment metagenome, whole genome shotgun sequencing project. | biome: marine sediment; feature: ocean; material: sediment; isolation source: Sewage treatment plant 13A marine sediment (STP13A) ...
GGGGGCACCTGGAGCATGAGGAAGCCGTCAAAATCCCGGTGCCTCTCGAGAAAGGCCTGGAGTATCGAATAGCCGGAACCTGCGATCTAGACTGTTACGACCTTGATTTGGCCCTCTTCGACCCCCAGGGGGTCGAGATCACTACGGATTTCATGGATGATGACTTCCCCATTTTGGGTTTTGTACCCGATACAACTGCGGTTTACCAACTGGAAGTCATCATGATCGGTTGTGGACTGGCGCCCTGTGCCTTCCGGACCATCTCCTATACCAGGGAAGTCCAGGCTGCGCCTCCGGGTGGCTTCTTTTCCGGCGAGGTGGTCTCCTATCAGAACATCCGCGGGGAACTCCAGGAGGACGACGATTTACTCGCCGATATGTATTTCGACGTTTACGAGGTGGACATGGATGCCGGGCAGCGGCTGATTCTGGACCTTCGCTCAGAGGAATTCGACACCCTTCTCCGCCTGCTCGACGCCGACGGAAAGGGCGAGGAGAATGATGACTTCGATTTGGAACTCGGGCATTCAAGACTTGAGAAAATAGTCACCACGGCAGGCAAATACTCCGTCCAAGTAGCCTCGGCCACGCCCTATTCTACCGGGAGCTACAACCTCCAGATCGCCGTGGTGAGGTGAGGTTCCGTCTCCAGCAGGAAGCCTGGTCGAGCAGTGGGATCGTCCGGTCTCACCCAGGCCCATAGCCTGGACGGTGGTTCCTCCCTTCACTAGACTCGATCACTGAGCACCATCCCAAAAAAACTCAACTATCCGTTCCACCCAAGACCCTCTGGAGGCCCAATGTCCGAGGACAAGACCGTCTTTCACCCGGCACCGGAAATCGTCGAGGCGGCTCACGTACCCGACTACGATGCCCTCCGCGACCAGGCCGCAGCCGATCCTTCGGCGTTCTGGGAAACCCAAGCGAAAGAGCTGCTGGACTGGTATGCCCCCTGGACGAAGGTCCTGGACGATTCCAATCCCCCTTTCTTCAAATGGTTCACCGGTGGAAAGACCAATGTGGTCCTCAACGCTCTGGACCGGCATCAGCGAACGGCCAATCGGAACAAGCTGGCACTGGTATGGGAGGGGGAGGACGGAACCCAGAAGACCTATAGCTATTTCGCCCTCAATCGGGAGGTTTGTGAGTTTGCCAACGTCCTGAGGAGCATGGGGGTGAAGAAGGGCGACCGGGTCACCATCTATATGCCCAGGATCCCTGAGCTGATCATGGCCATGCTGGCCACCGCCAAGATCGGCGCCGTCCACTCGGTAGTGTACGGGGGATTCAGTGTGGAAGCCCTGGGCGAGAGAATCGAGGACAGTGAGTCCAAGGTCCTGATCACCGCCGATGGCGGCTACCTGCGAGGGAAGATCGTCCCCCTCAAGTCCATCGCCGACGAAGCACTTCAGCGGTGCGGTACGGTGGAGCACGTGGTGGTCATTCGCCGCACAGGGGAAACGGTCCATATGGAACAGGACCGGGATTATTACTACGACGAGCTCATGGCCCTCCCGGTGGCCCGGTCCGCCGGGGATGGGACCGAGACCGAAGTCATGGATGCGGAGGACCCTCTCTTCCTTCTTTACACCTCGGGCACAACAGGCAAACCCAAAGCCATTCTCCATACCCATGGCGGGTACCAGGTGGGCGTCGCCACCACGCTGAAGTACACCTTCGACCTTAAACCCGAGGACCGCTGGTGGTGTGCTGCGGACCCAGGGTGGATCACCGGCCACTCCTATATCGTCTATGGGCCCCTGATTCTTGGAGCCACCTCCATCATGTACGAAGGAGCTTCCACCTATCCTTATCCGGATAGGTGGTGGCGCATCGTGGAGCGGTACGGAGTCACCATCCTCTACACGGCCCCCACGGCCATCCGAGGACTGATGCGCTTCGGGGACGCATGGGTGAACAAGCGCGACACTTCAACCCTCAGGATCCTGGGAAGTGTGGGAGAACCCATCAATCCTGAAGCCTGGCGTTGGTACCATGAAGTGGTTGGAAAAGGTAAGTGCCCCATCATGGACACCTGGTGGCAGACGGAAACAGGTGCCTTCATGATCACCCCCGTCCCCTCCTTCCCCCTCAAGCCCGGCTCTGGGACAAAGCCATTCCCCGGCATTCAGGCCGAAGTCCTGGATGACGAGGGGAATCCCGTTCCACCCGGAGAGGAAGGAAAGCTGGTCCTCACGACCCCGTGGCCGTCCATGCTCCGGGGCATCTACAAAGACCCTGACCGGTACATTGAACAATACTGGTCCACTTACGAGGGGAAGTACCTCACCGGCGACTCGGCGAAGATCGACGAAGATGGATACTTCTGGATCATCGGGCGGATGGACGATGTGATCAAAGTCTCCGGCTACCGGCTTGGGACTGCGGAGATCGAGTCAGGTTTGGTCAGCCACAAGGACGTGGCTGAGGCGGCGGCCATCGGGATTCCCGACAACGTGAAGGGGAACGTGGTTCAGGCCTATGTCATCCTCCGGGCCGGCCTGGAGGGGAGTCCGGAGTTGGTGAAGGAGTTGAAGGACCACGTGGGCCACGAGGTGGGGCCCATCGCCAAGCCTGCCGAAATCGAGTTTGTGGACGCCTTACCCAAAACTCGATCTGGAAAAATTATGCGGCGGCTCCTTAAGGCTCGAGCCATGGGACTTCCGGAGGGAGATACTTCGACCCTGGAGGGATAGCCCCGGGTCTCATCGGGAGAACCGGCCCACCAGCCCCCTTCGAGTCAGCGGACCATCAGACGCCCCAGAGCCACGGCGTTGGTTTTGGCCTGTACACTCTCGGACCGGGAGGGAATGAGGACTGGAGCGGCAGCTCCCACAACCACGTGCCCGACCTCAACACCCGCCATGTATTGGATCGCCTTGGCAGTGATGTTGGCTGCCTCGATGGAGGGGAACAAAAGAAGGTCCGCAGCCCCGGCCACCGGCGTTTCCACCCCTTTTCGTTTTGCCGATTCGGCTGAAACCGCCAGGTCCATGGCCAGGGGGCCCGCCACCTCACAGGGTCCGAAGGCACCTGACTCGGCCCGTTTCACCAACTCTGCGGCATCCACCGTGGAGGGCAGGTCCGGATTCACCTTCTCGATGGCCGAAAGAACCGCCACCTTAGGTTTTTCGTACCCGATGTCACGAAACACCTCGAGGCCGTTGGTGAGAATGCGGGCTTTGGTCTCCAGATCCGGGGCCAGGTTGATTCCACCGTCGGTGATGCCGATCAACCGAGGGTCACCGGGAAGGGGAGAATCGAAGAGGAACACGTCGGAGAGCAGCCTCCCGGTTCGAAGGCCCCGGTCACCATGAAGGACTTCCTTCAGAAGATCGCTCGAGGTCACTTTCCCCTTCATGAGAATGTGGGCCTGACCCTCCCGGACCAAGCGAACCGCTGTCGCCACGGCCTCGTGAATCTCCTGCCGATCGATGATCTGGAAATGCCGGGGATCCCTGTCCAAATCCCAGAGGATGGCTTCGATCCGATGTTGGTCTCCCACCAGAAGGCATCGGGCCAACCCTTCTTCCTCTGCCATGGCCGCCGCTTCCAGAGCCACGTCGTCCTGGGCGGCAGCGATGGCCACGATCCGAGTTGGAAGAGACCGGGCCTTTGTCCTCAAATCCTCGAGGGACCGAAGGGGGCCGAGAGGAATTGAACCAGGGAGTGTTATCGGAGCCGAATCCATCGTTGATCAGTACTCCTTCAATTGAGTTTCACCATTCAACACCCGGATAGCCCCCAGGGCCAGGGCCTCCATCTCCTCGACAACAGGGCAAACTTCCACCGGGGCGATCGAATCCACTCTTTCGGAAATCCACTTCACCAGGAGGTCACTCCCGGTCAAACCACCGGTCAGTAGGATCTTCTGAACATCGCCCCGGAGGACCGTAGCCATGGCCCCGATCTCCTTGGCAATCTGGTAGGCCATGGCCTCGTATACCAAGGCTGCCTCTTCATCCCCACCTCCGATTCGTCTCTCGACCTCCTTACCGTCCTCTGTGCCGAGATAACTCAGGAGCCCACCCCTCCGTCCGGTCATGTCCATCAATTCCCTATGGGTGAAGTCCCCGGAGAAACAGAGGGCTATCAGCTCCTGCGTCGGAAGACCACCCGCCCGGGTGGGGGAAAATGGGCCCCCACTGTTGGCGTTGTTGGCATCGAGGATCTTCCCATCCAAAACCGGACAGACGGAGATCCCACCCCCGAGATGGGCGACGACAAAGCGAGTTCCCTCCATCGGTCGGCCACCCCGGAGACAGAGCTGATGTACGACGGCATGGATACTCAGGGCGTGGCTGAGGCTGATTCTGGGGATTTCCCGAAGGCCGGAGATCCGGGCCAGATCGTCGAACTCATCGGTTGAGACCGGATCGACCACGAGGGCCAGGACGGGGGAGGCCCCTTCCCTCCCGGCTTCATCGGCCAGAGCTCTCGCCAGGGCGCACCCCAGGTTCGACGCATGTTTGCCCTGCCGGTTTCCCCGGGCATCGGCCAGCATGGCCTCATTCACCTGGTAGGCTCCCCCAGCCACCGGACGAAACAGTCCACCTCGCCCCACCACGGCAGCGGAATCTCCGAGGTGTAGATTTTCCGAAGCCAACCACTCCCTGATCGCCGAAAGGCGCATGGGAAACTCATCCCAAAGATCGGAGCCCGGATCCATGGCGGGAGCAGGCAAGGTGGCCTCCGTCGCTTGGTGCCCATTTTCAAAGAAACTCACTCTCGTGGAGGTGGAACCGGGGTTCACCACGAGGATTTGTTCCTTTTCGGATTGGCGCATGGATCCTCCGTCGAGCTTGATCCCATCAGCCCTGTGGTCCTATGTCCCAGGCCGGGACAAACCTTCGGCAGATTTGTCTCACTTGGTAAACTAACCCGGGTCGCAAGAGCCGAAATGCCCGCGGCCTCGCAGCCCAACCATGGCAGACCAGAGCCATCTAGTCCATCGGAACCCGTTCCACACCCCCCCCTCTCTCGGTCGGGCACGGGTTTTGCTTTGGACACCAAAAGGAATTGGGTGTTGCCGATTTAGTTAACGGCGATAATATTTATGGCCGTTAATGTGGAGCGAGACACCGCTCCGGAGAGAATAAACTCCACGGCAAGGGGAGCTACTGTGGGACTCATCAACGACTTTTTGGGAAGCGTCAGGATTCTCTCTACCACTATCGATGAGTGGATGGAAGAGGAACTGAAGGAAACCACCAAGAATAGGGTGACGCCTTCCCAGCTTCGGGTTTTGAAGCTTGTGGCCAGGACGAACGCTCGGCGCATCGGTGATGTGGCTGACTTTCTAGCCGTAAGTAACGCTGCGGCCAGCAAGGCCGTCGATCGCCTGGTTCGACGTGGGCTGGTTCGGCGGGCTGAGGCTGCCGCAGACCGAAGGGCTGTTGAGCTCTCCCTCACGACCGAGGGCCGCACCCTCCTTGCCCAGTACGAAGCTGCCACCACCCAGGTGCTGAAAGAGGTCTTTGGGTCCGTACCCCCGGAGAAGCTGGAGGAGACCGCCCTTTTCCTGGACCAGCTTTCGACCCGCATGGTGAAGGAAGGGCGCACCCGGGAGGGAATCTGTCTCCGGTGCGGAATCCATTTCAGAGATCGCTGCCTGCTTCGGCAGACGGTGGGTCGGGACTGCTACTTCCATCAGCACCGCGACCCGACAATTAACTCTCATGGCTCTCTACCTACTGTTGGAGAGGAGGTAGGAAGCTCGAAGACGGGCTGAGCCCGTCGAAAAGATCCTCGGGATTCAGGTCATCCAGCCGATCCAGACCTGTTTCTCATTTCCCCAGGTTTACCCGTAGTATGGGTCGACCGAAAAGCCTACCCCGATAGTTCGGCGGGGCCCCTCCAAAACGGAGGGTCCCCGCTCCTGCCTTCCCTCTTCCGACCTCCCGGGTTTTTCACCGAGCCCCAAGGGCGTTACTCTGGTTCCAGGAATTCCCTGACAAACCGGCTGGATCCATGGCCCGCTTCTTTACATTGATCGCTTTCCTTGGCGTGACCTACGCCCTTGTTCTCCTCACGGACCCTGGGACGGGATCCGGATCGGCCACGCTATTCCTCGGGTTCCTTCTCCTCGCATCGTATCTGGCCGGTCGGGCAGCCCGCATCTTCTCCCTGCCCCAGATCACCGGGTATCTCATCATCGGGATCCTGGTGGGGCCACAGGTCCTGGGAATTCTCCCCAGGGCCACCGTGGAAGAATTTCGTTTTGTAAATGGGGTGGCTCTCGCCCTCATCGCCTTATCGGCCGGCGGTGAACTCCGCATCTCCAGGCTCCGGGAGAGGATCATCAGCATCGGGGTAATCACCCTCCTCCAGATCCTCCTCATGTTCACGCTGGTGGCGGCAGCGGTCTTCCTGGGCCGGGGTGCAATCGACTTCCTCCAGGGAGAGCCAGCCAACGTGGCCCTGGCGGTGGCCCTCCTTTTCGGACTGGTGGCCGTGGCAAACTCCCCAGCCACTACGATCGCCGTGATTACCGAAGAGAAGGCTAAAGGAATCCTCACCGATACTGTTCTGGGTATCACGGTTTTGAAGGACGTCGCCATTCTCATGCTCATCGCCATCCTCATCCCGTTGGCGGCGAAGATTGTGGATCCTTCAGGCGGGTTCAGCCTCACCGCCGTCTGGGACATCCTCCTGGGGATTCTTGGCTCCCTGGCAGTGGGGGTGACCATGGGGTGGCTGGTCACGCACTACCTCAGGCGGATCCGGGCCTACCGGATCCTCTTCGTTCTGGGCGTAGCATTCATGGCGGTATTTCTGGGGGAGCTGCTCCATCTGGAGTACATCCTCATCGCCATGGCCGCCGGCTTTTACGTCCAAAACTTCTCCCGGCATGGACGTCGCCTCCTCCACGCCCTGGAGGCGAACTCCCTCCCAGTTTACGCGGTCTTTTTTGCTCTGGCCGGAGCCGACCTTGACTTCACCGTCCTGGGTAAGGCATGGGTGATTGCAACCGCCATGCTCCTGGCACGGGTCGTGTCCCTTTGGCTCAGCACCTACCTGGGCGCCCGGTTGGTGAAGGATCCTCCGGTCATCCGCCGACAGGCATGGATGGGGTTCGTGGCCCAGGCCGGCGTTACCCTCGGCGTGGCCGGTCTCATTCGGGAAGATTTCGATGTGTGGGGCGGCAAGGTGGCGACGGTGATCATCGCCATGATCGCCGTGAATCAGTTGTTGGGGCCTCCAGCTTTTCGATGGGCCCTGGTGAGGGCCGGTGAAAGCCACGTTCCGACTTCCAGAAAATCCGGCACCTGAGTCACCCTCGAGATCGACCCACCCTCATTTCGCTACTTGATTCCGACCCGACTCCTTCGCTCGGTAGAGTGCCCGATCCGCCTTCTTCAGGACAGCCTCCGAGCTCGATCCTTTCGTGGTCGAGTCCGCCACCCCGATGCTCACGGTGACCGAAAGCCGTTTGGGCTCCTGTTTCCCGCCCCCCCGCCAGGCTCCCGGGTCCACCGGTTTCTTTCGGGGCCGACGCCAACTTCTGAGGGTAAACGACGACTCCTCTACCGACCGCCTCACCTCTCTCAAGTGCGGCAGGGCCTTCTGTAGCGTCTTTGCCGGAAAGAGGAGCGTGAACTCCTCCCCCCCGTATCGGTAGGCCCGGCAACCCCCGGGGGCCGAGCCCAAACGTGCCGCCACCATCCGAAGAACCTGGTCTCCCACATCGTGACCATATCGATCGTTGAACTTCTTGAAATGGTCCACATCCACCATGGCGATGGAATAGGTATCCCCGCTGGTCTGGAGGTCCCTCATCAGGGCCCGCCGAGCCGGGAGGTTGGTGAGATCATCCTTATAGGCCATGGCGTAGGAGATCTCCATGACCGAAAGGCCCAGGGAAAGGCCGGCACCCGTCAGACACAGGGCCACGATCCCCGGGTCGGTGAGGAACCGGAGAGCCAAAGCGAGCAGGAGGATGCTCCAAAAAAGGCCCCTCTCAACCGGGCCCTCTCGGAAGACAGCCGCCAGGAATGAAAGGGGGACTGAAAAAGCGAACGCCAGAAGCACCAGTTGCGGCAGCCCAGACCATTCGGAGAAGTTGGCCGGAAGGGGAGAGAAGGCCAGCAGCGCCGAAAAATCCTCGGGAGCGACTTCCAGGAGAAGCATCCCCAGGAGGAAGGTCAGAAGAAACGCCATAACCTGAAGAAGGCCACCGACACTGAACACGCCCCGGTCCTGGGTCAAAGCCAACAAGCCCATGGAACTCGCCAGAAGCCCACCCAGCAGGAAGAGGGCCGTTGGATCATCGGTCCCCCGGGAGTAGACCAGGAGAAGCCCGGAAAGGCCCAAGGAAAAAAGAACTACGCGGCTTCGGTGGAAAAACGCACCAAGGATGAGAACAAGAATCAGGGCCACCCAAGGATAGGTCCCTCCCAGGGCCTGGGGTAGATTCTCAGGGCCGAAGCCAAAAGCAAAGGCCGAAACCAAGGCCAAAAAGAAGCCTCCGGGGAACAGCCAGATGAGGACGCGTTTCATGGGTTGGCACGCTAACTACCTCGGCGGGTAGCCACAATGGCACGAACCCGAACCAAGGTCACGAAAGAAAAAAGAGGAGCGATAATCCCTATGTCGTACGCCACCTATAAGCTCATCCACCTCCTGGGCATTTTCTCCGTGATGGTGGCCCTGGCCGGGATGGCCGCACATGCTGCGGCGGGTCACAGCAAAGAAGAGAATCCGAGCTATAAGACACTCCTGGCCTTCCACGGAGTGGGAGCCCTCCTGGCCCTAACAGGCGGCTTCGGACTGCTGGCCCGGATCAACGTCGAGCACGGCCAGATGTTTGCCGGGTGGGTGTGGGGGAAGCTTTTCCTGTGGGTTCTTCTCGGTGGACTGGTGGCCCTTCCCTACCGGAACCGGGGGGCGGCTCGACTCCTGATCATTCTCCTGCCGATCCTGGGCTTGATCGGAGCGTTCCTCGCGAACTACAAGCCGTTCTAGCAACCAGGACGCGATTAGGCTTCAACCACGAAGCCAGAAGGTCAGTGGGGGGTGGTGAATCGATCCAGCATTGCCCGTTCTCCAAGAGTCAGGGCGGACGCCCCTTCATTCTGCGCCTTTTGAAGGAGCCGCAGGACCTCCTCCCGGTTCACCTCGTGGAGGCCATCGGTCTGGATCGAGGCCCAACGTCGGAGGGCCTCCCCGTCACTGGTTCTGGAAGCAGACTTTGCGAGCTTCACGTTGGGATTGACCATGGGCTCCCACTGCTTCAGGTACTTTCTTTTTTGCCACCTGAGATAGAGGTACCCGGCGACGAATCCACCCAGATGGGCGAAATGGGCGACATTGCCCTGAGCCCCCGACAGCCCGCTGTATAGGGCCATGGCGGCCAGGACCCCCACCAACCACCGAGCCTCCACAGGGACGATGCCCCAAATGTAGATCCGCTCCCGGGGCCAGAAATAGGCGAAACCCAGGAGGACGCCGAAAACCGCCCCGGACGCACCCACCACCGCCCCGGAACGAGCAAAGAGAAAGGAGAATGCCGCTCCACCCAGGCCGCTCAACAGGTAGAGCCAGAGGAAGGATTTTCCTCCAAGCTGTATTTCCAGGCGGGGGCCGAAGAAGAAGAGACCGAACATGTTAAAGGCCAGGTGCCAAAAGCCCCCATGGACGAACATATAGGTGAAGATGCCCCAGGGCTGGACTAGAATCGCACCAGGCACCAGAGCGACATAGCGCCAATCCAGTATCTGAGACGACGTCAGGAAATAGACGGCGACGTTTGCAACAATCAGGCGGAGGACCCAGGGGGTCATATTAACGTCCTTGGCCTCTTGGGCTTGTGGTCAAAATTCTCATCGCTTGCTTCAAAAGACTTCCCTCGATCCCCAATACCATCAAAAGAAACCTGGGGTCCGGATTCTATCGAGAAAACTACCCAAATTCCGGTGGGGGCCCACCCTCGGCCCGGGCCCGCCATTTGGATCTCAAGCCCCGGGGGTCCAACTCCTCGTCCATGATCCGGGCCAGTTCTTCTTCCCGGCGCCACATGAACTCCAACCCTCTGGCTTCAACTTCCAGCGCCCTCCGTTCCACTCCTTCGTTCAGGGAGATCTCAAGAGCCACGGCCTGGGGAAAGGAAAGCTCCCTTAGGAACGGAGCTTTGCCCAGGACGGATTCCATAAACGCCTCAGGGGATCCGGCCGTCTCCATCTCCTGAACCGCCGCCTCCACGGTGTTCTCTCCGGCCCCGGTGATGTTCTGGTAAGCCAAGACCCTCCTGAGCACGCTTTCGGCTTCATATCCCTGCAAATGGTAGACCTTCTTCGGGGTCCACGGATCACACCGGGGACATGGAACCGCCAGAGCCACCCGGCCGTCTTCGTCCAACCTGGGGCAGAACCACCAGGAAAGGTCGAATCGGGCAGCCCGAAGGAAGCTCCCACATGAGGGGCATTTCAGTCGTCCGAACCAGGCAGCCCAGCCGAACCTCCTCCACCGCAGCACCTCGGCGGTCATTCCCTCTTCAAACCGGACCTTGAAGTTCCGGTCCCCCAAGCCCACGCTCTCAGCCACGGCCGCAAGGGCCCCGTAGGCATAGGCGCTCAATCGGGCACCCGTGCTCCGGTAGGCCTTCTCCCGAGTGAGAACCTCCCGCCCGTACCTCCACCAGGCCCTTTCGTGGAGGCTGGCATCTCCCACCTGAATCAGGATCATGTCCCCTACGGCCAGGAGGGTGATGTTCTCCGTCCTGGCAAGAACCTGACCCCGATCTCTAGCCACCCTCTCCAGGGCATACATGGCACCCCCCTGCTCATCAGGAGGCCAAAGATTCCATCGATAACACGAGTCGCAGACCACCCAGATTCGATCCCTGCTGGAGTCGAATGCCACCCTCCAGGCAGGGGGAAGCCCGCCGAACCGCCATCCTTCCGAGAAGGGTGTATGGCAGAAGAGGCAGCGGCGCGTGGGTTTCGGATCGTCTTGGCTCAACTCGGATTCCTGTTCAGTCGTCTGGAGACCCATCCAACAAACCCTCCAGGGGGAGGGCCTCTGAGCCGTTCTCCGTACACAAAGCGAACTGGCTTTCCCTGGCTCCGTACATGGCTACACCGGCATACTCGCCCTGCTTGTTCAAGGCGAAGAACCGTATATCAAAATTCGGATCACCCCTGGAATTCAGAAGGCGTCTCTCCACCGTGTTTTCCTTTATCCTACGCAGACCTTCCATTCCGGCGTCTTTGGGGTGGAGCCCCTGACGCATTAATTCGACGATCAAGAATGGGGTGAGGTTGTAGAGGTTCGCCTCGCCCCGTCCCGTCGATCCGGCAGCACCCACCTCGTTATCCACATACAGACCCGCCCCCAGAATCGGAGAGTCTCCCACCCGGCCAGGTATTTTCCAGGCCAAGCCGCTGGTGGTGGTCACTCCACAAATCTCGCCCTGGGCGTTGATTCCGTTGCAGTTCGTGGTTCCCCAAAAGGAGTCACCGTCGATGAGGCCCTCCCTGACCATATCCCTCCCGACCTGGTATCCCACCTCGGATCGTTTGATCGGGTCCAAGAAGTGGTCCGGATCGATACGCCGTTTCCACTCCATCCAACGTTCCCGGGACCTGGGTGTGTTCAGGTCATCCTCGATAGTGAATCCCAGATGTCGGGCGAAACTCTGGGCCCCCTCCCCTACGAGGAGATGGTGGTCCGTGTTTTCCATCACAGCTTTTGCCACCAAGGACGGTGTTCTGACACCCTCCAAAGAGGCCACTCCACCGGCCTGCTTCTTCGGACCGTGCATGCAGCAGGCATCGAGCTGGACCACCCCCTCGGCGTTGGGGAGACCCCCGAAACCTATGCCGGTCTCCTCCGGGTCCAGTTCCGGGATGTTGACACCGGCCATGAGGGCATCCAGTACGTCCTCTCCTTCTGTGATTCCTCTGAACGCCCTCTCCACCGAGTTCTCAGGCCCACCGTTCCGAAAGCGGTACCCGCTCAAATCCGAGATGACGAGGGGCGCCGCCCGGGAAGAGATGTGGACGGCCGGTGCCCCAAGGAGGGAGGCTGGCCCAACCGCTACCGCCCCGATGGCTGCTGAAGTTGTAACGAACTCTCGCCGCGTGATGTGTTTTCCCCGATTCATAAACAACCCCTCTTCGGTTTGTCCCGGACATGGAAACTCTCATCCGGTGCCCTTTCGGCTTTACCCGACCGGGATGTCAGGCCATCCTTAGCTATATCGCCCCCTGATCTGGAGCACCACCCATGGAGCCCATTTTCACAGTCCTTTTGCTGAACCTGGCGTTCTCGGCGGCCCTCATGACCTGCGTATGGATCGTGAGCCTCCGTATCCGGGACGTGAGTATCGTGGACATCGTGTGGGGGGCCGCCGGGGCCATGTTGGCCATCACCACGTTCTTCATGACCGACGGGGACCCTGCTCGAAAACTCCTGGTGGTCGGCATGACTGTCCTATGGGGCGGTCGCCTCAGCCTGCACATCGGTGTTCGGAGCCGGGGGAAGGGGGAGGATTTCCGGTACGCAGCCATGAGAGCCCGGGCTCCCCTGACCTTCCCTCGACGAAGCCTGGTGACGGTCTTCCTCCTTCAGGCCCTCCTCATCTGGGCCATCAGCCTCCCGGCCCAAATAGCCCAATTCTCTCCTACTCCGCGAGGATTGACCCTTTTGGATTTTCTGGGCCTCGGGGTATGGTCAGTGGGCTGGTTGATGGAGGCGGTGGCAGACGCCCAATTGCGAGTTTTCCTGTCCGATGCTTCAAACAAAGGGAAGGTCATGAACCAGGGGCTCTGGCGGTACTCCAGGCACCCGAACTACTTCGGAGACTCTCTTATCTGGTGGGGGATCTTCCTGGTGGCTGCGGCGACGCCCCTGGGATGGCTCACCCTCTTCGGCCCCCTCCTCATGACCTACTTCCTCATGCGGGTTTCGGGCGTGCCCATGCTCGAGGAGGCCCTTGCTGAACGGCGAGAAGGGTACCGGGAGTACATGGAGGAGACCAGTCCCTTCGTTCCCTGGCCTCCCAAAAAGGGAAAGAACTAGAGGGGAAGATCCCCCCTCACGATCTCTTCCATTTCCTCTCTGGCCTCATCCAGAGCTCGGTGTTGCCGCCGGATGAGGAGGATGGAGAACAGGTTGAGCCCCCCAAGAAGACCTATCCCCACCAGGGCTGGGGTCACCAGATCCTCCCTCCCTCCCTCGAGGGCGAGGAGGAGAGCTTGAACCAGGACAGCCCCGAAAATGATGGAGACGATGCCGACTCCAGCCAGTACGACCTTCCCGGCCCGTTTTGAGCGCTGTATTCGGAGGTCGAGGCGCTTCAGCCTGGGAGCACCACCCACTCTCTACCTCACCATATTCAGCCACCCATGGTCATCCGGGGCGTTCCCCCGAACGATCTCCATGAAGCGCTTCTGAATGGTCAGGGTTACCGGCCCGGCCTTCCCTTCCCCCACCGAGATCCGGTCGACGCTCCGAATCGGTGTCACCTCAGAAGCCGTCCCGGTGAAGAACAGCTCGTCGGCGGTATAAAGGGACTCCCTGGCCACCGATCCCTCTTGAACCTCGATCCCCAGATCCTCTGCGATCCGGATCACACTATCCCTCGTGATACCGGTCAGATTGGTACCGTCCAGGAAAGGCGTCCGAAGGGCTCCATCCCGGACCAGGAACACGTTCTGGCCACTTCCCTCGGAGATCAGGCCCGAAGGGCCAAAGGCTATGGCCTCCGTGTAGCCATTTGCCATCGCCTCCATTTTCATGAGCTGGGCAGCATTGTAATGGCCGGCGGCCTTCGACTGAACGGGGAAGGTGTTGGGGTGAGCCCGCATCCAACTGGACACACAGACGTCCACACCCTTCTCGAGAGCTCCCTCCCCCAGGTATGTGCCCCAAGGCCAAGCACAGATATAGGTCTCTACCGGGCTGGCGGAGGGATCCAGTCCCGCTGAGCCGTATCCCCGAAGAACCATGGGACGGATATAACAATCCCGAAGATCGTTCTTCTTTACGATTTCCCGGCAGGCTTCAGTGATCCGCTCCTGATCCTGCTCCGGAGCCATCCGGTAGATTTTGCAGGAGTCGAAGAGCCGCCTGACATGGGGCTCGAGCCTGAAAATGGCCGGACCGGCCTCAGTCTCGTAGCAACGGATTCCTTCGAAGACCGAAGACCCGAACTGGACGGCGAGGCTGAGGACGTGGGTCTTGGCTTCATCCCAGGGAATGAAGTCCCCATCCTTCCAGATCCATTCAGCCCCAGAGAGTCCCGTCGACATAATTCATCTCCTCACCCCCGAGTGTCGGGGTGGGACCCAGGGTCCCGGTTGTGATCTCTACTATTTGTTTTCTCAATAAAGCGATCGAATCCATCCACCGTCTACTGCTATGGACTGGGCCGTAATATAGCTGGCCTGTTCGGAGGCCAGGAACGCGACCAGAGCCGCCAATTCGCTCGGCTCCCCTACTCGCCCCATGGGAATCTCCCTGTGCCAAACGTCCCATATGTCCTGGGGTTCCACCCCTTTTATCTCCGCTCTCTTCTGTGCCAACTCCGTCAGTCGCCCGGTCCGGGTGAATCCGGGCAAGACGTTGTTCACCGTGATTCCGTCCATGGCCGCCTCTGTGGCCAACGTCCGGGCGAACCCTGTGACGGCGGCCCTGACTGCATTGGAGAGGATCAGGTTGTCCGAAGGCTGCTTCACGGCGATGGAGGTGACGTTGATAATTCTCCCCCAACCTCTTTCCCGCATTCCCGGCAAGACCTCTCGAACCAGGTTCAGGACGCTGAACAGGTTCTGTCGGACAGCCATCTCCCAAACCTCGGGACTGTGGGCCTCGAAGGGACCCGCCGGCGGTCCACCCGTGTTGGTCACCAAGACGTCCACTCTTCCGAAGCCGTCGAGGGCGGCCCTAACAACCTCCTGGACGCCCGCCGGCTCCGTGAGGTCGGCCGTTACGGCGAGGACCCTTCCCCCGTGGCCCTCCACTTCCCGACGGGCCTCGTCCAGGGCATCGGACCCACGGCTGCACATGACCAGATCCATCCCCTCAGCTGCTAGTGCCCCGGCTACCGCCCTTCCGATGCCCGCACTCGACGCCGCCGCCAGGGCGACCTTCCCACTCAAACCTAGATTCATGTTTCGCTCCTTGGCTCCCAACGAGCCGCTGGACTGGGATCCTCTGGACCGGAAGCTTCAGACCTGGGTCCGGCCCGGACCTGAGATGGAGCTAGATCAGCGACGAAAATAATCGTCCGTCCCATCCAGCCAATCCTGCCGGGGGGGACTGAACACATCAACGTCCACACAGTCCTCCAGGGCTTCGGCTTGATGAGGAACGTTCGAGGGAATATGAAGGACCTCACCGGCCCTCAGAATCAACTCTTCCTTCTCCTCACCGAGCCAGAACTTCAGAACGCCCTCCAGGAGATAGGTGATCTGTTCATTCTCATGGGAATGCAGGGGAACCATCGCGCCCTTCTCGAGATAGATTTGGGCCAACATGGCCCGATCTCCGGAGATCACCCGCCGGGAAATAACGTCCGTGACAGGCTCTTTTTCCATTTTGTCCCAACAGAAATGCCGCACTCCAGAATAATTCGACACGTGTCCTCCAGTCCTGCTCGAGAGAAATGATCGGAAGGAGCCTGAATTAGGGCCCGATTCCCTGCATGTCAAACCCCCATCCGCCTGGCTGGCCCATCAGCTTCAACCAGAAAGGTACGGGAGTTGCGGTAAAGGCCCCCCGATGCCGATGGGGAACCGCCTTCGCGGCGGTTTTCGGAGCTACTCTGTCTCGACCTGAGACACCTTGAGTGGGTCGGCCTCAACGACGGACCCTGGTTTGGGAACCGTTGAAGGGTAGCGTGTCCACGTTGGGGGTAGAGTCCCGTGTCAGCTCAAGCCAAACCCATTGATCAAAGCCTGGAATTGGTTCTGGACCGCCTGGGGCGAGTTCGGGACTACGGGATTTGGCCTCATGGGCCCCGAGATCTCTGGACCGACGCCCTCGGTGTAATCTGCCTTGTGTCCCTCTATCGGGAGTTGGGAGAGGGTTGGGCGTTGGCAGAGGCCGAATGGGTGGCTCAGGAGGTGGATCGGGTTTTGGGCCGCAGAAAGGGGATCCGCACTGCGGAGCGAGTGGACGGACAGGGTCAAACTTTCCGCTCCCTGGCCCTTTGGATCTTCGCTTTGCATCGCCTGGGACAGGTTCTACCCCAATACCGGCACCGGGCCCTCGCTTTGGTCCGGGAGATCCACGCCCCCTTCGTCCGACCCGGTTCGGGGATCGTTCTTCGAATGAAGGAAGACCTTTCCGGCCCCTTCCCCGATTCTGGATCCGGCCTTCTGGAAGTTTTCATGGGGCTGGCTGTCTACAGGCAACTCGGCGGAGATTCCCTCCGGCCCGAAACCGAGGAACTCGAGGCCATGGTCCAGCAGACCTATCAGTCCCTGGCCCCCGAGCATGGAGTCGATCTGGGCCTCCTTTTGTGGATCACCCACTTTTTCCCGGAAGAAACGTGGGCCCTCGAACTTCGAGAACGGGCTCTTGCGGGCCTCGACGCCCGCTGGGTAGACCCCCCGGGGTACTTCCGTCGGAATCTTCCGGAGCCCTGGGTGGGACCGGTCCGATCCAACCGCCTGGCCCTCACCAACCTGAGCGCCTCCATCGGGCTTCAGGCTCAGGGTCTCTGGGCTGACCGCGTCAAGCGGCTGCACCGGTACTTCCTCGAGGAGTACAGGTGGGAGGTGGACATGGACGACGCCCTGGCTCCAATTCTCACCTGCATCTCCCTCCGCCCGGGTCTTTTCTTCTCAGACTGACTCGGCCCGAGTCCCCCAGGCGGACAAAGTTCGCTTGTAATATCGACTCAGGGATGGGACATTGAGTTGATCACCTTCGTATCCTCACGGGGAGGTGCCGATGGCCGGCCCCCTCCAAAACACCCCACCGATATGGCGTCATGAATCGAATCAATGGAAAGACCGTTCTCGTAACCGGGGCCTCCGCCGGAATCGGGGAAGCCACCGCCCGCGCCTTCGCCTCCTTCGGAGCCAACTTGGTTCTCTGCGCCCGCCGGGAGGACCGGCTTACCGACCTCAAGGAAGAACTGGAGGGCCAACCCGGCGTCACCGTTCACACAAAGGCCCTGGACGTTCGGGATCGCAAAGCTGTCCAGGAGTTCGCGTCGGAACTAAAAGCCAAAGATCTTGTGCCTGATGTCTTGGTGAACAACGCCGGGAAAGCTTTGGGTCTCCACCTCCTCCACGAAGGGCTGTTGGATGACTGGGAGGACATGATGGAGACCAACGTGATGGGTCTACTGTATATGACCCGTTCCATCCTCCCCGCTATGGTGGAACGAAACTCCGGGCACATCGTGAACATCGGAAGCATCGCCGGGCATCAGGTCTACCAAAAGGGAGCCGTCTACAACGCGTCGAAGTTCGCCGTCAAGGCGCTCAACGAGGGGATGTCACTGGACCTCTTCGGCACCGGAATCAAGGTCACGAGCATCGACCCGGGTGCTGTGGATACAGAGTTCTCCGAGGTTCGTTTCCACGGGGATCAGGCCCGGGCCAAAACAGTTTATGATGGATTCCGCCCCCTCGCGGGTGAGGATATCGCGAACATCATCACCTTTGTCGTCAACACGCCGGAGCATGTGAATATTCTCGATCTCGTCGTTCTTCCGACGGCCCAGCGGAGCGCCCATTTGGTCCACAAGGAACCCTCACCGGAATGACCAATTCCGGCAGGGTGTATCCGGGCCTCCGGGGCGCTGAGAAAGACCGGTCGTAGTCCGTTGCCCCATCGCCAAGTCTCACCCTACCTGATCGTGTTTTCGCTCTGGCTGCTGGTATTCTCGGCCAGCAGCCAGATCATGATCATATCTCCCATCCTCCCTCAGATCGGAGAGGAGTTGAGCATCCCGGATACGCTCCTGGGAACGCTCATCACAGCCTACTCTCTGATGGTGGGGCTCTTCGCCATCATCTCCGGACCGATTTCGGATCGGATAGGGAGACGGAGGATCCTCCTTATTGGCACGGGGGTCATGACTGTCTCCCTGGTCTGCCACGTTTTTGTGTCGGACTACTTCTCCTTCCTGGCTGTCCGGTTGTTCTCGGGGATTGCGGGAGGGGTCCTGAGCGGGGCGGCCGTCTCTTACGTCGGAGACTACTTCCCTTATAGCCGGAGGGGGTGGGCCCTGGGTTGGGTCATGAGCGGATCGGCATTCGGTCAAATATTCGGGATTCCCATGGGGGTGGTCCTTGCGGGGCGATTCGGATTCCGGGCTCCCTTTTATCTTTTCGCGGTCACCATGGGCCTGACCCTCATCCTCCTCTGGACCCGCCTTCCCCAGCCACCTATTAGCAAGAGGGAAGGCCAGCTCACGGTCGCGGGGGCCATATCCGACTATTGGGCCATGCTCCATCAGAAAGGCATCGCAGCCGCCTGTGTGGCCTTCTTCCTGATGTTCCTGGGGGTATCCGTCTACATCGTGTACTTCCCTACCTGGTTGGAGAGGAGTGTGGGGTTTTCCACCAACCAGATCGCCACCCTATTCCTCGTGGGTGGAATCGCCAATGTACTTACGGGGCCCCAGGCCGGACGCATGTCGGACAAGGCCGGTCGGAAGCTCATCGTTCTCCTGTCATGCGTCGGTTTGTTCTTCGTGATGCTGGCGACCACCTTTGTTGTCCAGAGCCTCTGGATAGCCTACCCCCTCTTCTTCGTCACCATGGTATTGGTGGCCATGCGGATCAGTCCCTTTTCAGCACTCCTGACGTCCCTGGTCCCGGACCATAACAGAGGATCCCTTATGAGTCTGACGGTGGCCCTGGGACAGGTCGGATTTGGACTGGGAGGGGCTGTGGCCGGCCCCCTTTACGCCGGGTACGGGTACGCCAGCAACACGATCCTCGGCGCCGTTTCCGTCCTCGGGATGGGGCTCATAGTCTGGTTCCTGGTTCCCGAACCAACGGTAGCCAAGGACCAAGGGGATTAACCAAAGAAAAGGGGACGTGCCAGCCTTTCAAAGAGAGGTTACCATAATGGAAGAAGCTGGCTGGTCTTTTCCATCAGGAAGCGGACACCATGTCTGAAGCCGTTGAAAAAAAGGCACAGGTCCTTCTCGTCGAGGACAATCTCTCGGACGCCACTCTGATTCGAACCATCCTGGAAAGGGACGGTGACATAGAGGTCACCCTGGCCCAGGACGGCATCAGGGGGTGTCAGCTGGTTGAAAGCCACCGCTGGGACCTGGTGGTCACCGATTTCAACCTGCCGGGGCGGGATGGCATCGAGGTGATTATCGCCTGCAAACGGAGTCAGGAAGACACACCCATCATCTCCACCTCCGCCTATTCCGCGACGGTGTATCGAGATGGAGCCCTCCGGGGCGGGGCCAGCGACATGCTGGTGAAACCCATCAACCCCGAGGAGTTGATCCGGACCGCCAGAGGCCTCCTGAAACTCAACGAGGGAGCCGACGCGAAGGCGAGAACGGTCCTGGCCATCGGAGCCTTTCCAGGTGACGTGGATGCGGGATGCGGAGGAACCTTGATGAAATACGCTCTAAGGGGAGACCAGATCCATGTTCTGGTTCTTTCACTTGGAGCGCCTGGCTCGGACGGGGATGATAGGACGATCGCCACCGAAAGAGCCTGCAAGGTCATGGGAGCCGAAGCACATATTCCTTCCGACGATGCACTTGAGATACCGGACCTGGATACGGCACTGATACGAGTCCAGGACGCAATCGACGAACTGGAGCCTGAGATTATTTTCGCTCCGTCCTTGAACGATATCCGGGAATCTCGGAAGCATGCCCATACGGCTGCAGAAATCGCAGTTAAGGACCCGGCCAGCCTTCTGTGCTATCAGGCAGCAACCACGACCCTGGATTTCCGGCCCAGCCTGTTCGAGGACATCTCGGACTTCCTGGATCAGAAGATGGCAGCCCTCACCTACTACCTCCCGCAGGTCCAGGGAAGGCCTCACCTGGATCCGGACTTGGCAAGGGCCGCTGCCCGGTATTGGGGGCGTTTTCTGGGTTATGGAGAGGTGGAACCTTTCGAGGTTACGCGGCACACCCTCTAGGGAGACAACCGGTCCCAGGCGCCCCCGGGAAGGGGCACGAAGGGCGCCTCCCAGGAGAAAAACCTTCTCCAAGCCCCCGGGCTACCGTTAGAATACCGAGTTAATTCCAACCAGGTATTTCGATCAGGAGGGCATTTTGGCCACTCCATTACACTTGGAATTCGAGCGGGACATCGTCGAACTCCAAAAACAGATAGACGGACTCCTCCGGACGGCGGAGGACAAGGGACTCGACGTTTCGGACGAGGTCAGGATTCTCGGGAGGAAGCTGGAGGTCTTGAAGGAGGAGATCTTCAGGAACCTCACGCCCCTGGAACAGGTACACGTAGCCCGACACCCCAAACGTCCCTTCACCCTGGACTATGTGGACCTGGTGTTCACGGATTGGGTGGAGCTCTTCGGAGATCGGGCCTATCGGGATGACGGGGCGATCGTCGGAGGATGGGCTCGCCTCGAGGGGGAGTCTGTCATGCTCGTTGGCCAGCAGAAGGGCCGCGACATGAAGGAGAACCTCTTTCGGAACTTCGGGTCTCCTCATCCGGAGGGCTACAGAAAAGCCCTGCGCCTCATGAAGCTCGCCGAAAAGTTCAACCGGCCAGTTGTCACCTTTATCGACACCCCCGGTGCCTACCCCGGCCTCGGGGCCGAAAAGAGGGGACAGGCCGAGGCCATAGCCCGGAATCTCCGGGAAATGGCCCGGCTTCGTGTCCCTTTGATTTCTGTCGTCATCGGCGAGGGAGGCTCGGGCGGAGCCCTGGCACTGGGGGTCACCAACAGGATCCTCATGATGGAGCACTCGATCTATTCGGTCATCTCTCCGGAGGGCTGTGCCGCCATTCTTTGGCGTACTGCTGATGAACGGGAGAAAGCTGCCCGGGCCCTGAAACTCACCTCCCAGGAACTCTTCGCCCGGGGGATTGCCGACGAGATCATACCGGAGCCTCCCGGCGGAGCCCACTCCAACTGGGAAGAGGCGGCCACCCGACTCAAGGAGGTACTCCTCAGGCATTTCAGGGAGTTGAAAGAGATGGACACGGACTCTCTGATCAGGGACCGGCAGGGCAAATTCGAGGCCATCGGTGAGTGGGAGGGAAAGGTCTAGGAGCCCTCGAGGCTCATCCGGACCTTTCTTCAAGGCAAGACCGTGGCATACTTCGTCGAGATCGGGTTCAAGGGAACTCGTCGTGACTACTACTCGAACCGGGGAATGGACCTCCAACCGGGGTCCTTCGTATTTGTAGAGGCCGACCGGGGAGAGGACCTGGGTTTGGTCACGGCCCTGGGAAGCCTGGCGGAAAGGAAGTGCTCCTCTTCCAGCGGCGGGTGCGCAACGCCGGTCCCGGAAAAGCGCGTCCTCAGGATCGCCGAAGATGCTGAGGTGGAACGCCTCGAGGAGCTTCGGGCCGATGAAGACCGGGTGAGGAAGGAAGCCACGAGCCTGGTGACCCGCCACAGCCTCAAAATGAAGATCACAGAGGCTGAGTGGCAGTTCGATCAGAAAAAACTGATCATCTACTTCACCGCCGAAAGACGGGTCGACTTCCGAGAACTCGTCCGAGATCTGGCCAGGACCTTCAGAACCCGGATCGAGCTCAAACAGATCGGGGTTCGAGACGAGGCCGCCCTCCTCGGGGGCGTTGGCCGTTGCGGACGGGAACTCTGCTGTTCCACCTGGCTCCCCGAACTGAAGCCGGTCAGCCTTCAGCTCGCCAAGGACCAGCGCCTTTCCCTCAACCCGGCCCAGATCTCCGGCTGTTGCGGTCGACTCATGTGTTGTCTGATGTATGAACATCAGACCTACGTCGAAGCCAGGCGGCGGTTCCCCCGGGAGGGCAAGACGCTCAAAACGGCTAACGGTCCCGAGAAGGTTCTCTCGGTAGACATCTGGCGGGAACGTGTTGTGTTGAGGGACCAGGAAGGGGAGAGGCGAACCCTGCCCCTGACTGAGCTTCGAAACGAAATGGCCCGGGGTGGAGATCCACTCGAGCCATCGGATCAAGAGACGAAAAGACCAAAGACCGAAGGGCGGAAAAACAGTGGATCCGAATAAGCGGTTCTACATCACCACGGCTATCGATTACGCCAACGGCTCTCCTCACCTCGGCCACGCCGTCGAAAAGATCGGGGCCGACGTCATGGCCCGGTATCACCGCAGGAAGGGTTGCTCCGTCCACTTTGTCATCGGAATGGACGAGCATGGGCAGAAGGTCCTCCAGAGCGCGGAGAAAGCCGGAGTAAGCCCTCAGGAATGGGTGGACGGAATCGGCCGTGAATTCGAGGAGGCCTGGGCCATTCTGGGCATCAGCCATGATGATTTCATTCGTACCACGGAGGCGCGACACCACCGTGGGGTCCAGGAGATCATCCGGAGGATCCAGGCCGCAGGAGATTTCTTTCAGGGCACCTATTCGGGCTACTACTGTGTAGGGTGCGAGGGCTACAAGACCGAAGAAGAGCTGAACGAAGACCAGGGGGACGGGCGCCGCTGTCCCGTCCACCCATCCATGGACGTCCAATGGATGGAGGAGGAGAACTGGTTCTTCAGGCTTTCGGCCTACACTGAACCCCTCCTCAAACTCCTCGACGAACACCCAGAGTTCATTCAACCGGACATGCGCCGAAACGAGATCCGGAAAGTCCTGGAAGGAGGTCTCGAGGACATCTCGGTATCCCGCTCCCGCCTTCCCTGGGGTGTTCCCTGGCCGGAGGATCCGGACCACATCGTGTATGTGTGGCTGGACGCCCTGACGAACTATCTCACAGCCGTTGGGTTCCCCGAGGAAGAGTACCGGGAGGCCTGGCCCGCCGATGTACACGTAATCGGGAAAGACATCACTCGATTCCACTGCATCTACTGGCCTGCTTTTCTCCTGAGCGCCGGAATCGAGCTCCCGAAAACGGTCTGGGCTCACGGGTTCGTGACCTATGGAGGAAGAAAACTCTCAAAGTCTGATGGGGTGACCTTCGACCTCCAGGAGGCGATCGATAGACATGGCCCCGATGCCCTCCGGTACTACCTCCTAAGGGAAGTACCCTGGGACGGCGATGGGGACATAACCCGAGAGCGTTTCGATGAGCGCTACACAAGCGATCTCGCCAACGACCTTGGAAACCTGTGCAGCCGATCCCTGACCATGCTGGAGAAATACCGGGGTGGGGTCGTCCCCGCTGCCGCCCCCAGCTCTCTGGATGAGGTCTGCCAGAAAGCCGTCGTCCGATACGAGGAGGTCATGGATGACGGCCTCCTTCATCTGGGGATGGCAGCCGCAATGGAGATCGTCTCCCAGGCCAACGGATTTATCGAACGGCAGGCGCCATGGACACTGGCGAAGGATCCCGCCCGGGGCCCGGAGCTGGACACGACCCTGGCCTCCCTGGTCCGTGCCCTTCTCGTCGCCGCCACCCTTCTCCATCCGTTCATGCCGGTGAAGATGGGTGAACTGGTAGGGAGGCTGGGGGTGAGCGACATTCCGACGCTTCAGGAATCGTTGGAGCTGGCCCTGGCGGGACGCTCGGTGACTAGGGGGGATCCCCTCTTTCCAAGGCCTGATTTGCGGCCAAAATAAGGAATCCTGGACGCCGCGAGCGGTTGACAGGATTCCTTCTCTCCGCCTAGCTTGTTCACCCATTAGAAGAGATGCTTTTCGAGACCTCCCCGGGTGTGTTTTTTCTCCCGGAGGCGGTTCTGCGTTGAGGAGGTTTGAGTAGTCCACTGATGACTCAAGAAAAGTGGACACTGCTCCTTCTGGGCAAAAATCCAGAAGGGATTCGGCAATTCACACTGGGCTCCCGCACCCTGCGTTGGGTAGTCGGGGGAGCCGGTGTTTTTGTCGTTTTGGTCCTCACCCTTTTTGGGGTCCTTCTATTCCAGGGCGGCGCCTATCTAAAGGCCGGCATGCTGACAAGAGAGAATTCACTTCTCACCAATGAGCTGGTGGCATTCCGGAACCGGGTGGACGGTCTGGAAGAAACCCTCGCCGGGCTCAGCGAACAGGATCGCAGAGTCCGCCAGTTGGCGGGGATGGATGCCATGGACGACGAGATTCTGGAGGTGGGAATCGGTGGTCCAGGGCTAGCGTCTCCGGAAGGCCGCCCCCTTTGGTCGGCTGATTCGGCTCTGAGCGAAGTGGCATTTTCGGTTGAGTACGATATCAGCGCTCTTGAGCGCAGGGCCCGGTTGCTGACCCTCAGTCTCGCGGAGGCGTCTGACAGCCTCGCATCGCACCGAGACCTCCTTGAGTCCACCCCTTCGATCATGCCGGCAGCTGGCTGGCTGAGTAGCCGGTTTTCCCGATCAAGGTACCACCCCATTCATCACAGATATCTTCCCCACCCGGGTGTGGATATTTCCGCTCCCCTCGGCACGCCAATCCTGGCGTCGGCAAAGGGCACGGTGACCCACGCCGGTTGGAAGAGTGGCCTGGGGTATACAGTCGAAATCGACCACGGGTATGGGTACACCACTCGCTATGGCCACGCTTCGAAGGTTTTGGTGAAGCGGGGCCAGAGGGTCATACGTGGTGAGGTGATCGCAAGCGTGGGGAGCACGGGAATTTCCACATCTTCCCATCTCCACTATGAAGTCCATGTTGGCGGCGTGGCCGTCAATCCTTTGAATTACGTCATTGGAAGCGTGCTCCCCTGACGACGGGGCGGCCCTGAATTCAACCGAGGCCCGATCTTGTTGAGGAAGCATAGAATTCGTACCTTCCGGCCTCTAAAAAAACCAGTGAACTCGGGAGTGTCTTATGAGGCGTAGTTGGTTTTCTCTGATCTTGCTCGCACCTCTTTTTGTTGCATGTGGTCCGGGCCAAGTGGCAGTGACGGCGGAAATAGACGTTCCGGACCCTGACAACGTGGGCGCCATGGTGACCAGATCCCTGGCCGACCTCGAAATTCAGGTCATCCCCTTCGACAGGGATGCCGTCTTCGATTCTCTTACCGGTGCAGCCGCCGCTCCGGAACCGCAGATCCCCGCGGAGCTCCTTGCCGCCCAGGAGGAGATCGCCGCCGCCCAGGCCGAATGGACTGCATCCGAAGCAGCCTGGGGTGCCGGCAGGGCCCGCCAGCAGGAGATCCTGGATGAAATGGAGCCCCTGAACCCGGCTGAAGGTGCTTACATCGCCCTCTTCCGGGAATTCCAGGATGCGGAAGCCCAGGTCGCCCGGGCAGAACGGGTCAAGGACCAGGCCTTCAACAGGTTCGACGAACTCCAGTTAGGGTACATCGCTCGTCGCGACTCCATGCGGTTCGTCTTGGACGATTGGGCCGACCAGGCGTACGCCAGTACCTTCGAGGTGTTCACCATCAAGGCCAAAGAAACGGGCCGGGAGATGTTGGCGGATACGACCAACGCAGAGGGCTACGCTCTCATCGATGTCCCGCCCGGAGAATGGTGGATCAACGCGTTCTTCGGGGAGGCCTACTCGGAGCTCTACTGGAACCTTCCCGTCACGGTGGTGCGGGGGGATCCGATACAGGTTCGCCTGACCCGGGAAACAGCTCAGGTCCGGCCTATCCTCTAGCTGGAGGTAGGGGTTCGGGCTCAGTCCGACCCCGCCTCACAAATGCTGAAGGGTTCAGCGCCCCCGGGGTTCCTTGCGTAACCCCGGGGGCGGGTCTTTTTTCCAGCCATGCCTCTGACCTGTCCCGCCATCATCCCGGCCTCGGGCCGATCCTTTCGGATGGGGGAGCCCAAGGCTCTCCTGGACGCGGGGGGACAAAGCTTTCTGGCCAGAATCCTGAGCTCTCTCCGGACAGGAGGGGCCGACCCCCTTGTCGTTGTGGTCCGGGAGATGAACGGCACCATTGCCGAGGAGGCCAAGGCCAATGGCGGAACGGTGGTGCTGAACCCCGATCCATCCACAGGCCCGGTCTCCTCCCTTCAGGCCGGTATCCGATCCTTGAGCGAAGATGCCCCGGGCCTCCTATTCGCCCCGGTGGACCACCCACTCTTCTCGCCGAATACCGTTCGGATCCTCCTGAAGGGATTCGCCGAAACCGAAGCCCCCCTCATCGTCCCTGCCTTCGAAGGGTGGCGTGGACACCCGGTGCTTTTCGGTCGCCTTCTCTTCCCGGAGTTGTTGGAAGACTACCTCCCTGAAGGCGCTCGAACGGTGGTTCGTCGCTATCTTGATGAGCGAGTTCAGTTGGAAGTTCAGGACGCCGGGATCCTCACGGATATCGACACCCCGGAGGAATACCGGAAGCATTTTTCGAGAGAAACCTGACATGCCTCCATCCGGCACCTTCAGCATCCCCCAGACCGCAGGCCATCTGCTCCAATCCATGGAGGCGGGTAAGCATGCTGCCGTCCTTGTCGTAGTCTCTCACCCGGATCCTTCCTGGGTCGGCAAGAGGGTTCTCTTTATCGGTGACGAACTCATGGGGTCCTTCCGAGACTCCGGGGCTGACGCCTCAGCTAGTGCTTTGGCGAAGGAGGGTCTGGCCGGGACCGGGAAGGTCCTTCCCGGCATCCATAATCTGGAACTCGAAGACGGTGGGGAGTTCAAAGTCTACCTGGAACTCCATCACCCCCCTTGGGACCTGGTCATCGTTGGGGCGGGACATCTGGCTCAACCCCTCTGCACGGTGGGGTCCCTTCTGGGCCTGCAGGTTCGGGTCCTGGATGATCGCCCGGAATTCGCCACCCGTGAACGTTTCCCCGAGGCTTTTGAGGTCAGAAGGGTGGACTTCGGCGACCCGTTTGCGGATGTGGCTTTACATCCATGGAGTCATGTCCTTCTGGTCACCCGGGGTCACCGGTACGATTTCGAGTGCCTCCGGAAAGTGCTCCAGTCGGACCCCCTCCCGGGTTACATCGGGATGATCGGGAGCCGCCGGCGGGTAAGGTCTACCTTCGCCGCTCTTCTTGAAGAGGGATTCTCCAGGGACCTCCTCGACCAGGTCCGAGCCCCCATCGGGATGGACATAGGAGGCCAGACTCCAGCTGAGATCGCCATCAGCGTCGCGGCGGAATTGATCCATACATGGAGAGGGGGATCGGGGAGGCCAAAGAAGGACGTGGAACGGATTCTTGAGCGATTCCTCGACGATCCTGAAGTGACCAGCCTTGAGGCTGGAAGGAAAACGACCGAGCCATGAGCCAGAGGCTTCTTCCATGAACAGAGAAGACAGGGAAATCTATCGGGGCATTCAGGAGGCTCAGGAAGCGGGGCGGACCTGTGCTCTGGCTACGGTAGTGGCTACCCGAGGATCCACACCTCGGAAGAACGGGGCAAAGATGCTGGTGGATCCGGAAGAGGGCCTGGTAGGAACGGTTGGGGGAGGCTGCGGGGAAGCCGAAGTCATCCTGGCCGCAGGAGAATCCATGGAGACCGGAGACATTCGGATGGTTCGAGTCGACCTTACGGACGATCCTCTCGCATGGACTGGGTCCGTGTGCGGAGGAATTCTGGAGGTTCTGGTCGAACCCATCTATCCGGACAAGCGTTGAGCCCCTCCGACACGGTTCTCATCGATTACCTCCGCCCCCCCGACCGGCGGGAAGTATTCATCCAGAAGATCCTCCTGGACACACCGGAGGTGAAGATCACACTCGCCGAAAACGTCCCCTTCGATCCACCCATTCGAGTCAACGATCAGGTCGTCCTGGAAGCCGGTTCCGACGCTGTCTGGTTTACCTTTCCCGGCCTCTGGCACGATGTCGGGCGTTTTCATCTTGCTGATGATCGATTCACCGGCATCTACGCCAACATCCTCACCCCTCCTGTGATCCGGCCCGGGGGGAAATGGGAGACCACCGACCTTTTCCTGGATATCTGGGTTGATCCGAACGGAGGCCTCTCCGTTCTGGACGAAGACCAATTGATTGAGGCGGAAGCGGAGGGTTGGATCTCAGACGACCTGGCTGACCGGGCCAGGGAAGAGGCAGGATGGATCGTCCGGGAACACGAGGCCGGCCGCTGGCCCCCCCCGGTCGTGAATGAATGGACCCTGGGGCGGGCCCGTCAGTCCTTGTCCTGAATAATCCACGCTCCGCAAAGACGCTCCACATCCAGGAAGGCCTCCTTCAGGAACGCCGAATCCTCCTGAAGGCCGTCGATCAGGCGATCATACCCTTCCACAGCTGTTGCCGGAACTTCAATCTCTTCGTGGTGGAAAGATCCGGAATCAGCGAAAAGGACTCTGACTTTGACTCGTCGGTCACTCAAGAGGAATCTCCTAGCAGTCGGATTTCGGGAAGAATGGCCAGGAAGGCCAACCCCATGAGAATGGCGGATCCCACACACCATTGGCACCAGGCGTGAATCACGAAGGCTTCCAGATAGGTCAGGTAGCCCGAGAACACGAGCCCGGCGAGCCCTCCGGCCAGGAGGACCAGGGGAACGAACCGGGAGCCTCGGGAGGAAGGTTGGAGACCCAGAAAACTCGTGAAGATGAGGACCAGGTATCCTACAACTCCGAAGGCAGCAACAGGCACCGGACCTATCGAAGAATAGGGGCTGCTCTGGACCTTTTCACACTCACCGATGCCGCAGATCACGGGGCCTGTCAGCCCCAAAGCGTAGGCGAGCATGTAGAGGGCGATCATCAGGCCCAGAAGGGAGAGAAGGGCGACCACCATACGGTTCTTTGGCGGAGAGAAAGGAATCGCCGAGCCAGGATTCTCCCCGGGCCCTTCCGAAGCAGGGTCTGTCACAATTCCACTCCAATTCGGTTAGGATCGCCCCTCAGTTCGAGATTTCCCCTCCAAGGATCTCGTCAATCGCTTGCTTGATGCCTTCGAAGGAATAGTCCCCGAGACGGCGGCTCATGCCACCACCCGACTTCCCCACCATGATTGCGGGGGTACCGTCCAGCCCCAGGGCGTGGGCCATCTCCCGATTTGCCGAGACCTCCTGAGCAAAACGATCGCTGTTCACACACCCCTTGAACTCGCCACTGTCCAGCCCTAGATCCTCTCCCATTTCCAGGAAGGCCCCAAGTTTGTCACTTTCCATCCCCCACCTGAGTTGACTCCGGTAGAGGCGGTCATGAAAGTCCCAGTACCGACCTTGATCCCCGGCGCAGCGAGCGGCTCGGGCAGCCAGGAAAGTACCTGCTTCGGGCATTGGGTTTAGGACGAAATCATAGAATTCAAGGCGAGCGATGCCCTTTTCTACGAGTTCGGATACGACCCGGGGCCGCTCCCTTAGGGACCAGGTCGCGCAGTGGTTGCAATAGAAGTCTCCGAAGATAACTATGGTGGCCGGCGCATCGGCATCCCCCAGGGTAACGGGCACAGCCATATCACGGAGAAGACGCATGTCGTCCTTCACGCCTTCCAGGTCGACAGGCTCCATGGCCGCAGAGCTCAGAGCTTTGGATCCCACATTGTAGCCCACTGCCCCGATGCCAATCACAGCCAGCACGGCAAACACGATGTAGAATCCCTTGAGATTTCCTCCGGCCGTTTCCTTGCTCATATCTTCTCCCTGGTTCTCACGATTCCTCACAAGCATCATCCTACCCCCGGGCCATCCAGATTAGTTCCGGTCCCGAGACGGCGTCGTTTCTACGGTTCACCTAGTCCAAGAGGGCCTCTGCAGAAATATGGAGGTCCCGGAAGTCCTTCAGGACCCGGTCGGGCCCTGCGGCCTTCAATTCCTCCATAGCATAGCGCCCCGTGGCCACAGCGACGGTCCTGGTGCCTCCGAACCGCCCACATGCCACATCCCGGGGAGTATCCCCGATGACCACCACCGCCTGGGAATCAAAGAGGGTGCCGAACTCCTCGGCGGCCCGCTCGATGGCATAGGCCGTAAGATCTTCCCGGATCTCGCTGTCGGATCCGAACCCTCCCACCGCGCCGAATCCTCCAACGGAGAAAAACTCCGTCAGCCCTGCCGATCGAAGCTTCAACCGGGCACCCCTCTTGATATTCCCGGTAAGGAGTCCGAGAGCCACATCGGGCAACCCCTGGAGGTGCTCCAACAGGCTCACCACCCCAGGAAGAATGTCCATGGGCTCCCCAACCAACCGGGCCTCCAGCTCAGCCAGGTACATATCCCAGAGTCGGCCGAATCCTTCTTCGATCTCCTTGTCCTCCAACCCGGCACCCTGGAGAAGCTCCCTGGCGATCTGAGCATCGGTCTTCCCAGCGAAGTTATGGCCTACGATGGGCCCAGCGGTTCCGAACACAGATTCCATTGCATACTCGAATGCGCCTTTCGCGGGCCCGCCCCTCACGAGGGTTCCGTCGATGTCAAAAAGGAGAAGGCACCTCATCCCTTCTGACCTCCCCGGGTTACAGCCACGTTACGAATCGATTCCTCCACCACTTCCCGAGCCAGCACTCCAAGAGAGAGGAGATCCTCGGCCGGAAACGGCTCCTCCGAATCGGAGGTGGAAAGGGCGAATACAAGGTCGCCGTCGAAGGGAGAGAATACAGGGGATATGGCCCTGGGAAAGGCCGACGAAGCCATTTTCGCGACCCGCCCAAGATCAACCCTGGAAAGGGGAAGATCCGTCGCTAACACGACCAGGGTCGTATTTGTCCCGGGGAATGGCGGATCACTCGGTCCCTTCCCCTTGGCAATCTCATCCGATCGCAGGAAGGCACCCTCCGAGTCCCTCGGGCCAGCCAGCACTGTCCCGTCCGCCCCGACGATGTCACCCAGGGCATTAACCACGGCCAGGGCCCCCACTGTGCCATTCTTCCAAGCCCGGGAGCTGCTCCCGATCCCGCCCTGTGACGCCGAGGTCGGGCCCAGGAGCTTCCCAACCGTTGCACCGCTCCCGGCCCCCACCAAACCCTCCTTGACCGGGTCCGAAGCGGCAGCTTCCGAAGCTTCGTAGCCCTGATCAGGACCAGGCCTCTTCACCCCCGGGTCCAGGTCGTAGATGACGGCTGCTGGAACAAGGGGGACCGGAGATACGGGGGTCTGGAAACCTCTCCCCTTCGAGGCAAGCCATGAGACGACCCCATCCGCCGCCGACAGGCCGAAAGCAGACCCACCGGTGAGGAGAACGGCATCCACCCTTCCAGCCAGGTGATGTGGCGAGAGCACGCCCAGTTCCCGGGTCCCTGTAGCCATGCCGAGGAGTTCAACCGCCCCCCGAAAGGGGCCGAGGATCACGGTGCACCCGCTACCCCCACCGGGCACCGTCGCATGTCCCACGTGAATCCCCGGTACCGCCGTAATGGTCATGGGGAGGCGGTACCCAACGCAGCCATGAGAGACGGATCCAGGTTCCCGCCACTCAGGACAGCGGCGATCTTCCGCCCTTTCACCTCGATGGCACCGGAGAGGAGGGCGCCAACAGGAGCCGCCCCGGAATATTCCACCACCAGCTTTCGCCGGTTCAGGAGTAGAGCCGACGCCTCCCGGATCGCCTCGTCCTCCACTACCACGACATCGTCGAAGTAACGCTGGCCGTGCCGGAAGGTCAGGTCTCCGGTTCGAATCGGGGCCAGGCCGTCGGCGATGGTGTTGATCCCGTCCAGGGTCACCGGCTCCCCAGCGTCCAAAGCCGCTCTCATGGACGGAGCCCCTGAGGCTTCAACCCCAACCACCTGAACCCCAGGCATCAGGCTCTTGAGAGCCACAGCAATTCCTGAGGCCAGCCCTCCTCCGCCAATGGGCACAAGAACCACGTCGACCTCCGGCCAGTCCTGGGAGATTTCCAGACCCACCGTGCCCTGCCCTGCGATGATGAAAGGGTGGTCGAAGGGCGGAATCATGGTGAGGCCCTCTGCCTCGGAGATGGCATAGGCCCGAGTTTGCCGATCGAGGGACGTCGTCCCCTCCAGGACCACCTCCGCCCCCAACCGCTTCGCCCCATTCACCTTGATATCCGGAGCCGTACAGGGCAGGACAACAACCGCACGAACCCCCTTCGACCGGGCAGCCATGGCCAAGGCTTGGGCATGGTTCCCTGACGAATAGGTGATGACGCCCCGCTCCAGTTCCTCCTGGGACAGCTGGGAAATGAAGTTGGTGGCACCCCGGGCTTTAAAGGACCCGGCCCGCTGAAGGGATTCACACTTGAGACGGATCTCCCCCCCTAGCTCCTCGGAGAGTTCCGGGAAGGGGAGAAGAGGAGTGCGGACCACCACTGATCTGATCCTGGTGGCAGCAGCTTGGATCTCTTCCAAGGTCACCAGGGGCCAGGTGGCCCCCGGGGTTTTCGGAGGATTATTCACCCGAGGGCTCAAAGTCCGGGTCAACTGTGGCGTCCGGGTCCAAGCCTGCGTCCGGGTCCGGAAAATCGTCATCCGCGTCCATGTCCATGGACCGGTCGGCGTCGGAGTACTCGTCACCCTCGTCTGATAAGAGGGGCGGTTCCGCACTCTTTGCCCCGGAGCCGACATCGAGTCCCGGGACCTCCTTCATCTCCTCCGCTTCATCGGCATCCTCAGCGATGACCCGGGCTACGTCCATGACCTGGTCTTTTTTGTCCAGGTTCACCAGCCTGACGCCTTGGGTGGCGCGCCCGATGGTCCTGATCTCCGAAACTCTCTGCCGGTTCACAACACCCTTCCGGGTGATGATCACCACCTCGTCTTCCTCCACCACGGACTTGATGGCTACCACTTCTCCCGCCTTCTTCCCGGTTTTGATGTTGATGACGCCTTTTCCGCCCCGCTGTTGAATGCGGTAGGCGTCCACCAGGGTTCTCTTTCCCATGCCCCCTTCGGTGACGACGAGGAGCGTGGCTTCAGGCCGGAGGAGTGTCACCATTCCAATGACCTCATCCTTCTTGGACAGCGTAATTCCCCGGACCCCGGCCGTGGCCCGACCGATGGGCCTGGCATCGGCCTCATTGAACCGAATGGCCATCCCTTTTCGCGTCGCCAAAATGACGTCCGACTCGCCCGATGTTACCCGGACGTCGATGAGCTCGTCACCCTCTCTGATGTTGATGGCATTCAAACCAACAGTCCGGATGTTCCCGTAGGCGGACAGGGCGGTTTTCTTGATCAGCCCCTTCCGGGTAGCAAAGAAGAGGAATAGCTCGTCGGAAAACTCCCGGACCGGAACCACGGCAGCGATGTCTTCGCCCTGGCCTATATTCAGGAGGTTGACGATGGGCTTGCCTCTGGAGTGGCGGCCACCAGGTGGAATCTCCCAGACCTTGAGCCAGTAGCACTGTCCGGCCCGGGTAAAGATCATGAGGTAGTCATGGGTGGAGGCCACAAAAAGATGCTCGACCCAATCTTCCTCCTTCGTCCCCATTCCCCTCAAGCCCCGGCCCCCTCTCCGCTGGGCCCGGTACGCGTCGATCTCGATCCGCTTCACATACCCCTGGCGGGACACGGTTATGACCATGTCCTCCTCGACGATGAGGTCCTCTTCACTGAGAATGACACCGCCGGGCAGAATCTCCGTTCGCCGGTCATCGCCATACTTCTCATCCAGGGCTTCCAGCTCCTCTACGATGATGGCCATGCGGCGATCCCGGCTGCCCAGGATGCTTTCCAGTTCTTCGATCCGGGTCCGAATTTCCGCCAGCTCGTTTTCCAGCTTCTCCATCTCCAGCCCGGTCAGACGGGCCAGACGCATGTTCAGGATGGCTTCTGATTGTTTTTCACTGAGATCGAAAGCGGCACGAAGACGAATGGAGGCGGTTTCAGAATCATCCGAACCCCGGATGATCTTGATGACCTCGTCGATGTTCTCGACGGCGATCCGCAAGCCCTCCAGGATGTGCTCACGATCTTTCGCCTTCCGGAGCTCGAATTCGCTCCTCTTCACAACCACCTCATGACGGTGGTCGATGAAGTGAAGGAGAATCTCCTTCAGCCCCATGACCTTCGGCACTCCACCCACCAGAGCGAGGAGAATGGTGCCGAACGTGGTCTGCATCTGGGTGTGTTTGTACAGGCGGTTGAGTAGCACCCGGGGAATGGCATCCCTCTTCAGTTCGATGACGACCCTGAGGCCGTCACGATCCGACTCATCCCGCATATCTCTGATTTCGGTGATCTTCTTTTCCCGAACCAACTGAGCAATCTGCTCGATGAGGCGGGATTTGTTCACCATGAAGGGGATCTCGGTGATTACGACCCGCTCGCCCCCACCCGGGATCTCCTCCACCTCAGCCCGGGCTCGCATGATGATCCGCCCCCGGCCCGTCCTATATGCGTCCCGGATCCCCTCCTGGCCACAGATGAACCCGCCCGTCGGGAAATCCGGACCGGTGATGTGGCCCTCCAGCTCTTCCTGGCCCATATCCCGGTCATGGATAAGGCCAATGGCGGCGTTGAGGACCTCCCGGAGGTTGTGGGGGGGGATGTTGGTGGCCATACCCACGGCAATACCCGAACTCCCGTTGATCAGGAGGTTGGGCACTTTCCCCGGGAGGACCGTGGGCTCGTCGATCCGGCCATCGAAGTTGGGAATGAAGTCGACGGTTTCCTTGTCGATATCCTCCAAGAGCTCCATGGCGACCTGTTGGAGCCGGGCCTCGGTATACCGATAGGCCGCAGCTCTGTCTCCATCCACCGAACCGAAGTTCCCCTGGCCATCAACCAGCGGGTACCGGAGGGAGAACTCCTGAACCATCCGAACCATGGAATCGTAGACGGCCGAGTCGCCGTGGGGATGGAATTTTCCGAGTACTTCCCCCACCACGGTGGCGCTCTTTTTGTACCCCCTCCCCGGGCTCAGTCCCAACTCGCGCATGGCGTAGAGGATGCGCCGGTGTACCGGTTTCAGACCGTCACGGACGTCAGGGAGGGCCCTCTGAACGATGACGCTCATTGAATAGTCAAGGAACGACTCCCGCATCTCGTCTTCCAGAAGGCGAGGAAGGACCTTTTCTCCGGCTTCCACCGGCAGGTCTTCGCCCACGTCTCCGTTTTCCAGATTATCCATTCTTTTCCTTCATCGATGAGCGTTCAGGTGGAGGAGGGGATACCCCTTCCCGATGGACTCCATCAGGGACGTTCCCGACCTTCTGCTGGACCTTTGTTGAGCGTGGCAGGAAGGAAAAAATAGCTGGATCCGTCACGCAGCCAGTCCTCCGCCCGAAGCCGGATTTCAGCCTCGGTGGACCGAGGCTCGTGATCACTCTGAAGTGCTTGAAAAATAACGAAAAACGGGGGTTTTTGGAAGCTCCCGGGACAGCCTTCAGGCAACGGCGACGAAGTCCCTGGATTCGAGCTTTCCTGCCTTCTTCAGGTCCCCTCGAATCTCATCCCGAACCCCCACTTTTCCGACGGCCGCCACCGAGAAGGCCTGGGGGATTCGGAGAGCTTCAGCGGGACGGAGAACCCGCACTCCGTGAATCTCCTGTCCGAGTTTTCTGGGATCCTTGTCCACAAAGGCCAAAAGGGTGCCTCCCTGGGCCTTGAGTTCACGGGCAAAGGCCTTCCCAACCGGTCCGGCGCCCCACACTACAACACCGGGCCTCCGGCGAAGGTGGGTCCGAAGGAGGAAGTGGACCTTGCACCGTCTGAAAGCTTCAGAGCTATAGGCCGGGTGGGTTCTGGAAAGGCGCCCCGCACCATCCCTCCAGCGGAGAAGAACCTGGGGCACCTTCCCGAAGCGCCCGCCCCCTTCCCAAAGTCGGAGCAGGAGGTCGTAATCTTCCGGCCAGCCCACATCCCTATATCCACCGACCAGTTCCAGAGAATCGGCTCGCATCAGAAAGGTCGGATGAGGAACGGGGCATTCCACGAACAGGTCCCGTACCAGGTCCTCATTGGACACGAGGCCGTTGATCCACGACTCATACCTCAGGGCCCCATCTTTGATGTTCTCCCTCGGGAAATAGGCTATACCCGCCCCGCAAAGGGCCAGACCTGGATCCGAGGCCATGAGGTCCATCTGCAGCTGAAACCGGTTGGGAAATGCTCCGTCGTCCGCATCCATCCGGGCCAGGTATTTCCCGCCGGCCTGGGATCGGGCGAATTCCAGAGCTGAAACGATTCCCCGGGGCTCCCTCCGAAAGACCCTGATCCGGGGATCTTCCTCCGCCAGGGAGCGAAGGATCTCGCCGGTACGGTCCGTGGATCCATCGTCCACCACCAGAACTTCAAAGTCGGTGAAGGTCTGCCGGGTCATGGACCCCAGAGCATGCCCGATCAGGTCCTCGCCGTTTCGGACGGGAAGGAGGACCGAGAGGGGAGGGGAGGCGGCCACGAATCACCCCGGTATCGGTGATAAGGGAGAAGACTTGAGAAGGGGACCCAGAAACTTACCGGTGACGCTCTCCGGGACGTTCGCCACGTCCTCTGGCCGTCCCATGGCAACCACTTCGCCACCCTTTGCTCCGGCCCCGGGGCCCAGGTCGATGACCCAATCGGCGGTCTTTATCAGATCCAGGTTATGCTCGATGACCACAACGGTATGACCCGCATCCAGAAGGCGGTCCAGGACGCCGAGGAGCTTGCCTACGTCATCTCCGGACAGACCCGTCGTGGGCTCATCCAGGATGTAGACCTTCCGACCCTTCTTCCCCGCTCCACTTACCAACTCCCTGGCGATCTTGAGGCGTTGGGCCTCTCCTCCTGAGAGAGTCGGAGCCGGCTGGCCTAGCCGTAGATAACCAAGCCCGACCTGTTGCAGGTACCAGAGTGTCTGGCCCAGGCGGTCCTCCCGAAGAAAGAAGCGTATGGCTTCGTCTACCGTGAGTTCAAGGACCTGAGCCACATTAAGGCCTTTGTATACCACATCCAGGAGTTCTGGTTTGTACCGGGTCCCGCCGCACACCTCACACGGCACGAAGACATCAGCCATGAAGATCATCTCGACCTCCACACGGCCCGCCCCCTTACAGGCCTCGCACCGACCACCCTCCACGTTGAAGGAGAAGGATCCGGGCCCGTACCCCCGTTGTCTGGAGAGGGGCTGCCGGGAGAAGATCTTACGGACCTCGTCCCATGCCTTGATATAGGTCACCGGATTGGACCTGGGGGTCCGGCCAATGGGGGACTGATCGACCAGAACCACAGCCTCCACCAGGGCCGACCCCTCCAGGGCGCTAAAATCTCCCACCGCTTCACCCAGGTGCTCTTTGGCGGAGGTTTCCCCACCCCCGAGCTCCTTCTCAAGGGCCCTGAAGAGAATGTCGTGAACAAGCGTGGATTTCCCCGAACCGCTCACTCCAGTTACCACCGTGAGAGCCCCGAGAGGCACCTCCACATCCACATTCTTTAAGTTGTGGAGTCTGGCCCCTGTGAGGCTGAGCCTGGGTCCATCCACTCTCCTACGCCGCTCAGGCAGGGGGATGCTCTTCCGTCCGGACAGGAAGTTGCCGGTGACAGTGTCGGCATCCACCAACTTCGAGGGTGGCCCTTCAAAAACCACCTCACCGCCCTTTTCCCCGGAACCTGGCCCCAACTCCACCACATGGTCCGACGAGGTTATGGCTACGGTATCATGCTCCACCATGATGACCGTGTTTCCCACGTCCCGCAGCCGGAGGAGCAGTTGAAGGAGGGCCTGTGTGTCCCGAGGATGAAGCCCGATGGTGGGCTCGTCCAGGACGTATACTGCATCCACCAGGCTGGACCCAAGAGAGTTCGCAAGGTTGATTCTCTGGCCTTCCCCACCGGAAAGAGTCCGGGTCTGGCGATCCAGGGCGAGGTACCCCAAACCGACCTCCACCAGAAAACCCAAACGGGACCGAAGCTCCCTCAGGATGCTCTCGGCGATGCGGGACTCCATGGAGAGCAACTCCAGTTCCTCCACCCAAAGCCTCAGCTCCTCCAGGGGAAGTCCGGAGACGTAGGCGATGGTCTCCCCCCCCACCAGGACCCGAAGAGCCTCCTGCCGAATTCTGGACCCGCCGCAGGCCTCGCAGGTTCGGGGACTCTGGTATTGTCTCAGGAACACCCGGATATAGCGCTTATAGCGCTTCTTTTCCTTGGACCTGAGGAAGGGGATGATACCCTGAAAACCCTCGCCTCCGTGCAGAACCACCTCTCGAAACGCCTCCGGTAGTTCCTCCCAGGGGGCGTAAACGGACAAACCATGGTTTTGCCCGAATTCCCTTAGGCGGCCCTGCTCCTTGAAGTACCGAGGTTTCGTCCAGGGGTCCACGGCCCCGTCCTGAATCGAGCGCCGGGGATTGGGGACGATCAGATCTTCATCATACTCCAGGGTGGCGCCAAAGCCCGTACACACAGGGCAGGATCCGAAGGGACTGTTGAAGGAGAAGAGCTGGGGGGTGGGCTCGGGGAATTCCCTTTCCCGGTGTCGAGGACAGCGGAAATGCTCGGTGAATTCGAGGACTTCCTCCAAGGCGTTCGGGCCACCCTTCCCGTTCCGGCCACCGCTCCCCTTTGATTGGTCGTTGCCCGCCGTGACCAGGACCGCCTCCCCCTCTCCTTCCGCGAAGGCCGTCCCGATGGAATCCGCCAACCGGTCCCGAACGGGGGCACCGACCTTCAGCCGGTCCACCACGACCAGGAGCCGGCCGGCCTGCGTCAGGTCCACCCCCAGGGTAAGTGGGTCATCAGAACCGGGCCCTCCCAGATCTACCAACTCCCCCTCCGCCAGGACCCGGACAAAGCCCATGGCCCGAAGGTTTTCCACAACCAGGGAATGTGTCACCCGTTCGCTCAAGGTGAGGGGAAAGGTCACCAGGATCCGGGTGTTCTCCGGGAGTTCAAGGACCCGATCCACAGCCGTGGAGACCGTGTCGGGCCGGACCTCAGTACCACAGTCCGGACAGTGGGTTCTCCCCACTCGGGACCAGAGGAGGCGGAGATAGTCGAAGACCTCGGTCGCGGTGCCAACCGTGGAGCGACTCGTCTTGGTAGGGTTCTTCTGCTCGATGGCCACGGCAGGGCCGATTCCCTCGATGAGGTCCACGAGGGGTTTTTCCATCCGGTCGAGGAACTGCTTCGCGTAGGTGGAGAGAGACTCCACATAGCGACGCTGACCCTCCGCAAAAATTGTATCCAATGCCAGGGAGGACTTTCCGGAGCCGGACGGTCCTGTGACCACGGTCAGGACACGCCTAGGGATGTCCAGGTCCAGGTTTTTCAGATTGTGTTGCCGGGCACCCCGGATGCAGATCCTTTGGTCCATCCCACGATCATAGCTGAGGTGAGAGCCGCAGGATACCCAGGAATTCTCCTTGGGCGCCTCGGCCGAAGAGAACTCATACCCCACCCGCTCCAAGGGTTTCGGAGGGGCCCCGCCCAACGACCGGCACAGGAGCAGTCCATAGCGCGCAGGGAGGGCGATACCCCCGGTCAGCCTGTTGACTGCCCTCGGCCCCTTGTCTAGACTTTGGGCATGCAAAATCAGGCGAAGGTACTGCACCATCATCATTATCACGCGACCCCCACGGGTCGGGTGGCGAAGGTGGTCTGCACCTAACCAAGCCGAAGCAGACCAACATCCCCACCGCGACCCGGACATAACGGGTTGCGGTTTTTTTTGACCTTTGAGCCTGCACTTTCAGGAGAAGCTCGTGTTACGCATAGCGGTTCCAAATAAGGGACGCCTGGCCGCCCAAACCCTGACTCTCTTTGAAAAAGCGGGTCTAAAAGCCGAATCCAGGGTGGATCGGGCGTTGGTGGCGGCCCTGGGGAGAGAGTTTCAGGCCATCTTCGTTCGGGCTCAGGACATCCCCGAGTTCGTGGCTGACGGCGCCGCCGATCTGGGGGTTACCGGCGCGGACCTGGTGGCCGAGTGTGGCCAGACGGTCCGGGACCTTTTGGATCTGGACTTCGGCCGTTGCCGGCTGGCTGTGGCGGTCAGAGAGGAGAGCCCTGTTCGGGAAACCCGGGACCTCGAACCTGGAACAAGAGTCGCCACCTCCTTTCCGAACGTGACGAGGCGATACTTCGACGGAATCGGCGTGGACGTCAAGATCGCGCCGGTCTCGGGAGCCGCGGAGATCGCTCCCCACCTGGGCGTGGCCGACGTCATCGTAGATCTGGTCTCCACGGGCTCTACCCTGAAAGTGAACGGCCTCCGGGAGGTCGAAACGATCCTGGATTCCTCTGCCTGGCTAATCGGGAATGAAGCAGTGATTGACGGGCCGGTTACGGGGGAACAGGTCACTGAACTGGTAACGGCCCTGGAGTCTGTGATCCGGGCCCGATCAAGACGGTATCTCATGGCCAACGTCCCGCGGGACCGGTTGGACGAGGTCAAGAAGATCATCCCGGGCCTCTCCGGCCCGACCATCGTGGAGATCCAAAACGGCGGCGAGTGGGTGGCAGCCCACGCTGTGGTCGAGGCCGACAACATCTACCAGACCATCATCCAGTTGAAAGGGATCGGGGGAGAAGGAATCCTCGTCACTCCCATCGAACGCCTCATGCCATGAGGACTCAGCTATGAAACTGGCCATAGACAAGAGGATTTCGGAGCTGACGACCGAAGAGGAGGATCGGCTGTTCAACCGAAAACCCTCGGATGAACCCCAGCTTCAAGCTCTCGTGACGGGCATCCTCCACCGGGTGAAACGAGAAGGGGACGACGCCCTCCGATCCATGGCCCGGGAGTTCGACGGAGCGGATTTGCAGGCTCTCGAAGTACCTTCCGAGCTCTGTGAAAAGGCTCTAAAAGCCCTGGACCCAGGGTTGAGAGAGGACCTAGAGGAGGCGGCCCGAAATATCGATCTCTTCCATAGAGCCCAGATCCCAGAAGAGATCCAAGTTACAGTCCGACCAGGAGTTACGTTGGGGCGGAGGGCTGTTCCGCTCCCTTCTGTCGGAGTCTACGCGCCCGGGGGGCGGGCCGCCTATCCCTCCAGCGTTCTGATGGGCGTCGTCCCGGCCGTGGCAGCAGGTGTTCAGGAAGTAGTCCTCTGTTCCCCCCCGGGACCGTCCGGCCTTCCACCGAAAGAAGTCCTTGCCGCAGCCGCCATCGGTGGTGCCTCGAGGGTGTTCGCTCTGGGTGGAGCCGGGGCTATCGGAGCGATGGCCTTCGGTACGACTTCGGTTCCGGCGGTGGATGCCATCGTCGGACCCGGGAATCGCTTCGTAACCGAAGCCAAACGGCAGGTTGCTGGGGACGTGCTCATCGACTCCCCGGCAGGCCCCTCGGAGGTTCTGGTGGTCGCCGATTCGGGGGCCGACCCACGCCTTTGCGCCCTGGAGCTCATATGCCAAGCCGAGCATGACCCGGACGCGGCGGTGGCCCTGGTGACCGACTCACCCTCCCTGCTGGATGCTGTCCGGGCGGTCCTGAAGGAGGAGGTCCTGAGGGCCCCCCGGCGTGAGATCGTGGAAGCTGCCCTGGCCCATCAGGGAGCCCTCCTCCTGGCCTCCAACAAGGAAGAAGCGCTGAAGCTGGCCAGGGACTATGCCGCCGAGCATCTGGCCCTCTTCACAGCCAGCCCCAGAGCAGACATGGAAAAGGCCCAGACCGCAGGAACCGTGTTTCTCGGGCAGGCGGCAGCCGTTGCCTACGGTGACTACATTACAGGGGCAAACCACGTTCTCCCAACCGGAGGACTGGCCCGTTCGTTCTCGAGCCTTTCGACTCTTCACTATCTGCGCATGTTCACCTGGCAAGAAATCAGTCCTGAAGCCGCGGCGGCTATGAGCCCTTCCGTTGAGAGAATGGCCGAGTCCGAAGGGCTCCCGGGCCATGCAGAGGCTGCCCGGGCCCGAAGAGGTGGCGGCGAAGACACATGATCTCACTACACGAACCCGTTGACGTTCCCCAAAGAACAGAGATTGCCCGATGACTCCTTTCCCCCGGGAGGACTATAGTCCCCTCAGGCCCTACGACCCCGGTCGAAGCCCAATCGCCGTGGATCTCAGCGACAACACCAATCTTTGGGGCCCTCACCCCTCCGCCCTGGAGGTCGTCCGGCAGGCCCCCCCGGAAGCCCTGACCCGCTACCCCTCCGTTTACGGATCGGACCTGAAAGAGGCCTTGGCCACCAAATTCGGTGTGACCACCAAAAACGTCGCCACCGGGTGCGGCTCCGACGACCTGATGGACTCCATCTTTCGGGCCTCCACCGTTCCACCGGGCCGGATGAGCTTCCCGGCGCCGTCATTTTCCATGGTGCCGGTCTTTTCCGTCATGAACGGCCTGCAAACCTTCCCGGTGCCCTGGAGCAAGGCAGAGACGGATCCCGCCCGACTGCTCCTGGACGAGCCGGACCTGGTTTACCTCTGTCGCCCCAACAATCCGACAGGCCAGTCCCTGGACCGGAATTGGATTCTGGCCCTCCTCGCTTTGGGCGGGCCCGATGGCCCGCTGGTGGTCCTCGACGAGGCATACGCCGATTTCGGTGACGACAGCTTGATAGCCGATGCGCCCACCACGGACCGCCTCGTCGTGCTTCGGACCTTCTCCAAATTGTACGGGCTAGCCGGTCTAAGGGTGGGCTTTGCCGTCGGTCCGGAAAAACTGATCGAGGAGGCTGAAAAGAGCCGAGGCCCATACAAAATGGGACACGTGGCCGAGAAGGCAGCCGTGGCCGCCATCGAAGACGCATCGGGGTGGGCTGATCGGGTGCGCGAGGAAACCTTGGAGAACCGGGCCCGCCTGACGAAGGAGCTTCGGTCTCGTGGTCTTCAACCCCTCCCATCTCAGGGGAATTTCCTTCTCATCCCCGTCGAGCCTGCCAGCGCCGTTGAGGTAAACCAAGCCCTACAGGGGGAAGGGGTGGCGGCACGGCCCTTCCCCCGACTTCCTGAGATTGGAGACGCCCTTCGCGTTACGGTTGGACCGTGGGAGATGATGGAGCGGTTCCTGGCGGCTCTGGATGCCCTCTTCGAACCCGCCACCGGCCATGGGGAATCGGCGTGAGAATCGCCCTGTTCGACTATGGCGCCGGTAATCTTCACTCACTGGCAAAGGCCCTGGAGTCGGGTGGAGGCGGAGTCACGGTAACCAGTGATTGGAACGAGGCATTGGCCCTGGATGCTCTGGTCCTGCCAGGTGTGGGGGCTTTTGGGGCTGCCGTCCGTTCCGTCGGAAACCATGAAGGTCGAATCCGGGAGACTCTGGAGGAAGGATATCCCTGCCTGGGGATCTGCCTGGGGATGCAACTCCTGTTGGAATCTTCGGAAGAGGGAGACGGAAGAGGGATCGGCTTCCTGCCCGGCTCCGTCCGCCGCCTCAAGGGAAGGATCGTGCCCCAGATGGGTTGGAACGATGTCCAACTCACCCCCGACCCTCTCTTCTCAGGTGTGGAAGGCCTGGTGGTCTACTACGCTAATTCCTTTGTTTGCGAACCTTCTGATCCGGAACAAGTCATCGCCACTACCGAATACGAAGGTGAACCCTTCCCGGCTGCGGTAAGGAAAGGCAATACCTGGGGCGTTCAATTCCACCCGGAAAAAAGCTCCAGCCCCGGCCTGCGGATCATCCGGAACTTCCTGGAGGTCATCCGATGATTGCCGCTCCTGCGGTGGACCTCAGGGAAGGTCGGTGCGTGCAGCTTGTCGGCGGGCGGCCCGAAGAGGAGAGGGTATCCCTCCCTGATCCCGTCGGTCAGGGCAGGCTTTGGTGGGAGATGGGCTTCGGGACCCTCCACATCGTGGACTTGGACGCCGCCCTGGGCCTGGGTGACAACCGATCCATCATCAAACAAGTGGTTCGAGGGACAAGCGCCACCATACAGGTAGGCGGGGGCATTCGGGAGGAATCAGATGTGGAGGCCCTCCTGGGGTTGGGCGTGAAAAGAGTCATCGTCGGAACCAGAGCCATCGACGATCCCGAATGGTTGGATGCCGTCTCCAGGAAGCACCCGGATCGCATCACGGTCGCCGCGGACATTCGGGAAGGTGTGGTGGTCAGGAAGGGTTGGACCGAATCCAGTGGGATCCCTGTCCTGGAGCTCCTGGAACGGCTGGAAACCCTTCCCCTGGCAGGCATCCTATGCACGGATGTCTCCCGGGAGGGTCGCTTGGGGGGAATCGATCTCCCAGGAGCCCGCTCAGTGATCGAAGGGAGCAGGCACCCAGTCTGGATTTCCGGGGGCGTTACCACCATGGACGAACTGGATGCCCTGGGCCGGGCCGGTGCCGCCGGAGCTGTTCTTGGGATGGCCCTATACACAGAAACTCTCCCACCAACGCAGGTCGCCAGGAGGTTCGGTTTATGACCCGTTTGACCAGAGAAACCAAAGAGACGTCCATTCGCCTCGCCCTCGATGCGGGAGGAGGCGACATCGAGGTGGATACCGGTGATCGGTTTCTGACCCATATGGTGGAGACGCTGGCTCGGTACGCTGGCCTGGGCCTCAAGCTGGAGGCCACAGGTGACCTCCGGCACCACCTCGTCGAAGATGTAGGAATCTGCCTGGGCACAGCGCTCAAAGAAGAAACCCCCGCCACATCGGCCCGATACGGATCGGCCCTGGTTCCCATGGACGAGGCCCTGGCGCAGGCAGCAGTGGACTTGGGAGGACGTCCCTACTACGTGGGACCCCTTCCCTCTCGGATTTACGAACACTTCCTCCAGAGCCTGGCCGTCAACATGGGCGCCACCCTCCACATCCGGGTAATCCGGGGGAAGGACCGACACCACATGGTGGAGGCCGCCATCAAAGCATTCGGCCTGGCCCTGAGGCAAGCGATGGAAGAGGGCGGGACCGTGTTCTCCACCAAAGGGGCCGTGGTCATCGAGTTGGAGGGATGAGATGTTGAGGCCAAGAATCATCGTCTGCCTGGATGTGGACCATGGCCGGGTCGTGAAGGGGGTGAATTTCAAGGACCTCCGGGATGTAGGAGATCCCGTGGAGCTGGCCCAACGCTACGAACAAGAGGGTGCCGACGAGATCGTCTTCCTGGACGTATCCGCATCGGCCGAGGGCCGAGGCACCCTCCTGGAAACCGTCCGGAGGACCGCCGAGGTCCTCTTCATTCCCCTTACCGTGGGTGGGGGAGTGAGGACAGTGGCGGACATGGGCGAGCTCCTCCGGGCCGGCGCGGACAAGGTCGGCATGAATTCGGCGGCGGTGCGAAATCCGGCCCTCATCACGGAAGGATCAGAGCTCTTCGGGAGTCAGTGCATCGTGGCAAGCGTGGATGCCGCCAGGGAGGGGGCGTCATGGCGAGCCTACACCCACGGCGGCAGAACCCCCACAGATTTGGATGGGGTCGAGTGGGCCCGGGAATGCGCTCGCCTCGGAGCCGGCGAGATCCTTCTCACCAGCATGGACCGGGACGGGGTCCGAACCGGCTATGACCTGGAATTGACCCGGAGCGTAGCGGAAAAGGTGAAGGTACCGGTCATTGCCTCCGGAGGAGCCGGCGGACCGGCTCATATTCTGGAAGCATTCAACGAAGGAAAGGCATCGGCAGCACTCCTGGCCGGGATTCTCCATGATGGCCTCACCACAGTGGGTGCCATCAAGAAGGATCTGTCTGATTGGGGAGTGAGGGTCCGATGAATCGGAGAAACAGCATGGCGGACAGAACCCTTCGGAACCCGGAGGCACTCAACGCCCTCTCCTTTTGGGAGAATGGCCTCTTGCCTGTTGTGGCCCAGGATGTGGCTACCGGCGCCGTCCTCATGGTTGCTTTTGCCAACAAAGAAGCTCTCGAGAGGGCCCTGACCTCGGGTCAGATGCACTACTGGTCCCGATCACGGCAGGAGCTTTGGCACAAGGGAGCGACCTCCGGGAACTACCAGGATCTGGTCTCCCTGCATATGGACTGCGATGCCGACACCCTATTGGCTAGAGTCAGGCAGAGAGGCCCGGCCTGTCACACTGGTGAACCCACATGTTTCGGTAACCTGGACCCATCGGGAGACGACGGGGATGCCCACTCAGATCCTCCCGCAAAGGACTTTCACCCGGAAGAAACACTCCCGAAGCTTTGGGCCCTGATTGAGGAAAGGGCCAATCGGGCTCCTGAGGCCAGCTATACGGTCCGGCTGCTGGGGGATGAGAACACCCGGCTAAAGAAGCTCGGGGAAGAGACCGCAGAGTTGATCGTTGCCATGGCCCGGAAGGACCCAAAGGGCATCCCCATGGAGGCCGCCGATTTGGTATATCACCTCATGGTGGCCCTGAAAGCTTCGGGTTCCACGCTGAATGAGGTTCTGAACGAGTTGGACAGCAGGATGTCATGAGCGGGCCTCCCGACTTCCACGAAGAGGAGGCCCTGGGAAAAGCCTACGACGCTCACCTCATGCGTCGGCTTCTCCACTATCTCCGGCCCTACTGGTGGCTGGTGGTGTTGGCCGTCCTGATCCTCGCCGCTGCTTCGGCCCTGGAAGTCGTGGGACCCTGGCTCACCATGGTGGCTTTGGATGACGCGATTCCCGAAAAGGATGGTCGTCTCCTTTCCTATCTCGCCCTGGCGTACTTGGGGTCAATGATCCTGGGGTTCTTCCTTGTCTATTCACAACGGATCCTCACCGCCTGGCTGGGCCAGCGGATCATGTACGACCTCCGGACCGAGATCTTCGGGAAGCTCCAGCGGCTTGACCTGAAGTTCTACGATCGGACTCCGGTGGGTCGACTGATTACCCGAATCACCAGCGATGTGGAGACCCTGAACGAGCTCTTCGCTTCGGGAATCGTCACCGTATTCGGAGATGTCTTCACCCTGGTATTCATCGTTGCAACCATGCTCCGGATCGATTGGAGGCTGGCCTTGATTGCCTTCAGCGTCCTCCCCTTCGTGGCATGGACGGCTTTCGTATTCCGGGCCAGGGTGAGGCAGGCATACAGGGACATCCGGGTTCGGCTGGCCCGCATCAACTCCTTCCTCCACGAGCGCTTCACCGGAATCCGGGTGGTTCAGCTCTTCAACCGGGAGGAACACGACGCGGAGGAACACCACGGCCTCACCTCTGATTACCTCGAGGCACACATCCGGTCCATCACCTACTACTCCCTCTTTTTCCCGGTCATAGAGCTATTCACGGCCATTGCCCTGGCCCTCATCATCTGGAGCGGGGGGAACGCAATCAATGAGGGGACCGTCACCGTGGGCGTAATGACGGCCTTCCTTCTCTACGCTCGGAGATTCTTCAGGCCCATCCAGGACCTCTCGGAGAAGTACAACCTCCTTCAGGGGGCCATGGCCTCCTCGGAGCGCATCTTCAAACTGCTTGATGAAGAGGTCCTTATCGACGATCCGGAGCACGTAACACCCCTCCCTGACCCCACCCGGGGTGAGATTGAGTTCCGGGACGTCTGGTTCGCCTACGGGAATACAGCGGAAGGGGACCCGGATTGGGTCTTGAAGGGGGTGAGCTTCAAGGTCGATTCCGCCGAGAAGATCGCCATCGTCGGCCACACTGGGGCCGGGAAAACCACCCTCATCAACCTCCTGATGCGGTTCTACGACCCCCAGAAAGGAACCATCCTACTGGATGGCGTCCCGATCCGTGAAGCACGGCTAACGGAACTTCGGACACGAATCGGCCTGGTTCTCCAGGATGTATTCCTGTTCAGCCAGGACGTGGCCTACAACATCCGTCTGGGATCCAGTGAGATCGGGGAAACCGATATACGGAGAGCGGCAAAGCGAGTGGGAGCCGACAGAATCGTTGATGTCCTGCCCAAGGGTTACAGCCAACCCTTGGGAGAACGAGGGTCTTCCCTGTCAGTAGGGGAGAGGCAACTTCTGTCCTTTGCCCGGGCACTCGCTTTCGATCCGAGGATCCTGGTTCTGGATGAAGCCACGAGTTCTGTGGACTCGGAAATCGAAGCCCAGATCGAAGAGGCAACCAACGAGGTCATGAAGGGTCGGACCTCACTGGTCATCGCCCACCGTCTGTCCACCGTCCAGGGCGTGGACCGGATCCTCGTTTTCCACCACGGGGAATTGAAAGAAACCGGATCCCACCAGGAACTGCTTGCCCGGGGTGGGCTCTACGCCCGCCTCCATGAACTACAGTTCGCCCCGGCGTAGCCCCTCAGGAGAATCCGCCCCCGTTCCCTGAGGTCCCTCCGGCCACACCTCCTGTATCGGGGAGGGCCACGGCAGGAAGAGTCTTTCGCCCAGTGGCCCCAGGGGGGACCGGAAAAGTCATCTCGGGCAGGGCGATTGTGTCCTCCGGTTCGCCCATGCCCTCCGGGACCGCCTCTCCCAGAACCTCGAAGCGTTTCGAGAGTGGTACGATCTGCCCACCCACCCGCATGACCGGCTCCAGCCAGGACGGGACCTTCCCCTTCGGCATCAGGGCCGACTCCGTGTACCGGCTGCCTGGATTCCAGAGAATCCACTCCCCCACACCGGCATCATAGGTACCCTGAATCTGGGCTCGAATTTCCGGAGCATCATAGACCGGCTGACCCAGGGAGAAATCTTGAAGCCAGGGCCGCACCGCCCCGGCCCCCTCCACCTTTGCGGACCGCTCGACGGCTTCCCGGATGGCCCTCCGGACAATCTCATAGGGATAGGCGTTGGGTGTTTCGAACCCGAAGCTCCCGGTCCAATAGTGACTCGGGTAGACCATGGGTAGAGCCGCATCGACCTGGTCGATGAACTGCTCCCAGATCTGCCCGATCCCCACATCCTTTCGATAAGAGGTGGTCACCCCGAACACATCAGCGGTTACCAGTGCCCCTTCGGAAGCCAAAGCTCCTCTGGAGTAGCCCAGGAAGGCACGGATAGCCTGGGTCCGGGTCCTTCCATCAGCTCCTGGGAAAACAGATCGAGCCCTGAGTTCCTCCGGTGCATCTGGGAACCGGACGTAGTCCCATTGAATCTCGGGAAAACCCGCCCGAACTACTTCTCGGGCCAGGTCGACGTGATAGTCCCACACCCCTTTGTCGTGAAGGTTCAGCCAACGAACCCCGTCCTGGTCCAGCCAGACTCCCCCCGCCGAGTCCTGAATGGCGAATTCCGGTCTGGTCTCCGAAAGGAGGGGATCCTTGGCAACGACGATCCGGGCGATGGGATAAATCCCAGCCGCCTCCAATCGGTCCAACAAGCCCGGGAGATCTCGGATCCGGATCTCTTCGGTGGCTCCTACCTCTCGGGCCAACGGCACCGCGGTGGGATGGCTGATGAAACCCGTCGCGTCTTTGATGTCGATGACGACGGAGTTCAGTTCGGTCTGCTTCACCAGGGTAATGAGGGCGTCGCTCCGCCTCCTGGACCCGGCAGCCCACGCATTCAGGTATATGCCCTTCACATGCTCCGGCTTTGGGAAGCGTCCGTTGACCCTCACCGGGCCATCGAATTCCGTCTCCAGAGAGTCCGGGTCCGACGGGAAGGCCACGGAGTCGGAGGCAAGGTCCGGTTCTATCAGGGCCAGGGAATCGGGCACCCTGAGGGAGTCGGGTGTCCTGAGGGTAGCGGCAGGAGGAGGTGTCCCCTCTCTCCCATCGGCTCCATCGCTCTCAACGTCCCCGCATCCTACCAGGAAGAAAAGGAGGAAAAGAACGGCCGGTTTTGGCATCAATAGGCTTTCATGGAAGGATCGATCTGGGTGCGCCACCCCAGAACTCCACCCCTAAGGTTCAATACTCTAGGAAAACCCATCTCCATAAGACGCTCGGTGGCCCATGCACTTCTGGGACCCGCCCGGCAGTACACGACGATCTCATCTTCCGAATCTAGGTGAGGAGCCGCGAACGGAATCGACTTTACCGGGATGGACCGCTGTCCAAAGTCCGGGAGGTCAACAATCGATCGCTCGAAGGATTCCCTCACGTCCACCAATACCAAAGGGTCGCCCCGATCCAGGCGTTCCTTTAATTCCACCGGTTCAATTTCCTGAATAACGACCCCGTCCGGTCTCGCCGACTCAGACGTCACCGCCCACCTCACTCACCAATCATCACTCCTTCTCAAGCCCGATTCCATCCCGAATTGGGCCCGATCCTGGATCCAGTTGAAGCCCGACGCCCGTCCTGGCGAATGCCTGATCCGATCCCCGGAGCAATATAACAAAAGGGGAAGGATGGACCTTGAGGATCTCCCGTCCCCGATGCATCCTAAGGATCTCACCGGAAGACCCTGGCCTTCCTTTACGTATTGAGGGAACAGGAAACGAAGAACGCTTGGCACCGCCCATGTCCTTTTGAGGCTTGAGCGGGTGCATCTGGTCCTACCCGCATCATCGAAGGAGGAACCCATGGGTCTCGCGATCCTGGCAATCATGGTCATCGTCATCGGGGCCGCACTTCGGGTCATGGCCCCCACCGCTGGAGCCAAAAGTGGCTCGGTCCGTCTCTTTTCCTATGTGATCATGCTCTTTGGGGTAGGGCTGGCTTTCCTGAATGCCATCGTCCTCATCAACGTGGGAGAGGTGGGGGTGAAACACTTCATGGGCACGGTCGACCCCAGCCCTCTCGATCAGGGGATCCACGTTATCAACCCCTTCGCATCCATCGAGAAGATGTCCGTCAGGGAGCAGAGCTTCCCCACCGACGGAGGCATTGAGCAGATCGACGCCCAGACCTCGGAACAGCTGAATGTCATGCTGGAAATCTCCATGCTCTACCGGATCGACGGGGCCAACGCCCCGGACCTCTACGACCGAATCGGGACGGAGCAGAAGATCACCAGCCAAATCGTTCTGAACGCCGTAAGAAATGGGGTCCGGGATGCCGTGGCCACCAAGTCCATCAACGAGATCTTCTCCCCCAACCGTCGTGAAGTGGCTATCGATATGAAGAGGGAGATCCAGGCGAAGGCCGGGGATCGTATCGAGGTGATGGATGTTTTCGTTCGGGACGTTCAGGCCCCCTCAAGCGTTCGGCAGGCCATCGAAGAAAAACTCCAGCGAGAGCAGCAAGTGGCGGCGGAAGTCTTCCAGACCGAGATCATCTCGGAAAGAGCTCGCCAGCAGGCTGAGGAAGCGAAAGGGATTGCCGAGGCCCAGCGAATCATTTCGGAGGGTCTTACCCCCGCGTACCTGACCTTCTTCTATATCCAGCAGCTCACCGAAATGCCTGAGGGCACGGTGGTCTACGTCCCGACCGAGGGCGGAATTCCCCTGATCCGGTCTCTGGGCGGGGGTCGCTGAGTACGGCAACCTTGAATCGAGAAGCCAGGAGCCGGATACTACGGTCGTGACGGATTCTCATGAGACCTCTGGTGAGGGCGGGCCCGGCTCTGGCCGGGCCCGCCGCCTTCCTCGACCCCTCCTCCTGGTGGGGGTCCTGCTTCCCCTGGCCCTCCTCCTCTTCAGCTGCTCGGGGTGTTCGCCTGTGTATCTAGCCAAAGCTGGTTGGGCTGAGATGAAGATCCTCAGGGGTCGGCGGCCCTTTGATGAGGTCATCAACGACACCCGAACGGACGGGGAGACGAGACGGAAACTCCTTCTGGCCCGGCAGGCCCGAGCATTCGCCATTCACATGCTCCGATTGGAGGCCGGGGATTCCTACACCAGCTTCACCCAACTCGAGACGGACACGCTGGCCTGGGTTCTCTCTGCAGCCCATAGGGATCGTTTTGAATCCAAGACCTGGTGGTTCCCCATCGTGGGTCATATGCCTTACCTGGGGTTTTTTGACCTGGAAGAGGCGAAAAAGGAGCGGGAGCGACTATTGCAGGAAGATCTGGATGTGTACGTGGGCAGTGGCAACGATCCCATGGATCGGCAGGGGCTTGCGCACTATCTTGAGCATATGTTGTTC
>RCNC010000068.1_pt1 | contig 51358 bp, 42 predicted proteins | sample 2041301 | NCBI WGS metagenome assembly RCNC01 (sample SAMN09708231, study PRJNA481090) | Marine sediment metagenome, whole genome shotgun sequencing project. | biome: marine sediment; feature: ocean; material: sediment; isolation source: Sewage treatment plant 13A marine sediment (STP13A) ...
TCGGCACACTATTAGAGGATTGGGGAATAAATCCCTCTAAAATCACTGAGTTGGATTGGTGGGAAACCTATTCTTCCGGTTCTCTGAAGTTTCATGCCACACCGGCAGTTCATTATGCCAGTCGCTGGTTATTTGATGCGAATCAACGATTATGGTGTTCCTGGGCGATAGTAGGGAAGGAAAAAAGGGCTTTTATTAGTGGTGATTCCGGCTATTTTGATGGATTTAAGAATATTGGCGAACGCCTGGGTCCTTTTGATGTGACATTCCTTAAAATTGGGGCGTACAATGACAAAGGGACTTGGCGAGCGCTTCATATGACACCCGAAGAAGCAGGACAACAGCATTTGGATCTCAGAGGGAAATTACTGGTTCCCTTGCATTGGGCAACCTTTGATTTGGGTCTTCATCCCTGGTATGAACCCATTGAACGATTGGTCACCTTCTCCGAACAAAAATCCGCTACCCTAATCACGCCCGAAGTCGGAGAAGAAATCAATTTACGAGGTAAGCCAAATACCGATCATTGGTGGTTGAAATATAAAACAAATAATACCTAACTTTTATTTGATAAATGAAAACATTATATAAAATTGCAGCTAACAAATCGCTGCACTGGATTTTACTCCGCTACGCTTCGTAAAAACCAATGAGCTCAACGTTAATTGGAGGACAAATAAATGCCTTTGACACACAGACTTTCCGAAATAGAACTAAGGAAAAACAACTCTCCAATTCCTCATTTCTCCTGGAAATCGAGCTTGCCTTTAGAAGAAATATCCAAGTCAAAGTATTTGCATTTTGATATAAAGTCGTTATTTCCAGGTAAGTTTTCTTATCCATACCATTTTCATCGGAACGCTGAAGAACTGTTTATCATTTTAGAAGGAGAAGCCACCTTACGTTCACCAGAAGGATATCAAACAATATCAAAAGGGGACATTATATTCTTTGAGGAAGGGCCTTCCGGTACACATCAACTTTACAATCATAGTGATGAGCAATTAATCTACATAGACTTACGCACTAAAGCCAACATTGATGTATGTGAATATCCTGATTCAGGGAAAATCAACATTCTACCCGCATTGGACATATTTGAGGAAGGATCGAAGGTATCCTATTATGCTGGAGAAGAAGACGTCAGAGATAAGTGGCCAGAAGAACTGCTAAAAAAAGAATAAGTAGTTAGCAAACAAATGCATCGGACGCAAAAAGCCGCGCGACTGAAGCGCAACGAGGATTAATGCGATCATGAAGAAATTTTTGATAAGTTTGTCTGTTATTTCCTCGTTTTTTTATGGCAATTATATCTATGCCGAAGATAATCAAGAACTGTATTTTATAGACGCGCATAGTCAAATAGACCATCAAGCCTCAGGCGTAAATTTAGTTCTTGAACGAATGGCTGACAATAATGTGAAAACAACTTTATTAGCTACAAGAGGAAAAAGAAATTGGAGAGATATATTAGAATGGAACTCTTCACATTCTGACAAGATCATCCCCCTCATACGAACTAAGGGTAAACACTATCAAAATAACAGCCGTGAATATTACAAGAGTATAAAGCGTCAAATAGAAACCGGTAAGTTTCAGGGGCCGGCGGAAATACTAATATACCATGCGCAAAAAGGACACAAAGCCCCTGAAGTAGCTGTTGATTTAACCGATAAACGGGTATCTATTCTCTTAGATGTGGCTCTGGACAATGGATGGCCATTTATCATTCATATTGAATTTACTTCTCTTTATGGTGATAAAAGAAAACAGCACATGAACGAATTAAAGGAATTATTAAATAAATATCCAAAGCATCCGTTTGCATTGATTCATATGGGACAATTACAATCAGATGAAGTCGGCAACTTGTTAGAAAATTATTCCAATCTACACTTTATTACTTCTCATGCCGACCCCGTAACAGTAAATAATTCCAGCCAACCATGGGTAAACATCTTTGATGGCTATCAATTCAAGAAGGCATGGAAAACTCTATTCGTTGCATATCCGGAAAGATTTATATTCGCTCTTGATAATGTGTGGGCAAGTCACTGGGAATATTCTTATAATGAGAAAATGGAATATTGGAGAAAAGCATTATCAAAAATACCTCGAAGCACTTCACGTTTGATTGCTCATGGAAATGCAGAGCGGCTATGGAATTTAAAATAAAGCGACGCTGCGTGCCACATTAAGTAGTCCCTATTGGAGGATGTCATGAATATAGGCTTTATGCAATTTGCCCCGGCTTTTTGTAACGTAGAAAAGACAATACGTGATATAGACAAGCTTATCGTTCAGTGTAAAGAAGCCGACATTGTGGTACTGCCTGAATTATGTAATTCCGGTTATAATTTCGGCTCACGAGAAATAGCGTGGGAAGGATCTGAAGATATAGTAAATAGTTTGTTTATAAGGTTTTTGGAATCTAAATGTAAAAAATATGGCTTTTACATTGTGTCCGGTTTCAATGAAAGAGATGAAAACCTGTTATTCAATTCAGCTATTCTTATTGGCCCGGAAGGCTATATCGGTAAATATCGTAAACTTCATCTATTCATGAATGAAAAGGACTATTTTCAGGCAGGCGATGTTGGATTGCCGATTTTCGACATAGGACTGTGCAAGATAGGATTACTCGTTTGCTTTGATTGGATATTTCCTGAAGTTTGGAGAATATTAGCCCTTAAGGGTGCCGACATCATCTGTCACCCTTCGAATCTTGTATTGCCAGGTTTTGCTCAAAAAGCAATTCCCATCCATGCATTATTAAATCATGTTTACGTAGTTACTTCCAACAGAATCGGCACTGAACGCGAACTATCATTTACCGGCCTTTCAACAATTGCGAACCCGAAGGGCGAAATACTTGTTCAAGCTTCACAGACATCAGAAGAAGTCAGGATTAAGGAAATTGATCTGAATTTAGCCAGAGATAAAATGATTACAAAAAGAAATAATATTCTAGCGGATCGCAGACCTGAAGAATATTCTTTGCTAACAGAAAAATAACCCTTTTAATTGCTCCTAGCCCGTACAGTAATTCCGTAGAATAGTAAGAGTGGATTTAGGCAATTCCGCTCAACTGAGACGATGCCCATTAAAAATAAACTTAGATAAGAGGAGGTCCTTAATGAATGTTTTATTCATTATTTCTACAGACGATGTTGAAACATCTTACAATGCTATGAGGTTAGCTAACGTAGCAGTTAAAAAAGGTGATGACGTAAATGTTTTTATGCTTGGAAAGGGAGTTCTTTTCGAACAAAATAGTAATGATCAGTTCAATGTCATGGAACAGATAAACCAGTTTGAAGGCGATTTTTACGTCTGAGGGGTGTGTATGAAATCCCACGGTCTGGAGGGATCAAGTTCATGTCCAATAGCCTGGATGGATGATCTTTATGAATTATCTATGGAGGCAGATAAAGTGTTCACCTTTTGATATCACTGTAAATTTGCAATAACAGGCGCTTGTACAACCAACCGGGTTACAGCGGCGCTTTTTTGACCATTTTTGTTTACCAGAGTTTATCTTTATATTAAAGGTTTTCGCTATGCCCCGCCCGGCGGGTGAAGCGCGGCATTATAAGCATAAAAAGCTATTAAAAGAGGTGAAGTTGTGAATGTAGATAAATCTGCAGAGAATGCAATATGGATAGAAAAAACAATTAAAGATTTCATTAAAACTTCGCCTGAAAACACATTAAAAAATCAAAACAATGATAAAGCCTTTGAAATGCCATTGGTAGGGTTTTCAAGAGGAAACGATCCTTTATACGAGGCCTATAAAGATCATGTGGGGCCGTTTCATTTAACACCTTTGGAAATATTTGTTGTTACTTTCAGGGATTTCAGCATAAAGCCTGAGGAACTAACGGTTATTAGCTGGATTCTGCCGCATAATTATGCCACCAAGGTCGATAACCGAAAAGAAGAATATTATCCTGCTGAAAGATGGGCAAGAGGCCGTATTTTCGGTGAAGAGACAAATGAAATTCTCCGAAAACATGTGGTGACATCTTTGGAGTCAGAAGGATACAGGGCAGTCGCCCCTGTACTTACTCCCCAATTTAGCAGAAGAATCTCGCCAAAGTACGGATATGCCTCTACATGGTCTGAGCGGCATGCAGCTTATGCATCAGGACTTGGAACATTCGGCCTTTGTGACGGGCTTATCACTCCTGTAGGTAAGGCAATGCGTACAGGTTCCGTTATTGCCCAAATTTCGGTTTTACCTACGCCCAGACCTTATACAGATCACCATGAGTACTGTCTCTTTTTTACTAAAGGCGTTTGTGGGAAATGCATATCGAGATGTCCTGTAGGAGCTATCACAGAAGACGGGAAAAATAAAGAATTGTGTTCCAAACACATTTTGCCGGTAACCAAGGATTATGTGATATCAAACTATGCCTTTGACGGGTATGGCTGCGGTCTCTGTCAAACAAATGTTCCTTGTGAATCTAAAATTCCTAAAGAACAAGATGTTAAATAAAAGATGGCTCATAACACTGCGCTGTATCGGTCGGTGGGGACGGGGTTTTTTGAAACGCTTCGGCAAATAACCCGCTTCTGGTGAGCTTTGACTTTATACGATTAAAAACCTAATAGATGACATTGAATTGAATCGGAGAAAGTATGTTTAAACAGGTCTTGGCCGCTAAAGAAAGACTACGAGGTTATGCCAATGTTACACCGGTAATGACTTCACGAACGATCAACCGGCTGGTAGGAGCAAAAGTATATTTTAAATGTGAAAATTTCCAGAGGATTGGGGCATTCAAGTTTCGCGGAGCATTCAATAGTATCTCTCAACTTTCGAAAGCAGAGAAAGCCCGTGGTGTCATTACTTATTCTTCAGGAAATCATGCGCAGGCAGTCGCTTTGGTCGGTCAAATGCTGAATATTCAAACAACAATCGTAATGCCGGACAATGCCCCTACAACCAAGCGGGATGCTACCAAAGAGTACGGAGCAACTATTGTTGAGTACGATCCTGACAAAGCGAACCGGGAGGATATTGCAAAGGAACTTGAAGCCATAAACGGCTATGCGATGATTCCGCCGTATGACCACACGGACGTAATAACAGGTCAAGGTACTGCCGCCTTGGAGATGTTTGAGGAGATCGGTAATCTTGATATGCTGCTGGTTCCTTGCGGCGGAGGTGGGCTGTTGAGCGGATCGGCTATTTCTGCCAAAGGAATGTCACCGAATTGCCGGGTAATCGGCATCGAACCGGAACTTGCTGACGATGCGACCAGGTCATTTCAAACAAAAAAACTTCACAGTGTAAAAAATCCGCCGACTATCGCTGACGGAACCCGTACACCGTCATTAGGTAAAATCACATTTCCGCTGGTGCTGGAGTATGTGGATGATATGAAAACGGTTTCAGAAGAAGCCATTATTAAAGCTGTCAAATTTCTGTTTTACCGAATGAAACTTGTAGTTGAGCCGTCCGGCGCTCTTGGGCTGGCGGCATTGCTGAGTCGCGCTGTGGTACCCGAAGGCCGGGTTGGAATCATGATCAGTGGCGGCAACATTGATTCTGCCACAATGATAACGATCTTAAGCTCATGAAAAGACTATGAAGCCATATACGCAAGGCCCACATTATAACATCGTGCAGGAAATTTGACCAATTTGGCGATTGGTATTTTATTAAAAACCCAATGGTTGTTTACAGGGTTTTTAAGAGAGACCCAAAACAGGCGGATCAGTTTTATTACGATGCCAGGTCGGAAATCACCGAACAAGACACTTCAGTGGACGGCTAATCGCCGCCACTGAGTTTTCCGTTCAGATACTAAATAGCTACACCGGTTCAATCCAGCCAAAGGGGTCTTGCCCTTTGCCGTACTGGATGTCTTGAATAGTGTTGAAGAGTTTACTGGCCATGGGACCGACATTGCCGTCACCTATGGTTAGAACTTTATCTCCGTATTTCAGTTCCCCAACAGGCGAAATAACCGCGGCAGTTCCGGAACCGAATATTTCCTTTAATTTTCCGGATTCATGTGCCGCCACCACCTCATCTATACTTATTTTCCGTTCAGTAACCTTTATATTCCATGATTTTCCAAGGGAAATCACGGAATCCCTGGTAATTCCCGGAAGTATGCTGCCGCTTAACATGGGGGTGATGAGTTCGTCATCTATAAAAAAAAATATATTCATTGCCCCGACTTCTTCAATATACTGCTGTTCGACGCCGTCGAGCCAGAGCACTTGCGTATAGCCTTCTTTATGCGCTTTTTCACCGGCGTACAGGCTGGCCGCATAATTTCCGGGTGTTTTAGCTTCTCCTACACCGCCCCTGACGGCCCGGACATGTTCTCTTGTTACCCATATTTTAACAGGGTTAAACCCTTCTGGATAATATGCACCTACCGGAGACAGGATAATAAAGAAACGATAGGTGTAGGATGCTCGTACACCTATAAAAGGGTCTGTTGCTATAATGGTGGGTCTTATATACAGGGAGGTCCCGGGAGCGCTTGGAACCCATTCCTTTTCAACGGTGATTAGCTGCTTCAGGGCATCAAAGGCAAATGATTCATCAATTTCCGGGATACAAATAATGTTGGAAGAACGATTCAACCGTTTGAAATTTTGTTTGGGCCGAAAAAGCTGGATATCTCCAGATGCAGTTCTGTATGCCTTAAGGCCCTCAAAAACACCCTGGCCATAGTGAAGAACCATGGTTGATGGATCCATGTCAAGAGAACCATAGGGCTCTACGCGTGGATTGTGCCATCCTTTTTCCGGATTATAATCCATGTTAAACATATGATCAGTAAAGATCGTTCCGAACCCGAGATTTGATTCATCCGGTTTCGGTTTTAAAGTATCTGTTTTTGTAATGGTTAATTGCATTTCAAGCCTCCTGTAAAAAAATATATTCGAAAAAGGGGATCAATAGACTGAAATCGTAGTTTCCGCGTCAAAAATATGCAGGTGCTCCAGGTTTAAAGCCAGTCTCAATTTTTCTCCAACATTAATAACTCTTCTTCCCTCGCTTTTAGCTATAAAATTTATTCCCTGAAGATTCATATGCATATTGGTTTCGCCTCCAAGGGGTTCGACCACTTCAACAACGCCATCTGCTTTCCATTCTTCGGGAAAGCCGTTACCCCTATTATCAATATTCAGGTCTTCGGTACGAAGACCCATAATAACTTCCATTCCATCTTTTATTTTAGTGTCTGATTTTTCCGGTACAGGTATTTGCAATTTTCCGTCAAAATCAAGCTTCAGCCCGGAGTCTGTTTGGACAATTCCGGCCGGAACCAGGTTCATGGGAGGGCTGCCGATAAATCCTGCTACAAAAGTATTTGCCGGTTTCTGAAAAAGCTCTATGGGTTTGCCGACCTGTTCTATATACCCGTCACGCATGACAACAATTCGATCGGCCAGAGTCATGGCTTCAACCTGGTCATGGGTTACATAAATAACAGTGGTTTCAACTTTTTGATGCAGCCTCTTTATTTCCGTGCGCATCTGAGTACGCAGCTTTGCATCCAGGTTGGAAAGGGGCTCATCAAAAAGAAATATTGAGGGCTTTCGAACCATGGCTCTTCCCATGGCAACCCTTTGACGTTGACCACCTGATAACTGGTAAGGTTTCCTTTTAAGAAGCTCGCCCAGCTCAAGAATATCCGCAACCTCTTTAACGCGGCTATCTATCTCTGCTTTGGGTGTTTTGCTCAGCTTAAGCCCGAAGCTCATATTGCCGAACACATCCATGTGAGGGTATAATGCATAATTCTGGAAAACCATTGCTGCGCCCCTGTCTTTTGGCTCCACATCATTAACGACGCGATCTTCAATGAGGATTTCTCCTTTAGTAATTTGTTCCAGACCTGCGATCAAGCGAAGTACCGTCGATTTGCCGCATCCTGAAGGGCCTACAAGAACCACCATTTCCATATCAGCGATGTCTAGATTAATTCCATGAATAACTTCTGTCTTACCAAATTTTTTTTCTAAATTTTTTAAGGTGACGCTTGCCATTATTATTCCTCAAAATTGATGGCGTCGTAGAAAGTCCCATCTACTGCGTTGCAGCGGTTTTCCAGGCATTCGGCATACTACTTGTATTGCCTCGTCCCTGAAAAACCACTGCGCCTTGTATATGTAACTTTCTACTTAGCACCGCAAGGGCATTTCCTGCGGGCACCATCGGTGATATTTTTAGCGACTTCATCAAAATAGATGGCTTAAATGAACAAAATCTAACTGTATATATAATCATTAACCTTAAAGAAACATGTTTTAGATTAAAAAGTCAAGAATGACTTTAAAGCTTGACTAAAAATTAAATTGACTTTAAATTTAACGTAAATCAAAAGGGTGAGAAGTTAAACATTTTATTAACTAACAGGGGGGCATAATTATGAAAACACGTAAATTATTAATGGTTGCTGTGGTTGCAATCGCAGTGGTTTTTCTTGCTGGCCAGGCGATAGCAGAACCAATTACCATCAACTGGTGGCATGCCATGAGAGGTGCCCGCGGCAAAGTAGCTGATAATATGATAAAGGCATTTAACGATTCCCAGTCCAAATATAAGGTAGTAGGGACATATAAGGGAGCCTATGATGAAGTCGTAAATGCAGGAGTTGCCGCATATCGGGCAAAAAAACAGCCGCATATACTCCAGGCTTTTGAAGTCGGTACCCAGACCATGATGATGTCCGGCGCCATATATCCAGTGTATAAATTGATGAAGGATTCGGGTTATAATATTGACTGGTCAGGATATCTTCAGCCGGTTCTTTCTTACTATATGAACGCAGACGGCAATCTGATGTCCATGCCGTTTAACTCATCTACACCTGTAATGTACTACAATTTGGATCTTTTTAAAAAAGCCGGAATTTCACCACTTTCAAAGGATAAGCCCATCACCTGGGATGAGCTTGGTAAAATAACCGGAAAACTCGTTAAATCCGGCGTGCCCGGCGGCATGGTTACCGCATGGCAGTCCTGGACCCAGGTAGAAAACTACAGCGCCATCCATAATATCCCTTTTGCTACAAGAGCCAATGGATATGAAGGCCTGGATTGCGAACTGACCATTAATAATCCCAAGGTTGTCAATCATATCGCTCGCCTTAAATCCTGGATGGCCGACAAACGCTTTTTGTACGGCGGCCAGAAATATCAGGGACCGAAAGCTGAGTTTATGGCTCAAAATGCAGGCGTTTATATAGATTCCATCAGCGGCATTGCCAAGTTGAAAAAGGCCGTAAAAGATTTTAAATGGGATGTTGCCCCGCTGCCGGTCGAATCCTGGATGAAAAAACCTCAGAACAGCATTATCGGTGGTGCCTCCCTATGGGTATTTAAGGGTCACAGCAAAAAAGAATACAAAGGGGTTGCTGCATTTTTAAAACACCTTGCCAAGACTGATATGCAGATATACTGGCATAAAGAAACCGGATATTTCCCGATTACGTTGAATGCTTATGAAACACTTAAAAAGCAGGGATATTATAAAGAAAACCCATTTCAGGAAGTCGGCATAAAACAGTTGACCCGCCGGATACCTACCAAAATCTCCCGTGGGCTTAGACTGGGATATTTTATCCAGATTAGAAATATTATCAATGAAGAATTTGAACTGGTCTGGAACGATACCAAAACACCCAAGGCGGCTCTTGATAATGCAGTAAAACGGTGCAACATAAAACTGCGTGAATTCCAGAAAATATATGAATAAGGAACTACTCAGGTTCAAGGGTTCACGGTTCAGTGGTTCAGGGTTTTCGCCAGATGACTAACCGTTAACTGTGAACCCTGAACCCGTGAACGATTACTAAAATAGAAAGCCATGATAAAACGATCTATCTTTAGATCTAAGACTCTGCCATATTTCCTGATACTGCCCCAGATACTGGTTACGGTCACCTTTTTCTACTGGCCGGCAGTACAGGGACTGGCTCAGTCGTTAATGCGCAGTGACCCTTTTGGACAGCGTAATACGTTTATATGGTTTGACAATTTCATAGCTCTTTTCACTGACCCGCTTTATCTTAAATCCATCGTAATTACTATAACTTTCAGTTTGTCTACCGCCTTTGTTGCCATATCTTTTGGTCTTTTCATCGCGACGATGGCAAATCGTGCGTTAAAGGCCAAACCATTGATTCGTACCATGCTGATCTGGCCATACGCGGTTGCTCCGGCTGTATCAGGCATGCTGTGGTTATTTCTGCTCCATCCATCTTATGGTGTGATTGCGATAGCTCTTAAAAACTGGTTTGGAGTTGACTGGAATCCGGTATTAAGAGGTGGAGATGCTATGGTAATGGTTATTATAGCCAGCGCATGGAGAGAGGTGAGCTATAATTTTATCTTTTTCCTTGCAGGGATGCAGGCAATTCCCAAATCACTGATTGAAGCGGCCGCAATGGATGGGGCCAGTCCTTTTAAACGATTCTGGAAGATCACCTTTCCCTTGCTGTCACCGACTCTCTTTTTTGTTATGGTGATGAATATCATTTATACCTTTTTTGACACCTTTGGAGTCATTCACACGGTTACCCAGGGAGGGCCGGGTGGTGCGACCAATATCCTGGTATATAAAGTGTACCGGGATGGATTCATCGGCCTTGATCTTGGCTCTTCAGCAGCCCAGTCCATAGTGCTGATGACCCTGATTATTTCAATAACAGTTGTACAGTTTAAATATGTGGAAAGAAAGGTCCAATACGCAGGATAAGCTCAATGGTTGAAAAAACACCTATTTTAGACGCTCTTACTTATCTCTTTCTTATGTTGGGAATAGTTGTTGTTGGATTTCCCATTATATACACCATTATTGCCGCCACGCTTCCCATAGAAGAAGTGTCAAAAGTTCCAATGCCCTTGATTCCAGGTGATCAATTCTGGGTTAATATTCAAGAGGCATGGTCAAGAGGGGATCTTGGAACCCAGTTGTTTAATTCCTTTATTATGGCCGCAGGAATTACTTTCGGCAAGATTTTGGTGTCTGTGATCGGCGCTTTTTCCATTGTTTATTTCGATTACCGATTCAGGACCGTAGCATTTGTTGCTGTATTCTGCACGTTGATGCTTCCTGTGGAAGTGAGGATCCTGCCTACTTATGAAATGGCTGCAAATCTGTTCGGCCCACTTCAGCCGGTCTGGGATGCTCTGCACTTAAATGGCCTGGTAAGCTGGATTGCCGGGCATGAAATCGAGGTGGCACTGGAGTGGAGTCTTTTAGACAGCTACACCGGATTGATACTCCCGCTGGTGGCTTCAGCCACCTGCACGTTTCTTTTTCGGCAGTTTTTTCTCACCGTGCCGGAAGAACTTTGTGAAGCGGCAAAAATGGATGGGGCCTCAGCCATGACTTTCCTGAGAAAGATTCTGCTCCCACTTTCCAAAACAAATATTGCAGCCCTTGTTGTCATCGAATTTGTTTATGGCTGGAACCAGTACCTGTGGCCGCTGCTCATCACCACAAACCCGAAAATGACTACTGCCGTCATCGGTTTGCAGCACTTGATACCCTCCCCCGAGGATATACCTGAATGGAATATTGCACTGGCCGGTGCTTTAATCGTCATGCTGCCGCCCATCCTGGTGGTGCTTTTTATGCAGCGCTGGTTTGTAAAAGGGCTTGTAGATCCTGAAAAATAGTGAGACCTTAAATCGGGCAGGCAAGCATCTGTTTCCTGATAACTTCAAACAAATCTCCAAAACGCAGCACACCGGTAATTTTATCGCCCTTTTTAACAATGAGTGGCTGATGAACCTCCATGACATATTCATGAAGGGCTTTTTCAAAGGAGTATTCTTCCTGGATATATTCATGATCTTCGGGTATGTGCATGACTTCTGAAACAATTATACTAGTTCCTCTTTCGCATAAACTCTGGATGGGTTCAAGCCACAGGTTGAAATCCTTGACCGCTTTCATCACATATTCTTTTTTCAGGACACCCTTTTTATAATCCTTCATAAGATTTTTGTAGTTCGGTTCAAGTGCCCTGAATAAATCGATCATGGTAACTTTTCCCTTGAATTCTCCTTTATCGTTTATAACAATTGCATCCCTGTGTGCATGCTTTGTGGATGCCTTCTTGTTTTTTTCCAGCATATGAAAAACATCAAAGAGCGTATCTTCTTCTTTTATGGTCATGTAATCTGAGATGGGTATCATCACATCTTTTATCTTAATACTCTTCATGGAACCTCCAAAATTTTCAATTGGTTATGAATTTCACCTCAAGTGTTTTTGATTTCTCCAATTTAGCAAATAAATTACAATTGTGTCAATAATGTTATAGACCCTAAATCGACCAATCGGCTGATGTATCCTTATAGATAACATGATGGCGGTAGGATAAATAATTTGTTGTATTCACCGTTGTGAGGTGTACCTATCCATACAAATACAAGTGACTCAAATTAAATCAAATACCAAATGCCATCCGTGATGTCAATCTGGCACTTTTAACCGAATTTGTGTAAAATACGAAAATTTGGGCATTGCATGCCTGCATGCCCGAGATTGCTTTTTCAGTATAAACCAGGTTAGCGATACAGTCATCACCCTAAAGCAAGACCGATGCCGAGGAACCAAGCTTGTTCAAAACGCCATATCTTGAATACAAGATCAGGGACAGATAAGTGGAGATTCCGAAAAATACCGTTTCGAAGTCTGCGCTTATCTGCAAAGGTCTCACAGTCTTTTTCACGAAAAAAGAATATGCACCATTTCTGCAAATCCGTATCCGCCTTCCTTTTCCGTTATCCAGGCAGGATTACAGTCCATTCTTTCTTTAAAATGCAGCACATTGGCTACGCCCACGGAATGGGGGAAATAAGAAAACATAGGGGAATCGTTGGGGGAGTCTCCGGTAAAAACAACCCGCTCTTTCATTTCATCGAGGTTGACCTTGAAAACTTCCTCAAAAAAGAGCCGGGTCATGGAAAGTTTGTCATAATCTCCAAACCAGCCGTTTACATGAATTGAGCTTATCTTTGCCTGTGCTCCTGCATCGTTAAAACAGCGTACAATCTGATCAACGTCTTTTATGGGAAGCGGCGGAACATCTTCGCAAAAGTCGATTGCCAGGTCTGCTTCGCGATACGCCTGGTCAGCAGAAACACGGCAACCTGGAATTTTTCTCAAAATCTCCTGCTTTATCTTTTCCAGTTTTTTCCGGTCCTGTTTTCTTTCTTTTTCAGGTTTGAAGTATCGCCGAATCATTTTTTTTTTGGCATCATCATATCTGAAATAAAAAGCGCCGTTTTCTCCAACTATCCCATCCACCGGCCACATTCTGGCAATATGATCGCACCATCCGGCAGGACGGCCTGTAATCGGGATGACTTGAATGCCTGCTTTTTGCAGATTCTCCATGGCGACAAAGGTAACAGAAGGAAGCCGACCCTTTATTGTAAGTGTGTCGTCAATATCTGTCAGAACAAAGCGAATAGCTGATTTTAAATTTTTCGAATATTTTTTAAAAGGCTTCATATTTACTTAGCCATCAGGCGCTCCTTTAAAAGCATTAACAGCAGCAAAGGCTGAAGCGATGGCCAGGCCTGATCCGCATTTCATTCGTATCCAGTCCTGATGAGCCAGGATAGAGCCTGCTGCAAAAAGTGTTTTAAAGGCAGGGTTGCCCGAGTTGTCCAGCGGCCGAAACATATTATCAATTTCCAGTCCAGCCATATTGATCAAATGTCCTTTGGGGTCCAGAAAATTTTGACTGTGCCATTTTATTCTCTCTCCGACCTGAAAAACCGGCAGATCAAAAATGGATTCCCTGATTTTCTTTCTTTCTGCGCGGAGTCCTTTGCCCAAAAACCGGCCACTTGCAAGTATGATTCCCTTTGCCTTTATGGTATATTCTGTTTCAGGGCCTCCAATGTCGAGTACAAAGCCATCTTTATTACGGTGAACCTTCAAAACCTTTTTTTGAAACAAAAGCCGAACGCCTTTCTTCGGGAGCTGAGTTTCAAAAGCTTCCTTGATTCTAAGGCCGGTAATGGAAGGCGGCATGGTGGGAATTTCGAAAATCGGAACACCGATCATCTCCTGTAAATCTCGGTAAATTTCAACAGAATCATTAATACCGAAAATAGCTGGAAAGCCAACCATACTGGCATTTTTTATATGGGGTATGACAATCTGTGCCAGAGCTTTGCGATTTTCAGCAAGAGACAGGGATCTTGCCACTGGTTCGGTGTATACTTCTTCCAGATGATCGGTATTTGGAATTGATATACGTGCATGACGCAATTCAGGCCAGAAAGCCTTTAAAGTTTCCGTGATCTGCCGGGCGCTGAATCCTCTAAGTCCCCTTATGTCGATGATAAGGCATGGACATTTTTTGTCTAAGGCCAGGACTCCGTTCCACATGGTTTGAGGCACACCATAGGTGCGCTTAACGGTTCCCGCCGGCATAATCATTTTTGCGTTACGATTTTCATGTCGGCAATAGGGAAGGCCTGCATCATTCATAAAGGAAAGAAATTCTGCGAGAGCCCTATGGATGTCCTCTTTGTTTATCCGTGCAAAAGGATGGTTGGGAATATCATTGATTAATGCATTGATAGCCTCCCACGGGTTTTCCCAGATTTTGCCGTCACTTATTGGATGCACCCCCATGAGATCTATAAGCCCGCTTGTAAAAATAATTTCACTGGTTAAACCCACCTGCACAGTGGAGATCCCACGGTTGGAAGCAAACATGGCCGACGCCATTCCGGCCATGCCTGCGCCGATAACCGCAAGTTCACAGTTTATTTCCGGATTATCGCTGCTCAATTTTTATTTCCATTATCACTTAGTCTTAATTTATTGGGAAAGTAAAAAATTTTTTATCACGAAAGCACGAAATTACAAAAACACGAAAAAAGATATTTTGTAATACTATAGCTTTTTAAAACGAATTTAAGCTTACGGATTTATTTTAAACCGCAGAATATTGAACATGGAATTATGAATGTCGAAGTAAGGTATTCTATCATTTTTTACTACTATAAAAGATAGAGCATTGCGACTCAACCATTCGTCATTCGAAATTCCTTGTTCGATATTCAAATAATGCTTTTTCGAATTAGCAATATTTCAACGAAAACAGCCAAATTTTCAAGCGCAAAATTATTACGATCTTTTTTATTTCGTGCTTTCTTTATTTCGTGTTTTCGTGATTGGTGTTAATTTTTTCCTGGAAAGATATAAAATATCTAATTAAAGCACAAAATACTACAATTCAAGCCCCATCAAGCCGCAGTAAAGGGCTTCCTGCAATTCCGCCTGGATAAGCGGTGTATCCCAGAGCAGGGGCCGCACCCCGCGCCATCGTTCATTAACAAATTCTCTTAGACTTGTTAATCCTTCATCTGCATGCAGTTCATCTGTATCGTAAAGATAAGCGCAAGTTCTGAGACCACAGAAAGTGCCCTGACAGGCACCCTTGCCAATTCTAGTGCGAAGCCCGATGGCTTTAAGGTTAGGTTTTCCATTTTGCTCATGTATAGATTTTACGATGCTGTCAACAACACTTTTAGGCACCATTTCGCATTCACACAACATAATATCTTCCGGATCATGTTTTTTCATCCATACCTTTGGAGCCAGGCCGGGTTTTGTCCACCTGGCGGCTCCGTCCGGTGGAAGAGGATCTGTGCGGGTCAGGCAGGGCCTGGAAACGCCAAGACGGTTACAGATAAGATTCGCCGTTTTTTCTGCCATTAACCTGTATGTTGTGAGTTTGCCGCCCGTGATTGAAGCAAAGTTTTCCAAACCGTCTTCTATGTGATCAAGCAATGCAAACCCACGGCTGACACTACGATCATCGGCCCCGGACTGTGTTCCTAAAAGGGGCCTGACACCTGCATATGCACGAATAAACCGTGTTTTTTCCAATTGGGGGATCATTGCTGCAGCTTCATCCACAATGAAATCGGTTTCCTGGACTGTGGGGAAAACCTTGTCTAATGTGTCTATTGTAATGGATGTCGTGCCAAGAATGGAGACCGTTCCGCCGGGAACCAGGATATCAGCGTTGGAGGAAGGCCTCAGGCGATTTATAACCCGCTGTGCTATCCGGTTGTGTGTAACCAGAAGACTTCCTTTTGAATAGAGCAGGTCGATAGCACAACCGGCAAGTGTGGCAACTTCTTTTGCCCATGCTCCGGCGGCATTAACCACCTGCGTGGCTTCAATCTTAAATTCTTCACCGGTCAGCATGTTTTGAAGCTTTGTGGTCAGAATACGATTCCCCTTTATGGTAAACCCTGTGACTTTTGAATGGCGAAGCAGTGTGCAGCCAAGATCCAGAGCCTGGTATATGTTGTCCAAAGAAAGTTTAAAAGGGTCAACGGCCGCATCCGGCACCTGGTATGCGGCGATTAGTTTTTCGGAAAGCGAAGGCTCCATTTCAATGGCTTCTTTTATGTCTAAAGCCTGGACCGGAATACCGCACTTTGAACATAAACCGGGAAAATCCGCTACATACTTTTCATCATCTCCTTCAACCGCAACAAACAGGCCACCGGTATCCTCAACGCAGTGGGGGGCCAGTTTCTTTAAAATATTTCCCTCTTCCCGGCATTCCTCAGCATTTACTAAATCGCCTGCCACATAACGTGCACCGCTGTGCAAAAGCCCGTGATTGGCACCGGATGCCCCTGCATTGATATCATGCTTTTCCGCAAGAATGCATTTAATACCACGAAGGGCAAGGTCTCTAGCAATACCGGCGCCGGTGATTCCTCCGCCGATAATAAGTACCTGTGTTTTCAGCATGGTTTCCTTAAATGATATAAAATCATAGAATTGTATTTTATTTAACATAACCATGTGTCATGTTCAATGTATTATACAACATTTTAATCTGTTGGTTTTCTTTTAACCATTTGACAATGTGGTTCGACTTGGTTAAGAAAAGTGCAACAAATAATTAAAAAAATAAAAGGAATATATATGGATATACCAGGTAAAAAAGCGGGCATAGAGCCTGTCAGGCTGGAGCCTGAAAGCAAGTTTAAGTTTAAATGCCATAAAGATATTAAATGTTTTACCAAGTGCTGCAGAGGAATCAGCATTACCCTTACCCCCTATGACATTATCAGGCTTAAAAATCGTCTCGACCTTTCCTCCGAAGAATTTTTGGCAATATATACCGAACCGCATATTTTAGAAAAGACCGATCTTCCCGTTATAACACTTAAGCTTATAGATGATGAAACATCCGATTCAGACAAGAAAGCCTGCCCCTTTGTAAGAGAAGATGGATGCATTATATATGAAGACAGACCCACCACGTGCCGGTATTATCCTTTAGGAGTTGCTACTTTAAGCCATAAGGAAGGTTCAGATGGCGAAGGATTTTATTTCTTTGTTAATGAGCCCCATTGCCTTGGATTTGAAGAGGATAAAGAGTGGACGGTTAAAAAATGGCGAAAGGACCAGGGTGTTGATATCCACGATGATATCAATGCGCAGTGGACTGATTTAGTTGTAAGAAAACGTTCATTTCCTCCGAATATCAAACTTACGGACCAGGCCAAGCAGATGTTTTTCATGGTGAGTTACAATATCGATAAATTCAGGGAGTTTGTTTTTGAGAGTTCATTCCTTAAGCGCTTTGATATAGATGAAAAAACCCTGGGAAAAATTAAAAATGACGAAATCGAACTGCTACAATTTGGTGTTGAATGGCTGAAGGGGATCCTCTTTAAACAAACCGACCCCCAGCAGCAGGCAGCTGCCGCTACGCCGGAGGCGGAGAAAAACGAGTAGTGGCCACTAATTTATAAGCATGCTCGTTGCAATTTGCCAGCCTCTTAAAAAATCGAATTTACCACGGAGAACACGGAGCTCACAGAGGCAACCAATAAATACAACAGGCTATTCTCTGTGTTCTTTGAGGGCTCTGTGCTGAAAAATGACTTTTTACGAGACCGTCAAACCGTGGAGTGTAAAAAAAATGACGAACAAATATGTAATCGCACTTGACCAGGGGACTACCAGTTCCAGGGCGGTGTTGTTTAACAGCCAGGGCAAAATTGAGGGTATTACACAAAAAGAATTCACCCAGCACTTTCCCCGGTCGGGTTGGGTTGAGCACGATCCCATGGAAATATGGGAATCGCAGTGGGAAGTGTTCAAACAGCTTGTCAATGAGCAGAAGATTAATCCTTCCGATATAGCGGCAATTGGCATTACCAACCAGAGAGAAACAACTGTTGTTTGGGATAAGAACTCGGGAGAACCCGTCTTTAACGCAATTGTGTGGCAGGACAGAAGAACCGCCGCAATCTGTGAATCTTTAAAGTCAAAGGGCTTGGAGGATTATATCCGTCAAAATACCGGATTGGTTATTGATGCCTATTTTTCCGGTACCAAGATCAAATGGATATTGGATAATATCAAAGGAGTTCGTCAAAGAGCAGAGAAGGGCGAATTATTATTCGGCACCATTGACACGTGGCTGATCTGGAAACTGACCAACGGAAAAGTACATGCCACCGATTATTCAAATGCCTCACGTACTTTACTGTATAATATCAAAGAGTTGAAATGGGATTCCAGGCTTCTTAATGCGTTGGACGTTCCTGATACGATGCTGCCTGAAGTCCGGGATTCCTCTGGAAATTTCGGAGAACTGGAATATAAGGGAGTAAAAATTCCCATAACCGGAGTGGCAGGTGACCAGCAGGCTGCCCTGTTTGGTCAGGCTTGCTTTGAAGAGGGCATGGCCAAGAATACTTATGGAACGGGTTGCTTCCTTTTGATGAATACGGGAGAACATCCTGTTCTCAGTCAATCAGGTCTGGTTACGACCATAGCATGGGGAATTGATGGAAATATCCAATATGCACTGGAGGGCAGCGTATTTGTTGCCGGTGCTGCCATACAATGGCTGAGGGACGGGCTGAAAATCATAGATTCAGCGCCAGCATCAGAGGAGCTTGCCAGACAGGCCGGTGACGCAGAAGGTGTTTATGTTGTTCCGGCTTTTGTGGGCCTTGGAGCACCCTACTGGGACATGTACGCCAGAGGAGCTATTTTTGGTCTCACCAGGGATACAGGCAGGGAGCATATCGCTAAAGCCACATTGGAATCCCTGGCATTCCAGACAAGGGATGTGCTGGATGCCATGCAAAAAGACTCCGGCATTGAGCTTAAAAAACTACAAGTTGACGGCGGAGCTTCCGCTAACGATTTGCTAATGCAATTCCAGGCTGACATCATTGGCGCGAGCGTTGAAAGGCCTGAAGTAATTGAGTCAACAGCCCTGGGTGCGGCTTACCTTGCCGGCATGGCTGTAGGGCTGTGGGAGAAGGAACAGATTGCCGGCAACAGAAGAATCGACAAGTCGTTTCTCCCTTTGATAGATGAGACCAAAAGACAAACCTTGTATGCAGGCTGGCAAAAGGCAGTAAAACGAGCCATGAAGTGGCTCGATTCGTAGTTCTATCTGCCGCCTATCAGATCTCCTATACCGCCTAGAACAGATCCTTCACCCTTCCTACTTCCGCCTGCAGATGGAGCATGCTGCAAAATACGGTCCGCCATTCGTGAAAATGGAAGACTTTGTAAAAGTACAATTCCCGTGCCACTCAGTGTTGCCAGGAACAAGCCTTCTCCACCGAAAAACATGGACTTAAGGCCGCCTGCGCGCTCAATATCGTAATTTATCCCCGACGTGAATGCGGCAATGCAACCGGTATCGACACGAATAGTGTCGTTGTTTAATTTTTTCTTTATTATCGTCCCGCCTGCATGTACAAAAGCCATACCATCGCCCTTTAGGCGTTGGAGAATGAAGCCTTCACCACCGAAAAAGCCTGCGCCAAGGCGCTTTGTAAATGCAATTCCTACTTCAGTGCCAAGCGCGGCACAAAGAAAAGCATCTTTCTGGCAAAGAAGTTCTCCATTTACCTTGGTCATGTCAATGGGTATGATTGTACCAGGATAGGGAGCGGCAAACGCAACACTCTTTTTCCCGCTGCCTGAGTTTGTAAAATGGGTTAAAAAGATTGACTCGCCTGTGATAGCACGTTTGCCTGCATCCATAAGCTTGCCAAAAAGCCCGCTATCCGGTTTGGAGCCGTCACCCATTTTGGCCTCGAATGTTATTCCATCGTCCATGTAATTCATTGCTCCGGCCTCGGCTATTACGGTTTCACCTGGGTCGAGCTCAACTTCAACGATTTGTATATCGTCACCAATAACTTTGTAATCGACTTTATGGCATTTCACGGTGTAACCCTCCTGTTAATGTTGATGGCGTTGTAAAAAGTCTCATCTACTGCGTTGTACCGGTTTTTCAGGAACTCGACATACTATAAGTATAGTCTCGTCCCTGAAAAACCGCTACGCCTTGTATATGAGGATTTTTACTTAGCCATCCGGTGCTTAAAGATTTTTTATAACTACGCATGTAGTCAGGCTGAAGTTGTTTAGACTGAAGGCTGTGGGGGTCAGAAGAACATGATTGCCATATTTTGTCGGAATGTGATCCTTGCACCAAACATGGCTTCAAAATGCGCTTTTTCCTAACAGTCTTCAGCCTATCCACCTGAGCAGTTACGATTTTTTACAAACTCATCAATGTTGCTATCAAATTTTACAAAATACGCTTTTTCCTGTCCAGATTACGGTATTGTATTGCTTCGGAGATATGGTCAACCTGGATGTCGGCTATGCCTTCAAGATCTGCAATTGTTCGTGCAATCTTAAGAATACGGTTGTATGCCCGAGCGGAAAGACCGAGTTTGTCGATTGCTGATTCAAGGAGATCTGCGGATGCTTCATCGATTAGGCAGTATTTCTTTATATGGCGGTTGCTCATCTGGGCGTTGCAGTAAATTTTTGTACGCATTAATCTGCCGGATTGGATTGATCGAGCTGGCTCAACACGCTTTCTTATTTCTTCCGATGGCTCTGCATCCGAGTCTCCCATCAGGTCCTTGTAAGGAACTGCCGGCACTTCCACATGAATGTCTATCCTGTCAAGCAGGGGGCCGGAAATCTTTGATCGGTACTTGTGAATCTGGTTATAAGTACAGGTGCATTCATGTTTCGGATCAGATAAATATCCGCACGGGCAAGGGTTCATCGCAGCTATAAGCATAAAGCTTGATGGATAGGTAATGGTTGATGCTGCCCTGGAAATGGTAACCTGAAGATCTTCCAAAGGCTGGCGCAACACTTCTAGAACGTGCTTTTTGTATTCGGAAAGCTCATCTAAAAATAAAACACCATTATGGGCAAGGCTGACCTCCCCTGGTCGTGGGATATGGCCTCCACCGATTAAACCTGCATCTGATATTGTATGATGGGGAGATCTGAAAGGCCTTTCTGTAACAATGGCCTGATTTTTTTTAAGCATTCCGACCACACTGAAAATTTTAGTGGTTTCTATAGCTTCATCAAATGTAATCGGCGGAAGTATGGTGGGAAGGCGTCTGGCCAGCATGGTTTTTCCTGAACCTGGCGGGCCAACCATAATAAGATTATGGCCTCCGGCAGCAGCAACTTCCATAGCTCGTTTTACATGCTCCTGACCCATGACTTCAGAAAAATCGACCTCAGATTTGGCATTCCTTTTAAATAAAGCGGAAATGTCTGCCTTTTCAGGCTCTATCCGGATAAAACCGCGGAAAAAGTCTACGACCTGGTGCAATGTTTTTACTGGAAAAACAGGTAGATCCTTTACAACTGATGATTCCTTCCTGTTGTCGTAAGGAACAATTATGCCTTCATAACCCGCCTTTTTTGCCGCAAGAGCCATGGGAAGGGAGCCGTTTACAGGTTTAATTCGACCATCTAAAGAAAGTTCACCTAATACAAGATATTTGTTAACAATATTTTGAGGAACTACTCCGGTTGCGGATAAAATTCCTATTGCAATGGGCAGATCAAAACCGGTTCCCTCCTTTTTTATATTGGCAGGGGCTAAATTTACTGTAATTCTGTCATCAGGGAAACTGTAGCCTGAATTATTAATGGCAGACTTAACCCTTTCTTTGCTTTCTTTTACAGAAGCTTCCGGAAGCCCGACAGTAGTAAAGGTTGGAAGTCCTGATGTGATATCTACTTCCACTTCCACAAAGTACGCATCAATTCCAATAACCGCACTGCTTAATACTTTTGCGAGCAAATTGCCTCCTTTAGCAATAGCAATTTTATTAGTTGAAATTTATAGCAGATAGTATTATATAGGACAATCTTTTTTATCCTTTAACAAACAGCATTCTATTATATACCGTAATTATGCATTTTTCCCAAAGAACCATTAAAAAGCCGGTAAATTGCAAAGGCATTGGCCTTCATTCAGGCAAAAAGGTAAATTTAGCGATTAAACCTGCGCCGGTCAACCATGGCATTAAATTCATCAGGACAGATCTTCTTAACAGTCCCGAAATAACTGCGCATTTTAACCATGTTGTGGATACCAGCCTTGCAACAGTCATAGGGAGTGGCGGTTGCATTGTGTCAACCATAGAACATCTTATGGCCAGCTTTGCGGGTCTTTCAATAGATAATGCATTAGTTGAACTTGACGCATATGAAGTCCCTGTTATGGATGGCAGTGCCGGGCCTTTTATAGAAATGATAAAAAGGGCGGGAGTAAAGAATCAGTCTGCACCAAGGCACTTTTTTCTGATAAAAGAACCGATTATGCTTGAAGAAGCCGATAAGTCGGTTAGCGTATATCCTTGGACAACTTTTAAAATAACATACACTATAGAGTTTGATCATCCTCTGATAAAAAAACAGACCTATTCCATAGATTTATCAGATGAAATCTTTGAAAGCACAATTTCCAGGGCTCGAACCTTTGGTTTTCTGCACGAAGTAGAATATATGAAACGTTATGGCCTTGCCCTTGGAGGCTCACTTGAAAATGCCGTTGTAATTGATAAAAACAGCATAGTTAACGAAGATGGCTTGCGATTCGAAAATGAATTTGTACGGCACAAAATGCTTGACTGCCTCGGAGATTTTTCCCTTCTTGGGATGCCGATTTTAGGCCATTTAATTGTTGTTAAATCAGGGCATGCCTTCAACCACGCCTTTCTTGAAAAATTCTTTTCCCAGAAAAAATCATGGGAAACCTGCACAATCCAAGATTCTGCGGAACTTGAACAATTGCAATCAAAATCTCTTGCAATTTAAGAGGGTTTCAGGTATAAATTAATCTGGTATTTTTTTTGCAATCTTTCCCAATCTTTTATGTTTTGATATAACACCGCTAATGAATCGAAAAATATTTATCATACTTCTTAGCTCGCTCTTTCTTTTTCAGACTCCTGCTTTTGCACAGGATGCAAAACTTGTTAATGTAAATATCTCAAATACACGTGACGATCTTCTAATATATTTCAATGTTGAAGGCGCTTTCAGAGAAAAACTGAAGAAGGCTATTTTAAGCGGAGCGCCGGCGACTTTTTCATTTTATGTTAATTTATACAGGATTCGAAATTTTTGGCCGGATAAGAGTATAGCAGACATAAAGGTAACTCATACGGTAAAATACGATACTTTGAAAAAGGAATTTACCGTTAAAAGACCATGGAAAAACAGCAAACCCGTGGTTACCAAATCTTTCCCGGAAGCCCAAAGGCTGATGACTGAGATTGACAGCCTGGAGGTTGTCTTATTAAGCAAGCTCGAAAAAGGAAGGCGGTATCAAACAAGAGCTAAGGCTGAGGTTAGCAAACTAACCCTTCCGTTTTATCTGCATTATGTCCTGTTTTTTGTTTCTCTATGGGACTTTGAAACCGATTGGTATACAATAGATTTTATTTACTAAGTCTCTTACTGTAATTTTCGTTACCCTCTCCCCGCAATATTATGAACGCAAATATTTCCGATAAACAAAAACCATCCAGTATCGATTCTGATCGCAAACGACGAAAGCGTGAAGTCATCCTGATTGGTATTATTATCGTCATAGTCTCACTTCTGGCTTTTGCTGAAAGCAGAATCATACATTTCGGCACCGACTTTCCTGTTTCCAACACAGTTTTGATGTTTATTTTGATTAATGTCAATCTGCTGTTAGCAATCTTATTAATATATCTTGTTTTCAGAAATATAGTAAAGCTGCTTTATGATAGAAAGCGCAAAGTAATGGGAGCAAAGCTTCGCACGAGGCTCGTGGTTGCATTTATCTCCCTCACCCTTTTGCCTACAGTGATACTCTTTTTATTTTCCATCAACTTTATTACAACCAGCATGGAGTTCTGGTTTAAGGTCCCGGTGGAGCAATCCCTTGAAAAATCACTATCCGTCGGAAGAAGTATATATACAAGGATAGAAAACGATAACCGATTTTTCCTGGAAAGAATCGCATATCAGATAAAAGCAAAAAGCCTTTTAAGCCCGGATAAAGGTAAAGCCCTTTCCAATTATATCCAGGTTGTACAGAGCGCATTCAATTTTGATGCAGTGGAGGTTTATTCCGCAAACTCAAAGCGTCTTATGCTCGCTCTATCGCCAAAACTGGGGAAAGAATCTTTCAAGGAGGTGTCCGCCGATGATCTTATTAAAAAAATTATTCCCAAACGTTCATGGTCGATAACCGAAAAAATTATACAAGGAGAACTCGTCAAAACCATTGGGACAATCCCTTTCGGTTCAAAGCCCGATGATACGCTGGCTTTTGTTGTAGTGACAACTATGATTCCTCCCGATCTTTCTTTGAACATGAAATTAATTTCAAAAGGTTTCGAAGAGTACCAGCAGATTAAACTTATGAAAAAGCCGATTCAGATTACCTACTACATATCACTGTCAATAGTCGCATTTCTTGTGCTGTTTTGCGCCATATGGTTTGGATTTTACATGGCCAAATCAATAAGCATACCAATAAAAGAACTTGCTGAAGGTGCCAGAAGGGTTGCTGAAGGAGAGCTTGGTTTTAGTATCGATCCTGTGGCTGACGATGAAATAGGAAGCCTTGTTGAAGCCTTTAACAAGATGACAAAAGATTTGCGTATCGGTAGGGAGCAACTGGAACTCTCCGCACTGATGCTTCAGCAGCAAAATGTTGAAAATGAAGAACGGCGACAATACATGGAGATCGTGTTGGAAAATATCTCCGCCGGTGTAGTAACACTTGACTCGAGAGGATACGTCACAACTGCAAACAAATCGGCTGAAAAGATGTTAAATCTTAAGTCTGAAGATATCTTGAAAAAGAGTTATAAGAATTTGCTGGGCGGACAGCCTCTGCAATTAATTGAAGAAGTAATGGAAGATATTACAAATTCCAAGAAAAATTCAGTCGAATTGCCTTTAAGATTAGCTATTGAAGGAAGGTCGCGGAGCTTCTTGATTAATGCTAATGCACTTAAGGACGATACCGGGAATCATGTGGGCATTGTAATGGTATTTGATGATCTAACAGAATTGGAAAAAGGGCAGCGGATGGCAGCATGGCGTGAAGTTGCTCGCAGGATTGCTCATGAAGTAAAAAACCCTTTAACGCCCATAGCTCTTTCAGCTCAGCGTCTTAAACGGAAATATTCCGAACAGGTTAATGCACCGGTTTTTAATGAGTGCATCCGAATGATAATTGACAATTCCGATCTGATTCGGAATCTTGTAAACGAATTTTCATCATTTGCCAGATTTCCCTCTGCAGATCCGAAACGCTGCGAATTACCCCCAATAATTGAAGAAACACTAGCGCTTTATAAAGAAGGTTATCAAAAAATTACTTTTAAAACAAACATTCCGAATAAATTTCCGAATCTGAGCCTTGATCGCCAGCAGATAAAACAGGCAATGATTAATCTTGTTGACAATGCCATCGCTGCGATAAAAAATGAAGGGAGCATTATTATTTCTTTAGCCCATGACTCCATCTTAAAAAAAGTACGTTTGGAAATCGCAGATAATGGTGTGGGCATTTCCGATGAAGATAAAACACGCCTTTTTGAACCGAATTTTTCAACAAAAAAAGCCGGTATGGGCTTAGGACTTACAATTGTAAATTCAATTATTGCTGATCATGGCGGAATGATAAGTGCTAGAGATAATATTCCCCACGGCGCTAAATTTGTTATAGAACTGCCCGTGTAAGAGGTAGAGACAAGGAGAAAAAAATATGTTTCCATCTGTTTTAATTGTTGATGATGAACCGTCCATCCTGCAATCCCTTGGAGGTCTTCTTTCTGATGAAGGGTTTGAAATTATAACCGCTTCAAATGGTTATGAAGCATTGAAGATCATTGATAAGGAATCCCCGGACCTGGTTTTGCTTGACATATGGATGCCCGGCATTGATGGCATAGAAACTTTAAAAGAGATAAAAAAAGGTAATCCTTATATCCAGGTAATCATTATCACTGGTCACGGGAACATTGAAACTGCGGTAAAAGCTACAAAGCTTGGGGCATTTGATTTGATTGAAAAGCCGCTTTCTATAGACAAAATAATTGTTTCAATTAACAATGCTTTAGATTTCAGGCGACTGGAAGAAGAAAACAGATACTTGCGAAAAAAAACAATCGAAAAAAATTCCATAAGCGGAAAAAGTGCACCTACCGAATTCCTTAGGAAACAAATAGAAACAGCAGCCCCGACAGAAACATGGATATTAATAACAGGAGAGAACGGTACGGGTAAAGAACTAGTCGCTCGAACAATACACCAGTTAAGCCCAAGGGCACATCAGCCGCTTATTGCCGTCAACTGTGCTGCAATACCCGAAGAATTAATCGAAAGTGAATTATTTGGTCATGAAAAAGGAGCTTTTTCAGGAGCAACCGCAAAAAAAATAGGCCGATTTGAAATGGCCAATAACGGAACCATTTTTCTCGATGAAATCGGTGACATGAGCTTAAAAACTCAGTCTAAGATTTTGCGTGTACTTCAGGAGCAAAAATTCCACAGAGTTGGTGGGAGTAGAACATTAAGGGTGAACGTAAGGGTCATTGCAGCAAGCAACAAAGGTCTTGAAGAAGAAATTGAAAAGGGAAGTTTCAGAGAGGATCTTTACCACCGTCTTAACGTGATACCAATCAATGTTCCGGCATTAAGACAGCGATGTGAGGATATTCCACTTTTAGTGGATATTTTCCTTGCTGAATCTGCCAAGCAAAATCAAACAACCAGAAAAAAATTAGCCCCCAAAGCCCTAGATTTGTTCCGCAGTTATCCGTGGCCTGGAAATGTAAGGGAGCTGAAGAATCTTTTAGAACGGCTGACCATCATGGTAAAAAGGGATATAATAGAAGAAACCGATTTACCTGATTCCTATTACCCCGGTGGAGTCAAACAGCCGGAATTGCTTGAGCCGCAGTTTTTATTGATGGATGATTTTAAGGAAGCAAAAAAAGCTTTTGAAAAAGAATTTATACTAAAAAAGCTCTTTCTTAATAATAGCAACATAACAAAAACAGCAAAAGTAATAGGGGTTGGAAGGAGTTATCTTCATAAGAAAATAAAAAAATTCAATTAATAAAGGTAACACAGGTGGATAGGCTGAGTTACAAAGTTTCCTTAAGGATAAGGGTTTGAGAATTATCAGTGGCGATTTAAAGGGCAAAAAATTACATTCGATTAAAGGGACGAAAACAAGACCAACATCTGATCGGCTGCGCGAATCAATATTTAATATTATTGCCTTTAATGTGGAAAATACTTGCATATTGGATCTTTTCGCCGGAACTGGTGCTTTCGCCATTGAAGCTTTAAGTCGCGGGGCTATGTTTGCCGTATTTATTGACATCTCTAAAAACGCTGTATCTGCAATAAGAGAAAACATTAAATCATGCAATCTTGACGATAGATTTAAAGTTATTAAATGGGATATAACTAAAAATTTAACATGCATTGAACATTCAAATCCGGCATTTGATCTTGTTTTTATGGATCCGCCTTATGATAAAAATTTTTTAAAACCGGCTTTACTCAATCTTCACCTTAGCTGCTGCATGGAAAAGGGCTGTTTAATCATTGTCGAGCATTCTGTACGGGAACCGATTCCAAAAGAACCGGCGGTTTTTGAAATCACAGATCAGAGGAAATACGGAAAAACGCTTGTTTCGTTTTTAAATTATGTGATATAATTTTGATTAATTCGTAAAAAGTTATTTTTCACCACTGAGCTTACAGAGAACACAGAGAATTTATTGGTTTATTAAATAGTTACCTATATGAGTTCTGTGCCACCTGTGGTAAAAGGAACGGTTATTACATGAAAAAAGTTGCCATATACCCTGGTTCATTTGATCCGGTTACAAACGGACATCTTGATATTCTTAAACGGGGGCTAAAGATTTTTGATAAGATCATTGTTGCCATTTTATACAACCCCGGCAAAGATTACCTTTTTACCATTGAAGAAAGAATGGATATGCTTGAAAAAAGCATGGAAAATTTTTCAAATGTTGAGCTGGATACCTCTGACGGGCTTCTTGTAAATTATGCGGCTAAAAAGAAATCTTGTGCATTACTCCGTGGAATGCGAGCTGTTTCTGATTTCGAATATGAGTTTCAGATGGCGTTGATGAATCGCCGCTTAAATAGAGAAGTTCAAACTGTTTTCCTTATGACCGGTCTTCGCTGGATTTTCACAAGTTCGTCAATAATAAAGGAAGCAGCGCGTTTTGGCGGTGACGTGAGCGGCATGGTTCCTCCTCTGGTAAACCGGAAATTAAAAGAAAAGTACGGTATAAAAGACAAATGAATGCGACCGGCGGCTTTGAAATATAGTAATATTTTAGATTATATGAAAAGCTGCATTCGGATCATCTGAAGGCTCATTTGGGCATATTTTTCAATCCGAGGTATAATACATACAAAAGCCATGAAAATATCACTTTCAGAAAATGCCGAAGTTGTTATTAAAAAGCGTTATCTAAAAAAAGACAGCAGCGGCAATATTAAAGAAACGATCGAGGGACTGTTTACCAGGGTTGCAAAAAGTATCGCAGGAGCGGACGCAATATTTGAAAGCGGTGCGGATGTTGATAAAACAGAAAAAAAATTTCTTAAAATGCTATCTAACATGTGGTTTTTACCCAATTCACCAACCCTTATGAACGCCGGCCGACGTTTAGGACAGCTTGCAGCATGTTTCGTTCTTCCTATTGAAGACTCTATGGAAAGTATTTTTGAGACATTGAAACATACTGCAATGATACATAAAAGCGGGGGAGGGACAGGATTTTCTTTTTCCCGAATTCGTCCTGCAAAGGATGTGGTTTTATCAACGGCAGGTGTTTCAAGCGGCCCTCTTTCATTTATGGCTGTTTTTGACGGGGCTACTGAAACCGTCAAACAGGGTGGAACCCGCAGAGGTGCCAATATGGGGGTGCTGCGTGTTGATCATCCTGACATAGAAGCATTCATTATGTCAAAAAACGATCATGACTGTCTGAATAATTTTAATATATCGGTTGCACTGACCGATGTTTTCATGGATGCATTGAAAAATAATGGTGACTACGACCTTATAAATCCAAGAACAGGAAAAGTTTCAAGGCATGTCTCTGCAGGTAAAATATTTGAAACAATTGTAGATTCTGCATGGCGGACAGGTGAGCCCGGTATTATTTTTATTGATAGCATAAACCGTAATAATCCAACACCATTGCTTGGGAGGATTGAAGCAACAAATCCCTGTGGGGAGCAACCTCTTTTGCCTTATGAATCCTGCACCCTCGGTTCCATTAACCTTTCAAAAATGATAACTAACAATCAGCTTAATCTTACTCGTCTTAAAAAAACAGTTTTCGATGCAGTTCATTTTCTCGATAACGTTATAGAAGTCAATAAGTACCCTCTCGCCTGTATTGAAGAAATGACTAAAAAGACCCGAAAAATCGGTCTTGGTGTTATGGGTTTTGCTGATATGCTTTTGCAACTGGAAATTCCTTATGATTCCGATGAGGCAGTTTCCCATGCAGAAAAGGTTATGTCTATTATTTCACAAGAATCGAAGAATGCATCTGCTGCGCTTGCAGAAAAGCGAGGAAATTTTCCCTCATATAAAAAAAGTATATTTGATAATTCTTCCACTCCATATATGAGAAATGCAACCACAACCACCATTGCACCAACCGGCACTATCAGCATAATAGCCAGCACTTCAGGTGGCATAGAGCCTGTTTTTGCTGTATCCCATGAAAGGCATGTGCTTGACGGAAAATCTCTATATGAAATGCATCCGTTGTTTGTCAAAATAGCAAAAAAAGAAAAATTTTACTCTAATGCCCTTGCAAGCGAAATAGCAAGTGCCGGTTCCCTGCAGAATATTGACAAGGTTCCGGATCATATTAAAAAGTTTTTCAGAACATCACATGATATTTTACCCGAATGGCATGTAAAAATCGAGGCTGTATTTCAGAAATATACGGATAACGCTGTTTCAAAGACCGTCAATTTTCCTGCTGATGCGACAAAAGAAGATGTCGAAAAAGTATACCTTCTTGCCCATAACTACGGATGTAAGGGCGTTACGATATACAGGTACGGAAGCAGGGACCGGCAGGTTTTAAACATCGGCAGAGGAAAAGACAAACCTGAAAAAATCCTCCCGCGACCCAGACCGGAACGTACCAGTGGAGTGACTGAGCGCATATCTACAGGATGCGGGAAACTATACGTTACAGTAAATTCTGACAGAGAAGGAATGTGCGAAGTTTTTGCCCAGATGGGAAAGACCGGCGGATGCGCTTCTTCTCAGATTGAAGCTTCAGGAAGGCTGATATCTCTTGCTTTGCGGTCAGGAGTAAAAGTTGATGTCATTGTTAAACAACTGATCGGTATTAGATGCCCGCAATCCGCATGGCAAAATGGAAAGCAGGTACTTTCCTGCCCGGATGCAATTGCACAGATACTAAATCATATAACCGATTCTAATTTTGTAGAAGAGAACAAACCAATGATGGGTGTGTGCCCGGAATGCAGCAGCGTATTGTCGCATGAAGAAGGCTGCCTGGTTTGTCATTCGTGCGGGTTTTCCAGGTGCAGTTAACTGAGAAACTCCCCGACCCCTCAGTTAAAAAAAGTACTTGATTATGATAAAACCTGCTATTAGAAGGATAGTAAATACAACAACCAGAATGTTGAAGTATTTATCAATAAAAGATTGAATCCTTGGCCCAAATAAGTAAATAAGCCCTCCTACAAGAAAAAAGCGTGCAGATCTTGAAACCATGGATGCGACAATAAATACCGAAAAATTTATTTTAAATGCGCCTGCAGAGATAGTGAAGACCTTGTAAGGTATAGGTGTAAATCCTGCAATCCCAATAGCCCATGCATCGTATGTAACGTACAGCTCTTTAATGTATTCAAATTTTTGTCCAAGTCCGTATAAGGAAATAATTCTTTCCCCGATGCCGGCCATAAACTGCCATCCGATCAAATAACCAAGACACCCTCCCAATATTGACCCCGCTGAGCATATCAGTGCATATTTAAATGATTTTTTCGGAATGGAAACAGCAAGAGCGATAAGAAGTATATCTGGGGGTATAGGGAAAAAAGAGGATTCACAAAAGGCCAGAAAAAATAGCGCCCATGATCCATAAGGTGTTTCAGCCCAGTGCAGTACCCAGTCGTAAAGACGGCGAAGCATTTATTTTTCTCTCCAGCCGTGTTCACCAATGAGTTTAACAAACCGACATCCTCCCAGGTTGGTTTTATGTATTCCATTTTTTTCCCGATGAAGTTTAATCAGTTCCTGGGAATACTGATCACCAACAGGTATCACCATACGTCCTCCTACGGCAAGCTGGTTTACAAGTGTTTGCGGGATTGACGGAGCTCCAGCCGTAATGATTATGGCATCAAAAGGGCTTTGATCCGCCCATCCTGTAGTTCCGTCAGAATACCGGGTTATAATATTATGATATAAAAGCCTGTCAAAAAGACCGCGGGCTTTCAATAGAAGTGAGTGTATCCTTTCAATAGTATAAACACGATATCCGATTTGAGCAATAATGGCAGCCTGATATCCTGAGCCTGTCCCAATTTCCAGGATTCGATCTTCTTTAGAAAGTTGCAGCGCCTGGGTCATCTCAGCAACAATATATGGTTGTGATATGGTTTGCTGTTCTCCGATGGGAAGAGGGAAATCACCATGCGCCTGATCTGTCAGCGCTTCGCTGACAAAAAGATGTCTTGGAACATTGCGCATAGCGGTAATCACTTTTTCATCTGTTATCCCACGTGCTTCGATCTGTCTTTTAACCATTTCTTCCCGTTGGCGCTTATATTTCATGGAATTCTCTATCATATCTCGTTTTGTACTCATTCACGCCCATTCGAAACAAAAAGGTTGTACAATCTGCATCCTGTGAACGCTTACTATTTTTCTATCAAATAAGAGGGGTTAGGTCAAGAAGATAGATTTTCAGCCTGAACAAATTAACAACTGACCATCCATAGTAATTTGTGTCCAAAACATAGAAATTGTCTTGACTGGTATCATGCTTTTGTGTATTTGTTTACGGTAATCTGCTGAGGGATCGTCTAGCGGCAGGACGACGGGTTCTGGCCCCGTTAACCCAGGTTCGAATCCTGGTCCCTCAGCCATTTATAAAACGATTTTTATCTGCTCGCCAATCAGCATTCCTTTACGAAGTCTGCGCTTATTTGTTTCCCGGGCTATATTTGAGACATATTGCACAATCAAACACAGATAGCCATCGAAATATTCAATGTATGATAACCATTATTAAAACTGACTGATATCTTCTTTACTATGAGGGAAAAATGATTATTATAGTGCAGATAAAAACGTGATTTGAAGGAGGCGTTCTTAATGTATAATGAAACGGTGATGGATCACTTCAGAAACCCCAGAAATGTTGGTGTGATAGAAGATGCGGACGGAGTAGGGGAAGTCGGAAATCCTATTTGCGGGGATATGATGACCGTATATCTTAAAATAAATGATGATTGCATCAAGGATATCAAATTCCAGACCTTCGGGTGCGGCTCAGCCATCGCTGTGTCCAGCATGCTTACGGAAATTGCTAAGGGCAAAAGCTTAAAAGAGGCAAAAAATATTACCAACATGGATGTAGCCGAAGCACTGGAAGGCCTGCCGACAAACAAACTTCACTGTTCCAACCTGGGAGCCGATGCACTGCAACTGGCAATCAAAGACTATGAAAATAAAAAGGCCGGAATAACAAAGCCTGTACCAATACGTGTTGAAAAACACGAACATACCCATGGCGATAAATGTTACTGTCCATATTGTGATATCGAAATTTCCCAAGATGTAACATTTTGCGAAGCATGCCAGTCAAATCTTGAGGAGCACCACCACTAGGGCCAAAAGGCTTGGAGGCTGGAAGGCTGGGAAGCCGGGAGGCCTTCCAGCCTTTTTCAGTTTAGGAGTAGGAAATATGAGAATAATTAACTTGGACCACATATCTGCAAATCCGATTTTGCCGGAAATAAAAGACGTGATGATAGAGGCAATTGAAAAGGATTATGCAAACCCTTCCAGCCAGCATACAAGCGGCGAACAGGCTGCTGAAGTTCTGGTAAAAGCCCGCAAGTCAGTGGCGAAACTTATCAACTGTGCCATGGCCAAAGAAATCGTTTTCACCTCAGGGGGAACGGAATCAATCAATCATGCCATAAAGGGCGTCGCTCTTGCCAATGCAGATAAGGGTAAACATATTATTACTTCAAACATTGAGCATAATGCGGTTATCCGCAGTATTCGCAGGTTGAAATCTTCCGGCTACAAGGTGACTTCAATTTCCGTGGACAATCAAGGCAGGGTAAATCCTCAAGATGTGGCAGAAGCTATTACGGATGAAACCATACTTGTTTCAATCATGCACAGTAATAATGAAACCGGGACAATTCAGCCCATTGAGGAAATAGGGAAAGTCACCAGGGAGAAAAAAATTGTTTTTCATTCAGATGCTGTAGATTCTGTGGGGGTCGTGCCTATTGATGTCCAAAAACTGGGGGTCGATTTGCTAAGTTTTGCATCAAATACTTTTTACGGCCCGGCAGGAGTCGGAGGATTGTATGTTCGTCGCGGTACCCGTGTATTTCCGCTTTTAGACGGCGGTGTTCAGGAACACAATAAACGGGCAGGGGCTGAAAACCTGATCGGGATTATCGGTATGGGCAAGGCTGCGCAGCTTGCCAGACAGGATATGGATAAAAGGATTGCCCACGTCAAAGGGATAAAAGAAAAAATTTTAAAACAGCTTCCAGATTATATTGAAGAGTACATCATCAATACCCACCCGAAGTACAGCCTTCACAATCTGATTTCAATTTCCTTAAAGTACATTGAAGGTGAAAGTGTGATGCTTATGCTGGATGATGAAAATATTGCGGTATCTACCAGATCCGCCTGTGCCACCGGTTCCCTTCGAGCATCTCATGTCCTGATGTCTTTAGGCCTCAATCACGCTGATGCACAGGGCACTCTGGTTATTTCTTTTGGAGTTGACAATACAAAAGAAGATGTGGACAAATTTTTAGCAGCCCTGAAAAATGCTGTAACAACACTAAGGGATATTTCACCTTTATACAACAAGATTTCCCAGGCAAATTAGATAGAGCTTTGCAGATAAGCGCAGACTTCGAAACAGCACTTTTCGAACTTTGCGCTTATCTGCTCGATTTTTGCGTCCCCGATGAGTGGGATCTACGTAGGTTCAGAAAATCATACTGGGGTGGTTGTTTCGCTCTCCCCCGCTCAAAGTCCGGGATCTTCGACTTGAACACGAATCCCGGTTAAATAGGACAAAAACGGAGTTGTCACAGATGACATTGGATAGAACAGTGACCACAACCATCGACAGTGAGGTCTGTATAGGTTGTGGAGAGTGTGCCAGGGTTTGCCCGCAGGATACCATCTCTATGCAGAACAAGAAGGCCTGCATCATAGGGGATAACTCCTTAACGTGCGATCACTGCAGGGCGGCCTGTGTTTCCGGGGCTGTTACCGTGGCTGGTATTGATGAATCACTGTCTGATTTTGATAGCTTTCAAGCTGAAAAAAAATGGCTGCCCCACGGTCAATATGACATTGTAGGGTTGGTTAACCTTATGCAATCCAGGAGGTCCTGCAGGAATTATCTGGAAAAACCGGTAGAAAAAACAATGCTGGACGATCTGGTAAAAATCGGAATTACCGCACCGTCCGGATCGAACTGCCAGATATGGTCATTTAACGTTCTTCCGGACCGTTCGTCGGTAGAAGCATTTGGTTGCAGGGTAAAACGGTTTTACGAGAACCTGAACCGGATGGCTGAAAAGTCCTGGCTGAGATTTTTGCTCAAACTTATCGGAAAACCCGAATTGGATTCGTACTATGAAAACAATTACCAGAGTGTAAAAGAGGGATTGGCCGATTGGGATGAAAAGGGAAAAGATCTCCTGTTTCATGGGGCGCCGGCCGCTATACTGGTTGCATCAAAAAAAGAGGCGAGTTGTCCGTCCGAAGATGCCCTGCTTGCAACACAAAACATCCTGCTCGGTGCTCATTCCCTTGGACTGGGAACCTGTCTGGTTGGATTCGTCGTGAGTGCCATGAACAGGGACAGGAAAATCTGTGATGTTATCAAGCTGCCGGAAGATGAAATCGTGTATGCAGTGATAGCGGTTGGTTATCCGGATGAGAAGTATATATATGTGACAGGGAGAAAACCCGCTTTGATTCGGACAATAACCCTGCCTTCCTGATTCCGGGGTTGTTTATTCCTGACTGCCTTTCCCTTCCTTACATAATGGGTCAAGTCGCGGTTTGAGCTCTTGCAATTAGTCCGGCACCTATGGCGCCCGTTACCTGGGCATTTTCAGACACGCTTATACTGGTATTAATCTTTTTTTCCAGAGCCCTGACAACCCCGATATTTTTCGCTACACCACCTGTCATCATCACCGGGTCACGCAGTCCGATCCGGTTTCCCATGGCCACCACCCGTGATGCAATCGATTCATGTATGCCGGCAATAATGTTTTGCCGATTTTCACCTTTTGAAATCAATGAAACAACTTCAGATTCTGCAAACACCGTGCACAAGCTGCTTATTGATGCCGCATTATCCGCCTTAAGGGACATGTTGCCGAATTCATCCAGATTGACTTCAAGCGCCCTTGCCATGACTTCAAGGAAACGGCCCGTACCGGCGGCGCATTTATCGTTCATGGCAAAATCGATAACTTTACCGGTTTCATTTATGACGATGGCCTTGCTGTCCTGCCCACCAATATCAATTATGGAACGAATATCAGGATTAAGGTAATGAGCGCCTGCTGCATGGCAGGTAATCTCGGTTACCGCCTTATCTGCAAAGTTGACGCTGTTTCTTCCATAGCCTGTTGCGATAATACAATCAACCTGTGATGATTCAATTCCTGCATTGGCCAAAACACCTTTAAACACCTGTTTCCCTGCGTTCTTTGAATTATAACCTGTCAAAATAACCTTCGTCGCTACTATGCCGTCATCATTTATTACCGCAGCTTTTGCAGTGATGGAGCCCACATCCACACCAACCGTTATCATTTTCACCTCTTTAAATTAGTTCAGCATTTCGATAAATGCATCTATCCGGGTTTCAATCTGACTTTCAGCAAAAATTCTCTCATCAACCATATCCGCCTCAATCACCAAGGTCGGTATCTGCATCTTTTCCTGTACTATTTTCTGAATATCATACTGCCCGAGTGAATAGGGCTTGCAACTCCTGTTTGAATGGATCACCAGTCCGTCGGCATTATATTTTTTTGCCATCTCCAGGATATTGTCTGCCATTTGATCTGTGCCGGTGTTAAGAAAGATGCGGGTATAACCTTCGGCAAGAGATTCCAGAAAATTAGTCTTATCCATATATTTCAAGGAGCTGCACCATCCTGAAGTATAGGTGTCCGCCACAAGACATGCGCCATGGGCGGCAAATTTATCAGACAGCCAGCGGGTCCTGTACCAGATGGGCAGATTATCCCACAGTAGCCTGTACTTTTCATCCGGGACCATGCTGATGCCGTCTTTTATCCTCTGCTTCATCTCGGCCAGAAGCATTTCATAATAATCCACAACCGTTTGGGTGCCCCTTAAGGTGACGATCAGGGCAAGATGAAAAAATGCATCAAAGCAGGTCATGGGTGATGGCCGGTTCATGGTGGTGTCGAGAACTTCCTGCCAAAGCTCCTGTCCTCTGACGGAAAGCTCACCGACTTTAATCATTTTATCATAGTCAAACTTTTTTCCGCAAACGCCCTCGAGAAACTCTATATATTCCTTTACCTGTTTTTCCACATACTGCTTGATTTCAGTAGAATATTCAGTATGGCATACAGGGGTATCAAGAATGAAAAGCGGTACATTATAATACCGGGCCTGCACTTCATACCATTTTAGGACAGTTCCGCAGATATTATTGCAGCAAATCAGCATGTCGGGTTCAGGAAGTCCCCCGATCGGGCCGCCGTTTACCGTCGCGCTGGCAATATCAGCCCTTGCATAGGAACATAGATCACTGGCATATCCCATTGATTCAGCTTTTTGGCAAAGATCGGTTCCCATTTTACTTGCACCGATCATTGCACCATAATTTTCAGGATAAACGGGTATCACATCCATTACGATCAAGGGTTCAACAGGACCGCCGCTGGTAATCCAGGCTATTTTTTTACCGGTCTGTTCTTTGGGTGTCTTGGCTTCAATATAATATTCAGTCATAATCTCTTTCATATGCTTGACTGACTTTATTTTTCTTTTTTCCACTTCAGGATCTATTTCAGGATTTGTCGCTTCATTCGGATCTGTCATAACGATCTCCTTTTTACAGCATTTCCATAAAGGCTTCACACCTTGTATTGATCTGTCCTTCCGAAGGAAGCTGATCCTCTATCTCAAGCAGTACACTCGGAATGTTCTCTTTTTCAAGCATCTCCTTCATGTACGGATAGTCAAATGCATGGGGATCACAGAACTTTAACAAGAAAAATATGACCCCATCCGCCCTGTTCTTTTTGACCGCATTTACCAGATACTCGCCGCGGCTGAATAAACCTTTGTGTTTTGCCGGGCATACAACTCTTTCCATGTATCGGTCTGCAATGGATTTTAAAGGTTCTCTCTCGGTGTTGATCTCTCCTTCAAAATATCGTGATCCTGTACAGAAGTCATCCCATACAACCGCTCCGCCCGATCCCTCTATGGTCTTATATATATCAGGCATACTGCACAGTCCGCCGCTTAACACTATTCTTTTTTTTGCCGGATCAGAAGCATGGTTCTTTTCACCAAGCTCGGTTGCCAGCCTTTCAAGTTCTTTTAGAAGCCGTCTCCGGTCCATAACCATGGCAGCCTTAAATACGACATGGATATCGCTGCTTTTAATCACACCCGGCGCATCCCTTCTTATGGCATAAAGCCGGGAAAGATGTTTCTTTATACGGTTGTAAATGTTTATGGCTTCCTTCAGTTTTTCTGCGGTAATCTCGATTCCCGTCAGTTTTTCCAGTTCTTTTTTAAACCGATCAAGAATACTTATCATATATTCGCCGGCACTTACGGTGTTCAGCTTTGCAGGTACCATCACATCTGCGTGGAACTTGAAACCGGCATTCATGCGCCATATGTCGGAAAGACGCTGGATCGAATCGCAGGTATGAGGGAAAACAGTCCCATCAAGGAAATCAAGTCTTCCGTTAAGGGCATCTTCCAATGCACCGCGAACAAGGCTGCAACTGTAAGCCTGCAGATGGGCATCCGCCTTTGAAATGCTTCCTGATCCGGCCAGAATCCTGTAAGGCAGGGCGCCTGCCGCCGTTATAATTTCTTCAGGTGCATAAGAACAGAAATATCCGATAACTTTATTGCCGGTCTCTTTTTTCCAGTGCATTGCATACTGGCCCGGATTGTTGACAATTTCATAAAACAGATCAAAACTTACCATTTACCTTACTCCTATAGATAATAACTCAAGTTTTGCACCCCTATTTTGCAGAAAGGGATACCCTGCCAGCATGGAAGATATAAATCCAGAGGTGAAACTTGAGCAATCAGTTTTTTCCCGTGTGGTCAAACGCTGTAGCCTATATAAAACGCAACTGTTATGTCAAACTCAAAATTTTATACTGATTTTGTTTAAACCGAAGTTTTGCAACAGTTTCGAAACCCTCTCCGTCCCCTTCGTTATACTTTTAGAATTAGTATCTATTTGACATTTTTGCATCATTTCTTTACGTTTATATTTTAAAAGAAAATGCTACGTTTGATAATGGTTTGATTTTTGAAAAAAAATTGAAAGGATAAAAACATGAAAATCATCATTCGTTACCTTGGAATGTCAATAATTCAAAAAGACCTTCAACCGGGTGAATATACCATTGGGCGAGCCAAGGATAATGATATCCAAATCTCCCATGATTTTATCAGTCGAACGCATGCAAAAGTTTTTTTTGCGGATGATCAATGGTGGTATCAGGATTTGCGGGTGGGGCATATCCACTACAAAATAGATCCCATTGCAATCACCAACGAAACCAAAATTGAAATTGAAAATAAAGTCGAACTGGTTACGGAAGATTACATGGATTATAGCGAGACGGTGCTCTATGAAACTGCTGATATTTCAGACAGTCATAAGGGCAGGGAAAAAACACATCGCTCTTTGATTGCCATGGTCACAACCATTATACTTTTGCTAATTGCAGGAGGCGCAATCTATTACTACACCATCTCTAAACGTCCCATGGATGCAAATACCCTTTTTAAGTTTGTTCGACCGAAAATTGTGGAATTTATCAAAGTAAAGGATCCTAAAGCGATCAGGGACCTTAAGAAATATGCCGGAGTAGATGATAAAGATTTTAAAGATGAAATCGGCTACTGTACCGGATTTATTGTGGGGCCGGGGATCGTATTGACTGCCAACCACTGTCTCCACGGATTGGCTTTGGTGGACAGCGATATTAAATTCAAATTGAAAACCCATGACGGAAAGCTTCATCACGTGGAAAGGGTTCTGGGGTTTGATATTAAAAAGGATTTTCTTTATCTGCAGGCTCCCAGCCTAAAAGAGTACGGTTACCTGGAAATAAGCCCGAAAGAATCCAAGGTCGGAGAAAAGGTTTATACCATTGGTAACGTGGCTGGGGAAGGAATTGCCATTCGAGATGGAATCATGGCCAGCAAAACCAAAGATCCCGACGATCCGGATGTCGAATTTATCCGCTACTCTGCGGCCGCCAGCCCCGGTAACAGTGGAGGCCCGCTTGTTGATGAGTACGGGAAAGTCACTGCATTGGTTTTTGCCAGTACAATGGCCGAAAATTACAATTTAGGTACGGGTTCTAAAAATCTTCTTCAAGGAAGAGAGCGGTTCGTCGACAATCTGGATACAAAAAAAGTTAAGATTGAAACCCGCAATCTACTAAATTACCATCCCAATAACCTTGCCTATTTGCTGTATTTGCCTATATCAAACACATGGTTTGAAAATCCTGATTTAATTCTGCCCCTTAAAAACATTGTTGCACAAGTAGATGTTCCTGCCAGCCTTCCAAACCATTATGAGGCATTAATTTCCAAATTCAACGCCGCTACTCTAGATAAATTTCAGCAGGTACAGGCAAAGATCAGGGAAGATGGACTTGTTACCGAGGATTGGGCATCACAGGTCACCGAAGCCACCCCGGTGATTATTCCTTATCAAACCGACATAGATGCCCTGTATTTTAAACCCGAAGAAGGCCATCAGCTTATTTTACAAAAAATGGCAATTCTTACCCCCATGAAGTCTTATGGTTATAATAAATTTAAAAAGAAACTAAAAAATGAAAACAGGTATAATTATAAAGCCAACGCCCAGGTGTTGACCTTAAATACGGATTTAGAACTGAATGACAGCACCTATTCGGTTCTTTATCGTTCCGGGTCTTCAAATTCCAAACAACGACTGGAGCGGTTTTCGAGGAGGCCGATTTCCCAATACCTGGGAAGGCATAAGGCAGATGATGTAAACTGGAATGATGCCAGACAGGCTTCAGCCAAAACCATCATGAAGGTTTTGGCCAAAAAAGGAATACTATGCAGTTCTTACGATTCTTACTATCTGCGCCCGAATGCCAAAAGGGAATTTAAAATTAAAAATTTCGAAGAGGAAATTGTTGAAAGCAATTTCAAGGACATTTTGGGAAGATCCTGGAACGTTTTTTCCTTTAAACTGTTTGGAAACATGACCGTTGATAACTACTGCATCATGCTTCCACAAGGAACCCTTTGTTTGAGTGTTCCTTATTATACCGTTTCAGATGTTTTGCTTAGAGTGTTAAGAGAAAACTACAGCAAATATGTTCTTTCTTCCATTATTCTTGCCCCGAATTACTGGAGTGTAGATTCGCTGCACGACTATTACCAAAAAGGCCTGGCCGGGAATTTACCGCTAATGAACGATGTGGGTTTTGAGAAACAGAAAAATGGCGGGATGGTTATTACCTTAAAAACGCTGGGCATTAAATTTTCCATTCCTGAATCAAAGGTCCCGCAATCCCTTCGTTTCACATCCGGAATGTACTATAACGGTGGGGATAAAAAATGGATCGCCCTGGGGTTCGAAGGAATTTATCCAGACAAAAAGAGCTGGAGGATTAAAAGTATCGGTGTTGAGCTGAAGGGTTCAAATGCTTCCGGTATTTTAAGCCGTATTCGAGATGAGCTAAAATCAAAGAAGGAGTTGAAAGATAAACTGGGCAAGGGCAGGTCGGGAAAAGAAAAGAAAAATTCTCTTATTTGGCGGGAAGATATCAAATCAAAGAAAAATAATAGGGAGGTGACGTTGTTTGGGTACAGTGCACCTATTGTGAAGCATGGCGAGTCAGACCGATTAATGAATATTGATTTTTATTCCAGAAAGCCTTTTGAGGTTACTTATCAACTTTTGCAAGGCAAGTAGCAAACAACCGGATTGACAGATCTAATCTCAGACAAAGCCGGTTGATAATCTTTGAGACCTTGGAAAATTGCAGGTTGGGAAACTGCCATTACCTGTTGGGCTGTTTTTTTGCCGCTGATTGTTTCCGTGCTGGTTGGAATTTTTTTCGGGCTGTATCCCGCCTGCCGGGCGGCATTTATGAATCCGATTGCAGCACTACGTTACGAGTAGGATATCGTGATTACTTATGAAGATTCTAATTCTCAAGTGTAAAACATTCTGCGTTCTATCAATGTTTGTACTATCTGGTTTGGTATTATCCGGGTGTGCAGCAATGCCGGAAATTATCAATTTAAAGCAGGATGAAAGTTTTACTCACGATGAAATTGTTGTCGGCATGATGGGAGTTGGCGGTGTTGTTTCCATAGTAAACGATCTTGATGAGTCAGAAAGCAGCAAATACGCAGGCATACTTAAAGAGAGTTTTCTATCAATAAGAAAAGAATTTGTCATTTTGTCGGTTGAAGATGTACTACAATGGATAGGGAATGATCATTATCATATGATTCTTCACGATTATAAATACACAGGGAAATTGAATTTAGACTTTCTTAAGAAACTTGAATCTTCCCCAAACCCATTTAGATATCTCTTGCTGGTTCGCATCATTGAAAACGAGGTCACTGAAACCAGGGAGAAAGTTCCAAGACCTGAAATTCCCCCACAATTTGATTTAGAAGGAAATCCGATTGTGAAGGAAATTGCAGTAGACTTGATTGCTACGAGACGCATCAGGGTTTCACTTGATATTTATGACCTCAAGAAAGGATTGCCGGTATGGAGCGGTATTATCAATGAAAGCAAATCAAAACAAAGAACAGCATATTTCGAGAAGAAGGATGAGGGAATAGGAAGAACGTTTGCTCTAATACCTGTCCGTGCATTTCTTGAGGTAACTCTTCAACCATCGGTACCACGTACAGATGAAGTGCTCCATAAAATTTTTAAGGCATTTGCCCAATATATACCTTGAAAATTATCCGTAACCTTATTTTACAAAACATTTACAATTTTGCTCTGGAATCAACATGAATTCTTTACATTTATCACCTATATTAAGTTAAACATCTATAAAAGACATTGATGTCCAGGCTTGGGATTGTCCTAATCCCATGAATAAGGTAAAAGTAAAACTCAGGAGAATATTCTTGAAACGTCTCTGGAAAGATGGGAGTCACTTGTTCTTAACAGCAGATGGTAATGGTTGTTTATCAGGGCAAAAGATGTCATCCCTAATTATTATTCAGAGGCGGCTTTTATTTGACAGGACAAAAATATTGGTTACATTTGTTTATGCGAAAATTCAACAGTGCCTATATTAATGGTCATATTTCATACGGTAGCAAAAAAGGGCAAATTATCTTTATAAATATGACTGATTCCAAATTTACCATTTTTAAGTGCCTTCTGGTATTAGTGGTTACTATATTCATCAGTAGCTCATGTAGTTATTTTAATCCCAAACAGAGACAGAATCCTGAAGGAGAAATTCCAAATACTTTCTCGCTTTATAGCAAAGGACCTGAACAGCCGGATAAGTGGTGGGAAAGCTTCAATGATAATGAGTTGAACAACCTTATCGAAACATCCCTCACAGCCAACCTGTCACTCAAAGAAGCATGGGCCAGGTTGATGCAGTCAAAGGCTCTTGCCGTTCAGGCGGGTTCAGCGCTTGTCCCAAACCTTACGGGAATTGCCGGAGCCTCCCGTGCCAAACAGAGAAGAAAAAATACAATTACATCAAAAGAGACGGTTTCAGATTATTCACTCGGTCTTGTGAGTAGTTATGAACTTGATCTTTGGGGCAAGATAAGATCAGACCAGGAAGCTGCTATACTGCAAACATCTGCAAGTCGTGAGGATTTTAACACGGCCGCCATGACCCTCGCTGCCGAGGTGACAGAACTTTGGATAAACATTATATCCCAACGTATGCAGAAACACCTGCTTAAAGAGCAGTTAAAAACAAATTTGATTTATTTTGAACTGGTAAACCTCAGGTTCAGAAAGGCAATGGTCTCTGCCCTTGACGTATACCAGCAAAAACAGGTAGTAGAAAAGATAAAGGCCCAGATACCCCTTGTGGAGGTACAAGAAAGACTTTTGTTTCACAAACTCGCTCTCTTACTGGGAAAAGCAACGGATTCCAATATTAAGATCAATCGTAACAGTCTTCCAGTCGTGTTGGAACTTCCCTCTATTGGAATACCTGCCGATGTTCTTTCACGCAGACCGGACGTTCGCTCTGCAGGACTGAGATTGAGAGCGGTTGACTGGAAGGTCGCCGCGGCAAGAGCGGACCGTCTCCCCAGCATTGATCTCACAGCATCATTAAAATATAACTCCGAAAGCCTGGACCTACTGATGGATAACTGGATTATGGGTCTTGCAGGTAATTTGACCGCCCCTATTTTAGATGGTAAAAGAAGGAAAGCAGAGGTAAGTCGCCAAATGGCACTGGCGAATGAAAATCTTGCTTCCTATCGCTCAACAGTCCTCACAGCAATAAAAGAGGTGGAAGACGCGCTTATCAGTGAGGCAAAACAAAGAGAACACATAGAGGCCCTTGAAAATGAATTAAAAGCCGCCAAAAATGCACTTAATCAAGCCAGGGAACGGTATAGAAAAGGTCTCAATGAATATTTGCCCGTATTAACCCAGCTTCTAGCGACCCAAAACCTCGAGATCGACCTTATACAGAAAAAGACTCAACTTCTACTATTCAGGATAAGCCTTCACAGGGCACTCGGGGGAACATGGATGAATGATGTAGAGCAGATGTTTTAAATCTACTGGTAACATAATTAACTGGATAAACGAAAAATGGAAGAACAAAACATAGATGTTCATGAAAAGGTAAGCAAAAGGTCTTTGTCAATCTTAATCAGGGTGGTAATCTGCGTCATACTACTTGCCGGAGGTATTGCAGGTGCCACATACTTCAAGAACGCTGCACCAAAGGCAAAGAAGAGACCCCCTAAAAAGATGATACCTCTTGTGCAAGTTATGGAGGTACATCCAGGATCGCACAAAATTATTGTACCTGTAATGGGCTCGGTTGTTCCTGCCCGTCAAATGACACTCAAATCGAGAGTTTCAGGGGAGATCACCTGGATCCATCCCGAGTTTTCAGCGGGAGGGGTCTTTAAGGCCAAAAGGGAAATACTCCGGATTGACCAGGCAGATTACAAACTCGATATCATTCAGAAGGAATCCCTGGTTGCCGAAGCCAGGTATTCCCTTAAATTGGAACTGGGCCATCAGGATGTGGCCAAAAGGGAATGGGAACTGTTAAGCGAGGGAAAAGATTCCAAGGAACTTGACGCCGAACTCGCCCTCAGAGAACCCCATCTTGAAAAGGCAATGGCAAACCTTAAAGCAGCCGAGGCAAACCTAAAACAGGCAAAGGTTAATCTTTCCAGGACCAGTATCAAAATCCCCTTTAATTTCATAGTCCGTTCGAAAAACGTCGAGCTGGGCTCACAGGTCACTACTCAAGATCAACTCGCCGAATTGGTGGACACCGAAGAATATTGGGTCGAAGTATCGATTCCTGTAGACCGTCTCAAGTGGATATCCATACCAAAGAATTCCCACGACATGGCTTCAACTGCAAGAGTTTACTACAGGGAAAACTCAGTACGAGAAGGCAGTGTTGTCAGGCTCATAAGCGAACTTGAGAGTGAAGGACGCATGGCTCGTATTCTGATTTCAATCAAGGACCCGCTAGGGTTGAAAGAACAAAACAGAGAAAAGCCCCAGATGCTCATCGGGGAATATGTGCGAGTTGAAATCGATGGGGATGAGCTTGAAAATGTCTATTCAATACCCAGGACGGCTCTTAGGGACGACACCCATGTGTGGGTATTGGGAAAAAACGACGGGCTGCATATTCAAAAGGTGGAAAAACTCTGGCGTGACGCACAGGTTGTGATTATTCGAAAAGGACTTACACCTGGTGAACAAATTATCACTTCAGATCTCCCTGCACCTGCAGAAGGAATGCCTATAAGATTAAAGGGAACTGATGTCGGAAAACGAGAGCATAAGGACAATGATTAAACCTTCGGCAGAAGATATAAACGGCAAGGGCCCCATAGCATGGATGGCCAGACATGCTGTTACAGCGAACCTTCTCATGGTGGTTTTACTCGTCGGGGGTTTCTTATGGGGAGGCAAGATAAAGCAGGAGCTTTTCCCCGAATTTGAGCTTGATGTAGTCAATGTAAGCATGGCCTACCCGGGGGCCAGTCCCGAGGAAGTCGAAAGAGCTATAATACTCGCGATAGAAGAGGCCGTTGAAGGTCTAGAGGACGTCAAAGAAATCACTTCCTCCGCTAATGAGGGATCAGGCAACATCCGGATAGAGATGATCGAGGGCGGAAATATTAATCGGTTTGCCCAGGATATCAAGAACGAGGTGGACCGGATAACCTCATTTCCAGAAGAAACTGAAGAGCCCACTGTTGCAATCGCAGAAAGAAAAAGGGCGGTTCTCTCACTTGCCCTCTATGGAGAACAAAGCGATTGGGTATTGAGACAGACAGCAGAGGATATTCGAGACACGCTGCTTTTAGACCCTGAAATTGCCCAGGTTGATCTTTCAGGCGTACGTGATTTCGAGATAAGCATTGAAATCTCCCAAGAGACCCTTCGGACCTATAATCTCACCCTTGACGAAGTAGCGAACAGGATAGCCACTGCCTCCGTAGAACTTCCGGGCGGAGCGATAAAAACGGGCGGAGGAGACGTCCTGGTGCGCATGAAAGAGCGCCGTTACTACGGAAATGAATTTGCCAAAATTCCTATTATCACATCCAATGACGGTACCGAAGTACTGCTTGAAGATATCGCAAAAATAAAAGACGATTTCGAAGAAACAGACAGCTTCGCAACCTTTAACGGTAAACCTTCAATTATGATTGAGGTTTACAGGATTGGGGATCAGACACCGATTACCGTTTCAGATGCGGTAAGAAACAAAATGACATCCATAAGGTTGAATCTGGGCCCCGGTCTATCTATGGACATCATACGCGACAGGTCCGATATCTACAGACAACGACTGAATCTCATGCTGAGAAACGGTTTTATCGGATTAGGCCTGGTATTTATCCTGCTCGCCGTTTTTCTTGAAGCTCGACTTGCCTTTTGGGTTAGTCTTGGAATTCCTATCTCGTTTCTCGGATCTCTTCTTATACTTTCTCCGCTCGGGGCAAGTATAAACATGATTACCATGTTCGCCTTCATAATTGCCCTCGGAATTGTGGTTGATGATGCAATTGTCGCGGGCGAAAACATATACCACTATCGCCAGGCGGGTCTTCCCTGGATAAATTCGGCCGTTCGCGGTGCCAGGGAGATTGCCATGCCTGTGACCTTCAGTGTCCTGACGAACATGGTCGCCTTCATGCCGATGCTTTTTATTCCTGGCGTAATGGGTAAGATATTCAAACATATTCCATTTGTGGTTATAAGCGTATTTGCCATCTCTCTGATCGAAAGCCTTTTTATACTTCCGGCCCACCTTGGCCATCAAAAAGAAAAACAATCGACTGGTCTTTTAGGGTGGATACAAAAAAGGCAAAATGTCTTCAGTGCCCAATTTTCCAGATTCATAAGAATGCGCTACGGGCCTTTACTCAGATTTGTGCTGAGCAATCGATATATTACGCTCTTTTTAGGCATTGCCATTCTTATTCTTACCATCGGTTTTATACAAAGTGGTAGAATGGGATTTGAGCTCTTTCCCAAGGTAGAATCTGATTTCTCTCAGGCTACAATCGTTCTTCCCTATGGAACGGCGGTTCAAAAAACCCTGGACATCCAGCAAAAGGTAGTGAACGCTGCCAAGGAAGTAGCGGAAAAAAACGGCGGCGACAACCTGGTAAAGGGAATATTTGCCAGGATTGCTGAAAACCAGAGTGAAATCAGAGTCTATTTGACAGATCCCGATATAAGACCGATTTCAACTGCCGAGTTTACCAATCAATGGAGAAAAACCGCAGGCACACCCATCGGGATTGAATCGATCAAATTTGAATCCGATGTGGGTGGGCCAGGCAGAGGTTCTGCCATCACCCTGGAGCTACGCCACAATGATCTGGAAGTCTTAAAAGAGGCAAGCGCAGAACTTGCCGATTCCCTGTCCTATTTTCCGAGAGTATCCGATATCGATGACGGATTTGCTCCGGGAAAGCAACAGATAGACTTTCAGGTAAAACCTGAAGCACGTAGTCTGGGTCTAAGCTCAAAGGAAATAGCAAGACAGCTTCGAAATGCATATTACGGATCAGAGGTGTTGAGACAGCTCAGGGGCAAAAACGAGGTGAAGGTCATGGTGCGGCTCCCCCTCGAAGAGAGGCTTTCCGAGTATTATCTTGAAGAAATGATACTGAGAACCGCTTCCGGAAAGGAGATCCCTTTAAGACAGGCCGTAACATTCAACAGAGGAAGAGCATACACCAGCATTGACAGGAGAAACGCCCAAAGGGTCGTGACGGTTTCAGCGGATGTGCGGCCCCGGAGCAAAGCAGGGCAAATTATAAAATCTCTTAAGGCGGAGATGCTTCCCAAGCTGCAAGAAAATTATCCCGGGCTATCATATAGTTTTGAGGGCAGGCAGGCCGACATGAGTGAAAGCATGGAGAGCCTGATTTACGGTCTTCTTATGGCGCTAATCGTCATTTACGCTATGCTGGCAATTCCATTTAACAGCTATATCCAGCCACTAATAGTAATGGCCTGCGTGCCTTTCGGTATCGTTGGGGCGGTAATCGGACATCTTTTAATGGGATACAGTCTGAGCGTTATGAGCATGTTCGGTGTGGTCGCCTTATCTGGTGTAGTAATAAACGACTCTCTCATCATGATACATTTTGCTAACAAAAGAAGACGGGATGGCATTCCAAGTCTTGAAGCAATTCACAATGCGGGAATTCAGCGTTTCAGGCCAATCATGCTCACCACTCTTACTACCTTTGGCGGGCTTTCACCCATGATGTTCGAAACATCCAGGCAGGCAAGATTTCTCATTCCCATGGCCATATCGCTTGGCTTCGGTATTGTCTTCGCCACTGCTATTACACTTATACTTGTTCCTTCGCTTTACATGATTATTGCCGATATAAAGAAACTGGTCACCGGAACCGAAGCAGCCCCCTTGAGCTTCAGGCAAAACCGGAAAAAACCTGAAACAAGTATCAATTGACCGCAGGTTATGGAGGATCACTCATCCGTTAAAATCGGCCACATACATACGCGGAGACAAGGGGTCCACCTTATTCAAATAACAGCACCGCTTCGCTTCATCCCTGTTTTGCACCCGTTATTTCTTTCTTTTCGGTTCACAGTCCGGGATCAACGCACCCAGATATCCATCCCTATCCAATGTCATCAGGGCAGGGTCTCAGAAAATTATCACCATTGATGCTGAAAACCTGCAGACCCAAGGAAAAAGGGAAGAGCTTGTATCTCTTTCCTACCCGGAACCTTCATCACAAGGCCTGTTTATCAACGGAACTCAAAGTGAAAAGGCGCAGACACTGCTCAGGATATTGTATGAAAAATCCTTCATCTAACGGGAACTCAGAATGAAAGCGCAGATCTCAGTGATTACGGAGCATACGGGAAATCGCATACTGCCCGTGACCTACGAATCCCTTTCCTTTGCTATGGAATTGGGAGAACGTCTGGGCCTGAACGTATCGGTCTTGATCCTTGGAAAAACAGTTGAGGCAATGGCGAAAAAATTGGCCGAAAGAACAGGCAGTTATGTGATAGGGGTTGAAGGGGAACAGCTTGAATTCTACAATGGCGGGGCTTACAAGGCCGCCACCGTAGAGGCTCTGGAGATGTTTAATCCCTCATATATATGCATTCCTCACACGGCCACCGGGTTTGACCTTGCGCCAAGGCTTTCGTTTTATCTGAATGCCTCGTGCGTTACCTCGGTTGAAAAAGTACGCATCTGTGAGGGCAATATTCGATTTATAAGATCCATGTTTAACGGGAAGTTGCATGCAGAAATGGCACTTGCCACGGCCATGGTTGTTCTTACTATCCTGCCGGGGGCATGGCCTTCACTTGAGATACATCCGGAATCCAAAGGTGCCGTCCATATCATCAGGACAAATTTTGTCCCCGTCGCTTCACAGACCCTGGAAATCAAGGAATCGAAAAGAGAGAAACTCAATCTCGGCGACGCTGATGTGATTATTTCTGCGGGCAGAGGGATCAGCAATCCTGAAAACCTTCATCTTCTTGAGGAACTCGCAAAGATCTTCCCAAAATCCGCTCTTGGCTCGTCGAAGGCGGCATGCGACCTTGGGTGGCTTGGATATCAACACCAAATAGGTATCACGGGCCAGACAGTTTCTCCCAGGCTCTACATCGCATGCGGGATATCAGGTGCCGTTCAGCATATATCCGGCATGAGGGGTTCACAGACAATTATCGGTATAAATAGCGATACCGATGCCTCAATATTTAATGTGGCCGACTACGGTATAGTCGAAAATCTGGAAACCTTTATTCCTATCCTACTGGAGGAATTCAGACACTTTTCAGCATCATCATAAAACAGGATTTCACTCAGGTCATAAAATGGTCGCTTCTGTCCCAACAGAGTGTCTGAATTGAAGATTGTAGTTCCATTTCCCTTAGAAGGGGAAACGGAAACGTTTTGAAACTGGTCCGGATCTGGTTTTAAAAAACTATTCCGGAATATTTGGCCACTTGGTGAGTTTGCCCTGGTAATTTTTAAGAGTGTATTCCTTATCTGTTTTATCCATGATGTAGTAATCCGGCATAAGAGGGATTTTGCCTATATTTGTTGCAATAACATACATGGGTTGGGCAAGGCCGGTTGTATGGCCGCGAATGGCGTCCCTGATAAGCTCAGCTCCTTTTTCAACAGGCGTACGGAAATGATCGATGCCTGGAGCCGGTTCACAGTAAAAGACATAATACGGCCTGATACGAACTGTCAGAAGTTTTTGATGAAGAGATCTAAAGGCTTCAACGTTATCATTAATGCCTTTTAATAAAACAGCCTGGTTCCCCACATTAACGCCGCATTTTAACAAATCAAAAACAGCTTTGCCCGTCTTTTCCGTAATCTCTTTAGGGTGGTTGCACTGGGTATTTATCCATATAGGAATCTTGTGATAAGGACTCAGTATTTTTTGAAGACCCTCTGTTATTCGATGGGGCAGGACAATGGGGGTTCGCGTTCCGAAACGTATCATTTCAAGATGATCAATTTCGCGCAGTTTCCGAATGATATATTCGATTTTATCATCTGAAAGTATAAAAGGGTCTCCCCCTGTAATCAGAACATCCCGAATCTCTACGGTGGCTGATGGTGTGGTGACCTGGTCGTCACCGCGTTACGGTTTCGGCAAGCTGG
>RCNC010000070.1_pt1 | contig 50773 bp, 34 predicted proteins | sample 2041301 | NCBI WGS metagenome assembly RCNC01 (sample SAMN09708231, study PRJNA481090) | Marine sediment metagenome, whole genome shotgun sequencing project. | biome: marine sediment; feature: ocean; material: sediment; isolation source: Sewage treatment plant 13A marine sediment (STP13A) ...
TTGAACAACGGTTGCAAATTCACAGAAACAGGTGAGGTGCGATTAAATGTAACGTCTGCTGGCCTGCCAAATGAAATGGTTCGTCTTTTATTTAGGGTGAGCGATACCGGGGTTGGAATCGCAGCCGAGAATCTTGAGAGCATATTCTCGCCGTTTAAGCAGGTAAGAACAGAGGGCTCAAACTATTTTAGTGGAACCGGCCTCGGGCTGGCGATCTCCAGCCGCCTCGTCAAGCTCATGGGGGGAAGGATTCATGTTGAAAGCACACCTGGTGTTGGAACTACCTTCTCGTTCTTTCTTGATGTACCCGTTGTACCGGAGCGCGAAATTCAGAAACAGGTAACACCCCCGAAAGGTATCATTTGGCAGAGTCAACCACAAGTCCTGTTGGTAGAAGACAACCAAATAAATCAGGAAGTTGCGATAGCCTACCTGCAACAGTTGGGATGCAAAGTAACCACAGCGGATGATGGTTTGGAAGCGCTCGATCTGGTTCAGCAAAAGAGCTTCGATCTGATATTCATGGATTGTCAGATGCCTAAAATGGACGGTTATGAAACAACAAGAAAAATCAGATCACTTGAAGGTACGTATACGAAGAATATAATCATTGCCCTTACCGCTCATATCACTAAAAGAGATAAAGAAAAATGTTTTGAGGCCGGCATGAATGACTATATGGGCAAACCATATAAGATCGAGACCTTACAACACTTTCTGATCAAGTGGCTCAAGTCACCCCCGATCGCAGAGGATATTCACGCCTCTCCTGAGAGAGTAGACTCAACTGAAGAGGTCATTGAGCGTTCGAGTAAACCGGAGAATAGAAAAAAACTCCATGATCTGCGTAATGCCTTAGGGGGTGTAATTGGTGGTGTGGAGCTTGCATTGATATCCAAAGATGATCCTGATAATTGTGAGCGACATTTAAAAACTGCATTAAAAGGGGCTCAACAGGCAATTTCTATATCATCAGAACTGTCATAATCCAGGCTTCGGCATATAAAAGAAAAGTGGAAAAGCAGTGGCTTCATGGCCGGTTTTCGCTGAGACCATGGTGCTGGGGCAAATTACCCTGTTCGATGAAAGCCTGTATATTTCTGGATGAACCGTTTTATTGCAGTTGCCTCGAAATAAACAGGGTCCCAGTCCTTTTCAGAAACAATATGGCGATAGCTATTTCTAATGGCATACACTTCAGCCCAGAGCAGGGTGGTATTTTCTAACATTACCTGTTCATGCTTTCTGGTATAAAACTGACCTTCAAATTTATCGAGTCTAAGAACGTCGCTCTCCGTGACATTGTAGTAGAGAATGCCGACTACTCCTGATGAGCCCGTTTGATAGAATACTGCCGGATACTCCTCGGCAATGACGGCACGGCGGATATAGTTTGCTAGTGTGGCGGTTGATTTTTCATACTCCCCTTTAACAACAATATTCCAAACCGCATCAAACATGAGCGAGCCGTAAGTAAATACATGTGGCATGATCTTATTTCCAATAACTATTTTAAATATGATGAAACAGTCACCGCGCAAGAGCGATTTTTCCTGACATCATTGTCATAACATTGAATTAAAACAATAAACATTCGCTGGTCACTAAAATTTTATATGATCACATACTCTTTTTTCATATTCATAATGATTCCACCTACTGAACAATCGCAGGCAATGAGGAGTGTTGGTCTCTTTTTCATCAAAGTCACTATCGTGAATTTATGCAGGAAATAGCTTATTCATCCATAACGCTTATTGACCGGCAGGTAATGGCTGTATCGCTTCATGAGGAACTGTCGGGTGATTGGCGCAGCTTCAAAAAATGATGCTCTGAACATTGTAGCGCTTTCATGATACGTTTCGGCAGGAGTTCCTGCTCTATACCAACACAGGTCCGACACCTACCGTAGGCTAATAGCCGACCACAATTTTCACCCATTTTTAATAAGATAGATGTGCAGAATATGCTTGCATCTTTCTCTTGCACTGTGGTACCTTCCGGCCTTTTTTAAATAATCCACCGTCCAGCAATGATAGAACTGACCAGTACCCACCGGCAAGATGGCTGCCACATGAGGATTTGGCACGATTTGGCCCGGTTTTCTTCCGGTTCCCCTGCTGTCTTCCAAATTGTTTCTGGACAACTGATATTTCTGAGAGACATATGATACAAGCTTCAAACATTGCCCTGGCCTATGGTAAACGCGTAATTTTTAAAGACGTTGAAATAAAATTTACCCCTGGTAACTGCTATGGGCTGATCGGTGCCAATGGTGCCGGTAAATCCACTTTTCTAAAAATTTTGGCCGGTCAGCTTGATGCTGACAGCGGTGAGGTCTTTGTCGGTTCAAGGCAGCGCATTGCCATGCTTAGCCAGGACCAGTTCGCTTTTGACGAGATGACTGTTGCCCAGACTGTTCTGATGGCTCACACCCGCCTTCACGAAATCATAGTGGCACGGGGAAGCCTCTATGCAAAGACCGACTTTACAGAAGAAGACGGTATCCTCAGCGGCGAACTGGAGGCGGAATTTGCCGAAATGAATGGCTACGAAGTTGAGTCAGAAGCGGCGGTTCTGCTCAGTGGACTTGGGATTGGAGAAGAGCTGCGCGATAAAAAGATGAAAAAACTCGGGGGTGGTGAGAAAGTGCGGGTTTTACTTGCCCAGGCCCTTTTCGGCAACCCTGACATTCTGCTGCTCGATGAACCGACTAACAACCTGGACCGTAAATCGATCATCTGGCTAGAGGGCTTTCTGGAGCGCTTCCAGAATACCGTTATCATCGTCTCTCATGACAGGCATTTTCTCAATCAGGTATGCACCCATATGGCGGATATCGATTATGGGCAGATCAGGATCTATGTCGGTAACTACGATTTCTGGTATCAGGCCAGTGAAATACTCAAAATACAGCGGCAGGATGCCAACCGCAAGGCAGAGGCCAAGGCAAAAGATCTGAAAGAATTTATCGCCAGGTTTTCTTCCAACGCCTCCAAAGCACGGCAGGCGACGTCGAGAAAGAAGCTTCTCGATAAACTTGAGCTGGAAGATCTGCCAGCGTCCTCAAGAAAGTATCCGTTTATACATTTTAAACCAGGTCGTCCGTGTGGTGATGTTATTCTTGAGGTCAGTAACATCACCAAAGATATTGATGGTATCCGAGTGCTGGACAATTTTTCGATGGTTGTCAATAAGGGTGAGAAAATTGGTTTTGCCGGTACCAACAACCTGGCGATCACCACCCTCTTTCAAATCCTTGCTGGTGAAATGGAGCCAGACAGTGGTACGTTCCGCTGGGGTTTGACCATGAGTACTTCTTATTTTCCAAAAGAGAACTCCGGGTTTTTTAAAACCAATAAATCACTCGTTGAGTGGCTGGGAGCATATACTCCGCCGACGGAAGGAGAGAGTTTTGCTCGGGGATTTCTTGGTAAAATGCTCTTTTCCGGTGACGAAGCGCTGAAAAAAACCAGCGTATTGTCAGGAGGTGAACGAGTACGATGTATGCTTTCCAGAATGATGCTCAGTGACGCCAACGCGCTTATTCTCGATGAACCAACCAATCACCTTGACCTCGAATCGATCACCGCCCTTAACAACGGTTTGAAGAATTTTCCAGAAATCATTCTGTTCTCATCTCACGACCACGCCCTTATGGCCACTGTGGCCTGCAGAATTGTCGAAATATTGCCGGGTGGTGTAATTGATAAGATGCAGCCCTACGATGAATATCTCACTGATAGCAACGTACAGAAACTACAGGAGAAATTTACCCATTAGTCAAATGCGCTGATAAGAAAGGAAAATAGAGCCCTGGTTGAACGCATACAACCAGGGCTCTATTGAAAAGGGATTGTCAGAAACTATATCTTTACCAGCTGTCTCCCAGCACTTGACTGAGATCAACGCAAATTCTTTTCCGATCTTCGGTGTGGTGTTCATTTTGGTGCCCATCGTTACTGTAACATGCATACTCTTTTCCGTCTTCGCCCCGGACCCATTCTATTCTCTGGTATTCTCTGGAAATGATTTCGCCTCTCATGATATTCTCCTGTATTTTAGCTATATTGGTTTATTTATGACACTCTCAGTAATTCAGGAAATCGATATGATTGATGTATCATCAACTTCCATGTCCTGCTCACCACGTCTTGATTAATCGTTCATATTATTGGTGTGCCTTAATGATAACTATAATCAAACAAACATCAATATTAGTAAAATGATAGATTAATTATAGTAATTACTCCTATTTTTCAAGAGTGACATTCAACTGATTAAGAGGGCAGGGATAACGTTCATTCAGCGTATAATATCGTGAAAAGCATACGGAGTTACTGGTAAAAATAACTCCTGAAAGTGCTTGACTAAATTGATAGGAATTGGTCTATTTGGCCGTTGATGTAATTTACCAATCCACAAGGAGGGACACCATGAGAGTGAAACAATATGCGCGGATGGCTGCAGGTGTGGCACTTGTTGTTTTTTTTGCTGGTCAGGTGCAGGCAAGTGGTGGCAGTGGCATGGCTGTAAATGACAATATGCTGCAGGAGTTGAAACGTATGATAGAGCAGCAGCAGGTTCAGATGGACAAGCAGGCGGCAGAAATTGCAGCACTCAAAGAACAACTTGGCGGAACCAACGAGGCTCTTGCCACAAAAGCTGACAAAGAGAGTGTCAAAAGCAATGACAAGATGGTTACCTCCAGCTTTTCGAATGTCAATCTCAGCCTCTATGGGCAGGTCAACAAGGCTGCCATGTATGTCAACAACGGCGATACCAGTAAATGGTATGTGGTCGACAATATCGATTCACAAACCAGACTTGGCTTGCGGGCAAATGTCGAGACCATGAACGCCTGGAATATCGGCGGCCGAATCGAGTATGGTATTGTTTCCAATGCCTCCTCAGACGTCAATCAGCTGAACACCAACAACGCAACTTCAACAAACTTCAAACTGCGCTGGGCCGAAGTTTCATTTAAGAATGAAATGTACGGTAAGCTTTCGCTCGGTAAAGGGAGCAGCGCATCCGACAATTCAGCAGAAATTGATCTTTCAGGAACGGCAGTTTCTTCCTACGCGGGGTATTCCGATATGGCCGGTTCCTCGCTCTGGTACGAGGGAAGCACCAATACCCTGCCGGGGCTTGAAATCAGCAATGTCCACAATGACTTTGATGGTTTGGGCAGGACCGATCGTATCCGCTACGATACCCCGTCTTTTGCCGGCTTCTCTGTGGCGGGATCAGCTTCATCTGGGGATGCCTTCGACGCTGCTCTGACGTATGATCGCAAGTTTGGAGAAACCAAACTTGCAAGTGCCATTGCTTGGGCAAACCCTGGAGACTTAAACTCAGGGGTTGACTCCCAGGTCAGTGGCTCGATCTCGGCCATGTTCCCGATGGGATTCAATGCCACGTTTTCCGCAGGTGGCCAGGAACTGGATACATCAGGCCGGGATAATCCGACCAACTGGTGGGGTAAGCTCGGCTACCAGACCAAGTTCTATGATGCGGCAACCACGTCGTTCTCCATCGATTACGGTGAAACCAGTGATCTGGCTCAAAATAATGACAAGCTCAAATCATGGGCTCTTGCCGCCGTCCATAACATTTCAGACTGGGGTAGTGAAGTCTACATGGCATATCGGAATCATCAGCTCGACCGTGACGGAAGTGATTTTGATGATATCCATGTTTTCTGGACTGGTGCCCGCGTAAAATTCTGATGAACCACAAAAAGATCTTCATTTATCTGCAGGCAGCCACTATGGCTGCCTGCCTCGTCCTTAACGGCTGCGGCGGAGAAGACTGGACCTATCAATCAGATCGACAATTGAAACCAGGCCCTGGATTATTCTCTGGCGAGGATGGCGAGTTCAATCTCATCGGCCAGCCTGAAAAGAAAGAAAAGGATCAAGAGGGAGAATCAGAAAAACAAACGCCGTAGTCAATACCCTTCACCTATAGGTTTTCTCCAGTCAACCGCCTCAGATGGCAGGGTGCAGCAGCGAACCGCATACCTGGGTGTCGGATCAGGAACTCAAACCGGGGCCCGGTTTTGTCACCGTTGAGAACGGAGCTCTCACTATACTGGGTACATCTGTTGAGAGAGAAGATGCAGGAATCAGACACAAGAAAACGAACTCAATAGCATTTTCTCATTCCGATTCTGGTACTGCCTGTTTTTTTTTCAGGTCGGCCAGAATTCGCTCACAATGGTTCTTGTTTGACTCTCGATTATCATATGCCTTCTTAGCAAGGAAAGAAAGACCTCCGGTTGCAATAAAGGCTGAATATTGGGCATATTTTTGGGCGACATCCATTGCATCGATACCGAAATCCGGTTCGGCCAGGGTACCGCCAATATGGATCAGAGATGCAAGGTCAAGATTGGTCAGAGAACTGATTACCTGTCTTGCTTTCGGAGCCAGACCCACATCCAGTTCTTCTGTTTTGAGATTAATTTCTCCACCGCCAATCCATGTTACGTCAGTCGTCTGAGCCGCTATCTTATCTTCAAACTCAACCATACCGTCTGTAATGTCAAATCGGGCGATCGCGCATTCCAGTGTGGTTCGATCCTTTTTAAGAGGGTTGAAATTGGATAGGAACCCGCCTCCATACTTGGTTAGTGTTGTTTCTACCAGTTCAGCGTCATTGAGATGGGCAACAAAGAATCCATCGAGGCTTCCCATCAGATCAGCGACAGAATCACCTGCAGCCTCAAGATCAGCATCCAGGTTAAACTTGCCGCCCAGTCTGGGCAAAACAAAATTATTGAAATCGAGGAGAACATCAAGACGAGCCATGGTATCACGCGCATCGAGCCTTATCACGCCGTCTGCTGCTCCACCACCAGTTCCTTTAAAGTCGACTGGGTCTATTGTAAGGAGTCCTTGATCAAGGGTTACTGCCATATTACCGTGGATAGTAAACCCTTCATGAATGGTAAAATCTTCTGCGTCCATTTTGAAGTCAATATCATAATCCTGCATTGCGCCAAGCATCAAGGGTTCATTGGAGAACAGTTTTTTGTCATCGGCAGGATCCACCGGCTCCGATTTTTCCTCAGCCACCGCAGTTGGTTTGTCTGTTTCCGGTGCTTCTCCAGGTGGGGATTGATTGGTAGTAAAAAATGGGGTGATATCAAGATTCTGTATTGATACCTGTCCGGTTAATTTCTTTCTTCCTGTTTCCCCTTCAAGAGGTGTTGCGTAGGTCAGATTAGAAAGTAATTTGCCCTGGCCTAGGAGAACCACAATTTTTTCCAGATTGTATGTGCCGGGGGACACAGCAAGATTGGTGCTGATTTTGAGTGGTTGATCTCCGGGCAAATCCTTATCAATAATAGTTCCAAGCAGGGCCAATGACTGGGCATCAACACTCAGCTTGGCCAGAATAGTCTGGGGGGATTTCAGGTCCGGAATGGTGGCATCAACGACAGTTTTTGTTTCTTCACCTTCAAGACTGGCGTTGAAAAGCAGCGGGCTTTTGTTCAAGCTCTCTGATGAAGCACGAGCATTAAGCAGCCATGGGCCGGTTTCCGGGAGTTCTGATTTGCTGATAGCTGAGAGGGTGTGCAGTGATTCGAGCTTGGCACTAAGCGTAGTATTTATGCCGGAGAGAGTAAAAATATCTGTTATCGTGGCGTCGACACTTGCTTCCAGTCCTTCAGCCTTCAAAACAGCATTCAACGATTTCAACTGAAGAGCCTGATCCACTGAATTTGCCTGACCATTTATCTGCAGTCCACCGAGTTCAGGGATTTCAATCCCGGCAGTGTGAGCGGCAAATTCTGAGATTGAGACAATGTCCACATTGAGTGATAGATCAATCCCTGCGGCACCGATTGTTTCGGGTTTTTCGGCAGCATTTGCCAGGACAAGTATATTTTGTATAGTGCCCTTTAGCTGGGCACGCAGATCATCACCGTCTAATTGGAGGCTGAATGAATCAAGGGCGAGCATGTCGTTTCCCGAACTCAGGTGTCCATTTAGTTTCAGTGAGCCAAGATCGGGAGCTTCGAGGCCTATTATTTCTTCAGTCAGTTTTGAAATTGACGAAACATTGGCATCAAGTGACATATCAATGCCAGCTGAACCGATTTTTTCGGGCTCTTCAGTAACCAGAGCCAGAGCAAGCAGATCCTGGATCGTCGCCTTTACCTTTGCCTGCAGGTCTTTACCGTCAAGCTGGAGGTCCAGACTATCAAGCTTATACGTTTGATCTGCGGAGCTTACCTGGCTTTTCAGAACGACTGACCCGAGATCGGGAATTTCCATCCCGGCGAATTTTGACAGGTTGGCAGTGCTTGCAATATTGGTCGTCAACGTTGCTGATATTCCCGACTGGTCGAGTATATTTTCTGCCGTTGCGGTAAGGGTTAGATCAAGCCCTTCGTCTTTGACTGCAATTTCCAGGGTATCGACACCAAGCTTATCAAGGTTTCCTGCCCCTTCCATATTAAGAGAGAATGAGGTCGGTAAACTGACGGGCAGCATGAGCTCAAGTTTATTAACAAACTCCTGAAGTTGGCTTGATTCAGCCGTTGCCTTGAAACCGATATTATCTATTTCAAGTTTGTTCTGCTCATCCAGGGTAATGAGTCCGGTCGTCGCTGAAACCTGGGCAGACAGTGCCGGGTCGGTAATATTTATTATCAGCGACTCCAGTTGAGTAACATTGTCAGGCGATATCACCATGGTCGATATATCAATTGGTCCAACCCCGGGGAGTGCCAGTCCGATATAGCCGCCTATAATATCGAGTGTATCTATATTCGCGGTCAGCTTTACCTCAGCACCCTCCAGTTTCAGGATATTTTCCATCGTCCCGGAAAGGTTTATATCCACGCCCTTATCTATTACGGCAACATCGAGATCGGTCATTGTCAGGGTGTCAAGGTCACCTGTCAGTCCGGCTGTAAAGTTGAGTGAATCAGGTATCGATTCAATATTCAGAGCACCGAGTCGCTCACTCAGGGCTGTTCCCTGGTCTGTGGTGACAGCTGCCTTTATGTTGATACCGGCGACATTGTTCAGGTCAGTAACCTCTCCGGTAACATCAAGGGTGAGTTGTGGGTCACTCAGGTTGATTTTAATATTCTCAACAGCAGTCTGACCATCTGCTGCCAGCGCTGTCGCACTGATATCAAGTCCTGCGAACTCCGGAAGATTCATACCTGCAAACTGACTAAATGTTGATATATCTGCCGCCCGAAGAGAAATATCAAGACGAGCAGCCGGCTGAGGGAACAGTGGTCCTGCGGTCCCTTCAATCTTTATATCTGCTTCATTCAGTTTTCCTCTAAGAACAATTGGGGTTTGTTTGTTTGCATACCAGTCATTGATGTTGCCGAGCGTTCCCTCGAGAATAACAGGCGCCTCCTGATAAACACCATTGAGAACCAGCGGCAGTCCCTCAGTTTTGTCCACAAAGACTCGAAAGATGTCAAGATGTGCCTCGATCGGTTGGTCGGCAGCTGGGTCGTTGAAAGCAAAGAGAAAATTGCTGATCTTGAAATTACGTATATATGGTTTGAATGGCAGAATGAAGTGATCTTCTACAGCTCCCGGTGCAGCTGAAGTTTCCGGTTGCGGTGCAGTATCATCAGAGGTTACAAAAATCCAGTTTCCGTCTCCCGTATCATTGGTTTCCAACAAGACATCAGGACCATCGAGTTCTACGGTCAGGTCGAGAACTCCTTTAAATAGCGGTAGCAGGGAAAGTTCAACAAACAGCCGGTCAGCACTAGCCATGTTGTCCCTGGAACCCCATCGGGCATTGGATAAACTGATATCCTGGGCCAGAAGATTTACGCTGGTCCCAAACTGTAGGCTGAATGGACCTTCAATTGCCAATTCACGTCCGGTTGCTGACTCAACTGCAGCGGCAGCCCACTCCTTATACTGCTCATCACTGATCAATTTCAGAATGATAACAGTCAGGGCAATCAACCCGCAGAGACCAAGGAATGTATATGCGGAGAATTTGAACAATGTTTTCATTTGTTATCCGTTGAAATTGTAATGGGAATTACCGGTGTTTTACCTCAGGCGGCGATTGGTCAGATTCCTTTTATTTTCCGCAGGAGTTTACTGTAACTGGAGTAACGGTACAAAATTAAAGAACCAAAAAAACATAAATCCTGCGCGTTTGATCTGCTAAAAATATCATCGACATTAATCATTTCCTAACAAGTCAGCAAGGTACATCTAATACATACTCTAGACATTATGTCTGCATGCCGTCCTTACATTCTTGAATCTTCCCATTAAAACTGGGATGGTTGACGTTCAGATTAGAATTTTGTATCGATGCGTGTTAGTCATTGTAGTCGAGACTTTTTACAGACAATCTTGAGAATTGCATGTAAGTATTAAATATTAATATGAAAAATATGAAATTGATAATTGTCGGGGGAGTAGCCGGCGGTGCCACCGCCGCCGCCCGGGCGCGTCGTTTAAACGAATTTGCGGAGATTATATTGTTTGAACGAGGCGACTACATCTCATTTGCCAACTGCGGTCTGCCTTACTATATCGGTGAAACCATCAGGGACAGGGATAAACTGATGGTGACCACACCGGAGGCCTTGAAAAAAAGATATCGGATTGATGTCAGGACAGGAGCTGAAGTTCTGTCCATTGACCGCGGTGCAAAACAGGTTCAGGTTAGAAATCTTGCGGACGGCAGCCTCTATCGCCAGGACTATGATGTGCTGATCCTTTCTCCCGGTGCTGAGCCGATCCGGCCCCAGGTTGAAGGTATCCATATGAAAGGGATATTTTCTCTGAGAAATATCCCCGATACCGACCGGATCAAACATTTTGTAGACAGTGAACAACCAGGAAGTGCAGTTGTCGTCGGTGGTGGTTTTATTGGCCTGGAAATGGTTGAGAACCTGGTGGCACGAGGTGTGCAGGTTACGGTGGTCGAAATGGCTGACCAGGTGATGGCCCCTCTTGATTTCGAAATGGCCGCTATTGTCCATACTCATCTCATCGATAATGGCGTTCGACTGGATCTGGAAAACAGTGTTACCGGGTTCAGCTCGAAAAATGAGCAAATAATGGTCCACACCAGAAACAGTGATGAGCTGCTGTGCGATATGGTTATCCTGGCGGTTGGTGTAAGACCGGAAAATGGGTTGGCACGTGCCGCCGGATTGGATATTGGTGAGCGTGGCGGCATTCTCACCGATGCAGCAATGAGAACCTCCGATCCCCACATTTTTGCAGTTGGAGATGCTGTGGAGGTAAAAGACTTTGTTGGTGGTCGTCCGGCAATGATACCGCTTGCCGGACCGGCGAACAAGCAGGGTCGTATCGCTGCAGATAATGCCATGGGGCGAAAAGCACTGTTCAGGGGATCCATGGGAACAGCTATTGTCAAGATTTTTAACCTGGCAGTTGCCAGTACCGGGCTCAACGAAAAAACGATGCGACAAGCCGATATTGCCTATCTCACATCCTTTACCGATGGTCAGTCGCACGCCTCTTATTATCCCGGTTCGGAGTTGATGATGATTAAACTGTTGTACTCTCCTGCAGACGGCGGGCTTCTTGGTGCTCAGATTGTCGGCGGCAAAGGGGTTGATAAACGGATGGATGTGCTGGCGACAGCCATGCGCGGCAGGATGACAGTCTACGATCTCGAGGAGCTGGAATTGGCTTATGCGCCACCATTTTCATCGGCGAAGGACCCCGTAAATGTCGCCGGTTTTCATGCGGCCAACATCCTCAAGGGCGATGTAAATTGTGTTCACTGGCACCAAATGGGCGACTTTGATCCGGGCACAACCGTCATTGTCGATGTTCGAACAAAAAAGGAACTTGATGAAGATGGTGATATTGATGGGGCGATCAACATCCCGATAGATGAGTTGCGGAAAAAAATCGATGCACTGGACCGCACGAAAACCTATATACTGGTCTGCCTGGCTGGGTTGAGAAGCTACCTGGGCTGTCGAATGCTGAGTGGGAATGGGCTAAAATCCTACTCTTTAAGCGGAGGATATGGACTTTACAGGCATGTGCGGTTGAAATAAATAGATGATGATTACAATGTAAAACAGCTATTTTCAAAACACACAATGGAGGCATTATGCTGGTAATAAACAGTCAGGATACCGTGATCGGATTTGTCGGTATCGGAGTTATGGGAAAGAGTATGGCCACGCACCTGATGGCAGCTGGCTACAGAGTGAATGTCTACAACAGAACCAAATCCAAGGCAGATGAATTGCTGGCAGATGGAGCGGTATGGCAGCAGAGCCCTGGTCAGCTCGCAGCAGTTTCGGACGTAATCATTACCATGATCGGTACCCCGCAGGACGTCAGAGAAGTGTATCTGGGTGCTGACGGTATTCTGAAACGTACAAAAAAGGGGAGTCTTGTCATAGACATGACCACCTCAAGCCCGCAACTCGCCGCAGAAATATACCAGGAGGCTCAAAGCGCTGGAATTTTTGCCCTCGATGCGCCTGTTTCGGGTGGAGATATCGGTGCAAAAAATGGAACACTTTCAATCATGGTCGGTGGAGATAAGCAAACCTTTGAGGCAGCCAGGCCGCTCTTTGAGATAATGGGTAAAAATATCGTCTTTCAGGGTAAGGCCGGCAGTGGTCAGCATTGCAAAATGGCCAACCAGATTGCCGTTGCCTCGACAATTATGGGAGTGTGTGAAGCACTTCAGTATTCACGGAAAGCAGGCCTTTCTCCTGAAACAGTGCTTGCAAGTATTGAGGCAGGCGCAGCAGGGAGCTGGACCTTGTCCAATCTTGGACCACGCATGATCAAGGGTGAGTTTGGTCCCGGTTTTTACGTAAAACATTTTATCAAGGACATGAATATTGCCCTTGAGTCAAGTGCTGACATCGGTCTGGATGCCAAAGGGTTGTCGCTCGTCAAAGAACTCTATGACCAGCTTGCGGCAGATGGCGGGGAATACGAAGGTACTCACGCCCTCTATAAACAATATGAGTAATTAAATCAGTTTTTGAGGACCTGCTTTTGGCCAGAAAACTGAGCTGAAAGGGGTTTACATGAACTGCATTTTGGTCGAGGGTGTATCCTGCTGACGACGGGCCCGAACATATAAGAAAAGTAGGTTAATTACCGAATATCAAACCCTTTGTGCTGATTACCTTTAACACTTTGATATAATAGTGTAAAGTGACAATAAAAATTGAGCGTTCCTCTGTTCAACAAATGGTGCGTGCCCAAGTAAGACTCTATTTGCAATCTGTACATTACTGTTCCATATAATAGTTAGGCGTGATGCCGTACGGAGACCATCCTTGGCAGGATTTCGCTTTCTGGAATATGTTTTCAGGAGCGGAAAGCAGGTTTATAATGTGAATTTGAAGTGGAAAATTAATAATTTTTGGGAGATACAGGAGAAAGTGAATTTGTTGTTACTGGTAAGAACGTTTACAGGACGAAATGGCCACTGAATTCATTTTAAAACAATGATTTCAAATTATTATGTTTCTCGAAAATTTTGGTTATCGAATGTTATCTTGAAGTAATAAATGATCAAAATGACAACGAGATTGTCATACCGACTTTTTTTAAAATATCGGCAAACTGGAAAATAGTTATGCCCTGACATAACTATTTGTAATAATAGTATAAATGGTTCCGGCACAAGGATTGCTACTCGGACTCCATGGATACTATTAAAACTAAACAAAATTGTATTGGTGACGGCTTAAAGCATTACTTTACTGCTTTCTGTGCGTTGAGTCTGTGTCTGCTGGTAACTGCCAATGTCTATGCGGCAGTAAATCAATATGATATTCAGGTAGATTATTCCTTTGATACCGGAGCTGTGTCAGGTAAGGAAGTTTCCGGATACCGTCTTTACAAAGAAGCAGATCAGGTCTGCGATGCTGAGCTCACTGGGTTGCAAAGCTTTACCTGCACGGTGACAGGAGAGAGCGGCGACTACAATTTCTTCTTATCGGCACTTTATAGAGATGGCACTGAGAGCCCAAAGTCATCTGCATTCACATTTACAATCCCTGAAATAACTTCTGTACCAGTAGCACCTTCAATCAGTGTGAACAGTCTCGTTATCACCCTTTCCGAGAGCACCGATACTGCTGCCATGGTTAAGGTTGCTGAAATTGTTGTCTCCGACCCTGATGGTGGGACCAATAACCTGGGTCTGAGTGGGCCGGATGCAGTTTTGTTCACCATAATTGGCTCAGAGCTATTTCTCAAGTCCGGCATTCAACTGGATTTTGAGACTAATTCGAGTCTTGAAGTCACAGTAGAAGTTGATGATCCGGCTTTTTCCCCAATTCCTGACGACAGCTCCTCTTTGACCATCAGCGTTACTGATGCCAATGAAGCGGCGACAGTCAGTATAGAAAATCTGATATCCACGATCTCAGAGGCAGTTGATACGAATAGCGATGTTAAAGTTGCTGATATCGTCATCACTGACGACAATCTGGGGACCAATTATCTAGCCCTGAGCGGACCGGATGCCTCCATGTTTACCATTGCAGGATCAGATTTGGCTATTAAAAGCGGTGTTGTTCTGGATTTCGAGTCCCGCAATAGCCTCTCAGTTACGGTAGAAGTCAATGACCCAGGCCTTTCCCAGGCCCCGGAAGACAGCTCAATGGTGGTAATCAATATCTTGGATTTTAACGAAAGCCCTTCGGTTGCCCTGAATAACAAAGTTACGTCATTAAGTGAAAATACCAATACCAGCACGGCCATCAGAGTTGCTGATGTAACCGTTACAGATGACTCCCTGGGCACCAACAATGTAAGCCTGAGCGGTTCAGACGCGGGCATGTTTTCCCTTATTGGATCCGGTCTATTTTTAAATAGTGGAATTGCTTTGGATTTTGAATCAAGGCCCAGCCTTGCTGTAACGGTCAGAGTTGATGACCCGGCTCTTCCCAATGCTCCTGAGGCCATCGCACCTATAACAATCAGCATAACCGATATAAATGAACCGCCTTCAATCAGCCTTAAAAATGTAATATCTTCGCTGGAAGAAGGTATTGATACCAGTGCGACGGTAAAAATCGCTGATGTCTCTATCATGGATGATGGTTTGGGGAACAACATTTTAGGTCTGAGCGGGGCTGAAGCCGGCCTGTTTACCATTTCTGGAACTGGATTATACTTAAAGGCTGGTACCGAACTTGATTATGAGACTGATAGAAACCTTGATATAGTTGTTGAGGTAAACGATCAACAGCTCTCCGACACCTCAATAGACAATGTTGTGCTGACCATCACGATTACCGATAGCAATGATGCCCCTACTGTACGTCTGGCAAATCAGGTGACAACATTGGCTGAGAATGTTGATACCGTTACCGCGGTAAAGGTTGCCGATATTGTCATTGAAGATGATGCTCTGGGGACCAACAATCTGCGTGTGAGCGGTCTTGACGCACTGCTGTTTGTGGTAACCGGCCAAGAACTTCATCTCAAGGCCGGTAGCGTTCTTGACTTTGAAGCCAATTCAGTACTTGATATTACGGTAGAGGCTGATGATCCAGGTATTCCCGGACCGGTTGAGAGCAATGCGGTGATGTCCATTGCCATTACCGATATTGATGAATCGTTGCCCCCGGAACCTGAACCTACACAGCCTCCTGAAGCGGTAATTACTTTATTCAATGCAGCGGGAGAAGCGCCGCTGCTGGTTGGTTTTGATAGTGCAGGTTCAACAGTCGATATACTGCTGTCGGCTACTTATACCTGGGAATTTGGTGATGGCAGTTCTGCCTCCGGTAAGACAGCTTCTCATACATTCACAACCTCTGGGAACCACCAGACAAAATTGACCGTTACTGACAGTAACGGTAAAACCGATACCGCCACAAGCCCGGTTACTGTTTCAGCTCCACAGGTGGAGAACGAGCCCCCGGTATCAACCTTTGTCGCTACTCTAAATCCTGATTTTCCATTAACAATTGCCTTTGATGGCTCTCAGTCAAGCGATCCTGATGGTTCGATAGAGAGATATTCCTGGGATTTTGGAGATGGGTCAGGTGCGGACGGCCTCGCAGTAGAGTATCTTTATTCTGAAATTGGTGAGTACGTGGTGACCCTCCAGGTGACAGATGACGAAGGGCAAATGTCAGAGTCTTCACAGCTGGTTACTGTGGCCAATACAGATGATGAAACCCTTGTGTTTGAACTTGCCGAAGTTCAGGTCGACAATGAGTGGACTTCCTTTACCTTCAGCAAGCCGTTCGTCGACCCTGTAATCATTGCAGGCCCATTGAGCTCTGAGGATGCAGAACCTGCAACGGTGAGGATCAGAAATGTTTCCCAATCTGGTTTTGAAATCAAGATTCAGGAGTGGGATTATCTCGATGACAGCCATAGCCCGGAGATTTTAAGCTTTATTGTATTTGAGAAAGGAATCTACACCCTTAAGAGCGGTGCCAAAGTAGAAGTAGGGAGCTTCAATACCAGATCGACCAGGTTTAAAACGTTCTCTCTGCAGCAGTCTTATGGTGTTGCACCTGTTATCCTTACACAGGTAATGACTTATAATGAAACAGATGCAGTCACTGTACGACTCCGCAGGATTGATCAAGATTCATTTCAGTATAAATTGCAGGAGCAGGAACTGAATAAAAAGGTGCATGCTACAGAATCCATAGGCTATGTTGCCTTGGAACCAGGGAAGGGTGCAATGTCCGGTTTGGTTTACGAAGTAGGGAACACGCCTCAGGTTGTCACAGATAAATGGTACGACCTTGAATATCAGAGTGTATTATCTTCTTTACCATTCTTTTTTGCGAGCATGCAGACCACTGCAGGTGGCAATACCTCGGTAGTCAGGACGCAAAGTTTAAATCAGTCCACAGCGGTCATAAAAATAGAGGAAGAGCAGTCAAAGGATGATGAGGTGCGTCATACTGCCAAGGAAGTTGTTGGGTATATTATATTGGGTCCTGCGGTAAACTAGGTTCTGGAATATAGAGGGAGATCGTCACCTAAAATAATTATCACTATGGTGAAGTTCAGACACATGTCTCTATAGGTTGTTTTCTCTCTCCTGGGCCAACTCCATTATTACCTGTTCAGGCTCTTGTGATCCGGCAATAATGGAGTTGATTGTTTTGATTATTTGCCAGCACATTCTCGAGTCTATCCTAAATGAATGCGGACAGTCTTTTCTGAAATATTCTAATGTTCCCTCACAAAAGGTATTCCCAGGTCTGCCGGGGCATTTGACTTATGCCTCTTTGACGAGGTGGTGACAATGACCAGCACGGCTATGGTCAGCAGGTAGGGCATCATCTTGAGGATATAGAACGGGATGATGTCAATCGATGCGGCCTGGAAAAAGAACTGCAGGGCGGTAAGGCCGCCGAACAACAACGCACCGAAAAAGGCCCGCAGCGGATTCCAGGTACAGAAAATGACCATGGCAATGGCAATCCATCCCTGGCCGCCGGTCATCGTTTCCTTCCAGCCCGGGGTATAGGACAATGAAAGGTAGGTGCCGGCCAAGCCCGCGAAGAGACCACCGGTAAATACGCAAAGGGTGCGGGTAAGGGCCACATTTATTCCCGCAGCATCGGAGGCTGCAGCATCTTCTCCAACGGCTCGCAGGATAAGACCGGTCCTGGTTTTGAACAGTATATACCAGGCCAGGGGAACCAGGATATAGGTTCCGTAGGCAAAGGGGCTCTGGAAAAAGAATACATCTCCCAGAACAGGAATATCAGAGAGGTAGGGCAGTTGCACTGGTCGGATACGAATTCCAGCGGCACCGAGGAGTGGCCTGCCTAAGAAATTGGCCAGGCCGGTTCCCAGAATCGTCAGGGCAAGGCCACAGAGAACCTGATTTGAGCGTAATTTGATGGTGAAAAAAGCGTGGACCAGGGAGAGCAGCCCGCCCGCCAGCATCCCGGCAGCGATGGCAACATAAACATTCTGGCTGGCATACCCGGCAGCGAATCCGGCCAGCGCACCAACGAGCATCATTCCCTCTACTCCCAGGTTGAGTACACCTCCCCGTTCAGTGATAATCTCACCGATTGTTGCCAGCAGTACGGCAACGGATGATTTTATGGATATCTGGGCAATGAAGGTAAAATCATCGATCATGGTGTTTCTCCCTGGTGATCGTTGACTGGTCGGTTTTCATTATCTGCTGGACGGGAAAGGACTATTTTATATTTTATCATTGCCTGTCCGCCGAAGAGACCGAATAATAATGCTGCTTCCAGGATCAGGCTGATGGTCGAGGGCAGCCCCAGGACCGTTTGCAGCTGCTCACCTCCAACAAAGAGTGCACCAAGCAGGATCGCAGTAAATGGCACCACCAGCGGGTTCAGCTGAGCCAGCCAGGCGACAATGATCCCGTCATAACCGTAGCCGACGGCCAGACCCGTTTGCAGCCGGTAATGAATTCCACATACTTCTGCCATTCCGGCCATACCGGCAAGCGCCCCCGATAGTGCCATTACGGCCAGGGTTTGCCTGGTGACGTTGAAACCTGCATATCTGGCAGCTCTTACCTCACTGCCAATAACCCGTATCTGGTATCCCCAGGTCGATTTTTTCAGGATAAAAAAGAGCAGCAGGGCACAGATTAGCGCCAGCGGGAAGCCAAGGTGTATACGGGTTCCAATAAAGCGGATCAGGTGAGCAGATTCGGGGATTTGTGCGGTTCCGGGAAAACCAAACCCGGCGGGGTCGCGCCAGGGGCCATAAAAGAGATGCTCCATGTAGATAATGGCAACATAGTTAAGCAGCAAGGTTGTGAGGATTTCATTTACATTAAATCTTGCCTTGAGGAGACCGGGGATCATTGCCCACATTGTACCTCCGCAGGCCGATGCCGCGATTATCAGCGGGATAAGCAGAGGGGCCGGAGCTGAAGGGAACAAGTAGAGCGCGGTACCAGCTGCAAAAATGCCCCCCCAGACGAGCTGACCTTCGGCGCCGATATTCCAGAGCATCATCATGGCGGCCACAGCGACAGCCAGACCGGTAAAGGTGAGTGGTGTCGCTTTGACGAGAACCTCTGAGAAAGAATGAAAAGAACCAAAAACTCCCATGAACATCGCCAGGTATGCCGTGAGGGGGTTGACGCCAAGACAGATAAAAATAATAGACCCGCTGATGATAGCGATGACAAAAGCAATGAGTGCTGCCATCAGGTGGTGATACTTGGGAAGTGCTACTCTCTTTTCAATGCGGATCATGCGGTTACTCCTGCCATGAGCAGGCCGACACGACCAACAGCGTCTGCGTCCCTGGCATCAATTATTTCAAGGATCCGACCGTTGAAAATAACACCGATGCGGTCTGACAGGGACAATACTTCTTTTAAATCGCCTGTTACCAGCAGGACAGCTGCCTCTTTTCGGCAATCAAGGAGGGCCTTCCAGATCTCCTCGGTCGCTGAAATATCAAGACCCTGAGTGGGCTGCTCAGCAATGAATAATTGTGGTTTTCTCGATAGTTCGCGTGCCAGTATAAGTTTTTGCAGATTGCCGCCTGAAAGGGAATGTGCTGTATCATGGGGTGATTGGGCCTTGATATTAAATGTTTTGATGGCAGCCGCACAATCGTCGATCATTTTCTGCCTGTCCAGAATCAACCCGCCTGGTCCCTTTGAGTATGATGATAATCTGGTTAAGCCAGAATTGTCGCCTATGGACATGGTGCCGACACAGCCGGTATGATAGCGATCCTCCGGAACATAGGCGATATTGTCTTTGGCGGCTTTGACCCATTCACGTGGGCTGTAGGTGCTATCAAGATAAGACAGCTGCCCGGACTGAGCTTCAGCAAGGCCGGTAATAGCAGAAACAAGTGCATTTTGTCCGTTGCCTGCAACCCCGATGATGGAAAATATTTCGCCCCTCTTGACGTCAAAACTGATATCACTAAATGAGGTGCCGCCGTACGAGCTGTCACCACTGAGGCGCTTTAAAGAAAGAATGTTGTCACCCGGTTCAACAGGTTCTTTGTCCACCTGCAGCACGATGTCCCGGCCCACCATAAGTCGGGCTAACTGGCGTTTGGAAATCTGTTTTTTATCTGCCTTGGTAGAGACGATGAGCCTGCCTTTTCGCATAACGGAGATATCGTCAGCAAGTTTCAGCACCTCTTCGAGCTTGTGAGTGATAAAAACGATGCCCTTGTTATCGCTGCGCAGTCTGTTTACAACAGAAATAAAAGCCTCAATTTCCGGTGGCGTGAGCACAGCAGTTGGCTCATCAAAAATTAATATTTGAGCATCAAGGAGGAGCAGCCTGATAATTTCAACTCTCTGGCGCTCTCCCATCGAGAGCTCAAAAACAAGCTTTTCCGGATCAACATCCAGACCATACTGTTCTGCTGTCTGTCGAATCACCTTGTTGCTGTCTTTCCGGCCAATTTTTTCATGGGCTGAGAGCAAAAGATTCTCGGCAACACTCATTGATTCGATCAACATGAAGCGCTGATAGACCATGCCGATACCATGTTCCAGGGCTGAGGCCGGTGATGAAAAGGTGACGATCCTGCCGTTGATGGCGATACTGCCGCTATCCGCCTTATAACGACCGGCCAGAATAGACATCAGCGTCGATTTTCCGGCCCCGTTCTCACCAAGAAGGGCATGCACTCTTCCTTCATAGACATCGAAATCTATTTCATGGTTGGCGATGACCGAACCAAAATGTTTGGAGATCTTTCGAAGGGAAACGACCGGATCAATCATCGTGCTGCTTATCGCTGTACCGTCTGGGGAACGGGTAACTCGGCCAGAGAGTAAACAGGGGCAGGCAGCAAGTCGCCTGCTTTTCCCTCTGTGGCAGCACAGAAAATACCATGCACCAGAGGTACTCCTCGACCGGACCTGGCAGATGCTTCTTCAAGAATTTCATACAACCCCATTATGGTGCCTCCGGTGCTGACAACATCATCAATAATGATGAAGCCGTTTTCAGCCGAGGTGAGCAGCTGCATGTCACGCTCGTATACCGCTAAAAACTTACCGCCGCTGGTGATTGAATCGGCACCAACCTGGATCACCGGCCTCCGTTCAACTTCCATATGAGGTTTGATGCGGTTATAGGCAACGGCGATCGAATCAATGTTCAAATCGTCAGCCACAACCTGGGTTAACTGCAACGCTTTTTCAACAGCGGTGAGGATGACGACTGATGAGGGGTCTGGAACGCTTGAACGGATTTTATCAGCGAGCAGCTGACCAAGATCTCTGTTGAGCCGGGTCTGTCCCACAAGGTTAAATGAGGCAATCCGGAGATGGTTGTCCCGAGCCGGGACCAGCACGTAAGGGAGCTCTATATCATAGTCCAACCCTTCAACGTGCAGCAGATATTTATCACCTGACTCACTGCTGTCGAGCACATCCATTTTCACGCTCCTTCTTGCACCGTTTCATTAAAAAAGCAAAGTACGCTGGAAAAATAACAGTGGCGTACTTTGCTTCTGAATATTGAATGAAAAATTGTAGATGAAAATTATTGAGGAATTTTACCCGAAACACCTTTCACCAGAACACGCATGGTCAGCAGATCCTTTTCTGAGGCCTGCTCTCCGGCTTTCCAGAGCTCTTTTCCGGCTTGATCAAAGAGTGGACCGGCAAATATTGTATCCTCACCCTTCGCCAGTTTGGCCTGCTCGGCAAGAACCTTTTTCTTTACCTCGGCGGGTACATCGTTATTGAACGATGACATAATAATGCCGTTGTCTTCCATACCTCCCCAATAAGGAGTATTGCTCCAGGTACCGTCCATAACCTGTTCCACGACCTTGACATACCACTGCCCCCAGTTCCAGGTTGTCGAAACAAGTGCGCACTCGGCACCATATTTTGCAACATCCTCTCCGTAGCCAATCGCAGCAACACCTGAAGCACAGGCCGCGACAGCGGAGTCAGGGGTATCGGCCATCTGGCGAATGAGATCATGTTTCCTGGCAATCAGCGTTTCGGCCAATGTTGTTTCATTTGCGGCGTCGCGCCAGGCCTTTAGCCAGACAACGGTGTTTAGTTTGTCTTCATCATATTTTTCACCCGCTTCATCAAGTCCCTTTTTCAGGCCAATGGTAAAGGCATTGATTCCGCGAACGGGCTCAGGGATTGGCTGAGTGGCGACGGTTCCAACCTTTTTAAAACCCATGAGACCTGCCATATATCCGGCAAGGTATTCACCCTGGTACATACGTTCAAAATAGTTGCGCATATTCTCTGCAGATTTGAATCCGGAACAGTGCTCAAACTTGATATTAGGATAATCTTTTGCCACATTGAGCAGCGGGTCCATATGCTCGAAGGTGGTACCGAAAATGACGTCATACCCTTTTCGGGCATAATCACGGAAGACGCGTTCGGCATCTGCTGCCAGAACTTTCTCCGTATATGATACCTCTATTTTGTCGCCCATTTTTTCCTGCAGATATTTGATGCCGTTATAGTGGGCAGTAGTCCACCCCTGATCATCGATGGTCCAGAGCAAGGCGAAAGCAACTTTCAGCTTCTTTGATTCAGCCAAAACCTGGTCAGCAGGTATAACGGCTATCATCAGAAACAGGGCGGCGGTAAGAGCCAGAAGGGGTTTTTTAAACATACGATTCCTCTCTACATAGAGTTAATAAAACAATAATTTGGAGTTACATGAGTCGTGAGCACGTTATTTTCCCGTGTGGTTACAGACAATAAAATACAGGATAAGGTCGAAATTGCAAAATTCCATTGGAAATGAGAGAAAAAATGTTCTCGATAAGTGGTTTGGATCAGGTGAAAATGATATGATGATAGCAGTAGAGTATTAACGGTTAGGCGTCGTGAGAACAACAGGAAGTGAGGAGGACATCATGGCTGATACAAGCTGCAGTACCTGTATCTGGTTTGAATTAATCGAAAATGAATATGGGGAGTGCAGATTGAACCCGCCTCGCATCATTGAAAAACTTGTTGGCGGGAGTAGTTACGCAAATCTGTTTCAGGCAACCAAGAACCCGATTGTGTCGCAAAACCATCGCTGCAGCAAATTAAAAAAAGCAGGATCAGGTGAGTTATGAGTATTTACCACCGACCCTGTTGCCTTTGATGTTCTGAACACGGATTCTTCTGTGAGCCATAGATCCTGAACCACCTCGAAATTTGATCCTGACCTCCTGGCCTCGATAGAAAGAGTGGCTGTACTCCCGCGGAACGGTAAAGCCCAGACCTGAAGCTGAGGTATCACAGAGCCGAATCACCGTTTCTCTGGCATTGGATAAGATGGCGTGTGCTCTCGTACTCGTTACTTCCCTGATAGCTGAACGATAATTAACCATATAGCTTCCTGACAAACCGCATGTACAACGAACGATTTTTCTCCTTGTACCTTGGGAAACTTCGACATATTTCGTTCGTTCACATCTTACGCAGGTAACACGAATCATGCCGCCTTTAACATCGCAGGATTTGAGTTGCCCAGCCATTGCTCTCTCCTTAAGAAATAGGTGATGGATAAGGTTCAGAAGAACTACAAAACTACAATAAGCATGTAATCAAGATATGTGCCAAAAAGACTAATAAGATATTTTGCTTTTAATTCAAGCTGTTAGCTGGAACCGACTGGGTAGCACAATGGTGTTGCTGCCTGAAAGATGGAAAAACCGGACAATTTTTCCGCATTCCAGGAATAAAGGGGTGAGAATGAACCTCCTGACCTTGACTCAGGACTTCCAGGTGATTAATTGTCTAGGGAAACACTCTCCCTTTATATAGTGTTTATACCCGCTACCCTTATTTCTTCCCTCCTTCCAGGTAGCGGGTTTTTTATTTGCTGCCACCACTATTGAGTTTTTTTTGATTTATCTCCTGCCTGTCTGGTATGTATGTTATTTGCTGGAGACCAGTTGTATATGTCAAGTCAGGACAGGAACGGGTGTGGTACGAATGGAAGATAAAGAGGGTGTAAACCGAGTTGAGCTGGGTCGTGTTGGAGAGCGTCCATTCTGGGTTTTAAGTCTGTCAATTCTTATTCGGGCAGTTCATCAGGTTGGAGCTGCCGTTTTCCTGACATCTTTTCTTATCAAAGATCTAGGCAGTCCGGTTACGGACTATCTTGTGCTGACCGTTATCAGTGGCTGCCTGCTCTTTTTTACCGAGGGAATGCGGCATCGGGAGATTTACCGGGAGGTGTCAGGCATGAGTACATTTATCAAACTGATCCTGATAGGTGGCGCCTATCATGGAGTCTTTCCGGAAACGATAACCATCCTCGCTGCTTTTATTATCGCCTGCATCGGGGCTCACGCTCCTAAAATCATTCGACATCGATTGCTGTTTTAATATTCAATCGGAGACTATCCAAAACCGGTTTAAAGAGCATGGCTTATAGTGTCCAATCAATACTGGTTTTAAAGGTTTTCATTGCACTTTATCCGGTGTGGAAATCCCAAAATGCTTTCGGATCTTTCTAGACAGCCTGCCGGTTAAAGACAGTACTTTTATGGCCTGATCGGTACTTAATGACCCGGTCCCGCATGACGGCGCAATTAAGGTCTGTTCAAGGAGGCGTTTCCGGGGGATACCCAGATTAACCATTGCTTCAAGCTGTTGCTCCCATTTGTTGAACAGACTGGTGAGCGATTCGTTTTCAATAGAGAGTGGATCACCGGTTGGGATGATCCCCCATACAAGCACTCCTCCGCGCTTAATGAAATTGATAAGGGGTTGTTTGTATAAGATAAAATTGTCGAAGTAGGAATACCCATCGAAACTGATAAGATCGGCGTCTGACTCTAAGACAGGCGACCAGTCGCCATTGGCACAGATATGAACGCCGGCCAGACCACCGGCTGATTTTATTTCGCCGATTACTTCACGAACACTGTCAGTAACCATCTCTTTAGTGACACTGGTGTAGGCGGTGGAGCCAAAACTGACAATGCCCGGCTCATCAATGAAAATAATTGGGGGGAATGCCTTTGCATAGGGTTGCAACTGCTCGACCTGCCAGCGTGCCTTCAGGGAAATGAGTTTGACAACAATATCTCTGAGTGTGTCGTCGTAGAAGATCGAGTTGCCATGCTGATCTTTTACTCCGATTCCTGTTGTCATTGGTCCGGTCACCTGGCCTTTGACGCTCAGAGAGCTGAGGTTGTTACTTTCAAGCCTCTGCATGAAAACAAAAAAACCCTGGGCAGTTTGCGGTGTGAGGGCGAATCGCGAACGTGAAGATATGGTTGGATTTTCTGTTTGCTCCATGTATTCCTGATAAAAAAGGGCCATCTCCTCTGCGAACTGCTCATGATCACTGTTCAGCCAAAAACGATTGCCATCCTCGGTTAGTCCTGGTAACCCATCGATAAACTGACGGATCATACCTTCTTTTGGTACCTTGGGGAGCTGGGGCCATAACGGGATCTCTGGCGTATGAGCCATAACAAGTGTGGTTGCTTCCTGGTGGTCTTCCAGTGGCAGGCTGCCAATGAGGATCGGTAGGCATGATGGGGTAATCATACGGCTCTCCAACTAAAGTTCGTAAATCACCGGTTGATCGGCTCAAGAAAAACAGGGAATGAACCGTGGTTCTGGTATAATAGAAAGAAGGATGATTGAAAGTCAAGCAGGTAGAAGCAAGGGATGCAAACTGTTTATAAATTTGAGTAGTGAATGAGGACTCTATCTTGTCGATAAATAATACAAATACACCACTCTATTCGCAGATCAGAATGTTGTTGACTCAGTTGCTGAGAGACGGGCTGCCGGTTACTCCCGACACGCTGTTTTTTGCAGAATCGACCTATGGAATCACTGAGGAGACCTTCGAAACGGCAATTACGGACCGTTGTTTTGAAGAACGGGAGATAGTGATCAATATGCTCTTTTTCCCAACCCAGAAAATGCGGGAACAATTAGAGCCTTTTCTCGTAGCCGGCCCTTTTAGTGATGACAAAATTCAATACCTGGCCCAAGAAATAGCCAGTGATATGGGAGAAATTCGTATACGCTTGCCATCTCTTTCCGGTTTTTCCTGGGCCGTAAGACAGGAGGACATTAACCATTTTATTAACAAACTCTATATGACAAGAGCGCTTGATCCGGCCATAACGGCTGCGCTTGATGATAAGCTTCCGGAGGAAATTGCAACACGTTTGAAGGTCTCTATGCGTTGTCGCAATATCACCTTTTCAGAAGAAGCCCGCCGATTTCTGCTTACATTTGTTGATAAGGGGGCGGATCGGGGAGAAGAGTTTCAAGGTATGGCGGAGTTGCTGATGACACTGACAACCGGGATTCCACCGCAGATGACAATCAGCGAGTACCTGTTTGAACAGCGCGAATATCAAAAGAAACGGTTGTGTGATATTGAGGATTTTGCCAAAAAAACTGAACAATACGGAATGGAATACCTGATGATGCAGAACTACCCGGTGCCTCATGAATCAGAAGAAAAAGTATCACAGTTGCTGCAGATGTATACTATCATTATTGAAGAGGTACTCCATCTTCAGAACCCGAAAGAAAACTATATCAACAGGAGGGAATTGGGAAACTTCGATAGTGAAAATGATTTACAGCGCTTGTTCAAGTCTCTCTCATGAAATTCAAATCTTTCTTCAGTTTGCTCAATAATCATTCTAACTTAATTGTTGTGCGACAAAGTGGTATGCCACAGTGTCGTAATAATTGTGTGTTTTAGATTAGTTACATGATCAAATCATGATCATAATAGTCTTGCATTCGTTCAGCTGTCATGCTATTGAAAAGTAGAGGTACTACATTTGGAGAGTGTAATGGGAGTATGCTTGTAAAAATGGTTGAGTAGGAGGTGTATTATGGCAAGTATGACGTATCATGTTGATCTGAAGGGCAAAAAATATCTGGTAACCGAGCAGTATCAACTGGCAAATATGGATCGCTGGGACCATGATATTCGCGACTGGATTGCTGAGAAGCAGGAAATTAATCTCAACGAAGAACACATTTCTGCTATTGATTTCATTAGAGAGACCTATGCCCGCAGAAGTCAGCATCCCATGGTAAGGGTTATCGCTGCAGAGCTCGCCCAAAAGTATGGGCCTGAGAAAGGAAGTCTGAAATACTTTTACAGTCTTTTCCCGAAAGGGGTTCATCAGGCGGTAGCTATTGCAGGCGTGCCGTTTAAAGGCCTCTGCTTCTAGAAGCAATGCTCATCATCGAGTTGAAATGGGGCCAGCCGGAATATCCGGCTGGCCCCATTTTTTTCACTGTCAGTCAGCTTTTATGCCGATGAAACCATATTCTTGATTTCATCCACAATCTCAGGATTGGCCAACGTCATTACATTTCCAACGTCACCATTGTTTGAGATTGCGCCCAAAACTCTTCTCATAATCTTACCTGAGCGGGTTTTCGGCATATCCGGAACCAGCCAGACATTCTTGCACTTGGCAATTTTGCCGATCTGGTAAACAATGGCATCGGCAATTTTTTTCTGGATTTCAGGAGTTGCCTCGACCCCCGGTTTCAGAGAAACATAGAGCTCCGGCTCTTTTCCTTTGATTTCGTGATTTACCGGTACAACGGCAGCTTCTGCTACCTCTGGTACTGTAAGTGCAGCAGACTCGATCTCTTTTGTGCCGAGGCGATGTCCTGAGACGTTAATAACATCATCAATTCTGCCAAGGATTCGGTAGTAACCGTCAGGTGCTTCCACTGCAGCATCACCGGTAAGATACGGCCAGTCTCTCCAGTCCTTGCTGTTCGGGTCCTTGTTGTACATGCCATAATAGGTCTTTACAAATCGGTCCCGGTCTCCCCAGATGGTCATGAAACCGCCCGGCCATGGATTCTGGATGCAGATATTACCAGCTTTGCCCGCACCCGGAGGAATAACATTTCCTTCCTCGTCATAAATAATCGGGTGTATGCCCGGTACACCAGGTCCGGCGCTGCCTGGTTTCATCGGCTGTATTGCCGGGGTGGTGGAACAGAGAAAACCACCGGTTTCAGTCTGCCAGTAAGTGTCAACAATGGCGGCCTCCCCTCTGCCGACGACGCTTTCATACCAGCGCCAGACCTCAGGCTCGATCGGCTCACCGACGGTTGTCATATGTTTGAATTTATAATTGTACTTGGCCGGCTCATCCGGTCCGATCTTTCTCAGTGCCCTGATTGCCGTTGGCGCGGTGTGGAATATGTTGACGTCGAGTTCCTGGGCAATCCGCCATGAACGTCCCGCATCGGGGTAGGTTGGCACCCCTTCATAAATGACCGTGGATGCGCAGAGCGCAAGTGGTCCGTAAACGATAAACGAGTGACCGGTAATCCAGCCGATATCAGCCATACACCAGTAGACATCTTCCGGATGAATGTCCTGAATGTATTTGGACATTGCCGTTACGTATGACATATAACCGCCGGTACTGTGCTGGCAGCCTTTGGGCTTACCCGTGGTTCCACTGGTGTACATCAGGAACAGCGGGTCCTCGGATAACATTTGCTCAGGCTCTACCCGGGCTCCGTAATACTTTTTCAATTCATCATTGACAATAACATCCCGCCCCGTGACCAGCGGAGCATCGGAAAAATTTTTCCCCGGGTAGCGCTGCCAGATAAGCAGCATATCCACTTTCTGGCCTGCCTTTTCAGCAAGCTGACAGGCCTCATCATCAACAGACTTATGATTCAGTAACTTACCCCCTCGATAGTAGCTATCCATTGTGATCAGTACCCTGCTGTTTGAATCGAAAACTCGATCGGCACAGGCACTTGATGAAAATCCACCAAAAACAACTGAATGAATAACGCCAATACGTGCACAGGCCAGCATGGTAATCGGCAGTTCTGCAGACATCGGCATGTGAATAGTTACCCGGTCGCCCCTCTTGAGACCGGCACTTTCCTTCAGCAGTTGTGCGAATTCATTGACACGGACATACAGCTCCTGATAAGTGATATGTTCGACACGTTCCTCTTCCAGTTCTGGAACAAAGTGAATGGCGGTTTTATTCTTGTTGTCCTTAAGATGTCGATCTATGCAGTTATAACTGGCATTTAATTTTCCACCCTTGAACCATTTCCAGCAAGGTGCGTCGCTGGTATCCAGTACTTCATCCCAGTATTTATACCAGGTGAGCAGTTCTGCAAACTCAGTGTAGTAATCAGGGAAATTATCGAGACTGAATCGATCAAAAATTGATTCGTCGGTAAGATTGGCCTGGCCGACGAAAGTTGGTGATGGGTGAAAAAATTCCTCTTCTTTCCAGTGTACCGCGATTTCTGCTTCAGAAGTTTCAACAATGTTTTTCTCTTCACTCATAAGATCTGCTCCTTGTCAGTAGCTGTTTTTGAGCTGAGCTGTGACCCGTATAATAACAGCTCAGAGTTTGCGCCTCTCCTCCTCTTGATACAAAACATATGAAATGAGCCGCTCCGACCTGAAGCGGCAGGGTGAACATGTAAAAACAGCGATTCGTGCATATACTGGGTACGATGGTTGTAACTGATTTGCCTAACATAAATACAAATTTAAAGCAATTAATCTTATTTGACATCTAAACAAAATTGATGAATTGTGTCGAGCGGTAAATTCATTATAGATTGACAAATTTATGAAATAGTTTGAATTTTGGGGAGTTCTATCGATACATCAGGCCGTTTATTCATACAATGTGAGGGGCTTGATCGATAAAGCCTGTCGCCAATTTTTGAATTTTCCGCCCATCATGGTAGTCTTCAATGATTGATTTACAATTTCAACTAATCCAGGGGAGTAGTCATGGATAAAAGTGAACACTATATTCTGGCTGGCTGGCTGATCGATGGCAGCGGCGGCCCGATTCAAAAAAAGGTATTGTTAAAGCTCGTTGATGGAACTATTGCAGATATCAGCCCTTACAACGGGAGTGACTGCCCCTCACCCTCCCGAACAACTGACCTCTCCCATTGCTGCCTATTGCCACCTTTAATTGACAGCCATGCCCATCTCTGTATGTCTGGAACACTGCACCTGAAAAGTCGTCAGGAACAGTTAACTGCAGAATATGAGGATCTCAAAGGGCTTATCTCGGAGCATCTGAGCTATCACCTGTCTCATGGTGTTCTTGCAGTCCGGGATGGGGGTGACCGGCATTGCAGTGTGATCAGGTACCACCGGGAACTGGATGAAGATGATGCCCTACCGGTAGTGGTTAAATCACCGGGAAAGGCATGGTACCGGGAAGGGCGCTATGGGGGGCTCATTGGCAGGGCCGCAGGAGCATCGACATCATTAGACAGGCTGATTGCTGAAGATACCGCAGAGGCTGATCACATCAAAGTTATCAACTCAGGAGTGAACAGTCTGAAAACATTTGGTCACCAGACGGCTCCCCAGTTCTCACAGCGTGAACTTACCGATACGGTCGCTTACGCTAAAAATCAGGGATTGAAGGTAATGGTCCATGCAAACGGCATACTGCCGGTCCAGAGCGCCATTGAAGCTGGGTGTGATTCCATAGAGCACGGCTATTTCATGGGACAGGAAAACCTCGAGAGGTTGGCTGCAAAACAGATCTTCTGGGTTCCGACACTCTATGCCATGAAGGGATGTCTCGATGGTGTCGAATTCGGTATGAAGGATGCTGACCCAGATGTTGTTGCCAGAAACCTCGAGCACCAGCTTAAGCAGCTTGCCTATGCGAGAGAGTGCGGAGTCCGGGTTGCTGTTGGGACTGATGCCGGCAGTATTGGTGTGCTGCATGGCGAATCATTGATTGGTGAATTAAAGCTGTTTATCCGGGCGGGATATTCTTTGCCTGAGGCGATCAGGTGTGCGACTCATCATGGTGCCCATCTTCTTGGAATTGAAGACCAGTTTGGCCTGATCGGCAGAGGAAGGCCTGCTCATTTTCTGGTGGCACGCGGGACACCGGCTCAGCTGCCGAGAAAATTGAGCTTTCTGGAAGCAATCTACCTAAACGGAAAGCCCAGTGATGATTATCGCCACCTCTTGAGAAAGGCCCGTGTCCATCGGCCTTAGAAAAAGAGAGATAAAGCGGATTATCTCGGAGCGGGTATCGGGCAATCTGCCTTGAATATTAGCGCAGGGTGGTGTAGAAAAACCGAGGGTAGAAGGCGGGAGGCGTGATGGCCATCTGCCTGTCAAAGGAACAGTTTTTAAACAATCAGGGAGAGTGAGATGGGAGTGATCAGGCTGGCAGACAGAATAGAAAAACTTGGTGTTGAAACGGCGTTTCTCGTTGCTGGTCAGGCGGCGGCTCATGCGGCAGCTGGTAACCTGGTTTATCCCTTCCATCTGGGAGACTTGAACCTGAAGACCCCATCTAATATCATTGAAGCTGCCTATCGCGCCCTCCAGGACGGCAGGACCGGTTACACGCCAAGTGCTGGAATTCCGCAGCTCAGGGAGGCACTGGCTGAAGATTTTAATCGTACCCGTGGAACTGATTATTCTCTTGAAAATGTGGCTATTCAGACGGGAGGAAAACCGGTTATCTCAAAGTTCTTGCTCAGTGTGATGAATCCGGGCGATGAGGTGCTGTACCCGAATCCGGGCTTTCCTATCTACGAGTCACAGATTGAGTTTCATGGCGGAATCGGTGTACCCTACGGCACCATCCCCGGTGATGGTAATTTTACCTTTGATATCGAAGGCCTTGAGGCATCGATTACCGATAAAACCAGGGTAATTATCATTAATGACCTGCATAATCCGACCAGTGCTGAATGCAGCCCGGATGATCGACGACGGCTTGCCGAGCTCGCGGTAAAGTATGACCTTGCCGTGCTGTTGGATGAAGCATATTTTGATGTTCGCTACGAAGGAATATCAGCGTCCCTTATATCAGAGCCCGGTATGGCTGAACGAAGTGTCATTCTCTATACTTTTTCAAAACGTTTTGCAATGACTGGCTGGCGATTGGGCGCTGCTATTGGGCCACTCGAAATCATAGATGTTATTGGTAAACTTAATGTCAACGATGAATCCTGCACGAATCATTTCGTACAGTATGCGGCCCTTGAGGCCCTGGCAGGGGATCAGTCGGATGTACAGCATATTCTGAAAGTGCTGAGAACGCGGCGAGACCTTTGTGTTGACATGCTCAACGATATTGAAGGTGTGTTTTGTTATCGTCCTCATGCCACCTTCTACCTCTTTCCAGATGTCACTGAAGCGTTTGTCAATAAAGGGTTCCACGATTACCAGACATTTCTCACCGGTATACTTGAGAATACCGGTGTTTCCATGTGTGCCAGGGCACATTTCGGCACCCCGTTACCGGGGGAAACCAAACAGTACGTGCGCCTTGCCTATTCAGGGATTGGTCGACAATCCATCGAAGAGGGACTGTCCAAATTAAAGGTCTATCTGGAAAGCTGAACTGAAAGATACGGATAAACCACCATTTGTTGGAGAATACACACCGTTGAGGTAGTTTTTCATCTGGGTAGCTGTAGACTGCAGGCGCGCTTGACTTAATGTTACATAACTGTAATGTTTTCATGAGAAATATGACATTTATGTAGGCAGTGTCTGTCTGGCCTTTCCCCGTCAAACCTCAATTGTTTTCACTATATTTAATAATTTTATATCTTTATTTCGTTTTGTGCCGTCCTGGCATGCCCTTTGCGATACTTCCTCCGAGTACATGTTGAGTTGATTGATGACTCGTTGTCATAAACATATCTTTTCAAGGAGGAACGTTGTGAAATTAAGCATGAAGATGAAACCAAGAACCTACTGGGGTGGCGCGCTGGCCTTTGCTGTCCTGGCCGTGGCCTTTCCGGCCCTGGCCGAAGATGTCAGTGTAGCCGATACCGTTATTCACCTGGCCTATTCCATCGATACCTTTTACTTCCTGATGTCAGGAGCACTGGTCATGTGGATGGCAGCAGGTTTTTCAATGCTCGAAGCGGGGCTGGTCAGAAGTAAAAACACCGTTGAAATCCTCACCAAGAATGTCGCCCTCTACTCGATTGCCTGTATCATGTATATGGTCGTCGGTTATAACCTGATGTACGGCGGCGGACCAAACGGCGTCATCCCCGGACTGAGCTTTTTCCTGTCACCGGATAACGCCGTTGACGATGTCCTGAAGAGCGGCGGAGAGATCTACTACTCGGGACTCTCAGACTTCTTCTTCCAGGTCGTTTTCGTGGCAACCGCCATGTCAATTGTCTCTGGTGCCGTTGCCGAACGTATGAAGCTCTGGTCATTTCTGGTCTTTGCTATCGTCATGACCGGTTTTATTTACCCGGTACAGGGCTACTGGAAATGGGGCGGAGGGTTTCTTGATGCCCTTGGTTTTCTTGATTTCGCCGGTTCAGGCGTTGTCCACCTCTGTGGTGCCTCGGCAGCACTTGCCGGTGTGCTGCTCCTCGGTGCGCGTAAGGGCAAATATGTAAACGGCCGCATCAAGGCAATTCCCGGCGCCAACCTGCCGCTTGCCACCCTTGGTACCTTTATTCTCTGGCTGGGCTGGTTCGGTTTCAACGGCGGCTCTGAGTTGAAGATCAGTAATATTGAAGAAGCCAACGCCGTATCGATGGTATTTGTAAACACCAATACCGCAGCAGCCGGCGGCCTTATTGCAGCCCTGCTGTTCTCACGTGCCTGGTTCGGCAAGGCTGACCTGACCATGGTCTTAAACGGCGCACTGGCAGGCCTTGTGGCCATTACCGCAGAGCCGCTGACCCCGAGTCCGCTGCTGGCAACAATCGTTGGTGCAATTGGCGGCTTGATCGTTGTTGCCGCTATCGTTTATATTGATAAGGCCAAGATTGATGATCCGGTTGGTGCAATTTCTGTCCATGGCGTCGTTGGTATCTGGGGCCTGATAGCGGTAGCCTTTACCAACCCTGATGGTTCGCTGGTCGCCCAGCTGATCGGTATCGGTGTGATCTTTGCCTGGGTATTCGGCACCAGCTTTATTACCTGGCTGATCATCAAGGCGGTAATGGGCCTTCGGGTCAGTGAAGAGGAAGAACTTGAAGGCTGTGATATATCTGAATGCGGCCTTGAAGCCTATCCTGAATTTACCAAAGACTGATAAGAGGAGGAAAGAATGAAGAAAGTAGAAGTGATCATCAAGCCGTTTAAGCTTGAAGACGTGAAGGAAGCATTAACAGAACTTGGCATCACCGGAATGACGATATCCGAGGTCAAGGGCTATGGTCGACAGAAAGGTCATACCGAAGTATATCGGGGTGCTGAGTACCGGGTTGAATTTAACCCGAAGACCAAGATAGAGCTGGTCCTCGATTCTGACCTTGTCGAGAAAGTCATTGAGGCGGTCAGGAAGGCAGCAAACACCGGCAAGATCGGTGACGGCAAGATCTTTGTCCTGCCGGTGGATAATGTTATGAGAATCAGGACTGGAGAACAGGGCGTGGACGCCATCTAAAGAAGTAGTTCTGTCGTATCCTCCTCCCAGACCCCTCCCTCGTCGGCTCAGACGGTGAGGGGTTTTTCATTAAGCCCCGAATTTTAATATGGTACCGTCTTCAGGTAAAAAGACACTGAAGGAATTCACTGTGCGGGCGGCTAGACTATTTCACCACGTGGCAGAAGAAGATTGGCTGGTGACGGTTTGCCGGGGTCAGTTATGATGGATGTAATCGTCGTATTTTTCCAGGTAGATATCCGACAGCGTTAGAAACGCGGTTACTATCAATGGTCCGTAGATAATTCCGAGAACGCCATAGACACTCAGTCCACCAATAATAGAGAGAAAAACCAAGAGAGTATGCATCTTCACCTGGTCTCCAACTAACTTTGGTTTGAGCAGATATTCCATAGAGAATGATAAAACCAGATAAAAGATGAACAGGAAAATTCCTTGAGAAATATGACCGTTAAAAGCAAGAACGAGCGCCGCAGGCATCATGACCAGGCCAATGCCAAAAATCGGTAAGAATGCCAGAATTCCCATGATACAACCCCAGAGGATTGGCGAATTCAAGCCCAGAATAGAGAAAACAATTCCTCCGAGCACTCCCTGAATGATTCCACAGATACCGTTTCCCTTGAGAATTGCGCTGGCAATCTCCTCGAATTTTTGAACAAGCAGTCGGTCCTGGTCGTCTGGCAGCGGTGATAACCTGATAACGAAATTGATTAAATTGGGTTGGTCGATGAGAAGAAAAAAAATCACCAGGATCATCATCATAAAGAGTAAGAAAAACTGGGCAATGTTAGCTGCCCAGGCACTTGCCTGGTTGTAGAGCATCAATCCGCCCATTTTGGTTACATAAGAAAGCGATTCGGATATCTGTGCCGGTTGAAAGTCAAAACCTACTTCCCTGAAATATTCCTGGATTTGAGCAACAAAAGGGCTTTCCTGAATAAATATTTGCAGTTTCAGCCAGATCCTACTGTCACGTCCCCATTGGTAAACGGTGAAGGCCTCATCGGACAGGGCGAGGATGAAGAAAACCAGTGGGATAAAGACAATTGCAATAATCAGCAGGCAGGTAAGAACTGAAGAAAAACCCTTGGGAAGTTTTTTGTTAAAAAACAGATAGATGGGTCTGAAAAGGCTGGCAAGGATAAATGACAGAACAAGAATTGACCAGAACGGGTAGAGAATTCTGCCGAGAAAAAACAGAGAGATAAAGAAGATGAGCAGAAAATATCTTACCCTCATAGGGTTCGGGCTGTTTTGGGAAGGAAGGTCTGCCGGAGAATGTTGCCCGCTCATTGTCTTATTGGTCCTGGTAGTGTCTCAGAGTTTTGAAATATGATTGCAATTAATCATGATGCTGAGTTATTCTATGATGCTGTGAAAATACAATTAATGTAAAATAATCGCAAAGTATATAACGAACCAGAGAGTATGAAAAGTAAAATCAGTCAGCTGTGGAGAATAGATAATGTGGGAAGATATTGACATCACACTTGAGAAGGCAAGTGAGTTGAAAGAAAAACCGCCGCTGGAAAATCTGGGATTTGGCCAGCATTTCACGGATCATATGTTCCTGATGGAGTGGAGTCGAGATCAGGGCTGGGTAAATGCCAGAATCTGTCCATTTCAAGACTTCAAACTGAATCCTGCCTCGACGGTATTGCACTATGGGCAGGCAATTTTTGAAGGGCTCAAGGCCTATAAAGGAAACGAAAACCAGATTTTTCTTTTCAGGCCAAAAGACAATCTGGAGCGCATGAATAATGGTGCCGTTCGGATGAGTATGCCCCGGTTCCCTGTTGACCACGTTCTCAAGGCACTCAAAGCACTTGTATATCTCGACAGGGATTGGATACCGGATGGCGATGGGGCGACACTTTACCTGCGGCCGACGATGATCGGGGTAGATCCCTATCTGGGACTGAAACCCTCCGACACCTATCTTTTTTACATTATCATGAGCCCGGTCGGCGCCTATTATGCGGAAGGATTCAGCCCAACGAAAATACTTGTGAATAAAGAGTATGTGCGAGCGGTAAAAGGCGGGGTTGGTCATGTCAAAACGGCCGGGAACTATGCTGCCTCAATGCTTGCCTCCGAAGAGGCAAAGAAAGCGGGTTACACCCAGGTACTGTGGCTTGATGCCTGTGAGCGAAAATATATTGAAGAAGTCGGGACCAGCAATATCTTTTTCATGTTTAGAGATACGCTTACGACCCCGCCACTTGGTGGCTCAATTCTCCCTGGTATAACCCGGGATTCTGTCATTAAGCTGGCCAGAGGTTATGGTGTCGAGGTGGAGGAGCGACGGGTGGCAATCGATGAAGTGATTGCGGCATCTCAAGACGGCAGTCTCAAAGAATCATTCGCCACAGGAACAGCAGCAGTAATATCTCCAATTGGAGAGCTCTTCTATGATGATACCGTTCACACCATAAATAATGGAGAAACCGGTCCGCTATCGGTAAGAATTTTTGAGGAATTGCAGGCAATTCAGCACGGCAGCATGAAAGATCCACATAAGTGGACCGTTAAAGTGGCGTAGATGGAGAAAATAACTATCGACTAATAGTAAATATTCCCATAAAGCAGCTATATAAAAAATAAAAAGGGGCGATGTTAAAAAAAAATAACTCGCCCCTTGATTTTTATACAAGCACCACTATATTTTGGTCTGTCTAAATTTGCCCGATTGTCGGGTTTGGTTGAGCAGGACCCAAAATACAAAAAAAGGCAGTCCTGTAATCTTATTATCATATTGAATAAATGTAGGTTAGGAGAAAACAATGAAAATTCGTCCATTGAATGATCGTATTCTTGTTCAGAGACTTGAAGAGGAAGAGACAACAGCTGGTGGTATTATTATTCCTGACAGCGCTAAAGAGAAACCGGCAGAAGGTAAAATTGTCGCAGTCGGTCCAGGTAAACTGAGTGATGCTGGAGAGCGCGTTGCACTGCAGGTAAAAGAGGGCGATACTGTTCTCTTTTCCAAGTATGGTGGAACCGATGTGAAGATTGATGGTGAAACATATCTGATCATGCGTGAAGATGATGTTCTTGGAGTCATCGAGGGATAACGGTTGTCGAGACGATTGTTTAAAACCGCATTAATTTGTTTATAAATATAAAGGAGAAAATCCAATGGCAGGTAAAGATATTAAATATGGTGTGAAAGGCCGCGAGGCAATTCTAGCCGGAGTTAACATTTTGGCAAACGCAGTAAAAGTAACCCTCGGCCCGAAAGGACGTAATGTACTGCTCGAAAAATCTTTTGGCGCACCGACCATCACCAAAGATGGTGTTACCGTTGCCAAAGAGATCGAGGTGCAGGACAAGATCGAGAATATGGGTGCCCAGATGGTTAAGGAAGTTGCTTCCAAGACCTCTGACGTAGCCGGTGACGGTACTACCACCGCGACCGTTCTTGCCCAGGCGATCTACACTGAAGGTGTAAAACTTGTTGCTGCCGGAGCCAACCCAATGGAGCTCAAGCGTGGAATCGACAAGTCTGTGGAGGTTGTGGTCAACAAACTGAAAGAAATTGCCACCCCGACCAAAGAGCAGAAAGAAATTGCCCAGGTTGGAACCATCTCAGCAAACAGTGATGAGACCATTGGTAATATCATTGCAGAGGCCATGGATAAAGTTGGTAAGGAAGGTGTTATCACCGTTGAGGAAGCAAAATCAATGGATACCACCCTTGATGTTGTTGAGGGTATGCAGTTTGATCGCGGATACCTTTCTCCCTACTTCGTAACCGATCCGGATCGCATGGAAGTAAGCATGGAAGATCCGTATCTGTTGCTCGTTGAGAAGAAAGTCTCCAGCATGAAAGACCTGCTGCCGGTTCTCGAGTCTGTTGCCAAGATGGGCAAAGGCCTTTTCATCATCGCCGAAGATGTTGATGGCGAAGCTCTTGCAACCCTCGTTGTTAATAAACTGCGCGGAACCCTGAACGTTGCAGCTGTTAAAGCTCCTGGTTTCGGTGATCGCAGGAAGGCAATGCTTGAAGATATCGCCACCCTCACCGGTGGACAGGTAATTACCGAAGATCTTGGTATCAAGCTTGAGAACGTAACCGTTAATGATCTTGGAACTGCCAAGCGTATTGTTGTCGACAAAGACAACACCACCATCGTTGACGGTGCCGGAGACAAAGAGCAGCTTGCTGCCCGTGTCAAGCAGATCCGCAACCAGATCGAAGATACCACTTCAGATTACGATCGTGAGAAACTCCAGGAACGTCTTGCTAAACTGATCGGTGGCGTTGCTGTTATCAATGTTGGCGCAGCTACAGAGATCGAGATGAAAGAGAAGAAAGCCCGTGTTGAAGACGCACTGAACTCAACACGCGCTGCGGTAGAAGAAGGTGTTGTTCCTGGTGGTGGTGTGGCTTACCTCCGCTGCCTTGAAGCGCTTGCTGCCCTCGACCTTGAAGGCGAACAGTCACTTGGCAAGAACATCCTGCTGAGAGCCCTTGAGGAGCCGATTCGTCAGATTGCCAACAACGCTGGCCGTGAAGGCTCCGTTATCGTTGAGAAGGTTAAAACACTTAAAGGCGCAAACGGCTTCAACGCTGCAACAGAAGAATACGAAGACCTGATTGCTGCCGGTGTTATTGATCCTGCAAAAGTAACCCGCACTGCGCTCCAGAATGCGGCATCAGTATCTGCTATGCTGCTGACCACAGAGTGTGTCATCGCAGACCTCCCTGAGGATAAAGACGCCGGAGGAATGGGCGGTATGCCTCCAGGTGGAGGTGGAATGGGCGGCATGGGCGGTATGGGTGGAATGGGCGGAATGATGTAATTCCAGCCAGAATCCACCGGCACCAGCCGATGATTGAAAGAGGAGCTCTCCACCGTGAGAGTTCCTCTTTTTTTTTATGCACAGACGGGCCGAAACTCCCTGGCTGGGGCAGTTTCACCAGAAATTTTCTGTTGACACCATCAACCGAATGATGTATCTATTGTGTCCTTTATCACAATGGCGATGTAGCTCAGATGGTTAGAGCATACGGCTCATATCCGTAGTGTCCGGGGTTCAATTCCCTGCATCGCCACCAGTCATTCTTCGAGCGACCTTAATCGTTTAAAATCGTTCGATTTTTATATATCGCGAGCTCAGACGAGCAGTAGTGCCACTAATAATGACACTAAACTGCCACTATCTGGCTCGCGTTTTCTTTTTTCGAGCCTCAGAAGCACTCAACTTCTGGAGGATTCGAAGCATGTCGAACACTCAAACACCTGATTATCTAGTTAGAAATTCATTTGGTTACTACCATTTTCGTATTTTCATCCCGAAAGATTTACGCTATCATCTTAAACGTACTGAATATAGGCGCAGCTTAAAGACTCGGTGCCCTTTCGAAGTACTAGGGCAGCATTAACAGATGCAGATATACCCACAATAACGGCAAGCGATAGTGCAGCAATGATAGTTTTCACACGAACTCCTCCTATTATCGTTGAGGAAGTTTCCACTAGACTTTGCTATAATCACTATCTTATCGTCCTCCAAAAACAGCTAAAACAGGAAAACCACCTAAACCCAAAAGTGACAAAATGATTGCTATCTGGCTAAAAGCACTAAGAGTAAAACACTGGATAAAAAACTTTTTTGTCCTTGCACCATTCTTGGCAAGCTATCAATTTGGATTTAATGTGTATTTGGTTAAAAGCGTTGCTGGTTTTTTTCTGTTCAGCCTTTTATCAAGTGCTGTCTATCTCTTTAACGATGTAATTGATATTGACTCTGACAGGCTTCATCCTGAAAAAAAATCAAGGCCGATTGCGGCAGGGGAAATATCGATTTTTCAGGCAAGAAGTGTATCTTTTTTGTTGGCTTCTTTATCGCTTTTAATATCTTTCCAACTTCATTACTATTTCTTTTTTTGCTTATTAGCATATGCTATTAATAACGTTCTATATACCTTTTGGCTGAAAAACCATACAATTATAGATATCATTTCCATCGCAGTCGGGTTTGTCTTAAGAACATATGCGGGAGGAGTTCTGGTTGATGTTGTCGTCACAAACTGGATGATCGCCTCTGTCTTTTGTCTGTCTCTTTTGCTTGGATTTGGTAAACGTCGTGCTGAGTTTGAAAATTTGCAAGATAATGCGGTAATGACAAGGAAAGTTCTGGAGTTTTATGATATTTCAAAACTTAACGTACTGCTTGGAGTATCAGCAAGTATAACAATTGTTACTTACATGCTTTATTCACTTGCCCCAGAAACAAAGGCTCTTCATAACACCGATAATATTATTTTTACTACACCATTTGTTGTCTATTGTGTTTTTCGCTACTTGTTGAAAATTCAGGAAAAAGACCGAGGAAGCGGACCAGTCGAAATTATTTTGCATGATAAGGCCTTTTGTCTTGTTGGCTTACTCTGGTTATTTTCATTACTGTTTATTATTCACTCCTGAGACGTGAGGTTAACCGAGTTACTAATTCTTATCGTCGAATAGTGTTAATATGACAAGAGATCCCCAAAAATATTTCAATAATATTGCCCGACAGATGGGTGAAAAAGAGGTATATCTCTATTTTGCACTTGCGTTGCTTGCTGCTCTCGGTAGTTTGCTCATTGGTGAGCGCGTTTTCTTTAATGAATATGTCACCACCGATGAGCATAGCTATATTTATGAGGCGTGGCTGTTTTCTCAGGGTAAGCTCAGCCTAAGCTGCCCACAGTTAACCGACGCCTTCTTTCACCGCATGATTATCTGTGATGATCAGGTGGGATGGGTGTCGCGTTACCCGCCCGCTCAAATCCTCTGGCTGGTGCCAGGTGTGGTGTTGGGTTATCCTCGATTGATGACGGCTGTTGCGGCCTTTCTGGCTGTCTGGTTTCTCATTAAAGCCGGCAGGCGTCTAGACATTCCGGGTTGGTGTAGCGCCTTGCTGTTAATGATCAGTCCGTACTTCTGGTTGATGCAGGGCACGGTGCTTAGTCATACTTCGGCACTGGCCGTCACAGCACTGATGATCTGGGCCTATCTGGTGTGGATCCAGGAGCGCAAAATCCCCTTTGCGGTGATCGCAGGCCTGGCATGGGGCTTTTTGTTTCTGGGTCGTTCCTATACCGCGATATGGATTGCCCTGCCTTTTGCGGTTGATGCGCTGTTTCGCCTGGCACAAACAAGAACACGCCCGATGTGGGTTGGCACGTTTAGTTTTGCTGTCAGCGCCGGCACCGGTATTCTCGGCTATCTGGCATACAATTACCTGATTACGGGCGATGCACTGCATTCGACATTTTTACATTATGATCCTTCTGATACCCTGGGCTTTGGTGTCAGGCATGGTAATTTGTTTACACCGGAACAGGGCTGGGAATATATAAAAACCAACATCAACGCACTGAATGTCAATTTATGGGGGTTTAAGGGTTCTTTGTGGGTCTGGCTGGCATTGAGTCTGTTCGGCTGGCGTAAACGCATCAGCGCGATGTTTCTTGCGGTTATTTTTTTGGTCTGGCTGGCCTATGGTGCTTTCTGGTTCAGGGGCATCACGGATATACAGCCGGTCTATTATTATGAAACACTGACATTCATGGTATTGGCCGCCGGTATGGGTGTGAGTCGCCTGTTCAGGGCAAATTGGCGAGTCCCTGATCAGATGAAAAGCCTGGCGGCAGGCCTTCTCCTTGTGGTGGTTTCTTTAGGGGCACTGAAAACATTTGACACCAATGCCGAGGTAGTGAAGAAACGTATGGAGTATCTGCATACTAAAAGCCAGGCCATACATTCGGTTCCAGCCGGATCAATTGTGATACTGGACAAATTGCAAAAATGGGGCCTGGTATTCAATCCGCACGGCCTGGATTCAGACCCGATGGTGGTGCGCGATGCCTACGGGGTTTCACTGGTGTTGCCACGACTTTTTCCTGATCGAACACTTTACGAGTTGTCTGCTCATTCTTTTGCAAAGCCCAGGCTTGTGCAAGACGGGGAGCATGTCTTGCGAATCATTCCTGCGACCGGAGCTGATGCGAAAACAGGAAAACGAAATCATTCTGTTAGCCCGGTAAATTACGTCGCGCTTGAATCTGAGCATAAAGCGGGCCTGCTCGCATATAGAGTTCGACAGTACATGCTACCGGGGCTCTATGAGATTACATTTATACTCAAAGCCAGTGGAAAGCCCGGCGACAAAATAGGCCATATTGAATTGCATGATCAGCTACAGGATGAAAACCTGCAAACAAGAATTTTAAGGCCGGGTGACCGTAAAGTGATGATGCGACTCAATGTTTATGAAGACCGTATTGTAGAGCCACGCTTGTATTTTGATGGATCAGGCCAGCTCGAATTTGACCGCATCGAGATTCGACTGCTTCAAGTTGAGCCGGAACCCCGAAAAGCGTCGTTTCCTGCAGTGAGCATTCAGCCATTGCTGTTATAGTCGCCGTTGCGGCAGGTCAGTGCTTCCGGTTTGGTTTAAAGATAATTAATTGCTAATTAGGGTTCAGGGATAAGTATGTGCAGCTTGTGCAGCTTGATACAACAACGTGGCGGTTTTGGGCATGTTCCGTGCTTAAATTACCGCCTTGAAGTCTCGAAAGAACGGGGCTGAAGTAATGACTGACAGGATGACAAAGAGACAAGTTCAACTACTCGCGCTGTTTTGTGTGGTTGTTGTCGGTCTGGCGCTCAGGGTGGCTCTGAGTTGGAACAGTGTGATGAATCTACCGCCCTCAACCGACGAGTCTATTTCGCAATTGCTGGCGGATTCCATTTCTCGTGGTGAGCAATATCCTTTGTTGTTTTTTGGGCAACCCTACCAGTTTCCGCTCGAAGCTTACCTGATGTCGGTGTTTTCCGGGATGCTTCCGAATGATGCCTTCGGTGCACGTATTCAGCTATTTCTGCTTAGATTACTAACGACGGTGCTGCTATGTGCCGTCGCTATTCAGGTTTTTGATAAAGGCAAGCGTCTGCCCACGCTTGCATTAATTCTAGTTCCTTCCGCGTACTGGCTGGTTTACCAGGCTGGTTATGTTGTGCCCCAGCATAGTGCTTTTGCCTTTTTATCGTCACTTATTTTCCTTTTAGCGATCCACCTGAATTGCCGGGTGAGTCCAGCTTACCTGCTCACCGTGAGTATCGGGATACTATCGGGCCTGTCAATTAGTAACCACCTGTTGGCATTATCCGTTGTTGCGGGTGCATTTCTGGTAGTGGTCTTTACCGGCAGCATGCGACTATTTTTCCAGAGAGCCCCGGCATTTGCCGGCGGGCTGTTGATCGGTCTGATTCCTTATCTGATGGCTATATTTACAATTGATGGTGCTTATGATGCAATTGCTAGCAGACTGGATCTGGGGGTGTTTTTTCACCGTTTCTTCAACGTTGTAATTGGCCATGCACTACCTGGGGCGATGGGGATCTTTCCACCTCGTTTTCCGGATTTTTCCGCTCACATAGAGGGTTGGGCACCTTTGCGCTCACTCTTTGTTGCCGGTTTTTTGCTCGTATTGTTTTCCTCGATCCTGATCAGGCTTTACAAATTTTATACCCATACCATGGCGGCACACTGGCCCCGGCTACAGTGGCCGGATATGTTCCTGATAGTGACGCTTGCATCAATTACCATGATGTCTATGAATTCAGCCGGTGCCGCGAAAGAACACCGCTATCTGCTGCCCGTTGTCTGGGTGTTCCCCTTTCTGATCGGGTATATCTATGTGTGGGGTAATTCGCTGCTGCGCCTGGCTATTAGTGGATTCACAGTTGCTTTGCTGGTCGTGAATCTTGCAACAGGCATCACAGTGATTGAGGATTGGCATAATCCCGAGGACATTCAGCAACATGCGGATATACCGGAACTAGCCCCTGTCATGTCCTGGATGCAGGCGCAAAATATTCACCATTGCTATGCCTCTTTCTGGCAGGCCTACCGGTTTACCTATGAATCCAGCGGGAATATTATCTGCAGCCCCGTTTATAATGAAAGGTTTCTCGACTGGCCGATTCCATATAAAGACGAAGTAAACCGACATACCCGTGTCGCCTACTTCATGTCATACACGCATCAGAGCAGATATACATTTATCAAATTCGAAAAGCGAATGGATGCTTACGGCATTACCTATCAACGGAAACAGTTTGGCAATTATTTTGCCTATTATGATTTTGAATATCGGCCTGCCGATGGTGAATCTTTATTACCGGCAAGTGAGTATAACTTGAGTACCAATATTGATCAGGCGCAGGCGATAGAACTGACGGATGGAAACGTTTCAAAAGCATGGAAGGTAAAGGAAACCCAGAAGGCTGGTCAGTATGTAGAGGGGGTGTTCAAGTTACAACAATATGTCCAGAGAGTGGATATCGTGCATCCATTCCTGGACCCTTACCCGGCGAATTCTGTGCGGGTTCTGGGTAGACGCGGCGATACCTGGTTTGAATTGTCGGATCCGGTCGAATTTCAGGCAGATCTGGTCGCCTATTACAACAATCACCCGGTATTAGGGGAATTTTTACAAACCATACGCTTTGATCCCCAGTGGCTGGATGCCATTCGAATTGAACTGGTTTCGCCCAAAGAGGGCAAGGACTGGACACTTAGTGAGGTCCGTATTGGTGTTCTGGAAAACGGATGATTCTGGCCCTTGTATTTGCACTTCTAACTCTATGTCTGTTGATTCCATTGTTGCAGTAACTGCTCCTGGGAGCCAAAGGACAAAAATACGCTGAAGTCTTTGTTACTGTTTTGGATGATTACGGCAACCCTGTCCCTAATGCTAACGTTGAAGAAACATTTACTGGTGATTTTGAAGGGCCGGGAAGCGGGGTGACTGATAGAATTAGAAACAGGGGACAAGAAACAGACCACGGTTTATGCTTGATGTCAATATGATTTAACTGCCAGTAGCAAGGTTAAGCGGTGTTGTATATAAAGGAACTAAAACTTCTTCCTGTACATCTCTGATAACAGTACCTGCTACTCCATAATAACGTTACCGTAAATCTTATATTCAAATCCTAATTTGGTTCCTCGTTTGGGAACTAAACTGAATTTAGAATTTGACTTTGCTTTACTAATTGCTGGTCAACCCTGGACATACATGCCATTAGGGTGCCATTACGTGGACAAATGGAACAATATTAGAAATTCTGACCTAATGATATCAGGTAGTTACGTCTTCTTGCGGATTCCCTGCATCGCCACCAAAATATTACTATCATTGAGAAAATAATATTCTTGGTGGTTTTAGACCCATCTTTATCCACTCTTGTTATCCACAAAGATAGCAAACAGAGAGGTATGAAGATGGGTTTTATAATTTCAGCACCTTGTTACATGTATCAGAGTCCTTCTGGCTGCATCTTCCATTTACGTATTCCTGCAGATCTGAAAGGGCTTGTTGGTAAGACCGAGTTCCGGTACTCTCTTCGCTCTGGAATTGTCCGAATAGCACAATATCGTGCACGGTGTATAGCATCCTACATCCACCAGTGGTTCATAAAGGTACGTATCAATATGTCAGAGTTCACACCTTGGGGCACAACAAGTTGAGATATAGAAATCCATATGTCAACAACCTGGTCTCAATTTGACATATGGATTTTTTTATGTCAAATTGACTACAAAAGAAAAACAGAAAGAACTGGTAAGGAAAATGGAGATATCTGAATACATTTCAGGAAAGTACGAACAGCAGTATGATTATAAGAGCTTTTTACCGGAGCAAATCAATCATGCATGGCATGTGGATGAACCGGAACTGGTGATTCTACTTGATGATGCGAATAGACTCTTGGGTGAGTTGAACGCGTTTTCGCAGCTTGTTCCAGATGTCGATTTCTTTATTAAGATGCATATCGCAAAGGAAGCTACAACTTCCAGCCGAATTGAAGGTACTCGAACAAATATGGAAGAGGCCCTGGTTGATGTGCAGGATGTTGCCCCGGAAAGAAGAAATGATTGGGAGGAGGTCCAGAACTATATAAAAGCCGTCAACTTTTCCATTGAACGCCTTCAGACTCTTCCGCTCTCAACTCGCCTGTTAAGAGAAACGCATAAGGTCTTGATGCAGGGTGTGCGAGGTGAACAAAAGTTGCCGGGAGAATTTCGTAAAAGCCAAAACTGGTTGGGATCAAGCTTGAAAAATGCGGTTTTTGTACCACCGCACCATGAACACCTCATTGACTTGATGGGGGATCTGGAGAGTTTTATCCATAATGACGAAATCCATGTTCCGCATCTGATACGGGTCGGTATACTGCATTACCAGTTCGAAACAATACATCCGTTCCTTGATGGTAATGGGCGTCTTGGCAGGCTCCTGATTACGCTTTACCTGGCTAGTTTTAACCTACTTCACAAGCCAGCCCTGTATCTCTCAGATTACTTCGAGAGGAATCGATTGGATTACTATGATCATTTGACGGTTGCTCGCACGAAAAATGATATGTCAGCTTGGCTACGTTTTTTCCTTATTGGTGTCCAAGATACTGCTGAGCGGTCTATAGGTGTATTTAACGCGATTTTAGAACTGAAGGAGCGGATTGAGCGTGAGATTATGCCGCAGTTTCACGTGAGGCGGCAAAAGAATGCCCAATTGTTAATGAAGACTTTATATCAACGACCTGTTGTGAATGTAAAAGGAATGAAGGGCATACTAAATGTGCAAACAAATACCGCTAGTTCGCTTATAAGTGAATTTGAAAAATTTGGAATTTTAGAAGAAATGACAGGTTATAAACGAAACAGAACTTTTGTTTTTTCTGAGTATGTACAGTTATTCAAATAGAGTAGTAGAAAGCTTGTCTGCCCATCCGCCCGCTTATCTGGTGGCGGATGGGTTCCTGGATAGGTAGGGGGCTTAACAGTTTCTGCCAGATGAATCGAGCTCGTGTAAAAAGAGTGAGTGGCACGATTTTATGATTTGTGATTCTCCGTCAGTGTTTTCTCAGCAGGTTGAAATCATCGAATACATTATAGAGAGCCGGTATTACCAGCAGCACCAGCATGGTTGTCATCAGCAGGCCGAAGACAATGGAGCATGCCAGCGGAATCAGGATCTGAGCCTGCATAGAACGTTCTGCCATCAGAGGAAGCAGCCCCATGATGGTGGTGAGCGAAGTGAGCAATACTGCACGGAATCTATCTCGGCTCGCCTGCCTGGCGGCATCATTGGCTGATTCTCCTTTATCCATGTGATTGCGTATAAAAGTCACCAGCAGGATCGAGTCGTTCACCACGATACCGGCCAGGGAAATAAATCCCATGATACTCGGCATACTTAAATCCAGGCCCAGGAGGATGTGGCCCCAGATGACGCCGATCAGCGCAAATGGGATCAAGACCATGACAATGATCGGCTCCAGGTAGCTCTTAAACTGGAGACTGAGAATAATAAACACCCCGAAGATCCCGATCAAAAAGGCTTTTACCATACCCGCCATTGCTGTTTTACCCTCTTTTTCCTGTCCTTCAAGCAAAACAGAGACATCCGGGAACTCTTTGGAAAGTTCTGGTAAGAAATTATCACGGGTATGCTGAATAACTTCGTTTGCATTAGCTTTTGCGGTATCTATATCGCCGGTGACGGTTACGGTCCTGAGCGAATTTATGCGATTAATGCTGGCAAAGCCGCGGCCCTGTTCCACTGTGGCCACGGACTGGAGGGGAACCCGTTTTCCTTTAGGGCTCACCACATAAAACGAGGAGAGATCGGTAACGAACTGTCGGTCTTCATCAGCAATTTTCACCATGATCTCATAGGATTCTCCACCATACTGGACTTCGCTTGCAACACTGCCGTAAAAGGCGGCGCGTAGCTGGCTGGCGATAGTTCTGGCGGTAAAGCCCATGGCCAGCGCACCCCTGTTCATCTTGATGCGGAACTCTGGCTTTCCTGGCCGCAGGTCATCATTGAGATCAACGACACCGTCATAGCTGCTTAACCAGTCGATCAGCTTGACAGAAGCCATTTTCAGCCGGTCAAGATCTTGTCCCTGGAGCTGCAATTCTATGGCCAGCCCACCAGGGCCAGTACTCGGTTCTTTGAAGGTGATGTTTATTATGTCGGGAATGGTGCCAATATACTTCCGCCAGGTATTGGTGATGGAATCGATGGAGCTGTTGCGTTCCTCAGCGCTCAGCAGATCAAGAGACACCGTGGCCACATGGGGGCCGGATTCGCCTGCATCTGCGTTGGTGTTAAACAGTACACTGTAGTTTTCAACGAGGGGCTGCTGCATGGGTTGCTCTGGTGTCAGCTCCTTATCAATGCGCAATATCGCAGCTACCACCTTGTCCACCACAGCCTCTGTACGCTTAAGTGAGGTGCCCTGGGGCATGAGGATCCGGGCCTGGAGCACATCCCCTTCTGTATCCGGAAATGCTGTCACCTTCAAAAAGCCCCCCGCCACCATGGAGATAGAAGAGATGAACAGGAAGATCACAAAACCAAGTAGGAGATAACGGTAGTTGACTACATAATCTACAACCCTGCCAAGGACATTCTCCCGGAGGTAATCAATAATCCCATCGAATTTTTTCCGAAACCCTGTGGATGAACTGCGGTTATAGCCAGTCAGGGAATGGGAGAGGTGATTGGGCAGAATGACAAAAGCCTCTATGATGCTGATCGAGATGGTCAGTATCAGCATTACCGGGATAGCATAGAGCACCTTGCCGATATCCCCCTGCATGCTGAACGCCAGAGCACCAAAGACAAAGAGTGTGGTGAGAAAAGATGAGAACACCCCCGAAGCCACTTCAGAAACGCCATCAATTGTCGCCTGAAGAGGTTGTTTCCCTTCCTCAAGATGGGCGACTACATTCTCAGCTATTACGATGGCATCATCCATCAGGATGCCGATGGCGATCAGCAGGCCAACCATGGTCAGCATATTGAACGAAAAACCGATCTGCTCCATGAAGAAAAAGGTCATGCAAAACGAAATGGGTAGTCCCATGGCAACCCAGAATGACACCCTGAAGTTGAAAAACAGCCAAAGTGTGAGGAAGACCAGAAATAATCCCTCAAGCCCGTTGATTGTCAACATATTGAGCCTGTCCCGAACAATCTTCGAGATATTTTGAGTAATGACAAATTCAACCCCCGGAGCGGCCAACTGTTTTTCGGTTTCCAGAAACGCTGAAATTTCATCCATGATGCCAAGAGCATCTTCAGACTTGTTTTTATTTATTTGCAGTAACCCGGCCCGCTCACCGTTAAAACGAATACTGTTTTCCTTATCCTCGAATTTGTCGGTAATAGCAGCAATGTCCCGGAGTCGTATCTCGCCTCCCATGGGGTTCGAAGCAACCACTAACTCCCCCAGTTCATAAGGAGTGCGTCGCTCTTCCGTTAAGCGGACAAGGTAATCGGTCTGGTCCGTCTCGATGGTACCTGCCGGCATGTCTACGGACTGTTGCTGGAGCACGGCCTGGATATCGCTCACCGACAGACCCAGTCGCATGAGGTTGTACATCGGAATCTCCACCTGTAGCTGATGTTCAGAGAATCCAAGAATATCGATCTGAGAGACCAGCGGTAGCTGTTTAATTTTTTCTTTGAGCTGTTCACAGTAGAGCTTTAAATGCGGTTCGCTCATGGGGCCGGTCACTGCTATGGAGAGCACCTGATCCGTCCGGTTTAAGCGTTTGACGATGACGTCTTCGACCTCTTCAGGGAAATTGGAGATGGCGTCTACTTCTGTTTTAATATCATTTAAAAATTCGGTGGCATCAGCACCATCGAGCATCTCCAGGGTGACTGTTGCCCTGCCTTCTGCAGCCTTTGAGGTCACCTTTACCAGGTTGGATATACCTTCCACCGCTTCTTCGATGCGCTCACACACGGCGGATTCCACATCCTCAGCCGTGGCCCCGGGGTACACGGCAGTAACCGATACCTCGGTGGAGGCAAAGTCCGGAAAGGTTTCCCGACGGATATCACCCATGTTCATCAAGCCGAGTAGTAACAGGATCATCAGCAGGTTGGCAGCAGTCGGGTGGGCAGCAAGCGGTCCAATCCAGGATTTCATGAATTTCATTGACTGCTCTCCTTTACTTACGGATATCCAGATTGTTTATCAAGGTGGAAAGTTCCTCATTGACCACAGGTTCAAGGAGCATACCGTCGATGGCGGGAACCAGATCAGTTGTTATAACCGTGCTGCCTGCAACCAGTCCGTCTTGTATAACCGCCAGATCTCCCATCACCATCTCCACTGTCACTTCTTGTTTCTTTAACCTGTTTTCAGAATCGACCAAATGAACGGCACCGTTATGGATTGCTTGAAAAGGGATAACGAAGCGGTTGTCCCTTGGGCTGCCACTCAACTCCACCTCGGTATAGAGGTTGGAGACAAGCGGGGGACGCTCGGAAGGGATAACTTTTTCATAGGGTTGATCAACCGCCACATAGACGGTTATGGCCCCGGTATCGA
>RCNC010000316.1_pt1 | contig 50366 bp, 49 predicted proteins | sample 2041301 | NCBI WGS metagenome assembly RCNC01 (sample SAMN09708231, study PRJNA481090) | Marine sediment metagenome, whole genome shotgun sequencing project. | biome: marine sediment; feature: ocean; material: sediment; isolation source: Sewage treatment plant 13A marine sediment (STP13A) ...
ACCCTTTCGGGAAAGCGGGAGGATTCCAGATCCCGCGTTGCCAAGGGATTGCAGTAAAGTACTACGGCGTCACTCTCGGCGCCTTGGCTCTAAACCCCTCACGCTTTTTCAACGTTGGGGTAAACTATCCCCGTCTCATGACGCCGACAGCATTCTGTCAACGCCTTGACTCTAATCCGCGATTATTGACACTCTTCCCCGCCTTTAGGATCCTTTTATCGGCGCTTCTTTTTTATCACTCCGGGCATATGCAACGATATTGAGATTTCTTGTGGCACGCAGACCTGTCCAACCGGCGTACATCGCATGGCAGGACCGTATTTCATTCATCCTGCCAATTCCTTAACGATCTGAAATAAAATGGCATGCAACATGCTTAATCCCATCTTTATTAATCTTTCATTCAGTATCATCGAGATATTTATAACCATTCGGCGGAGGGTGACGAATGTCGAAAACAGTGTTGATCATCATCATTTCGGTAGCTGTTCTCTTTATGGGGATGATGGGCGCAGGCTTTTTCATCCTGTGGAACAAGATTTCTCAGGTACCGGTGGACCCATCGAAGGTTGCCGAGATGTCCGTTGAAGAGGAGGAAAATGTCATTGGCCCCCTGTATCCGCTTGATACCATGATCGTGAACCTGTCAGACGACGGAGGCAAACGGTACCTCCGGGTCACCATGGCTCTTGAACTCAGCGATCCGGAATCGGTGGACACGATTGAAAGCCGGCTGCCCCAAATACGGGACGCCGTATTGATGATCCTGCCGACCAAGACCTATAATGATGTCAGTACCACCGACGGAAAAATTGTCCTGCGAAACCAGATCATGGAAAAAATCAACACCCTGATGACCAAGGGCCGGGTAAACAACATTTACTTCACTGAGTTTGTCGTGCAATAGGAATCGACCATGGCCGACCAGATCCTGTCACAAGAAGAAATCGATGCGCTGCTCACGGCAATGGACAGCGGAGAGATCGATGTCGCCGAAGAGAAGAAGGACGTCGTCGCCGAAATTTGTTCATATGATCTCACCACCCAGAACATCATGCAACACGGTCAGTTCGACGCGCTTGAAGAAGTGTACGACAAGTTTGTCAATCTGTTCCAAGGTTCCCTGTCCAACCTGTTTCAACGGACCATCACCGTTAAGGCGATCTCCCGGGAAACTGTCAAATTCGGGGAATTCATCAAGGCTTTTTCGAATCCCACCGGATTTGTCATTTTCAGCATGGAACCGCTGATCGGATCTGCGCTCATGGCCTTTGAACCCAAATTGGTTTTCTCCCTGATTGACTGCATGTTTGGTGGCGATGGGAAGCCGATGGAAAAAATTCGTGAATTCACCATGATCGAGCGGCGGATGCTCCAGCGCATTGCCATGGCCGTTCTAAAAGATTTGGAAACCGCCTGGGAAGCCGCTTATCGCGTCCGTCTGGCGCTGCGAAAAATTGAAACCAAACCTGAGTTCGTTTATCTGGTCAATCCCAGCGACCAGCTGGTCATCGTTGTCTTCGCGATCAGTACGGAAGGATTTTCAGGCAACATCCACCTGTGCCTGCCCTATCTCATGCTCGAACCCATTAAGGAACAGCTCAGTTCCAGCTACCTTCGGGAGAAAGACCGGGCCAGTTCCTTTGGTGACGAGATCCGCAAACTGCTGGGACGAACAGAGGTGAATATCGTCGCAGAATTGGGACAAACCGTCTATTCGGTGGAGGACATTTTAAATTTTGAAGTTGATGACATTCTTCGACTAAACACGGGTCCCCAGAACAACGTGATTGTGAACATTGAACGCGTTCCCAAATATCTGGGGATGCCCGGTGTCGTCAAGGGAAGCAAGGCCGTTCAAATCAGCGAAGTGATCGATCAGGACCAGGGAAAGGGATAATCGATGGCAGAAAAAAAGAAGCAGGCACCGTCCGGACTTGCCACCGGCGGAAACCCAGCGGGTTCGCCATCCGGGGCGGCTGGATCGTTTGAGATTCCCAACACCGGTGCCAAGGGACCGGCAGGTGTAGGTGACAACCTGGACCTGCTGCTGGACATCCCTTTAAGAATATCCATCGAACTGGGGCGAACGAAAATGTTGATCAATGATCTGCTCAAACTGGGTCAGGGATCAGTCATTGAACTGCCCAAGGAGGCCGGGGATACGCTTGAAATTCTAGCCAACAACCGGTTGATCGCCAAGGGTGACGTGGTGGTGGTGAATAAAAAATACGGTATTCGTCTCACCGAAGTGATCAGTCCCGTCGAACGGGTGGAGAAACTAGGATGAACGGGACGCCTGACATGCTTACCGCCGGCTTGAAAATGATCGCCTCGCTGGGCGTGGTGCTGGCGATGATTCTTTTGCTTTTATACGGGGTCAGAAAGCTGACCAGCCAACGATTGGGCGCTGTCGGTGGGAAACGGATACAAGTGTTGGAAAGCCATTACATGGGTGTCAAAAAGACCATTTCACTGGTTCGCGTACCGGGTAAGGTTTTGGTGCTGGGCATTTCCGGTGATCGCATCAACCTGCTGGATACCCTGAAGGACGACATCGTCCAGCAGGAGACGCCGTCTGGTGGGTCGACATCCTTCGGGCCGATTCTATCCGATCGATTGAAAAAAATCGGCAACGGGTTCAAGAGAAAGGAAGACCTGTGATAAACACGCACAACCTGCGGCAGGTCAACAAACGGCACCGGAGAAAAAAAATAGCGATTCAGTTTGGCCTGTTGGCCATCCTGCTGATTGGTTTGGCCGCCATGGCTGGAAACGTCTGGGGGCAGACGCCTGCACCGCTGCTCAGCATCGGTCTGGACCAGGAGGGAGATCAGGGCCAGGTGGCCGTGGTCATGCAGCTGTTTCTTCTCATGACCGTGCTTTCCCTGGCGCCATCGATCCTGATCATGCTCACCTCCTTTACCCGTATTGCGATTGTTTTCTCTTTGCTTCGCCAGGCCATGGGGACCAACCAGCTGCCGCCCAATCAGGTGGTGATCGGCCTGTCGCTCTTCCTGACCTTTTACGTGATGGCCCCGGTTTGGCAGCAGGTGAATCAGGATGCGCTCCAGCCGCTCATCGCCAAGGAGATCGATCAGAAGCAGGCCCTGGACAAGGCCTTGGGGCCCATCCGCAATTTCATGATTTCCCAGACTCGGGAAAAGGATCTGGCACTGCTGGTCAACGTGGCCAAGATGCAGCGTCCAGCCAACGTCGGCGAGGTTCCCACCATGGTGCTGATCCCTTCTTTTATCATCAGTGAGCTGAAGACGGCCTTTCAGATCGGTTTCATGCTTTACGTGCCCTTTTTGATCATTGACTTGGTGGTGGCCAGCGTTTTGCTGTCCATGGGAATGATGATGCTGCCGCCCATTATGGTCTCTTTGCCCTTTAAACTGATGATTTTTGTACTGGCCGACGGCTGGCACCTGATCGTCGGTTCTCTTGTAAAAAGCTTTGCCTGAAGGAGTGTTTTCCCATGACCCCTGAATTTATAACCGGATTTTTCATGCAGGCCATTAAAACAGCCATCTTTCTGGCCGCCCCCATGCTTGCGGTGGGCCTCATAACCGGCGTGCTGGTGAGCATGTTCCAGGCCGCCACCCAGATCAATGAAATGACCCTGGTGTTTGTACCCAAAATGTTAGGTGTCGCACTGGCGCTGCTGTTTTTTTTCCCCTGGATGCTGAAAATCATCATCGGATATACTCAGAACCTGTTCATCAATCTTCCCACCTACATCCGATGATCATGGAAAGAAATCATGGCGACGCTCAATATCCCCGTTGACGCATTTTACGGGGTGATGCTGATTTTTCTCAGGGTCGCCGCCATCGTTTTCAGTGCGCCGGTTCTGGATACGAAAACCATTCCGGCCGTCTTCAAAGCGGGGCTTGCTATTGCCGTCAGTATTCTGCTGCTCCCGGTAGTGGACACGGTTGTTACCGTGAGGGGTTTGAGCCTGATGACATTTGTCATCGGGGTTTTTTCCGAAATCGCCATTGGTGTGACCATCGGGCTGTCGGTGAAACTGTTGTTCTCCGGTATCCAGCTGGCCGGGCAGATCGTCGGTTATCAGATGGGATTTGCCGTGGCCAATGTGGTGGACCCGGCCACCAGCACCCAAATCCCAATTCTGGCGCAATTCTACAATTTGACGGCAATGCTTGTATTTTTAGCGATTAACGCCCACCATTTGTTCTTTTCAGCGCTGGTGGACAGCTATACCATCCTTCCACCTCTGTCCATGCATATCAGTCCGCAACTGGTGGGGATGATGATGCGGCTGGCCGCAAACATGTTTGTCGTGGCCATTAAAGTCGGAGCCCCCCTCATCGCGGTCATGCTGATGGTCAGCGTCGCCCTTGGCATGGTGGCCAGAACCGTTCCCCAGATTCATATTTTCATCGTGGCCATGCCATTGAAAATAGTCATCGGGCTGGTTTTTCTGCTGATGGTCAGTCCTTATTTAACGGCTTTTTTAATTGATTTGTTTTCATCTTATCAGGCGACATTGTTTGATCTGATACGGTTGATGGCATTGGCAGGGTGACCCATGGCCGGTGAACAGAGTCAGGACAAAACCGAACAACCCACCAGTAAGAAGTTAGCTGATGCCCGCCAAAAAGGCAATGTGGCCCAAAGCCGGGAGATCCCTTCGGTGTTGATCCTCTCCGGCAGTATCGGCGTTCTTTTTTTTGCCGGCTCATGGATGCTCGGGCGGCTTACAGAGTTAATGCGCGCCATGTATCAACGCGCCGGAACCATGAGCATGCTGCCCGAAACGATGCATACCCTGTTTTGGGATATTTTTATCAATGGCATCGTTGTCTTGGTTCCACTTATGCTTGTGGTCATGACTGCCGCGGTTTTTGGCAATGTCGCTCAGTTCGGTTTTCTTTTTACCGGAGAAAAACTATCGCCCAATCTGGCTAAACTGAATCCCATCAGCGGCCTTAAGAAGCTGATTTCCCTCAGATCGCTGGTGGAACTAACCAAATCCATAATCAAGCTCGTCATTATCAGTGGTGTCGCCTATATCGTTATCCATCGCTATCTGGATCAGATTCCCGGCCTCATGCAATTGAGCATTGGCAACATCATCAGGTTTATCGGTCAGGTGTCATTCCAGATATGTTTTTATACCTGCATGGTTCTCTTTTTGATGGCTGTTCTTGATTTCGCCTACACCAGATGGCAACACCAGCAGGATTTGAAGATGACCAAACAGGAGGTCAAGGACGAATACAAGCAGCGTGAAGGTGATCCGTCAGTAAAGGCCAGGATCCGGTCCATCCAGCGGGAAATGGCCAGACGGCGGATGATGGAGGCGGTGCCTGATGCCACCGTGGTCATTACCAACCCCACCCATCTGGCCGTTGCACTGAAATATGAAGAAGGGATGCATGCGCCCACGGTCGTGGCCAAGGGCGCCGGTTTCGTCGCCCAGACGATTAAAACCATTGCCATCGAAAATGACATCCCCCTGGTGGAGAACAAACCGTTGGCCAAAACCATGTTCAAATCAACGGAGATCGGCGACTTTATTCCTGCAGAACTATACCGCGCCATCGCGGAAATCCTTGCCTATGTCTTTCGCCTTAAAGGTCTCGTCAACCCTTGACCCGCCACGGATGCCAGATTTCGATGGCTGTCGGCATGCTAAGGTAGAGCCCATTGAATCGTTTCTCGATACTTCCGTCTTCCCGGGACAATAAATTGACGCTTTATTAAACCGCTTGCCGGTTTCGACCGGTAAATTCAAGGTTAAAGATGTCACTCAATAAATGGAACAGATAAAATTTATAATATAAACGTAAGCTTCGATCTGGATTGGGAGTCGTTCCAGCAGAAAGTGTCGATAAACATGGAATAGGCATGGAATGTGCTATTTCCAAACGTCATTGACACTTTTTAGTAATCAAGGAGCGCCAACCCGCATCATGGAACTTGCCGAACGCAAACAGCATCTAGACCGGTTCGCCTTTGTCGCCAACAATTCCGATGTGTTAATGGGGATTGCCGCCATGTTTATTCTCATGGTCATGGTCATTCCCATCCCGGCAATCCTTCTCGACCTGTTCCTCTCCTTCAATATCACATTGTCACTGATCATTCTTCTGGTGGGCATGTACATCCTTAAACCACTGGATCTGTCTTCTTTTCCATCACTGTTGCTGCTGTCCACGCTGTTCCGGCTTTCCTTGAACGTGGCATCCACGAGAATGATTCTACTTCATGGAAACGAGGGCACCCAAGCCGCCGGCAAGGTGATCATGGCTTTCGGCCAATTTGTGGTCGGCGGCAACTATGTAGTGGGATTTATCGTTTTTGTCATCTTAGTGGTGATCAACTTCATGGTGATCACCAAAGGCGCCGGCAGAATCGCCGAAGTGGCCGCCCGGTTTACCCTTGACGCCATGCCCGGCAAGCAGATGAGCATCGATGCCGACCTGAACGCCGGGCTCATCGATGAAGCCCAAGCCCGGGAGCGCCGCAGTCAGATCAGCCGCGAGGCGGAGTACTACGGAGCCATGGATGGTGCCAATAAGTTTGTGCGCGGCGATGCCATCGCCGGCATAATTATCACCTTTGTCAATATCCTGGCCGGTCTGGCCATTGGTGTGTTCCAAAAAGACATGAACTTTGTTGATGCCGCCCAGACCTATACCCTGCTCACCGTGGGCGATGGATTGGTCAGCCAGATTCCAGCCTTGATTATCTCCACCGCTGCCGGCATCGTCGTGAGCCGGGCCGGTGCCGAAAAAAACCTGGGACTTGAAATCGGAAGTCAACTGCTGGTTCAACCCCGGGCCTTCGTTGTGGCTTCCGTGATCCTTTTGGGTTTCGGGCTGGTTCCCGGCATGCCGACCCTTCCGTTTTTGATTTTATCCGCTACGGCTGGATTAGTGGCCTATCTCGTGTTTCAAACCGAGCGGGCCAAACAGGACAATGCACGGGAGATCGCCCTGCAACAAACGAAAAGGGCTGAAGAAAAACCGCCGGAGACCTTCAAACCCCTGCCACCCATCGATGTGCTGGCCCTTGAAGTCGGCTATGGCCTGATTCCGCTGGTGGATGTGGAACAGGATGGTGAACTGCTCGAACGCATCAAATCCATTCGCCGGCAAATCGCCCAGGAGATCGGCATCGTGGTACCGTCGATTCACATCCAGGACAACATGAAACTCAAACCGGGCGCCTATTCCATTTTATTAAAGGGCATCGAAGTCGCCAGCGGCGACATGATGATCAACCATCTTTTGGCCATGAGTTCGGGCAATACCGATTCGAGGATCAGCGGCATTGCCACCCGGGAACCGACCTACGGACTGGAGGCTTTCTGGATCAACCCGGCGGCCCGTGAGGATGCCAATTCAAAAGGGTATACGGTAGTGGATCTGGCCACGATTATGACCACTCATCTGTCCGATGTGATCCGCCGTCATGCGCACGAGCTGGTGGGTCGACAGGAAGTCCAGAAAATGCTCGACATCATCAAGGGCAGTCATCCCAAAGTGGTCGAAGAACTGGTTCCCAATCTCATGTCCTTGGGGGGAGTGGTCCGGGTGATCCAGAATCTTCTGCAGGAACAGGTCCCCGTCCGGGATTTGCTCACTATTCTGGAGACACTGGCAGACTGGACCCCCACCACCAAGAAGCTGGAGATCCTGACCGAACACGTGCGTCAGGCACTTGCCAGGACCATTACCAGTTTTTATCAGGCAGATGATGGCAAGCTGCATGTGCTTACCTTGGATCAGCGGGTTGAGAAAAAGATCGCCGAGTCCCTTCAACAAACGGATCAGGGATCTTTTCTGGCCGTCGACCCCGCCCTTGCAAAAACCATCATGGACGACATGAGCGTGAAAATGGAGGATTATAAATCCCTTGGTGTTCAACCGTTGCTCGTCTGTTCAACCCAGATCCGGAGCCATTTTAAAAAACTGGCTGACCGTTTCATTCCCGGACTGGCAGTGCTTTCCTATGATGAGATCGTCAGCAGCGCCAAGATACAAATAGTGGGAACCGTGGAGGTCTCAGATGCAGATTAAGCGCTTTGAAGCGGCCGATATGACAGAAGCTCTTCGTTTGGTTAAACGCGAGTTTGGCGACAATGCCGTGATTCTGTCGGCTAAGGAAGTCCGACCGGGCGGGTTTTTCAGTGCGTTGAGAAAAAAGAGTGTCGAGATTACCGCAGCCACCGACTACCCGGTGGACGATGCCCGGGAAAACAATGATTTTCCAGAACTGCTGTCCAACCATCTGAAGACTGAAGGTGAAACAGATCGCGTTTCCTTATCGTCGGCAGCTCAGCCCTTTATTCCATTTGCCCGGAAATTCCGGCCAATTTCGCATCAGCCTCCGGCATCGGAAAAACAGCTTCCACCGCTGGAAAGAAGAGAACAGATAGAGGAACAGGGATTGATTTCAGACGACGTGAAATCTGACCTGGAGACTGCGCGCGGTGATGGGGCAGGAGAGGGGGCAATTGCTGAAACGGTTGGCAACGCGGATAGCCACCCACCCATCGCCGAACCCTTTTATTACGATGACGCAGTGCAGAAAGTCATTGCCCTGGTGGGGTCGTGCGGCGTGGGAAAAACCACCACGGTGGCCAAACTGGCCTGGCATTGCCAGGTGGTTGAAAAGAAACGGACCGGGCTGATCAGCCTTGATCGATTTCGAATCGGTGCAAACAGCATGCTGGCGAGGGTTGCCCGCATCATGAACCTGCCGCTTAAGATCGTCCACGACGCCGAGCAACTGCAGTCGGCGATAAACGATCTGGCCGACGTCGATGTGGTGTTGATCGACACCCCGGGAATGAACGCCAGGGACACATCCATGATGTTTGAGGTCTGCGCGCTACTCCGAAATGCCGATGCGGACGAGACCCATCTGGTGATCAATGCAACCGTCCGGGGCGACGTGTTTGAGGCCTGTGTGGCAACCTTTTCGCCTCTGGGTGTGAATCGTTTGCTCCTCACCCATATGGATGAGTGTATCGGTGAGGCCGTCGGCTTGGATCTGATTAAGAAAGGCGGGCTTGCGTCATCTTTTTATTGTGACGGGGCGGATCTGTCCGATGGCCTTCATGAATATATGGCTGCCGGGCTGGCTGTGGTTGCCCCTCATCGTGAACCCGCTGGCGGCCAGGTGACCTTTTTTTCCAGAAAACGGGAGCAGACAAAAACCGGCTCCGCTGACGGTGACGCGACCAGCGATTCAGTCCACTATCTGGCCAACCGCAATTCCGAGCTGTTCCATCATCCCAACTGCAAGTCGGTGAAACGGATCAACGCAGAGAATATCACTGCGTTCAGCAGCGTTGAACAAGCCATGGACGAAGGCTTCAAACCGTGCCGGGCATGCTGCGACATCAGCATGATCAGAAAACCGGTGACGGAAGGCCTTGGTTATCCGTGTGCGCGTGCCTTATAACCTGGGAGAACTAACCGTAATGTCAAATTATGAGAAGACCGGACAGATTATCAGCCTGAACCAGAAAAGAAGACAGAAACAGTCGATGATGAAAAAGGGTACAGTGCCGCAGTCGCCGGCCAGGGTTATCGCCATCACCAGCGGTAAGGGTGGCGTCGGCAAAACCAATATCGTCGCCAATTTGGGTTACGCCCTGTGCAAGTCAGGCAAAAGGGTGCTCATCTTCGATGCGGACCTGGGCCTTGGAAACCTGGATGTACTTTTGGGACTGACACCCCCCTTCAATCTATCCCATGTGGTTGAAGGCAAGAAAAAATTATCGGAAATCATCATCAGCGGGCCGGGGAATTTAAAGATACTGCCCGCCTCGTCGGGAATTCCGGAATTGACCAAGTTAACATTGGCCCAGAAATTAGAGATATTCAATGAACTGAATACACTCTTGTCCGACTACGACATCGTGTTGATTGACACGGCTGCCGGCATCTCTTCCAACGTACTCTATTTCAACGCATCCGCCAACGAGATCATGGTGGTCGTCACCCCTGAGCCGACTTCCATAACCGATGCGTATGCATTGATGAAAATCCTTTCGGTAAAATATCAGGAGAAGCATTTCCGGCTGATCGTCAATCTGGCAAATAATGTAAAAGAAGCCGATGAGGTGAGCCGACAGCTCTGTCTGGTGGCTAATCGTTTTCTGGATATCTCCATCGAATATTTTGGGAATGTGTTGGTGGACGACAAGGTGAAGGTCGGTGTTCGCAAACAGAAAGTTGTCAGTGAATTGGCCCCCATGACCCAGGCGAGTCGAAACTTCGCCGAACTGGCCCATAAGCTAGTTGGATCTGAGCCGATGATTCGCCGCTCGGAGAGCCGACCGCTGATCTGGCGCGACATCGTTTAAACCATAAAGCAGAACGGAAGAATTCCTAAACGTGGAGCAAAAACATGGATCTGGCGCAATCACGAGAAGAAAATTTTGGAAAAGAGAGCCATTTGCTGCGAAATCAGATTATCAACGAATACCTTCCCTACGTGAAACGTATCGTGAATCGGATCGCGGTGCATCTGCCGGCCACCATTGAGGTGGATGACCTGATCAATGTCGGAATTATCGGATTGATTCAGGCCATTGAGCGGTATGACCCGTCCCGGGATAATAAATTTATCACCTACGCCGTCTTTCGTATCAAGGGCGCCGTGTTGAGTGAACTTCGATCACGCGATTTTCTGGGCCGTACCACACGAAGAAAGATCCGGGATCTGGAAAAGGCCTATCTGAGGCTGGAACAGAAACTGGGTCGGGACGTGGCCGACGAAGAGGTCGCCGAGGAGATGAACATGAACTTGGAACAATATTATAAAGTCAAGCGGATGTCCAGCATCTCTTTCGTCAGCTTCGAGGAGGTCGGTCAGGCATCGCGAAGCGATACGGCGACGATTGCCAGCTCTCTGGCATATGGTGATACCGATGATGCGTTGTCCATGACCACCATGAAAGAGATCAAGTCCACCATCGCCCAAAATATCGACTTGCTGCCTGAAAAGGAAAAGCTTGTCATATCGCTTTATTATTCCGATGAATTGACCATGAAGGAGATCGGCAAAGTCATGGATATTACCGAATCCCGTGTTTCGCAGATCCATGCCCAGGCCATCATTCATTTGAGAGGTAAACTGCGCCGGGAAGGATTGCTTGAGGATTGACGAGGACCCTGACCGGCTGATTTGCATGATAGACGGTGCTGATGAAAAGGAAGAGAGGTGAACATGTTACATGCCAGCCATGAAATTTGGGGCGTCTGTGTCATCGTACTGCTGATCGGATTCTGGATCATAAAACGATGGTTTTCCCGAAAAAGCCCGGAAACCGCCATCGGGTTGGATCGCGCAACGTTCAATTCCTCCTTTGGGGATCATGATATTGAACATCGGGCGCTCATGTTCCTGATGACCCAGAAAACCGATTCCGTATTGGCCGCACTGGCTCGTACCATCGAGCAGGAACGACAAAAACTGGGCGGTGTCGTCAGAAAACCGTCGATGACTGAAGCCATGGATGCCTTTCCGGCAGCGGCGAAACCTGTCGCGACCCATCGACCATGCTCCTACGACCAGATTCTGCCCATGGCCCACGACGGGATTGCGGTCGCGAAAATCGCCCGTCAGCTACAATTGCCCGAAGCGGAAGTCTGCATGGTTATGAGGCTGAATGCTGCCTGACCGCACGGCTGGCGTCGGTTTTAAAAATAGGAAAAAAAGACCGGTAAGGCACTTGTTGCCTACCGGTTTTTTGATTTTAGCCGGTTTAGCGAGTCCTCTGATCGGGTAACCGGCCTAAAATAGAGACAGTACGGAAAGTATTGGTTGTGGCATACAGGTTGCAGAAAAATCTGTCAGCCATGAATGAACCCAACCCAACCCATCAGGAGTCAACCCAATGAGTGGCGGAATGTACCTTGCCGCAGCCGGCGCACTGGTCCAGCAATTACGATTGGAGGTGCTTGCCAACAATGTGGCCAACATCAGTACCATCGGCTATAAAGGCGATCGATCCATCTTCCAGATCCCGGAAGAGACCGAATCCCAGTCATTTGAGACCTCCATTGAAGGGATTCAATCCTTATCACCCTATGCACCGCCTTTTTCTACCGTCATTGATTTCAGTCAGGGGGCGATTCGACAGACCGGCAACCCGTTGGATGTGGCCCTTAACGGCAGCGGTTTTTTTTCAATCCAGACGCCCGACGGCGTCCAGTATACGCGCCAGGGAAACTTTACACTGGATAGCGAGGGTGTTCTGATTACACCGGACGGCTATCCGGTGCTGGGTGAAGGCGGTGAAATCACCCTGGACGAAGGAACCGTTGAAATCGACGGGCAGGGAGGCGTTTACGTGGATGGTGACGAAGTGGGCCGACTGCAGATTAGTGATTTCACCAATCCTGAGACGCTGATAAAGGCCGGTAACGGCCGATTTGTTGGATCGGACGCGGCTATTTTGGGTGAACGCCCGGAAAACAGTACGGTGAGCCAGGGATATCTGGAAACCGCCAACGTCAACCCGGTACGCGCCATGACCGAGATGATCGAAACATCCCGGGCCTTTGAGGCCTATCAGAAAGTGATTCAAAGCGCAGATGAAGCCACATCCAAGAGCATCAACGATGTGGGCAAAACCATTTAAGAACAGATGAGGAGAAAACCATGATCAGAAGTCTATGGTCCGCGGCCACAGGAATGCAGGCGCAGACATTGAACATCGATGTGATTTCAAACAACCTGGCCAATGTCGGCACCTCCGGATTCAAGAAAAGCCGGGCAGATTTCCAGGACCTGCTTTACCAGACACTCCGATCTCCGGGGGTGTCGTCCTCCGCAGATACCCAAGTGCCCACCGGTATCCAGGTGGGTCACGGGGTAAGCCCCGCCGCCACTCAGAAGGTGTTCACCCAGGGTGAATTCAACCACACCCAGAATCAATTGGACATGGCCATCGAAGGCCGCGGATTTTTTCAGGTGATCCAGCCCAACGGAGAAACTGGATATTCCCGGGCGGGCACATTCAAGCTGGACAGCGATGGTCGGGTGGTGACGTCGGACGGGTTTCCCATGGAGCCGGAACTGACCATCCCGGTCGATGCCATGGCCGTTTCCATCGGGACCGACGGGACAGTATCTGTGCTTCTGGCTGGAGAAAACCAGCCGGCGGAAATCGGCAATATTGAACTGGCCAGCTTTTTGAACCCGGCTGGGTTGAGGAGTATCGGCCGGAATCTCTACATTCCGTCCGCTTCATCGGGGGATGCCACCACCGGTACACCGGGTGAAGACGGATACGGCACCATTGCACAAGGGTACCTGGAGATGTCTAACGTGAGTGTGGTGGATGAGATGGTCAACATGATCGTGGCCCAGCGGGCCTACGAAATCAACAGCAAGACCATTCAGGCCTCCGATGACATGCTCCAGACGGCAACCAACCTGAGAAGATAGGACCGATGATGACAACCGGTATCAATCGATCTGACAATATGGGAAAGCTGGGTGTATGCTTCGTCATCATGGTTGCGGTGTGTCTGCTTTCACCGGCCGCTTTCTCCTCGGACGGCACCTGCCTCACACTCAAGAAAGCGGCTCTGGTCGAAAAGGATTCGGTACGCCTGTCCGACATTGCCACGTTGACCGGCACCTCAAAAGACCAGATGAAGACCATGGGTGCAACGGTTGTGGCCAGGTCTCCCCGGCCCGGTCAGACCCGGTTCGTGGGCATTGACTATATCCGCATCCGCCTCAAACAATCCGGGGTCGACACGGCGTCGATGATTTTCAAAGGCCCCCCGGATGTGCGGATTACCCGTCAGGCAGCCGCCTTGCCCATCCAGCGGATACAGCATGCGGTTGAAATGGCGATCCGCAGCCGGATACCTTGGAAAAACGAAGATGTGACCATCAGCGAGATCGGTTTGGATGAAACCATCCAGCTTCCCACAGGGAGGTTGACATACCGGATCGAGCCCTCCCGTAACGAAGATTATCTGGGCAAGACGATTATGGCGCTGCACCTTTTCGTGGATGGCGATGCGGTTCGAAAGGTTTGGGTCAATGCGACGATTTCCGTCATGGCGGATGTGGTCACCGTGATCCGGCCCCTGGGAAAGCATGCCTATATCGAGCTGGCCGACCTGTCGGTTGAACGCCGCGATTTGTCGGATCTGTCGTCGAATACGGTCAGCCGTATCGAAGACGCCCTGGGAAACCGGACGACGCGGATGATCTATCCCCAAACCGTTCTTCAATCGAGCATGTTTGCCTCACCGCCGCTGGTCAGGAAAGGTGACATCGTCAAGATTGTCGCCAGCGCCGGCCCCATGATGATTACAGCCACCGGCATGGTCAAACAGCAGGGATGCAGGGGCGACATGGTTCGGGTGGTGAATACGGATTCCAACCGCATCATTACGGCCCGGGTCACCGGACCGGGTGCTGTCGAAGTTAATTTTTAGTGAGGTGTATCATGGTCTCTCCTTTTATCGCTGGCATTGCCTGCAGATTTAGGTGTGGGTTGATTATTCTTCTTTTGGGCATGGGTTTGGCCGGCTGCACCAATGGTTTTTCTGGATTGGGCAAGCCGATTCAGTCCAAGGCACCCAGCTATGAACCCAACCAGCAGCCGCTCTTTCCATCCGCATCGGCGGCAATCCTCCAATCCCAACCGGATGGCTCCTTGTGGCAGGAGAACGCACCCTTGATCTCCATGTTTATCAGCCAGAAGGCGCGAACCGTGGGTGACGTCGTCACCATAAAAATCGCTGAATCCTCGGAGGCCACCAACAAGGCCAGGACGGCGACGGATCGTTCTTCTTCCCTGAGCGCCAGTGTGGATGCGTTCTTCAATGCAGAAAAACGCTATCCGGCCGATCAGCCGTTTTTCAACCCCTTTGCCAAAGTGGCCGGCGGTATGGAAAGTGATTTCCAAGGCAATGGAACCACCCAACGCAGCGGAGATCTGAATGCCTATATCACCGCATTGGTGACACAGGTGCTGCCCAACGGCAACCTGGTCGTCACCGGGTCGCGGGAGGTGTTGATCAACCGGGAAAACCAGATCATCCAACTCTCCGGTGTGGTGCGGCCGCGCGATATCAACGCGGACAACCAGGTGCTGTCGACCTACATTGCCGACGCCAGGATATCCTACAGCGGCAGCGGTGTGGTCAATGACCGGCAAAAACCCGGCTGGCTGACCGCTATTGTCATGAAGGTATGGCCCTTTTAAACCCAAGGATCGAAGGACCCATGAAAAGCATACGACCAATCATGATCTGCATGTTCGTTATTATCGCTTTAGGGTGGTGTGGCCATGCCGGTGCGGCCAGGCTCAAGGACATCGCCGAGATCAACGGGGTGCGCATGAACCAGCTGGTGGGCTATGGTCTCGTGGTCGGGCTTGACGGGTCCGGGGACGGAAAAAAAGCCACCTTTACGGTTCAATCCATGGCCTCCATGCTGGAAAAAATGGGCGTGACCGTCGACCAGAGGGACATTCAGGTGAAAAATGTCGCTGCGGTCATGGTCACGGCCAAGCTGCCGCCCTTTGCCAAACGGGGAAACCGCATCGACGTGCTGGTCAGCTCCATCGGCGATGCCGACAACCTTCAAGGTGGAACGCTCATGCTGACGCCGCTCAAAGGTATCAACGGCAAGATCTACGCGGTGGCACAGGGTCCGGTGAACACCGGTGGTTTCGTTGCCGGCGGCACGGGCTCCACGGTGGTAAAGAACTTTCCCACCGTGGGTCGCGTGCTGTCCGGGGCCATCATCGAACGGGAGGTCCCCAACAATTTTAGCGATAGTGACAGTCTGCAGTTCAGCCTGCACAACCCCGATGTCAACACGGTTGTGCGGGTGGTCGATGTGATCAATGCCCAATTTGCGCAGCCGATTGCCCGCGCCCAGGATGCCGGCACCATTGAAATCCTCATCCCTGATCAGCACAAAGGAAACACGATTGCCCTGTTGGCTTCACTGAGTGTGCTCGAGGTTCAGCCGGACAACGATGCCAAGGTGGTGATCAATGAACGGACCGGTACGGTGGTCATGGGCGAGCAAGTTCGCATATCTACCATCGCCATTGCCCACGGGAATCTGAGCATCGTTGTCAAAGAGAACTTCGATGTCTCTCAACCGCTGCCCTTTTCCGAAGGACAGACAGTAGTCTTACCCAATACCCAGATCAATGTCCAGGAAGATGCCAATCAACTGGTGGTGGTCCCCAATGGGGTGAGTATCGGTGATGTGGTCAATGCCCTCAACGCTTTAGGGGTTACGCCCAGGGACCTGATCGCCATATTCCAGGCCATCAAGGCGGCCGGTGCGCTTCAGGCGGATCTGGAGGTGATTTGATGGCCGAATTAAACCCGGTGGCCATGGATTCAACGATTTTTCAACTGCGCACCTCAAGTGCTGATCAAACCCTTTCTGCCGCCGAGTCGGGGTTGCGGCAGGACGGGCATACAGATGCCGAACTTGAGAATGCCAGCAAGCAGTTCGAGTCCCTGCTGCTCAATTTCATGATCCGTGAAATGCGGGCAACGGTCCCCGAATCCACACTGTTTCCCCCATCCATGGCGGAAGAAATTTTTACCGACATGATGGATGAACAAATCGCAGGGGAGATGGCGCAAAACGGTGGAATCGGCATTTCCCGCATGATTTTCAATCAACTCAAAGGGCAAAAATAGGCCCCGCAACGGGTAGTAGATAAATTCGACAAATCTGGAAATTAAAGCCTTCACCACAAAGGGCCGATAAGAAGGGGTAACAGACCATGATCGGTGATCATGGGAAACGAGATCAGTTGAGTTCAGGAGATCTTAAATGGAAATTCCCGAAAAAGGCCCCTTGCAATCCCTCCCCGCCCAGAACAGGTCAATTGAAGCGGTGACACCACCGCCCCCTGAAACCACCGGGGCGCCGAGCAAGACTGCTGAAAAGGATACCGTCAGCCTCACGGAAAGAGGTCGTGCGTTCAAAGCCGCCGCCGAACATGCGCACTCACTGCCTGAAATTCGTGAAGACCGGGTAATGCAATTAAAACGTAAACTTGAAGAAGGAACATACCGGGTAAAAGGCCATCGCATTGCCGGGAACATGATCAACGAAACCCTTGAAAATAACCGCGTGCTGAAACACATCGATACCAAGGCATGAGCGCAACCCACAGGACAACACCATGAATGTAAAGATTATCGAACTGCTCGATTTGCTGGATGAAGAGGCGGCCTGTTATCGAGAGATGCAACGGATCCTGGTCGACGAGGAAACATCGATTTCCCTTTCGAGAAAGGAACCTTTCGATCAGGTTCAGAACGAAAAGGAATTGCTGGTAGTCAAGCTCCAACGGCTTGAAGAAAGAAGAAAAATGCTGATCGGCCAATTGTCGGAAGCATACCTGACCAACGGCAAATCAATAACGATCAGCCAGCTGGCGAATTTTGTCGAGCAGCCAATCCGTCGACGCCTGCTGGACCGCGCCAGTTGTTTGCGATCGATCATCGGCGATGTACATGAGAAGAACAGACACAACCAGCTGATGATCAATCAGTATCTGGATCTGATCAAAGGATCGTTGAAGCTGCTGACCAATCTCTTTGAAGAGAGCTCGATATATCAAAAACCCGGGACCCATCAAACGTCGGTCGGTTACCATGCCGGCGGGGGACGAATCATTTGTGGTACCGTTTGATTAAAAGGCAAATAACAATGGACAAAAACCAAATGACAAATAAATCACAATAGCCAAATTCAAAATTCCAAACCGGATGATCTTGAAGTAAGGACATTCCAATTATCAATATTTAGAGAAGTAAAAATGACAATCAACGGTTGGTCCTTGTCATTCATTTCAAATTTGTTTTTTTTAGTTCAACTGGCTTAGGGGCCAACAAAGGTACCCATAATGGCAAATATAATTTACGGCATGTTGAACATTGCCAGTAACGCGCTGTCCACCCAGCAAAAAGCGCTGGACATCACGGCCAACAACATCGCCAATGTGAACACCGAAGGCTACTCTCGGCAACGGCTCAATATGGTGCAGAATGAACCGGTTCGTTACGATGGGGGGACCTTGAGCACCGGCGTTCGTGCCAACCGGACCATTCAGCGGATTCACGATCGGTTTCTGGCGGCTCAGATTGCCGGCGCCGCCTCGCAGCAGGGGCGCTGGGATGCCCAGCTTGAGACCCTGGAAAAGGCAGAGCTGATGTTCGATGAAGTCTCCGGTTACGGCCTGAACAATGCTATGAGCCAGTTCTGGGGTGCCTGGCAGCAGCTGTCCAACAATCCATCCGGATATACGGAGCGGGTGACCTTGGTTGGAGAGAGCCAGAACATGACTAATTTATTCAACAAATTGACCCGTGACCTTACTCAAGTTCAGCAAGACAGTGACATCAGTATCGACGGTGCAGTCGGTGATATTAACACGCTGACCCGTGAAATCGCCGATATCAATGTGAAGATCGCGGAAATCGAAGCCGGAAACGACCACAGCGCAAATGAATTCAGGGATCATCGGGATCTCAAGCTGAAGGAGCTCTCCAGCCTCGTCAACGTCAACAGTTTCGAGGATGCCGATGGGTATTTAACGGTCGTCACGGCCAACGGTCACACTTTGGTCGATCGCATCAATTCCTGGAATTTGACCACCGGCCTGAATGCCAACGGATTCAACGACGTATTCTGGGAGAGCAGCAGCGGCGTCCTGCAGAATATTACCAGCGATATCTCAGACGGAAAACTAAAAGGGTGGATCGAGGCGCGGGATATCACCATGCCGGATTATCTGTCCCGGTTGGACGATATAGCACAGACCATGATCACCGCGGTCAACACGCTACACAGCAGCGGTCTTACCCTGGAGGCACCGCCGGATGACACTGGCATTGACTTTTTTATCGGTACGGATGCCTCGGATATCGGTGTGAATACCGCCGTTGTCAACAATTCAAACCTGCTGGCCGCCGCCTTGAATACTGAAGGGGTACCCGGCGGAAACGGGAATGCCATCGCCATCAGTGAACTTCGGAACAGCCTGTCCATGTCCGGTGGAACGGCAACCTTCGATGAATTTTACGATTCACTGGTCAGTGACGTGGGCAGAAATGTCTCCCAGGCCAGGGTGAACACCGATCATCAATCCATGATATCCTTACAGTTGTCCACATACCGCGAGCAGGTGTCGGGTGTCTCCATGGATGAAGAGATGGTAAACATGGTGCAGTTCCAGAGTGCTTACACGGCTGCTGCCAAACTCGTGAATACCGTCGATGAAATGCTCCAAACCCTCATAGACATGGTGTAACCGCCGCCAGGAGGAAACGATGCGAATCAGTGCCAAAATCATGGCAGACAACATAAAAGCCAATCTGGCGAAGCAGAGCACCCGGTTGATGAAGACTCAATTGAAGCTGGCGTCCGGGAAACGGATCAACCGACCTTCCGATGATCACATCGGCATCGGAAAAGTTCTTGGCTACCGGAGCACCCTGAGTACCATCGACCAGTATCGGGGAAACATCACCGATGCTCAAACGCGTGTGAAATACACGGAGACCATTTTGGGGCAGATTCATGACTTTTTGCGTGAAGCCAAGGGCATTGCGTCATACCCGGGCACAGATGATAAAATGCCCCTCGCCGAAGCAGTCAAGGATATCCGCGATCAGGCCCTGGGTCTGGCCAACAGCAAGTATGGTAAGAATTACCTTTTTTCCGGCCACCTGAGCGACACGCCGGCCTTCGATTCGGCCACCTACGCCTACAATGGTGATGGCGGTTTACATCGGGTCACAATAGGGGAGGGGATTACCGTAGAGCTCGAAGCCGACGGCAGCCAGATGTTTATCGAGACCGGCGACAACCTGTTTCAGGTGCTCGACGACCTGGAAGCGGCATTAACTGCCGACGACCCGGTGGCTATTCGGGCAGCCGTCGACCCGCTGGAACGGATCGGGGACCGGATTCAAATTGCAAGAAGTGGGTTTGCCTCGGATTACAAGCGCATGGAAGCCACGAACGATTATTGGATCAGTTTTGGCAATTCAGTGGAAACCATGCGGTCGGGTGTGGAAGATGCCGACATCACCAAGACAGCCATTGATATGCAGGTCCAGCAGACCGCTTACGAAGTCCTGCTGGCCACCGCTGCCCAGGTCCCTGGTGGATTTTCTCAGATAGGTCATGCCGTGTCTCAATAAAACGAGACCGTCCAGTCGATAACTATAATGAATACGTGAACCGCGATAGCGAGCGCATTCCCCGCCGCTTGTCGAAGCGAAGCGGAGATCCCGCCATCGGGGTCGGCGCGAAGCAAAGATCCCGCTCATCGGGGCCGCGGGGAGGGTTCAAACCCTTAAGTAGTAAAACAGTCTGTTACGGCTGGGGATTGTTCTCATAAGTCGCCATGCCTTGACGACGGGGCATGGTGCCGACGATGATTTCCACCCGTCGGTTCTTCCGTCTGCCCAATTCGGTGGTATTGTCTGCGATGGGGCGAAATTCTCCGAAACCCATGGTGGAGATCCGTTTGGGGTCGATGGATGTCTGGTCCAAAAGGAACTGGGCGACAGTGGCGGCCCGGGCGATGGACAGTTTGAGATTGGATTGAAACGGGCCGCCAGTGACAGGCACATTATCGGTATGGCCGGCAATGATGATGTCACCGGCGGTTTCGCTTGTCAGAATTTGCCCGATTCGCAGGATCAAGGGCTTGAGTTCGGTTTTGATTTCTGCTTTTCCCGAGTCAAATGTGCTTTCCCCCATCATGCGAATGACCAGTTGGTCTTTCTTGGCTTCAATTTCAATGTCGTCTTCAATTTTACGGTAAAGCGCATCGAAATTCTCTTCCAACTCTTTACCAATAAATTCCTTTACCCGCGTAGCGATAGCTTCCTGGTCAAAGTCCTTGGCAATCATCTTCAGGCCATGGCGAGGCGAATCGGCAACATTCCTTTTCCGTTGCATGCCAAAGGCTTTTTCCATGGATCCGGCGACCTGTTTGTACTTCTGGCGATCGATTTCGGAAAAGGAGAGCAGCAGCACGAAAAAACAGAGCAGCAGGCTCATCAGATCGCCGAAGGTGGTCACCCATCTGGGGGCGCCTTTATCACATGGCGGGCATTGCTGGACGTCGCTACTCATCGTTCACCTGCTACTCGGCCTTGCTGTTTTCGGTTTCGGACAGTTGCCGCTCTTTGGGGGAGAGGAAAATCTTCAGGGATTCTTCCAGCACCATGGGGGAGACGCCCCGGTTGATGGCTATGGCCGCCTCCACGATGATGCTTTTGTTCAACCGCTCCTGCTCACTTCGCAGGGCCAGCTTGTCGGCGATGGGCAGGGCGATGAGATTGGCGATGACCGCGCCGTACAAGGTGGTCAACAGCGCCACAGCCATGGACGGTCCGATGCTGGACGGGTCCGCCATGGAGGACAGCATCTGGACCAGGCCGATGAGCGTCCCGACCATGCCGAATGCCGGCGCGGAATCGCCCATGCCTTTAAACACATTCTGGCCGGTGGCGTGCCGTTGCCCCATCAATCGGATATCCTTGTGGAGCATATCGGCGATCAGCCCTTCGTCATAACCGTCAGACAGGTATCGCAGCGCTTTGACGGAAAAGGCATCCGATGGATTCTCCTTCTCCAGGGCAATCAATCCTTCTTTTTTGGCGATGCGGGTGAAGTCCACCATCTCCTTGATGATATTTTCCGGCGCTTCCATTTTTACCAGAAAGGCTTTCATGGCCACACTGATGGATCCGATGACATCGGACATCGTGAATTTGATGAAGGTGGCTGCCAGGGTCCCGCCGACAACGATCAGCAGGCCGGGGATGTTGATGAAAACCAGGGCGCTGCCGCCGATGACGATGGAGACCAGAATCAGAACACTTCCGCTGACAAGGCCGATGATGGTTGCAAGATCCATTTAGCGCCTCACGGTAGATTTGCGAATCAGCACCTTGTTGGTAATGGCGCCAATATTATTGAAATGTTTGAGTTTGTCGATACTGTGGTCGTCCAGTTCGGTGTCGGCAGCCATAACAAAAGCGCCAGTGTTCATGTGTACGTTTGCCGCGATCACCATCCCGGCCTTCAAGTCATCCAGTTGCCGTTCCTCTGCCCTCTTTCGTGCGAGATCATGCTGCTGCGCCACATTGATTTCAAGCAACAACTCCACCACAAACGGCGACAACTGGTAGCCCCGGATCCGCTGCAGGCTTTCAGCGATGCTGTCCAGGGCGATCTTGCCTTTGTGTATCATGTTGTCATAAATGGAGGCCGCCGAAATAAGTTGTGCCCCAACAGGGATGTCATCACCGGCCAGTCCATCGGGGAAACCCTTGCCATTGTACTGTTCGTGGTGCTGCCGCACCAGCAGGGCTGCCGGCTTCATGATCTCTATCTCACCAATGATGCGTGCGCCCATAGCTGCGTGGGATTGGTATAACTGCCGTTCGTTTTCAACCATTTCCGTGCGGCGTTTGTTTAAGATGGATTTGGGAATGCCTACCATGCCAATGTCGTGGAGCAGGGCTGCCGTTTCGATGATGGGAATGTCGGCGTCGCTCACACCGGGGTGCGAACCGGCCAAGTTAACGGCTAGGTCGGCAGTCCGGCGGCAGTGTCCCCCCAGTTCATCATCAACAACTTCCATCATTCGGGAGAACATGCGGATGGTCTGGATGTGATTTACGGTGATGATCTCAATTTTGCGGTTGAGCGTACGCTCCAGGTTGACGATGCGCGCGCCGATTTCAATTCTGGCGTGCAAGGCGTCCATGTCAATGGGTTTGGTGATATAGTCGTCAACGCCGCTTTCCAGACCGCGCACGATCTCCGTCTTCGAATCCTGGGCACTGATCAGTATCAGGTAAATATAGCCGGGTTCGTTGTGCTCTCGGATTCGGCGGCACAATTCAAGCCCGTCCATTCCAGGCATCATCCAGTCGCTGATGACCATATCCACGGGAGTGCTGCGAATGGTTTCCCAGGCCGTATTTCCATCGGCAGCCTGATGCACCGTGTGGCCCCACGCACAAAGGCGTGATGACAATAGTTTCAAGGTGACGGGATCGTCGTCTGCAATCAGGATGTTCATGGTTTTGTATACTTCAATTCACATCGCATGGGTATGTTGCAAAAATAGGCCTCGATTCAGATCGGATGCCTTGCCTGTGGCGTGCTGAGAAGCATGACTGAAAGCCCGCTTTGCTGTAAGTTCATATCGGCAGCCCCAATTAAAACTTAAATAATGAATTTCAGGGATTTTGATCACATTTGCAGATCGGCTGTCCGCTGAAGAATCGGTGGATCTTCAGCGCTAAATGTCTGCTTGACAAGGTTGCTGTTGAACCGGTAGGAACAGACATTTTTAAACTCGATTTCCACCCACCGATTATTTCCATTGCTTGAAGTGACAGGCGATGGGAGATCCTCAGGAGGCGCCGTCCATGGAAAAAGATTGCCTTTTCTGCAAAATTTCACACGGCCAGATGGGTACCGATTTTCTGTTCGAGAACGACAACCTAGTGGTTTTTCGTGACATCAACCCTCACGCCCCCGTCCATCTGTTAATCGTTCCCAAACGGCATATCCGCAGTATCAACGACCTTACCGAATCGGACAATGACATTCTGGCCGAAATGATCATGACCGCCAGGCAGATGGCCAAAAAGGAGAAGGTCAATACCTCCGGATACAAGCTGCTCTTCAATGTCGAGAAAGGCGGCGGACAGGTGATCTTTCATCTCCACCTGCACCTGATAGGAGGATGGGACAAATAAAGGATAGGTAAAATGCGGGTAGTCGTAATCATTCCATCGCGCTACGGTTCCATTCGATTTGATGGTAAACCGTTAGCCAACATCTGTGGCAAACCGATGATCCAGTGGGTCTGTCTGCGCGCCATGCAAGCCAAATGTATCGAATCCGTTCATGTGGCCACCGACGACAGCCGGATACGGGACGCCGTTAACCGTTTTGGTGGCAACGTCGTCATGACTTCCTCCAAATGCCGGTCCGGAACCGACCGGGTGGCCGAAGCCGCCGAACGCCTCGGTCTGGATTCGGCGGACGTGGTGGTCAACATCCAGGGGGACCAGCCACTGGTGGATCCACGATGCTTTGACGCCGTGGTAAAGCCCTTTTACGAAGATCCGGCGGTAAAGATGAGCACGCTGGCCTTTGCCATTGTTGACACGCGTGAGATCACCGATCCGAAGGATGTCAAGGTCACCTTCGACAACAATGGTGATGCGCTCTACTTCTCCAGGGCAACCATTCCCCACGGCCGGGACGGGTTGAACGGTTACGAAACCTTTAAACACCTGGGCGTCTACGCCTACACTAAAAAATTTCTGGAGTGCTTTCGAGGTCTGTCGGCCGGACGGCTGGAAGAGATCGAAAAGCTCGAACAGCTTCGCGCCATGGAGCACGGCCACCGTATTCGGGTGGTGGTGACGCCTTATGATTCTCCCGAGGTTGACCTGCCGGTGGACATCCAGCGTATTGAAGAGAAAATGGCGGGCATGGGGTTGTGCTGACAAGCTGCTTTGTGTTTGGGGCCAGAACCTATCTCTGCGTTAAGTTGTTGCCTTCCTCGCCCTGAACCCTGATCCTTATCTCTGAGATGCGTTGTAAATAAGCCCGTGATGCAAAGCCCGCTGCAAGTCAATTGATCGTCTGTTCCACCATGTTTGTGGAGCCGGAATTGGGATCGGCCGGGAGGGGCGGCATCGGTGTGGGCCCCGGGGCTGTGCCTGCCGACGACGAAGGGGATGGTTTCTGCGCCTGCGCATCCAGTCGCTGGTTCAATGCATCGATCTGCTTGGTTACGGCAGCCAATTTTTTCTCAACTTCACGAATTCGATCCTTGACCATCTCCTGAAGACCCAGCCGCTCAAGGCCCAGTGCAAGTCCCATGGAATCCCTGCTCAACTTTTCCGAGTCGAGCCGCTGGATTTTCTTTTCGATGTCGGCAAGCGGCTGGACTTTCTTTTCGATGTCGGCAAGCCGCCCCTGGTCCTTTTTCAGGCCCTGAGCCATGAGCAGAATTTGGGCGGCCAGTTCCTCGTCGAACTTGCCGAACTCAGTGTTGAGGTCTGCCATGTCCTTTTGCAAGGCGGCGACGGACGCTTCTGTTTTGTTGGATATGGCGGCCATCGCTGATCGGTCCGCCTTGTCGTCAGTGATTCGTTTTAATTCGGTGGTGGCTTTTTTAAGGTTGACCTGCAGAGCGGCGGTGGCGGTTTCCAGGGTTTTGGACGTCTCGGCGAGTTGTTCCTCCATCTTGGCCTGTTTGAGGGAGAGGTTTGAAAAACGGGATTCAAGATCCTTGGATAAGTTTTGGACGCCCATGGAGCCGGAATGTTGTGTGTTGACGACCCGGTTTTTTATATCCAGATAGGCAATGGCCAGAACAACCACCAGCAGGCAGGGGATGAGCACGGCCACCAGTGTGACCCGGGTGCCCAGCTTCTCGATACGCAGGTTTTCTGCATCCGCAATATACATGGCATCTGGCTCCGCGTCTCCATCGCGGATGGTGAACCGGGATGCATCGCCTTTATCATTCATTGTGTGGCTATTCCCATTCGATGGTGCTAGGTGGCTTGGAACTGATGTCGTATACGACGCGGTTGACGCCCCGGACTTCGTTGATGATCCGGTTGGAAATTTTACCCAGCAGCCGATGGGGGAGCTTGGCCCAGTCTGCGGTCATGGCGTCTTTGCTGGTGACCGCCCGAATAGCCACGATGTTCTCATACGTCCGGCCGTCCCCCATGATACCGACGCTTTTAATGGGCAGCAGAACGGCGAAGGACTGCCAGAGTTTGCGGTAATATCCGGCGGCGCGAATTTCTTCCTGGAGTACCGAATCCACTTCCCGCAGCACATCCAGACGTTTTTTGGTGATCTCGCCGATGACCCGGATGGCCAGCCCCGGTCCGGGAAACGGCTGTCGCCAAACCAGGTCGGCGTCCAGCCCCAGGGTTTTACCCAGCTTGCGCACTTCATCCTTAAACAGATACTTTAAGGGCTCCACCAGCTTGAGTTTCATCTTTTTCGGCAGTCCTCCCACATTGTGGTGGGATTTGATCACCGCCGTGGGGCCGCCAAAGGCCGATTGGGATTCGATGATATCCGGGTATAGCGTGCCCTGGGCCAGAAAATCGGCATCCTTGATTTTCAACGCTTCAGCCTCGAACACATCCATAAACTCCTTGCCGATGATCTTGCGTTTTCGTTCCGGGTCGGACACGTTGGTGAGGGCCCGGAGGAATCGGGAGGCGGCTTTGACAAAGCGGATGTTGATCTTCAGGTGGCTTTTGAGTTTCTCTTTCAGCTGGGTGGCCTCGTCTTTTCGCAACAGGCCGTTGTCCACGAATATGCAGGTCAAATTCTTGCCGATGGCGCTGTGAATTAAAAGGGCCGTCACCGAGGAGTCCACCCCGCCGGAAAGGCCGAGAATCACTTTTTTGTCCCCCACTGTTTTCCTGATCTGGCTGACGGTTTCCCGGGCAAAGGATTTCATGGTCCACGATGCTTTGCATCCGCAGATGTCAAAAAGAAAGTTGTGGATTATTATCCGTCCTTTGGCGGTATGTTCCACCTCAGGATGAAACTGAACGCCGAAGAACTTTTTGCGGTTGTTGGCCATTGCGGCCACTTTGGTGTTGGCAGTTGACGCGCTGATGGAGAAGCCTTTAGGCAGGCCGTCGATGGAATCACCGTGGCTCATCCAGGTGATCGTTTCTTTGCCGATGCCTGAAAAGAGCCCTTTTGGCTGCCTGGCGGTCAGAGAGGCAAAACCGTATTCACGTTTGTCGGCTTTCTTGACTTTGCCACCGAGGGTGTCCACCATAAAATGCATGCCATAGCAGATGCCCAGCACCGGAATGCCGAGGTCGAAAATGCCGGCGTCCACCCGAGGGCTGTTCTTCTCATAGATGCTGGATGGCCCGCCGGAAAGGATGATGCCGTCGGGCGACCAGGACCGAATCTGTTCTGCGGTGACAGTCGGTGGTTCGATCTGGCAGTATACGCGGCATTCACGCACCCGCCGGGCGATGAGTTGGTTGAATTGGGATCCAAAATCGATGATGATAATCATGGGTGGTCTCCGGGCTAATACGTCGCAAATACGCTACAATTCAACAGATTGGTAGATTTCGGCGGTCATACCATTATCAATTGAAAAAGGCAACCAGGCACTACTGCTTGTCACTGCCCAAAGTGCAGGGGCAAACCGGCGGCCGGTTAGCCCATGGGTGCGGGGTGCCGGTTGGACCGGGGTGGAAGAAGGCGGGGCTCGGGTTGATAAATTCGAGATCTCGGACTATAAATCACGAGGTCACGGTGTCTTCGACTTGATACGGGCGACCACCAGACTCACTGGCGCTCAGATACAAACCATGAAATCGTTTGGCTGAATAGGCGGATTGGCATGCTGCGAACAATTTGGTGCGATCTGGTTATGCTGTTGGTGCTCAGCGTGATTGCGGGATGCGATTCCCCTCTGACACAAAATGATCTTGAGGCGCTGTTGTCCCGGGGCGAATTAGTGCTGATTACGCGCAACAATTCCGCATGCTATTATGAGGGCCCCCATGGCCCCGTTGGATTTGAATACGATCTGGCAAAGGCCTTTGCCGAGCATCTGGGCGTGGACCTCCGCATATCGATCATTGAGGAGGAAGTCGATATGATTGCCGCCCTCAAAGCCGGTGAGGGGGATATCATCGCCCCCGGCGTTCCCTTTGGCAGCCAGTCGGCCCGATTGCTTTCTCTGGGGCCGGGTTATCTGGAGGTGGAACAGCAGGTGGTGGGCCGTCGCGGCGGGCCGGACATCCAAAGTAAGAAGGCTCTCGAGGCATACACGCTCTGGATAACCGGCAGCAGCGCCCGTATCGAATATCTGGAGGAACTGCGCCGCATGTATCCAGGTGTCAACTGGCAGATCCTGACTGCTTACAGCGCCGAGGATCTGCTCCAGATGGTGTGGACCCGCTCCTTGCCGCTTACGGTCGTGGATTCTAACATCATGTCCATGAACCACCACTATTTCCCGGAACTGACTGTCATGCTGACCCTTGGCAGTCCCCAGAAACTGACATGGGCAACCGATCCACGCAACCGCCGATTGCAGGAGGCCGTCGCCGGTTGGTTTGACCTAAAAAAAACCCGGGAGACGATCAAGGGCCTGGTCGAGCATTATTACAGCCACCTGGAATCCTTCGATTACGTAGACCTGGCCAGGTACCGTCGCCGAATCAAAGTCCGGCTTCCCAAATATCGGGCTTTTTTCGAAGCGGCGGCCAAAAAATACAAACTGGACTGGAAGCTTGTCGCTGCGCAGGCGTATCAGGAGTCGCATTGGAATCCTCGTGCAAGAAGCTATACGGGTGTTCGTGGAATCATGATGCTCACCCGCGAAACGGCGGCATCCATGGATCTGGAAAATCGGATGGACGTTGAGGCGTCAATATTTGCCGGTACCCGCTATCTGGCTCGTCTGCATCGCCAGGTCGGCAAGTCAGTGCCCGAACCCGATCGTACGCTCATGGCATTGGCTGCCTACAATATTGGATTCGGCCACCTGCAGGACGCCAGAGGATTGGCCCGCCGGCTGGGCAAGCCGGAAAACAGCTGGCACGGTGTCCGATCGGTATTCCCGCTGTTGCAGCAGAAAAAATATTACCGTACCCTTGAGCATCGTTATGCGCGTGGAAATGAAGTGGTCATGTATGTAGACCGCATCCGGACCTATTATAAAATGCTCCAGCCGAATTTAGACGCGCTGACGCCCGGTTCGAGCGCTGAAGACGCACCACCGCAGTTTCCTTGAGAATGCCTCCATACGCCTTTTCCCGCCTATCAATTCCCGGCGATTGGCGACCGGTGATACGATTTGCACAAAGGCCATGGATGTGATAGGGACGGCCACCGGCGGCACACGACCTGGACATTTAACCATTCAGGAATGCTCAAGAAAATGCCAGGCACCATCATTCAGATATATGAAATCCAGACCCCGGATGAAGCCCGGGACGTGATCCGATTGGGTGTGGACCACATCGGTAGCGTGATCACGTCGTGCGATGATCGATACGACCCGGTCGTCCGTGAAACCGTTGCCGTGGTTCGCAAGATGGGAGCGGTCAGCAGCCTGATCCCGCTATATTCAAACCCGCAGGCAGTATTTGACACCCTGGGCTATTATCGGCCCCATATCGTCCATTTTTGTGACAGGCTGGATGATCACGGCGGCAGTTCGGTCCATGCGGCGCTTCAGTTGCAGGCGGGGGTCAAACGACGGTTTCCAGACATTCATATCATGCGCTCCATTCCCATCGGGCAGACGGCGGATGTAAACCGTGAAGCCGTATTGGCGCTGGCTGCCCGGCTGGAACCGCTGAGCGACTATTTTTTGACTGACACGGTGATCGCTGGGGCGTCGGGTGCGGCCGATGACGAACAACCGGTGGCCGGATTCGTTGGTATCACCGGGCTGACTTGCGACTGGTCGGTGGCCGCAGAGTTGGTGGCCAAAAGTCGAATCCCGGTGATTCTGGCCGGGGGCATCTCGCCGGAAAATGTAGCCGAAGGGATGCTGCAGGTTCGGCCTTTTGGGGTGGACAGCTGTACTTGCACCAATGCCGTGGATGAATGCGGGCATCCCATCCGTTTTAAAAAGGACCCGGCACGGATCAAGGCCCTGGTCTCTGAAACGCGCCGGACAGATGGCATGGCCATGGATGGGAACCGGATAACAACGAAATGATGATCGGTTGAAAAGGATAAACCGTGATTTCATGCCATTTAACCCGGATCCTGGTATTCATGAACCCCAAGAAAGGTTGAAAATCATATGTATGAGAGCAGTGACTTACGAAAAGGACTGAAGATAGAGATTGACGGCGATCCATATGTGATCGTCCAGTTCGAATTTGTGAAACCGGGGAAGGGGCAGGCCCTTTACAAATGCCGGCTCAAGAACATGATTACCGGTTCGCAGTTCGACAAAACCTACCGGTCCGGTGAAAAATTCAAGGAAGCCAATCTGGAGGCGATTGAAATGGAGTATCTCTATTTCGATGGGAACACCTATTGCTTCATGAATTCGTCCAACTATGAACAGGAGTTTTTGTCCGAGGATCAAGTGGGTGACGCCAGGGCGTTTCTCAAGGAAAACACCGTGTGCAACGTCCTCATGTTCGATAAAAAAGCCCTGGAGGTCTCGCTGCCCAATTTCGTGGAGTTGACCATTACCGAGGCGGAACCCTGGGCCAAAGGGGATACCGCCGCCGGATCCACCAAGCCGGCCACCCTGGAAACCGGTCATGTGGTTCAGGTGCCGCCTTTTGTGAACGAGGGCGAAATGATCCGCATTGACACACGCACCGGGCAATACGTGGAGCGGGTAAAGTAAGTTCAGCTTTCGGCTTTGGGTGATAAGGTCTGCACGAGGTAGCGTTTGATTCGATTCCCATCCATCTCCATGACCACCACCTTGTGGCCGTCGATGGTGAAGGCTTCATCTTCTTCCGGAATCCTGCCGATCCTGTCTAAAATGAACCCGGAAAAGGTGTCATATTCTCTGGATTCGCGGATATGCATGCCGGTCTTTTCGTTGACCTCCTCGATTTCCGATTTGCCCAAAACCACCCACTCCTTGGGCTTTTTACTGATGATGTGCGGCTCCTCTTTGTCGGTTTCGTCCCGGATTTCGCCCACCAGCTCCTCCAGTGCGTCTTCGAGGGTAATCAAGCCGGAGACGCCGCCATACTCGTCCACGATGATGGCCATGTGGTTTTTGCGGGTCTTGAACTGGTGCAGCATCCGGTCCAGTTTCTTGTTTTCGGGAACGAAATAGGGGGGTCGCATGATGGCCCGGACCTTCACCGGCGTCTCCGATGTGGCCTGGTGCATGAAGATGTCCTTGATATTTAAAATGCCCACGACGTGATCGATGTCGCCTTCGATCACCGGAATTCGGGTCAAACCGGATTCGGCGATAGCCTTGAAATCGAGCGGCGCGTCGGCATCCACCACAAACATGTCGGCCCGTGGGGTCATGATCTCCGATGCATTGGTGTCGTCCAGATCGAAGACGTTGTGGATCATTTCACGCTCTTCTTCCTTGATTTCTCCCTGCTCCTCCACCACTTCAACAAAGGTGATCAATTCCTCTTCGGTCGCTGACGGCGTCTTGCTCATCCTTCCGGTTAAGCGGGGAATGAAATTGAGAAACACGATGATCGGGAAGAAGAGGATGGACATCCAGTAGATGGGATAGATCGTCATCTTGGCGAGGAGGATGTTGTTGCGGGTGGCAAAGGATTTGGGAATCACCTCCCCAAACACGAGTATCAGAAAGGTCATTATGCCGGTGGACAGTCCCACGGCATAATTGGCGGACATGTTGATGGTCAGTGATGTGGCGATTGCCGATGCGGCCACATTGACCACGTTGTTACCGATCAGGATGGTGGTCAGCAGCTTGTGGGGATCATCTTTCATGCGCTTGATCAGTTGATGAGACCGGATGTTCTCCTTGGCCATGTGCCTCGCGCGGGTCTGGCTGATGGAGAACAGGGCGGTCTCCGCGGATGAAAAAAATCCGGAGAGCAACAAAAGGATGAAAAGAAGAAAAAACTGATTCACCATCATCCGCTGACTCCTGCACCAGTGATGCGGTCCCGCGGATGACTATGATTCCGGTGGCTTAAATGAAAAATACGAGAAGCGAAACAAACACGGAGATTACCCAGGAATCCGGAACCTGGGCCGGGTAAAAAAGGGTCGTCCAACGTTATGGCCTTCCTCTTGAAATGGGAGATGAAGTCATGCGATAGTGGCCCTTCCCGGTAAAGGGTGGGACCGTTTTTCGGTGAGGTGTTGTCAATCGCTGCCTTAAGGTTAACGGATGCGGGCCGTACCTGGCCAATAAAGGTCTACTATAGCGTATTTTTTCAGTTTTTCAAGCCCCTATGCACACAAAATTGAATTCTGAGTTTAGATTGCGGTTATCGAACCATGACTGACGGCTCTCTGATCGACGATTACATCAACGCATTCAAGGCTGCCAGCGCATTTGACGGCCAGGTGGTCTATCACCGTGAGTTAGCGCCCAGCGAACCCACCTTCGGGGAAACCCGAAAGGCTTGGCCGAAAGCGATTGACCACCTGCTCGAGGCCATGGGGATCGATCGGCTGTATGCCCACCAGGTTCAAAGCATCGACCGGGTGCGGGCCGGTATCCACACGGTAGTCGCCACCCAGACCGCCTCCGGCAAGACCCTGACCTATGCACTGCCGGTTTTCGAGACCGTTATTGAGGATCCATCAGCCTGCGCGCTGTTCATCTACCCCTTGAAGGCCCTGGCCCAGGATCAACGCAAAGCCATCAACAGCATGTCCAGCCACCTGCCAGACATCAACCTTCGGGCGGACATATACGACGGCGACACATCTGCCTACCGGCGCAAGAAAATCCGTGACAAACCGCCTCATATACTGATGACCAACCCTGAAATGGTTCATCTTTCGGTTTTGCCCTATCACGACCGATGGTCCGACTTGCTCTCCAGAATCCGTTTCGTGGTGGTGGACGAGGTCCACACGTACCGGGGAATCCTGGGTTCGCATATGGCCCAGGTATTCCGTCGCCTGCGACGAATGTGCAGCCATTATGGTGCAGCGCCCACCTTCGTGTTCACCTCGGCCACCGTTGCCAATCCGGACGAGCTGGCCACGCAGTTGACCGGGTTGAGCGTTGAAACCGTTACGCAGAGCACAGCCGGCAACGGGCGGCGTCACCTGATTATGATAGATCCGGCGGGCGGATCCTTGGCGGCTACGGTGATGCTGCTCAAGGCAGCCGTGAGCCGGGGACTTCGCACCATCGTTTACACACAGTCCCGTAAGTTGGCGGAGCTGCTGGCCATCTGGGCCCAAAACCGGTCCGGTGGGCTTGCCGACCGCATCAGTGCCTATCGCGCCGGATTTTTGCCTGAAGAGCGGCGCGAAATCGAATCCAGACTCGCATCCGGAGACCTGCTGGCGGTGATTTCCACCAGTGCCCTGGAACTGGGCATTGATATCGGCAGTCTGGATCTATGCATTTTGGTTGGATACCCCGGTTCCATTGTTGCCACCTGGCAGCGCGGGGGTCGGGTGGGGCGCAGCGGTCAGGACTCGGCGGTGGTACTGGTGGCCGGAGAAGATGCCCTGGATCATTATTTTATCAAAAATCCGGAGCAACTGGTGGTTCGTCAACCGGAAGCAGCCGTGATCAATCCCTATAATCCGGATGTCATGTCCCGGCATCTGGTTTGTGCCGCAGCCGAGCTGCCCCTGATGACCGGTGATCCCATGCTGGCACCTGAACCGATGAAAGCCTGCCTCCGGCATACCATCGCCTCCGGTCGGCTTTATCTGAGTGCCGACGGCACCGTCTGCTTTTCTCCGATGAAAAATCCGCACCGATTTGTGGATTTGCGAGGGTCGGGTGCCCGGTTTGCCATCATCGAGGCGGCCAGCACCACTCCATTGGGGGAAATCGATGGAATCCGCGTATACCGAGAAACCCATCCCGGTGCCATCTATCTGCATCGGGGGAAATCCTTTTTGGTGGAATCCCTTGACCCGGAGGTCCGTAAAGTCATTGTCGCGCCTGCCCGAGTCGATTTTCACACCCGCGTGAGATCTCACAAAGAAACCCAAATCCTGGAGATTGCCGACCAAAAGCCGGTATACGGAACCATGATGACCGTTGGACGCCTTCGGGTCACCGAGCAGGTTACCGGCTATGACCGAATTCAAACCCGAACCGGCAAAGTACTGGAACGGGTTCCGCTCGATCTGCCGCCCATGGTTTTTGAAACCCAGGGCCTTTGGTTTACGGTTCCGGAGGCAGTCACCGCATTGGCGGAAAAGGCCTGGATCCACGTCATGGGAGGACTGCATGCCCTGGAACACGCCGCCATCGGCGTCTTCCCCCTTCTGGTGCTCGCCGACCGGAACGATCTGGGAGGCATTTCCACCCCCTTTCATCCCCAATTGGAAAGTGCGGGCATCTTTATCTATGATGGATTGCCTGGAGGGACCGGACTCTGCACCCAGGCCTTCGTCAATGGCAACGGTCTGCTTGACGCCACCTTTTCGACAATATCCGAATGCCCTTGTGAAACCGGCTGTCCCAGTTGTGTCCATTCTCCCAAATGCGGTTCAGGCAACCGCCCGATCGATAAGGCGGGAGCGATCTTCTTGTTGAAGACGCTCATCTCCACTAAAGCCTCGCCCGCTCCCCCGTTCATTCCAGAACCGATGGTCGTCGAGGAGGTGAAGGCAACGGATGACGCCACACGGGTTGTGGATTCCATGCATAAGGTCATTCATTACGGGGTACTGGACATCGAAACCCAGCTGTCGGCCAAGGAGGTGGGGGGGTGGCACCATGCATCGCGGATGCGGATCAGTTGTGTCGTGCTTTACGATTCAAAGTCGGATAATTTCTTCGAGTTCGTCGAAGGTCAGGTTCCCATGTTGATGAATCACCTTCATGGGCTGGACCTGGTGATCGGGTTCAATATCAAACGTTTCGATTACCAGGTCCTCTCCGCATACACCGAGCTTGATTTACGGCAGATTCCTACCCTGGATATCCTGGAAAAGGTGAAGGACCAACTGGGGTACCGGCTCTCTTTGGACCACCTGGCATCGGTTACCCTGGATGCCGGAAAAACGGCAGACGGGCTGGATGCCCTGAGGTGGTGGCGGGAAGGAAAAATGGCAAAAATTCTTGAATACTGCCGATCCGATGTGGCCATCACCCGCGATCTGTATCGGTTCGGCCGAGAAAACCGATACCTGCTGTTTCAGAATAAAGCCAAACATATCGTGCGGTTGCCGGTGAACTGGTAGAATTGGCTCGGCTCACCCGGGGATCCAGGCGGCGGAAAAGGCCAGCAGAAACTGGGCGACGTAGTACAGGGGCAGTCCCACCACCCGGTTGACAGGGGAGCCGACCACGAAGCGCTGCCGGGCCACGAAAAGATCTGAGATATAGAACAGGATGGCGCCGGCTAACACACTGCCGCGGGCACGAACCGGGATTGTCGGATCACCGGCGATACCGAAGGCACCGCAAACCATAATACTGATGACCACGATATAGGCCAACACCGGGGTGCGCATATTTCCCAGGTGGGGTTCGAGCCGCGGCCAGACCAAGGCGGCCACAATCATTAAAAGAATAGTACCCACTGCCATTGCAGGGTTCACTGTGCCGACCACAAAAAAGGCGGTGGCGTATATCACGTGCCCCAACAGAAAGCTGACCAGCCCGAGAAGAAAGGTGCCGTGGGAACCGAATGCCAGCAGGATGTCTCCGCCCAGGCAGAACACCAGGGCAAGGAGGATAAGACCGGCAAAGCGCGCATCCTGGACCGGCTGCAGGGTCCAGGCAACGATGAACAGCAGGGACAGTGGTGTTTTGAACAGGAGAATCCATTTGGGCTTTTCCGTTTTTTCCGCGTTGACCAGCCCCACCAGTAGCACCACGGCCAGTCCAAGAACGAACCATATAACCATTAGAAAACCTTATATTTGTAAGTTGGACTTTGTTATTTACTCTTTTATACCAGCACGTTGTTGTTACCAGTCTGCCTGGGTGCAGATTGCATCGTTATTGGGGCGCATAGGGGGTCGGGTCGGGTACACCGGCATCGGCAAACCCGTTTTTGCGCAGGATACACGAATCGCAATCGCCGCAGGCCAGCCCTTGGGGCGTTGGATCGTAGCAGCTGTGGGTCAGCGCATAGTCCACACCCAGCGCGGTTCCTGTGAGGATGATCTCGGCCTTGGTCAGATCGATCAGCGGTGTGTGGATACGATACCGCCCCTTACCCTCGATGGCGGACTTGGTTGCCAGGTTGGCCATGGTTTCAAAAGCCAGGATGTATTCCGGCCGGCAGTCGGGGTATCCACTGTAATCCACGGCGTTGACACCGATGAAGATATCCCAGGCGCCCAGCACCTCGGCCCAGGCAAGGGCGTATGATAGGAATATCGTGTTGCGTGCAGGCACATAGGTGACGGGAATGGCTTCGGCCATAAGGGAGCCGCTGCGGGTTTTGGGTACGGCGATGTCGTCGGTTAGCGCTGAACCGCCGATCGGCTTCAGATCCACCCGGGTAACCAGGTGGCGTTTCACACCCGCAGCAGCAGCCACCTTTTCAGCCGCCCGGAGCTCGCATACGTGTCGCTGTCCATAGTCGAAACTGAGGCTGCAAATCGCAAACCCCTGGTCGGCAACCATGGCCAGCACGGTGCTGGAATCCAGGCCGCCGCTGGACAGTACCACTGCTATTTTTGTTTTAATCATTGTTGGTTTAATTAATTTATGTAATGTTTTGCATTAACTTTTTTTTGGTCGTCAAACCCCCCGCTCCTGATCCGGCCAGATCAACCGGTGCAGTTGCAACTGAAGCCGGGCCTCGATTCGGGCCTCAAGCATCCAGGTGGCCAGCCGATCCGGGGACAACCGGTCGGATACCGCCGAGAACAGGATGCGATCCGCCGGCAGGATTGCTGGTAAATGGGGCAACTGCTGCGTTGCGAAAAGAAAGTCGTCGTGATCGCCGATGACGAATTTGACTTGATCATGGGCGGTCAGCCGCTGCAGATTGGCTGTATCGTTTTTCATATGCTCTCCGCTGGACGGGCACTTGATGTCCATGATCCGGCTGCAGCGGCGATCCACCCGATCGATGTCCAGGGAACCGTTGGTTTCCATCAATAGGTGATAGCCGTCAGCAAGCAGGGCTTCCACCAGGGCCGGTGTATGGTTCTGGGCCAGGGGCTCGCCACCGGTTATTTCAACCCAGTCGCAACCAAATGTTGCCACTTGATTGACAATATGGGCCACGGACATGGCGTTGCCCTCATCAAACGCATATCGGGTGTCGCAATAGCGACAGCGCAGGTTGCATCCGGTCAGACGCACGAACACGCAGGGCAGCCCGGCATATACGGACTCGCCTTGAATACTGTAAAAGATTTCATTAACCGTAACGATCATGTTATTAATGACGCCATGCCGTTTTTTCAGCGCTGCGCACCAGCAAGCCATGTATAGCAAGGTGATTGGGGCAAGTAAACCATCCTCTGACGATACGATCGAGGTCAACCATGCAGATTTACCGTCTCAAAAACGTGATCCAGCCCTATGCCTGGGGATCGACAACCGCCATTACCCAGATGCTCGGTCAGCCTAACCCTACCCATCAACCCCAGGCGGAACTGTGGATGGGCACCCACCCCAAAGGCCCGTCCATGGTCGTTGCCGGGGACGATCGGGTCCCACTCCAGCAGTTGATCGACCGGCAACCCATTGACATTTTAGGCCAGTATGTCGTCAGGCGGTTTGGCCGTGCGCTGCCCTACCTGTTCAAGGTTCTGGCTGCCGCCCAACCCCTTTCCATTCAGGCGCATCCCAGCAAACGCCAGGCGATAGAGGGGTTTGATAGGGAGAATCGTGAAGGAAAGGCCTTGGATGCCCCGGACCGCAATTATCGGGATGACAACCACAAGCCGGAAATTATCTGTGCCCTGACGCCATTTTGGGGGTTGAACGGATTTCGGCCGTCAGCTGAAGCCGTTCGCCTGTTGACACCGGTATGCCCCCACGACCTCGATGATGCATTCCAGGATCTGAAAACGAACCCGGGCCAGGGGCTCAGGAATTTTTTCGAAGCCATGATGACAATCGCCGCCGATAAGCGCAGGGCCGTGGCCCAGGAGGTTCTGGATAAGGCCAGGCCTTTGGTGGACACGTCACCGCTCTACCAGTGGATGGTCGACCTCACAGGCGCCTATCCGGCGGATATGGGGGTCCTTTCTCCGGCGCTATTGAATCTGGTCTGCCTCGAACCCGGACAGGCCATGTATCTGCACGCCGGCCAACTCCACGCTTACCTGGACGGCGTTGGAATCGAGCTGATGGCCAATTCGGACAACGTGCTCCGGGGTGGGCTGACACCCAAGCATGTGGATGTGCCGGAACTGCTCAACGTTGTCCGGTTTGAGGAAACGTCAATTAAAATTCTCGACCCCAGGCCGGTGGGGCCGGCTGAATCCGGCTACGACTGCCCGGCCGAGGAATTCTCACTCACCGTCATCCGGCCCCCGATAGGTCAGCCATACGTTTCTCACTCCATCAGAAATGTCGAGATGCTCTTGTGTACGGCCGGAGAAGGATGGATTAAAGAGGGTGGTCAGGGGGTGAGTCTGACCATGAAAAAAGGGGACAGCTTCCTGATTCCAGCCGGCCTCCTATCCTATGCAATTGGCGGAAGCGTCATCGTTTACAAGGCGGCCGTCCCACTATTAAATCAATAATTATCCACATCCCGGGCAAATGCGTCGAAACCTTTTTCCCGAAGGAAGGTTGAGATCAGGGCGGCCAGCGCATCGGCCGTATCCACCCGATACCGCCCTTTATCATCTGTGCCGGCCTTCATTTTTGAATTGGCCACCACCGTCTGCAGTGATGCCGCGGATAATTCAATATTCACGTGAACCCTTATCAACGGGCTGCTTTCCGACATGATTAAACCTCGCTCGTTGCCGGTTGCTCCGGTCCTGGCTTTTCAATGGTTAAGATGCGGGCGATGGACAGCGTTCCCAGATCAGGATGGGGCTGAACGGCTCCGGCTGCCTGGGGAAGGTCTGAGAGCCGGGTGAAAAAATTACGCAAGAATCGGCCTTGGCGATCAATACCCACAACCACCTGGTCGATGAGCTTTCTGGGCAATTGGGAGACTGCATTTCTCGTAATCCAGATCTCCCCTTTGCCGGCAAGGGCGGACAGGTGAGAAGACTGATCAAACGTCCCGCCGGGGATCGAGGATTCCATGCAGCCGGTCGGTACCGAGGTCGTCAGTTCATCCGTGCCGTGGCTGATGCCCATGTTCATGCGGATCTCGTTCGCCCATCCCTGTTGCGCCTTAAGCTTTTCTTCCATCACTATCATCTGTCGGTTCATCCGGGTTGCGCAGCAGATGGCGCTGAAGATGGGGCTTCTTCCTGCGTTTTTAGTAAACAGGTAGTCGATTTGGGCACCACTGCATCCGGCTCGTTTGCCGCCGAAGGATCTGACAACGCCATCGCCTTCATCCCAGATTCGATGCATCAATTTGAAGAAAACCTCGGGGAGCATGGTGTCTGCGATGCGATGAGAATCGTTGAGCCGGACTGACAATATGCAGATCGCTTCTTTTTCATCTCCAGGCCCGATGTCGTTGACGGCAGATTCGGTTTCCGTGTGGGCGGTCACTGCAGTTTGCCATAGATCCTGTCGGAGCAGAAAGAGTGTCCCTTCCTTGAATTCCAAGCCAAAAATGCGCAGGGGTGATGGGGGGGTCACCTCCTTTTGCCCGATGATGCAGCTGTCTATCAAAAACGGGTGGATGACAGGGGTAAGGGCGGTCTCGTCGTCTGTGGTGGGGAGGTGATTCCTGGAGATGAAGACGGTTCCCCGATCAAACGTATCTTTGGCGGTGGAGCGGCGCAACAGGATATAGATAAATGAAAACAACGCCTGCCAATCGGTAATCGAATCCTTGATGGCCGGACTGAGCAGCAGGTCGAAGATATTGCCTGCGGGTGTGGAACCCCATTCCTGGGCCAGGGCATGGGAGAAGGCATCTGTGCCGCCAGAGTTCATCCACAGGACTGACAGTTTTTTGTCCACGAAAAACGACGGCGCTTCAATTTGGTCCGGAGACAGGGATAGTGGACCAAAAGTCGCTTGAGCGGATAGGGACGACTCACCTTCAGAATCGTTTGCACCGGCGAGTCCGAATCGATTGTCGGACGGTTCAACGGACGAGACGATGTCCGATGGCCGCTGATTCTGCGCAGGTTTGTCAGGCGCTTTGAATTGTTCTGCGATTTCATCCATGGGATGACCGGAAGGTCCGTTATGCTCTGACATGCGGGTTCGTTCCTGTGTGCGTTTGGCAGTGTATTGAGAACCGGTTATCCGGGAATTGGAGAAAATCGTCAAGGGAAAAAGATCGCCGAACGTCGCCCATTATACCCGCAATATTGGCATCGCATTGACAATCAACAGGTTATCTCCTAAACACCAAAGAGCAAAATTGTTGCCGATAGTTTGACCGCGGACAGCGAGGTATTGAAAATGAACGAATACCAGCAGGAACAACTCGAAGCGTTGAAAACCGTCAGGCGCGGACTCGTACAACTCGGTGACGCAAAACGGATTGAACTAACCGAAACAATCCGTGATTACGTGCAATTCAGGCAATCGACCGACCACTTTTTAAAGCGACATTTCAATGACGTGTGCACCCATACCTGTTTCCTGAGCCGCACCAGCGCCTGCTGTTCCAAGGATGGCATCATCACTTTTTTTGCCGACACGGTGGTCAATGCGCTGTGTTCCACATCGGCGCAGTTGGATCGGTTGGAGACGGTTTTAAACCGGACGAACAGTGGCCACCGATGCGTCTATCTGGGCAGCCATGGCTGCATGTGGACGCTTCGGCCGGTAGTATGCGCCATGTTTCTCTGCGACCGGGCCATGCAGGCCGTTTTCAGCGATGACCCTGAAGCGAGAAGGACCTGGGAGTCGCTTCGCCGGCAGGAAAAATCATTCAAATGGCCGGACCGGCCGGTGCTGTTTGATTCCCTGGAAAAGCTGTTTCTTGATCTGGGTTGCCACTCCACGCTCATGCACTTGAACCTGAGCCCGGGCCTGCTGAGAATAAAAAAAAAGGCCGGGCTCATATAGAATGCAGGCGACCCGATCAAAATGGGCCGCCTGAAAAGGTTTTATCGGCCACCGTCTGTTAGTCGGTATCCTGCGCAATCATTTTGCGAATGACGCAGGGAAGAATCCCGCCGTTTTCAAAATATTCCACGTCCACCTCGGTATCCAGCCGAGAGATGACCGTAAAATTGATTTCGCTGCCATCTGCCTTGACGGCCTTGACGGCCAGCGGCCTGCGGGGCGTCATGCTGCCGATCCCGGAGATGGTGAAGGTCTCCGAACCATCCAGCCCGAGGCTTTGCGCGCTATCCCCGTCGGAAAAAACCAGGGGAAGTACCCCCATGCCTACCAGGTTATTGCGGTGGATGCGTTCATACGACTGGGCGATGACCGCCTTGATGCCCAGCAGGGTGGTACCCTTGGCCGCCCAGTCCCGGGAGGAGCCGGTGCCGTATTCCTTGCCGCCCAGTACGACCAGCGGGGTGCCTTCATGCGCGTAGGCCATGGCCGCATCGTAGTTGGTCATTTCCGTCTTTTCGGGATATTTCAGGGTGAAACTGCCCTGCTTGGGGGTCACCAGATGGTTTTTGATGCGGATGTTGCCGAAGGTCCCGCGCATCATCACCTCATGGTTGCCCCGGCGGGAACCGTATGAATTGAACTGGTCCGCGGCAACGCCGTTTTCGATCAGGTACCGGCCTGCCGGATAGTCCTCGGGAATGGCACCGGCGGGTGAGATGTGGTCGGTGGTAACCGTGTCCCCCAGCAGCAGGAAGCAACGGGCGTCGATGATATCCCCCGGTTGCTGTGGGTTCAGGGAAAATCCTTCGAAGTAGGGCGGGTTTTTAATGTAGGTGGAGGCATCCTTCCAGGCAAAGGTGGTGCTTTGGGCAACCGTTAGGGCTTCCCAGAAACGATCACCGTCAAAGATGCGTGCGTATTCCTTTTCGTAAAACGCTTTTTTAACGTGGGTTCGGGTCAGTTCGTCGATCTGGTCGTTTGACGGCCACAGGTCTTCCAGGTAAACGGGCTGGCCATTGGGATCGATGCCCACCGGCTCCAGGGACAGATCGATATCCACCCGGCCGGCCAAGGCGAAGATGACCACCAGCATGGGTGATGCCAGGAAATTGGATTTGATGTTCTGGTGGATGCGGGCTTCGAAATTGCGGTTGCCAGAAAGTACGGCGGCCACGTTCAAATCGTTTTTCTCGATGACACTTTCGATATCGGGATGCAGGGGACCACTATTGCCGATGCAGGTGGTGCAGCCGAAGGCGGCCAGATGAAAGCCCAGGGCGTCGAAGTAAGGCACCAGGCCGGCTGCCTCCAGATAATCCATGACCACTTTGGATCCCGGCGCCAGGGAGGTTTTAACAAAGGGTGGCACCTTGAGGCCTTTAGCAACCGCGTTCTTGGCGATGAGGCCGGCCCCCATGAGCACGTGGGGGTTGGAGGTGTTGGTGCACGAGGTGATGGCGGCAATGACGATGTTACCGTCACCGATTTTTATCGGCCGGCCATCGAGTTCCATGTCGAACTGGCGTTGGGTCACCGGGTGGCAGCGTTTGGCGCGCACGGTTTTGCATCCGGATTCATCGTGAAATTCAGATATGTGCTTGACTTCGGCATCCCGGTCGTATTCGCAGCCGAGGATATCGGCAAAGGTTTTTTTGAGATTGGGCAGGGAGATGCGGTCCTGGGGGCGGGCAGGGCCGGCCACCGATGGCTGGACCGTCGCCAGATCAAGCGTCACCACCTGGGTGAACGCCGGATCCGTTTCACCGGTGTAGAACATGCCCGTGGCTTTGGTGTAGGCCTCGACCACCCTTGCGCGGTCGCCTCTGCCGGTCAACTCGAGATAGTCAAGGGTCTTTTCGTCGACCGGGAAAAATCCCAGGGTGGCCCCGTATTCCGGGGTCATGTTGGCAATGGTGGCCCGATCGGTCACCGACAGGCTTTTCATACCGGGACCGAAATACTCCACAAACTTTTCGACCACATTGATTTTGCGTAGCATCTCGGTGATGGTCAGAACCATATCCGTGGCGGTGACACCTTCTTTCAGGGTGCCGTTGAGCTTAACGCCGATCACCTCGGGGATGGACATGTAGTAGGGCTGGCCCAGCATGACCGCTTCGGCTTCGATGCCACCCACGCCCCACCCCATGACGCCGATGCCGTTGATCATGGGGGTGTGGGAGTCGGTGCCCACCAGCGTGTCCGGATAGGCGATGGTTTGGCCGCCCTCATCCTGGGTGATGACCACCCGGCCGAGATTTTCCAGATTGACCTGGTGGCAGATGCCCGAATTGGGGGGCACCACCTTGAAATTGGCAAAGCTTTTCTGAGCCCACTTGAGCAGTTCGTAGCGTTCGCTGTTGCGGCTGTATTCCAGCGCTACATTCTTTTCCAGGGCGTCGTCGGTACCAAAGTAGTCCACCTGGATAGAGTGATCCACCACCAGTTCCGTGGGAACCAGGGGATTGACCCGCGCGGGGTCCTTGCCCATGGCCTTGACCGCATCGCGCATGGCCGCCAGGTCCACCACCGCCGGCACGCCGGTAAAGTCCTGCATGAGCACGCGTGCAGGGTGATAGGGGATTTCCACCGGCGACTCATAGGTTTTTTGCCAGCGGACGATATTGGCCAGGTCCGCTTCCGTGACCACCCGGCCGTCGAGCTTGCGCAGCAGGTTTTCCACTATAATTTTGATGGAAAAGGGCAGATTCTCAACGGATGCCCCGGTGTCGGCGGCAAACTGATTGAAATCAAAGAACGTGACGGTTTTTCCATCGACTTTAAGCGCCTTTAAATAATCCGTGTTTTTCATGGCAAGGTCCTTTTCGGGGTTGAATGGAACTCGAAAATGATCGAATGAACAAAAAAGGAACGAATGGTCCGGAACGATATTATTCTGGAAATGGGATACCATAACGATGAGTCAGGTTATTCTAAAGTAAAGAAAATCGATTGGCAGGGCAAGAAAAAAAACGGAAGAAAAACGACCGACAGAAAACCAGGGACCGATGCACGGGAATTCCAGAAATCTGTTTTAAACGTAACCATGAGTATTGGCCCTTGACAAAAATCCAACCATGGAACATGTGGAGGACCCCATTGAAAAACCGCTCAACCTAGTATCTTAATCCTGAAGTTCGTGTTTTTTGTGTCAAAACACAAAGAATAAATAAATCACAATCGCCAAAAAACAAATGACAAATAAATCACAACGACCAAAAATCAAAATTCCAAACCTTTGATATTAAAAACGGACATCCCAAATTGGAGAAATAAAATGATAGCGACGTTTTAATCTGGACCTTGCTTGGGATTTGAAAATTGTAATTTGGAATTTATTTGGAAATTGGTGCTTGTTATTTGTGATTTTCAGTTTGTCCGGGATAGTTTCGGCAGATAAAAGGAAAAACATGACCGTTAAGAAAAAACAGATCATCGAATGTGACGTCATCGATGTGGCCTTTGGTGGAAAGGGTCTGGCCAAGATCGACGGCTTTGCCGTATTCATCGATCAGACCGTTACCGGTGACCGGGTGGCAGCCCGCATCATCAGAAAAAAGCGCAACTACGCCGAAGCCGTGGTGCAGGAGCTGCTGACACCATCGCCCCTGCGTGTGGATCCACCATGCCCCTACAGCGGATTTTGCGGCGGCTGCAAGTGGCAGTTCATCGACTACCCGCACCAGTTGGACTTGAAACGCCGCCACGTCGCCGAATCCTTGGAACACATCGCGCTGATGAGCGGAACATCCGTTCATCCGACGCTGCCGTCTGACACTATTTTCGGGTACCGCAACAAAATGGAGTTTTCCTGCTCGGACCGGCGCTGGCTGATGCCTCAGGAAATGGGCAGCGGTGCGGATGTCAGCTTCGCACTGGGGCTGCATGTGCCCGGTACCTTTCATAAGGTATTGGATACCCGGGCATGCCTGCTGCAACCGGAAGCGGGAAACCGCATTCTGGATGCCGTGCGCACCTTCATGCGTGCGTCGGACCGGCCGGTTTACGGGCTTCGAAGCCATGAAGGCTTCTGGCGATTTCTCATGCTGCGGCACTCGGCGGCCCACGACCAATGGATGGTCAACATTGTTACAGCCAGCGAGGATCACGACGCGGTCATGCCACTGGCCGATACGATCATAGACGGGTTTCCCGAAGTGGTCTCCGTGGTCAACAACATTACGGCCAGGCGCTCGAGCGTGGCCATTGGCGAGCGGGAAATCCACCTGGCCGGCAAACCAGTGCTGACTGACCGGATCGGCGGATTCGAGTTCGACATCTCAGCCAACTCCTTTTTCCAGACCAACACTCGCGGTGCGCAAAAACTTTACGAAATCGTCGGTCGATACGCGGCTCTCAAGGGACACGAGAAAGTGCTGGATCTATATTGCGGCACCGGAACCATCGCCATCTGCCTGGCCAAACAGGCCGGCGAAGTGATCGGCCTGGAACTGGTTGAGAGCGCCGTGGAGGATGCCCGCAAGAATTGTCGCATGAATAGCATCGACAACTGCCGATTTATCCTTGGGGATATCAAGGACACCCTGAAAACCATCGATACGGCACCGGATCTGTTGGTGATCGACCCCCCACGCGCCGGCATGCACAAACATGTGGTCAAACAGGTGCTCAGGCTGGGGTCGGAGAAAATTGTATACGTGTCCTGCAACCCGGCCACCCTGGCCAGGGATCTACTGGAACTCAAGGAGGTGTATGATGTTGAAGAAGTCCAACCGGTAGACATGTTTCCACACACCTTTCATATCGAATCGGTGGCCCGGCTGATTAAAAAAAGAGGTGTCTAACCGCGCTAGCGATCTGAAAATAGACTTTCATCCTTTCACACCTTCAGTATGTATGGCGGACAGGGGGTTAAAGGATTGACGGATTCGTAAAGAGTCCGATATCTGCGTTACGCGTCATCCCTCGTCACTGCGGAGTACCGTAAGTACGCTACCTACGTCACCCGCGATAGCGGTATTCTCAGGATGGAACATGAATGTTAGCCGTAGTGATGAAGGTCGATATACTGTTCGCTCGCTAAAGCTCGCTTTCGCGGCCCGCAAGCCTTGATCTCGAACTTTTTACGAATCCGTCGGAAATGCGACTTTTTACGAGTTTATCAAAGGATTGGATGGTATCGATGTGTCACCGTGCGCCGATGCTTTAGCAGAACCCATCGAATTGGAAAAGAGTTGTTAATTCAAGTTAACTGCGTTAATGAATTCAGCGGTAATGACGCAATCCCGGATCAGATAGTGCCTGCTAATGGGGCGCCGCTTATTTTGCATTTCGCCGTCTGCATGAATCAACGTTTCCACATTCTATTCCAGCCGATGCCTTCGGTACAACGACAAATTGAACACGCAGGAGCCCAACCATGTCGACGTTTCAGAAGCTACGCAAAGAAGAGCGCGAAACACGCAAAAACCTCATTGTCAATGCCGCCATGGATCTGTTCAGTCAGAAAGATTTTCACAAGATCGGTATGCGGGATATTGCTAAACGGGCCGGCATTTCAGCTGCTGCAATTTACCGCTATTTCCCCAGCCGGGATGATGTTTTCGTCGAGGCCCTGGTTTGCCACATGAAAGTGGTGGAGGAGTTGTTTGAAAAAAAGGTGAAGGCGGGGCAAACATCCTTGGAGGAACTGGCCATGGGAAGCGTGGACTACCTTTTGGAGAATGAATCCGTGTTCCAGATGATGGGCCATTTCATGATTACCGGACAGATCCAGCAGAAGGCATTGGATCGGTATAACACAATGCAACGCAATTTTCTAAATATATTGGAAAAAGTAAACAATCAAACCGATATCGGTATGAACAATCGTCTGGTAACCCATGCCATATACGCATCGGTTACCGGGGTCGTCATGTCCTTCAAAAACTACCCGGGTCGTTCGCCCGAGGAGATCAAGCGCCACATTCACCGGTTGGTCCGCATCATCAGCAGTGCCTTCTCGACAGGGAACATTCCAGAAAGCCTGCGTGAAATGCCGGGGCAGGATATTACCAAACTTCATAGCGGTTGATATTCAACCATTCCGACCTGAAAAACGATCCGCTGATTCAGGCCCAGAACGAAACAGGATCCCTTATGATCGTCGAACGCTGGATATTACTGGTTTCGATGTCGCTGGCAGTGATGGCCTGCTCGCCAAGACACCTGGTGGTAAGCCAGATTGCTGATTTGGTAGACCACGGAATTACTGCATATGAGCGTGATGACGATTTGGATCTGATGGAAAAGGCGCTCCCGGCCAATATTAAACTGCTTGAAACCGTGCTGGCGAACTCGCCCGATGATCGTCAATTGCTGACGATGTTGTCCCGGATGTATGCCAGCTATGCATTCGGTTTTGTGGAAACCCGGCTTGATGAGACGACTTATCTTGTCGATTCTTCGGACAGCAGGGTACGAGAGATGGATTTGTTGAAAAATCAGGTGAATCGATACTACGAAAAGGGTGTCGGTTACGCTCTGATGGCATTGGAAAAGAGTACACCGGGTGCGATGGATGCATTCCGAACGGTCGACACCATCACGCCCTATCTGGACAAACTGGGCAGGGTGGAAGTGGCCCCGCTCTTCTGGTATGGATTCAGCCTGGGAGCCTGGGTCAACCGCAACCTCGATTCTGTCCGGGCCGTATCCCAGGCACATGTGGCTCGCAAGGTCATGGAGCGGGTGCTCGAACTGGATCCTGCGTATAACCATGGGGGCGCGCATCTTTTCCTGCTGGTTTATTTCGGTTCCCGGCCGCCCATGATGGGGGGAAGCCAGGACAAGGCCCTTGTCCATTATCAACAGTTGAAAACGATCACCGGAGACCATTATCTTCTACCGGATCTATTTTATGGTCGCTTCTGCCTGTATCAACAACAGGACCGGGAGGGATTTATCGACATGATGCAGCGAATCATAGACCATCCCGCCAGCGAGAATGAGGTGTCCTTGTACAATGCCATTGCCGGTCGCCGGGCGGTTGCATATCTGGCCGCAGTGGATACCCTGTTCGAATAGACCGTGCACAATCAATTGACCCATTGACGCTTAAAACCCACTCAACCAATGAAACGAATTCAACCAATTAGACTAATTGTTACGCTGCTCGCCATGGTTTCCCTGGTGGTGTGCGCTTTTCCCTGTGTCGGGCTCGCTGGTCCGACTGAGATAAAAATTGCCGTGGTAATGCCCGAGGGCAGCACGTGGACCCGGACTCTGCATGAATTTGCCGATGCGGTAAAAAAAGAGACCGGCGGCGATGTGGCAATTAAAATTTATGCCGGCGGGGTCAGCGGTGACGAGGTGGATGTCCTGAGAAAAATGCGGGTCAACCGCCTCCATGCCGGCGGATTCTCCGGGGTGGGGTTGGGGCTCGTTCTGCCGGAGATACGGGTTTTCGAAGCGCCTTTGCTGTTTAACACCTATGAAGAGATCGATTACGTCAAGGAAAAGATGTTCGATGACTTCGCCGGCCGGTTTGAAAAAAAGGGGTATGTCCTGCTGGGGTTTGCCGAAGCTGGATTCGTTTACCTTTTTTCAAAACAGCGCATCGACACGATGGACCGCCTGAAGCAAACCCGGATGTGGGTGTGGAAAGGGGATCGGGTGGCGGAAAATTTTCTGGACGCCTTTGGTGTGCTGGGCTACCCCCTCCAGCTTGTGGATGTGAATACCGGACTGGAGACCGGGATGATCGATTCGTTTTATTCTCCACCGCTTGCATCTGTTGCCTTCCAGTGGTACGCGAGGGTGAAGTACATGCTCGATTTTCCCATGGTCAACTCTACCGGCGCCCTGTTGATGAACAAACGAACCTTCTACGAACTGGATCCCGAGAACCGGGATATCGTCAGCCGGCTGGTCAGGCAATACGCTGCAAGACTGGTCCGGTTAACCCGTAAGGACAACGCCGAAGCCGTTCAGGTGCTCAGCGAAGCGGGTATTACCCTGATCCCGTCCACACCCGAACAAACTGCTGCATTCAAACGAAGCGCCGAAAAGAATTATGAGATGAGCATACCTTCCCTTTACTCAAAAGAACTGTTCGATCAGGTTCGTGGATTGATCGCGGAGCACCGGGATCGGGTAAAGTGAAACCATGATCAAAGCCATCAAGCGCGTGGACGATGCACTGGCGCTGTTCGAAAAAAGCGTCATCGTCCTTTGCTTTTCACTGCTGGTTTTTTTTATCATTTTTAACATCCTTTCGCGCAATCTGTTTCATCTGCCGTCCCATAAAATTTTTGAGGCCGGCCCCAATCTGGTTCTTTGGCTGGCCCTGCTGGGCGCATCGCTGGCCCTGAAGCGGCAGCGGCACATCCGGCTCGAACTGGTCCTGCGCTATTGCAGTGACCGCATCCGGTTGTGGGCTGCCGTAGCGGTGAATCTGTTTGGCGCCCTGGTGATGGGGATCCTTCTGGTCACCTCCTTTGAATTCGTTAAAAATGAAATCGCCATGTTCGGCGACTGGGGCCGGCTGTCCATGATCTTCCCCTTCTTTTTCAGCGTGGCTGCGTTTCGTTACCTGGCCGCGCTGCTCTACCGGTTTGCGTCCTCGCCAACGGCAGAAACAACCCAGCGAACCAAGCCGACCCGATGAATCCACTCACCCTTGCCATCGTTGTCATTCTGGTCCTGGCGCTTCTGGAAACGCCCTTATTTACTATCATTGCCGCTTTGTCCATTGCCTGTCTCTACCTGGTGGAGCATGATTGGTTGGCGCTTCAGACCATTCTCATCGAAATGAACCGTCTGGGTGCCATGCCCGTGTTGGTGGCGCTTCCGTTGTTCACCTTGGTGGGTTGTCTGCTCACCGAGACGCGGTCGCCTCAGCGCATCATGAATTTCCTCGACGCGCTGATGGGATGGCTGCCCGGCGGACTGGCCATGGCGGCCCTGTGCGCCTGCGCTTTTTTCACCGCCCTGACCGGTGCCAGCGGCGTGACCATCGTGGCGCTTGGCAGCGTCCTTTATCCGGTGATGCGCGATAAAGGATACGGTGAAGAGTTTACCCTGGGCCTGTTGACCACCTCGGGAAGCCTGGGGCTGCTTTTTCCGCCAAGCCTGCCCATCATCCTTTACGGGGTTGTTGCCCAGGTGGACATCGGCAACATTTTCAAAGCGGCACTCGTTCCGGGCCTCCTTCTCATCGGGGCGCTTTGCGTCTACGCCTTTTTCAAACAGCTGGCAGCCGGCCGTCGGCGGAGCGTCCACAGCGGTATTTCCGTTAAACGGGTGAAAGCCGCCTTTTTAGACGGTATCTGGGACTGGCCGGTGATCGGCATCATCCTGGTAGGCGTGTACGGTGGGTTTGTCACCATCGCGGAGGTGTCTGCCGTTGTGCTGATCTATGTGGTCGTGGTGGAGTGCTTCGTCTTGAAAGAGATCTCTTTTTTCAATACGCTGCCGTCGGTTATCGTTGAAAGTGCGGTTCTGTCTGGCGCCATTATCGTCATCCTTGGGGTCGCGTTGGGATTTACCGGTTTTTTGGTGGATCAACAGATTCCCAATCGGATCCTCG